>Ga0209187_1000375_pt1 | contig 83525 bp, 77 predicted proteins | sample BantaG_FD_187430 | JGI IMG/M metagenome (GOLD analysis project Ga0209187, IMG submission 187430) | Marine algal microbial communities from Bantry Bay, Ireland - BantryBay_4 metaG (SPAdes) (version 2) | ecosystem: Host-associated > Algae > Red algae > Unclassified | place: Bantry Bay, Ireland...
CGTATAGCACTAAATATCATAAAACTGAATAAAACAGGCAAAACATCTCAAAGAGTAAAACGTAAAAAAGCAGGATGGTCTATGAATTTTTTGGAAAAACTACTCAAATTATAACCCGATTGACCTGCTCAATAGAGCTTAATATCTGTGATTTGTTCATATTTTAATTTAAAATAATAAAAAAAGCCATTTTCTAAATAGAAAAATGGCTTTAAAAATTTTTATGATAAAAAACATTTATTACTCTAACCTGAAACGTACTGGCAATTTGTAAGCTACTTTTACAGCTTTACCACGTTGCTTGCCTGGCACCCATTTTGGCATTGTACCTACTACACGAGCAGCTTCATCACCACAACCTCCACCAATATCTCTTAATACTTCTATGTTGGTAATACTACCATCTTCATTTACAACAAAAGATAATACTGCTAAACCTTGTATATCATTTTCTTTTGCTATTGCCGGATATTTAATGTTTCCATATAAATACTTGAGCAACTCTTGGTCACCACCAGGGAAAGATGGCATCTCTTCCACAATTTCAAAAATTTCTGGTTCTTCTTCTACTACTTCAACCACTTCTTCTTCAATAATTTCTTCCACAATTTCTTCTACCACTTCCTCAACTTCTGGTATTTCTATTATCTCTTCCTCTTCCACAATTACTTCTTCAATAACTGGTTCGTCTTCTACTACAACTTCATCTTCCACAATCTCCAACTTTGGTGGTGGCGGCGGTGGCGGTGGCGGTGGCGGTGGCGGTGGCTTTTGCTCTGTTGGTGGGGGTTCAATTTCAATATCATCAGGAATGATTAACTCTCCCAAATCAAAAGTTTGTTCTTGCTTTTCTTCCCAGGTAAAAGCCATAAAGGTTAAACCTGTTGCTAAAGCCAAACCAATTAATGCTAATGGCGTAATCCACCTATCTACATTAACTGCTTCATATTTTTTGGTGTAGGGGTTAGAAGCTGCAAATTTTGCATCGTCTTCTTTACCATCAAAAATACTGAGCCAAATTAGCTTAAAACCATTTACCAAAGTTAGGATAACCCCTAACATGGTTGCTCCAATTTTCAAACCGATATTGGTTTCATTAGTAAAGCCTACAAACAGTAAAGCTAAACCTACTATTAACAGCAAAATTGCTGCCGGATACTCTCCAATTATTCTACTAATCATAATTTAAACTTTATAATTAAAAATCAGATCATTTTTTATTAATTGTAATATTAAGCATTATTAATTTTTTAACAAAACAAATTATTGTTTTAAACCTTATCAAAGTAAAAAAATAATAGTAAACCTAATAAATCGCCTGCGGTGTTTGCTGCAATGTCCATTAAATCAAACATTCTACCAGTTACATAATTACCTTGAACCCACTCAATAAAACAACCAAAAATAATCATTGATATTACGCTAAAAGTAATTATAATATTGCGTTTTTTTATTGCTTGCTTAGTAGTTAGAGCTAATAAAGCAGAAAAAATGGCAATGGCATGACTTAAGAGGTGAAATAGTTTATCAAGTTGAAAATTACTAAGCCAGCTCGAAGTTTCTGTTTCTTGAGATGGAATTACAGAAACTACAAAAACAAAGCATAACCAAAGCCACCAAAAGTTGACTTTTAAATAATTTAACTTACTTATCAATTAAACAGTAACCAATTCTTCGTAATCTTCGGCAGAAAGCAAGTCGTTTAAATCAGCTTTATCTTCAATTTCAATTTTAATAATCCAGCCTTTACCATATGGATCACTATTAACTAATTCAGGGTCGGCTTCTAATTCTTCATTTAATTGAGTAACCGTTCCACTTACAGGAATAAATAAATCTGAGGTTGCCTTTACAGCTTCAATTACGCCAAAAACACTATCTTTTTCAAGTGTTTCACCTATGGTTTCTACTTCAATATATACAATATCGCCGAGTTGGTCTTGTGCATGGTGTGTTATACCAATGGTTGCAATTTTCCCTTCCACCCTAATCCATTCGTGGTCTTTACTATATTTTAAATCTTTCGGATTTTTCATACTTAATTGTGTTAAACAAATATAAGCTTAAAATTAAAATGGATGGTTTTTTTATTGATTTATTAATTCATTTATTTTATAAAGGCTTATTCACAACAAAAAACCATCAAGCAACAACGCTATTAAAAACCTAATTATCTAACTGAGAATTCAATTCAAAAACTTACCTGTAGGAAATGCAAAACACACTTGTCAAATAAAGAGCAAATACCAAAAATTTTAGAAGTTTCAGAATCATCATATTCAACAAACAATCCAGAAAATGTGCGTGTAGATATTCCTGCAAAAGTGAAAAGGGAGTATAAAAAAAAGGTTTAATTTTTAACTCAATTTCAAATGATATGTAGCGATAATTAGTGAATCAGTAGAAAATAATTATTGGTTGAACCTCGAAACAAAGCAGTTCATCTTCGTGAAATTTTATGATCCTATTTTGAAAAACCATCTCTCTGTGGGATTTGTAATCTCATGAAAGAAATTTCAGGTTCGTCTAATAAAAGTATATAAGGCTGTTCTTCTTGCAAAACACTTCAAATAGAATAACTAAAAGTTGCTTTTCCCAAGAAGATAATTGGTTAATTTTAAGTTGACGGTCTCTATTTATAAAAACGATATTTTTATCCTCTGTAAAAACAATCCGTTTATTGGTTTTAGCAAAGAAATTATCTATTGTTGAAAAGAAATCTGCAATTCTATGTTATTGGATTTTGGCTTCTTCATTTTTTTCTGTTCGTAAAGTTCAATAGTTTTGGTTTGAATTTTAGAATAAAGTTTTACAAAATTAAAGTCGGTACTATTGCCATAAATCAGATCTCTCAATTCAACATCTAAATATGTGGTTCTCGGTTGATATTTTTCTTTTATCCTTAACAGACATATCAAAAGTATCTATTTTAGCAAAGTTGGGTATGGTGTATTTTGATGCATTGCTTTTAAAACTATCAGGATAATTTCTCCCGTCCTGATTAAATTGAATAAATACCTTTTAAAAAACTTTCTTTCGCCCATTAATTTTTCCACTAATCAGTTCTCCAATAATATTTAACAAAGTGGTTTTGCTGCTACCATTAATGCCGCCCAAAATATTTACTTTTGGATCAAGTTGCCAATCAACACGAAACTTGTCCCACATTCCTTCAATATGTGTAGCATTAATTTTATTTGGTATGATGATATTTTTTACTTTATTGCGCATAACTATGATGTCATTATTTACAAATATAACCAGTTATTCACTTATTTTTTAAATAGTAAATTTCTTTTGAAAGCAAGAAGTGTTTAATAATCTACTAATTTATAAATATCTTAATAGAAAAGCAGTTAGTATTTTTTAATTTAGCCACAATACAAAAACAGCAATTTGCAAGATAGTTACAGGCACAAGGGTTTACGTAAACAACTCATTCAATTTTTAAAAGAAAAAGGAATAAGCGATTTGGCGGTTTTAGAAGCAATGAGCCAGGTGCCCCGGCATTTATTTGTTAATAAAACTTTCGAAAATCAAGCTTATAAAGATATTGCCTTACGGATTGATGTGAACCAAACTATTTCGCAACCTTATACAGTAGCCTATCAAACCGAATTTTTAAACGTTGATAATACTATGAATGTTTTAGAAATTGGTACCGGAAGTGGTTACCAGGCTGCCATTTTAAGTAAATTAGTAAAGCAAGTTTACACATTAGAACGATTTGAAAAGCTTCATAAAAAAGCCAAAAAAATACTCTCTTTTTTGGGTTATGAGAATGTAACTTGCTTTTATAAAGATGGCTTTGAAGGCTTGCCCGAATATGCTACTTTTGATAGAATAATTGTAACAGCCGCAGCACCTGAAATACCTCAAAATTTGTTAGATCAACTAAAAGTTGGCGGGCGAATGGTAATACCAGTAAACAAAACCAAAGCTATACAACAAATGCTATTGGTACAAAAAACCATAGATAAAATAGTAATTGTTGAAGGCCCAGACTTTAGGTTTGTACCTATGTTAACTGGTATTGCCGTAAACGATGATAATATAAGTAAATTAAATACCGGCTTTTAAATGATATGAATTACCCAACAACTGGCAACCGAATAGATGAAATTGATTTAACTAAATGGGGAATTGATACCACTTGCCAACTAAGTTTATTAAGAACAGATTTAAACAATGTTGGTTTAATGCATCCTAATAATCAATTATTAAATGGCAATAAGTTGTATAAATTAAAGCACAATATTAGTTTTGTAAAAGAAAATAACGTGGTCGGTCTGCTTACTTTTGGTGGAGCTTTTTCTAATCATTTACATGCAGTTGCAGCAGCTAGTAATTTGTTTAATTTTAAAACAATTGGCATAGTTAGAGGAGAAGAATGGCAAAAAAAAAGCAACCCAACACTTGACTTTTGTGTTTCTACAGGTATGCAATTTAAATTTTGGAGCAGAACTAATTACAGGCAAAAAACGCTAGCAAGCGTAGTTGAGCAATTGATAAATGATTACCCTAATTATTTAATTGTGCCAGAAGGCGGTAACAATGCTTTAGCACTAAAAGGAACAAAAGAAATTTTAGATAAAACAACTACTCATTTTAATACAATATGCTGCCCAGTTGGAACAGGTGGTACATTAGCTGGTATATATTTAACAAAACAAATAGAACAAGCGCTAATTGGTTTTGCAAGTGTAAAAATGCTTTATAAAACAGCTTTACAAAAGATCTTACAAAAAGAAAACACCGAAATAAAAGAAGATTTATTAATAAACTACGATTATACTTTTGGTGGCTTTGCAAAAACAAATCAACCATTAATTAAGTTTATCAATCGGTTTAAAGCTATTTATAATATTCAGTTAGAACCACTTTATACGGGAAAAATGTTATTTGGTATTTTTGAAATGATAACCAATAAGTGTTTTGAAAGCAACCAAAAAATTTTAGCTATTCATACAGGTGGCTTGCAAGGCATAAAGGGTTTTAATCAACTTAACGAAAATGTTTTGTGCTAATATTCAATTTTAGTTGTTTTATCAGTCCAAACCCGAAATGCTTTTAACCCTTCTTCACGGCAAAGTTGTTCGCAAGGAATACTTCTTTTTTCAATTGGCAAAGGAATCTCTTGATAGATAAAGTCATCATCGAAACCAATATCGGCGGCATCTTTTCGGCTGCAAGCATATATTATTTTTTCTGCCCTTGCCCAATATATTGCAGATAAGCACATGGGGCAAGGTTCGCAAGAGGTGTAAATGGTACAGCCTGTTAGTTGAAAGCTATTTAAATGTTTGCAAGCGGCTCTTATGGCTACAATTTCGGCATGCGCAGTTGGGTCGTTTGTTGAGGTTACACTATTATATCCTCTCCCAATAATTTTCCCATTTTTATCAACTACAAGTGCTCCAAACGGCCCACCGGCATCAATTTTTAGCCCTTCAATAGCCGTTTCTACGGCATGTATAATAAATTTTACCATTATCCTAAATTAAAGATTAGTATATTTACAAAATAAATTTTGAAAAATGAAATAAAATTGAAACATTTTACCTGTTTTAAAGTAAATACAGAAATACTTATCTTAAAAAAAATCGAAAACCTTGCTAAAGCAATTTAAAATACTTTTTATTGATGATGACCCAATAGCAAAAGCATTAATTGAAGCAATTTTTGACTTTTATCGTGATGATTTTCATTTAAATTCTATTGAAAGGATTTATGCAGAAAATCTTAAAGAAGCAGCAGAAAAATTAGATGAATCTATTAATGAGGGTAATTTTATTAACGGTATTTTATGCGATATTCAGCTTATAGAAGAAACAGGATTTGATTTTTTGCAACTTTATAATAATGAGTATTTAAAAGATTATCCAAAAACAGTAGTTTCTTTAATTACTGCTCATATTTCTGATAATACCATTGAGGATTTTAAAAATTTTCCTTTTGCATATAAAATTTTTGAAAGACCTATAGATGTTAAAAAATTAAAAATACTTATTAAAGAAATTATTAGGCGACATTCATAATTTGCAACATTTCTTCTAAGTATTTTCTATTGTTGGCTAAGCGTGGTACTTTGTGTTGGCCTCCTAATTTACCTGCAATTTTTAACCAATTGTAAAATAAATTTTTCGGTGCTATGTGTATTACAGGTATATTTAAAACCATATTATTAAACCTTTTTGCGGCATAATCTGTATTGTTATTTTGCAATTCCTCATCTAAATAAGTGCAAAATTTGCTAAAGTCATCTGGCTCTTTTTCAAATTCAATAATCCATTCGTGGCAACCGCTTTTATTATTATTCATAAAAATTGGAGCAGCAGCATATTCTTTAACTGTTGCATTTGTTTTTTTGCACGCCTGGGCAATTGCGGCATCGCTATTAGCAACAATAAGTTCTTCGCCTGCAATATTAATAAACTGAACATCGCGACCTAAAATTTTTATTTTGTAAGGTTTTAAGCTGGTAAAACAAATAGTGTCACCAATTTTGTAGCGCCATAAGCCAGCGTTTGTATTTATTAATAGTGTGTATTTTTTGTGTAATTCCACCTCATTTAACCAAACATATTTATTATTTATCTCATCATAAAATTCGTAAAAAATACCATAATCTAACATTAACAACAAATCGTTTGTTGCTGGGTTATCTTGTATAGCAAAAAAACCTTCAGATGCATTATAGGTTTCTAAATAGTTAACTTGTGAGTTTTTAAATAGTTGGTCAAATTGGGTTTTATAGGGCACAAAACTTACTCCGCCGTGTATAAATAATTCCAGGTTTGGCCATATATCAGCTATGTTTTCTGCATTGTGAAGTTGTAAAATTTTATTCAACAATACTAGTGTCCACGAAGGAACACCAATTAACATAGTTACGTTTTCTTGTGAGGTGGCAGCAGCCATTTTTTCAATTTTCAACTCCCAATTATCTAACAAGGCAATTTCTTTATCAGGAGTATTAAATAGTTGACCTAAAAATGGCATATTTTCAATCATAACAGCAGAAACATCGCCAATATGCATTTTTTCATTTAAGATGCTAATGCTGTGGCTTCCGCCAACTGTTAAACCTTTGCCTTCAAAAATTGACGTTTGCTGTTTACAATTGCAGTAAAAGCTTAAAACATCTCTGCCACCTTTAAAGTGACAATCTTCTAATGCTTCATAACTAACTGGTATAAATTTACTTTTGTTTGATGTTGTGCCAGAAGATTTTGCAAACCAGTTAATTTTGCTTGGCCAAAGCACATTTTTTTCTCCTTCAATAATTTTATTAATGTATGGCTGTAGAGAATCGTAAGTGTTAGGTGGGCAGTAATTTATAAATTGTGCATAAGTTGTAATTGCTGAGAAATTATGTTTCTCTCCATATAAGGTATGCTTACCTTTAGCTAACAAGTTTTGAAATGTTGTTTCTTGAAGGGATAAAGGATTAAGATAATGCTGTTCAATTTTTTTGTATCGTTGCTTGAAATACCAATTTATTATAGAGGGTACAATTTTCATTATAAATAAAAATAAAGGAGTTGGTTAAAAAATGAAGCCTACCGAAACAATATTTGAGTTTAAAGGAAATCTACTATTTCGCTACTATTAATAGTTGTAAACAAAAAAGTATCACATTCTAATATATTATGAATTTCTAAAATTAATTCATTTTCAATAGCTTCTTTGTTTTTGGTATATCTAAAATATTTTGGCTTTTTAAGTAAACTAAGTCGATAATACTCTTGCAATGGACAATATTCTGCTACATAATATAATCCGTTTTTTTCGCACAATAAAAACAATGGATGATTATATATTTGGCCTGCGTTGTTACAAAAATCGCCCAATTCCCAACACTTATATAAAGTTATAAAGGTATTAACTCCATATTGCTTTACTTCATTATATAATTGCAAAATTTTGTTTTGTAAATTAATTGCTAAGTTTTGATTGGGAAGAAAATCATCTAAAAGTAGCCAGGTTTTTGTATAGTAATTAAAATATTCTGTTCTACCAAGGTTGCATTTATAATCAAAACGTTTATATTGTGGCACAAAATAACCAGGATAATAGTAATCTAAATCAGCTTCTTTAGAAAACAACACTTCTTTTAACATTGTGTAAATACCCAGGCTACAATTAGAATAGTTGTGATTATAAGCCGCCAATATGCCTGCAGAGGATTTTTCGCCAATATCAAAAAAACTAAAGGCTATTAGCTTTTCATTATCATAAATGCAACATTCTTTTGTATTGTAAATATTAAAATTTTCATTGTCTTGCATATAAATTTTTAAAGATGAATATAAATCTCCTTTAAAATTAAGCTTGTATTCTTCAAACAGTAATTCCTTTTCTTCGTTAATTTGTGCGCTATTTATTTTAACGGTAAATTTATTTTCAACTTTGTTAATTATTTTTCTATGGCTTTTTCTAAGTTCGTAATTATATAAAGGAACTCTTAACCAAATTGCATTATATATTTTTTTATCGAAAATTAAATACTGTGTTGTAAAAATGGAAAGCCCCATCCTATACCAGCCTTTTCCGAGGTACTGATCAAGCTCAGTAGCGGTTATAGAGTTTAGTTTGTAGCGGTTGTAATTCATTAGAGGTTTAAAAAGTTGCAAATTGTTGATACAACAATTGTTAAAGATATTTTTTTTTAAGGATATTTTTTAAAAAATATGCGATAACACCGCATATTTTTTTTATATATTTTTTGGAATTTTAATTTTTTATAAAACGGTGAAAGCTAAAATTAGCCCCATTTTGAAGCTTTAAAATGTACAAACCTTTATTTAAGTGTGAAATATTAATTTCATTATAAATACTATTATTTTTTAATATTAATTTGCCCATACAATCAAAAATTTTATATTGAAAGATGGTATTTGCGTTATCAATATAAAGCGTATTAGTAGCAGGATTGGGGTATATTTTTATTTTATTTTTTACATTATTAATAATTGATGTAATTTCTGCTTTTTGAGTGTAAAAGTTAAGCCCTCCATTTATATTGCCTACTAACATTTCTAAAAAACCATCTTTATCAAAATCGTAAACTGCTACGCCACCTTCGCCAGCCGTTTTTATATTATTAAAAATACTGTTATTGAGTGTAAAAATTTCATTATCTAAATTGTTTATTAAATATAAATTGCCGTTATAATTGTTAGCTATTAAATAAGCAATATTAGTACTGTCTTCAACAACTATAGTAGCTGCACTACTTCCTATAGCTTCTCCATTTTCTTTAACTAAAGCTCCACCAAAAAAATTATTTTCATAGCTAAACTTTATTTCAGTATTGCTACTTACATTTTTTAAATAGTGAAATGCACCTCTTCTTTCGCCACAAATAATATCTAACAAACCATCTCTATTATAATCAAACAAAGTGGGGCTTGCATTTGAGCCAATTGTAATGCTATCAATATTTAAAGTGTTTAATTGCAATTGCATTGGTTCATTTGCTTTGGCAATGTTTTCAAAGTAATGCAAAAATCCTCTATTATCACCAGTAATCATATCAGCATCTCCATCTCCATCTAAATCACCAAAAGCTGGCCTTATGCCCAATAGGTTTAAGTTATACAAGTTGTTGTAGTTGGTATCTACTAACTCAAAAGCTAAGCCATTAGCGGTACTTACATTTTTAAGCATTGCCATTATACCTTGTTGAGAAGTATCTGCCCGATTAAACCAATATTTAACACCTACTGCAATATCCATCAATCCATCATTATCAAAATCTACTACAGCAGGGTAACTGTTTGAGCCAAAATCTAAAACATGGTTAGTAAAAAAGTTTTCTTTATGATGCTTATAATCGGTTGTTGTATCGTCAGAAGTGTTTTCATACCAGGCAATTTGATTTTTGGTTTCTGAAATTTGAGTAGTATTAGGCGCGCAAAGTACATCTAATTTACCATCATTATTAAAATCTAAGCTATATGCAGAAAGGTAAATGTAAGTATCTAAAACATTGTCGCTATGTAGCCAATTATAAGCTCCTGTAATATGTGCATCGCCCGGGCTACCACCATTTAACAAAAAATTTAATTTGCTTGAACTTATATCTCCTAATAATAAATCAGTATCGGTATCATTATCATAATCAAAAGCTAAAATTGAAGAGCCTGGATGTTTTTTAAGGCTTTCATTTTGTTGATTTAATTTTAACCCACCACAAGCATCTAAAGCAATATCCGATGTATATGCGTTTTCTAAAAAATTGCCCCAACAGGTTTTTTCTTTTATAAAATACAAAGAATCTTCTGGTAGGTTGTATTCTACGGCTACATTTTTAAACCACTCTAAGTTACTGCCCAAAAACTGTTCAAAGGTTAAAACATCTATATCGCCATCTAAATCTACATCGGCAAAAGCGGGTATGTCTGCTGGTGAAACGTAAATGTTTAATGGAAAGCCCGACTGACTTTCATACTCTAAAACATTATTAACTAATGTAAATTGTATAGAGTCGTTTTCGTAATAGCTTTTATACAGTTTGATGCCACCGGGTACGCCGTAGGTAAATATATCTTCAAGGCCATCATTATTATAGTCGAGTAATAAAACCCAATGCTCTAACCTAGCCGGAAAAAGTGTTTCATATTCGGGTGCATAAGCGTAATCTGCCTCACCAACTGTTCCGCTGTTAATAAAAGTACTTATCTTTTTACCTTGCCTGTCAAAAACAAATAAATCTTTAATACCATCATTATTCAAATCTACATCAGAAAATTGGGGAGCCGAAAAACCACCAACAAAAGGTGCTTTCATTTGAAGTTGTTTGTTATTGTATATTTTTATTTCGTTGCTGTTTTTAAATGGTAAAACGCTTTGTGCCACCAACAACGAAAAACAATATAAAACACCAAGTATAGCAATAATAAATTTTTTCATACCATAAAAGTAATTGCTTTATGCTAAATTTCAATAATCATTGATATTATATAACAATTATTAAAGCACAAAAAACTAAAGCTTACTATTAGTTTCGTAGCTTTGTTGCCTAATATTTTTGTACTTTTTATGACGCCACTGTCGGTACTTTTTATTGCTTTAAGCTATTTTGGATTACTATTTTTAATATCGTTTGCCACCAGCAGCGATAGCAGCGATGATGCTTTTTTTGTAGGCGGCAAAAAATCGCCGTGGTATTTAGTAGCTTTTGGTATGATAGGGGCTTCGCTTTCGGGCCTTACCTTTATTTCTGTACCCGGCTCAGTAAAAGATGCGCAGTTTGATTATATGCAAATGGTGTTTGGTTATTTGCTGGGTTATTTAATTATAGGTGCTGTTTTAATGCCCATTTATTACCGCTTAAACCTAACCTCTATTTATACATATTTAGAAAAACGATTAGGTTTTTATGCATATAAAACGGGTGCAGCATTTTTTTTAATATCAAGAGTAATTGGGGCAGCACTTAGGCTATATTTGGTAGCAGCAGTTTTACAACTCGCAATATTTAGTGCCTGGGATATACCTTTTGCAGCAACTGTAGCCATTACCATCTTACTAATATGGTTATACACTTTTAGAGGTGGCATTCGAACCATTGTTTTTACCGATTCGTTGCAAACCTTATTTATGCTATTGGCTTTGGTATTTACAATTGTGGCAATGTGCAATCAATTAAACTTTGGTTTTGCAGACCTGTTTAAAGCAGTAAGCAATAGTAATTACAGTCAAGTATTTTTTTGGGATTTTAAACTTGGTAACAACTTTTTTAAACAATTTTTCAGCGGTGCATTTATAGCTATTGTTATGACAGGCTTAGATCAAGATATGATGCAAAAAAACCTAAGTTGTCGTAGCCTCGGCGATGCACAAAAAAATATGTTTTGGTTTAGTATTATTTTGGTATTTGTAAACTTTATATTTTTGGTGTTAGGTGCTTTATTATTTATTTATATGGATGCTAAAGGTATTGCAATGCCCGAACGCATTGTTAACGGTATTGCAAAACCAGCCAGCGATTTGTTGTTTCCAACCATTGCATTAAACCATATGCCTTTTTTAGTAGGTACAACTTTTTTTATTGGGTTATTGGCAGCAGCTTATTCTAGTGCAGATAGTGCTTTAACAGCATTAACCACTTCATTTTGTGTAGATTTTTTAGATTTTGAAAAAGGAAAATCTAACAGAGGAACACGTTATATCGTACACATTTGCTTTTCAATATTGCTGTTTTGTGTAATTTTAATTTACAACCAATTAGCCAACGATGCCTTAATATGGGATATTTTTAGAGCTGCAATGTTTACCTACGGGCCAATTTTAGGCTTGTTCTCTTTTGGTATATTAACTAATAGAAAAGTATACAACAACTTTTTAGTAGTATTGGTTTGTGTAGCAGCGGTAGTTATCTCTTATTTCGTAAATAAATCAGGCACTAATTTAGATGGCTTTGAGTTTGGCTTTTTAATTTTACCTTTAAACGGCTTACTCACCTTTTTAGGCTTGCTGCTAATTTCTTATAAAAGTAAAGGTTCAGTTATTAGGTAAATTACTTCTTTTAATATTGATAATGCTCCAGATGGTCATTTGTTTGCCTGTGAAACAATTTCTGTTTTGCTTGCATTTTCAGGTTGAATCCACGGCCGTTGTTTAGGTTTAAAAACTGCTGAAAGCTGAGTAGCACATAAACCAGCACGAATACATTTTTCCGAATCTCAAACTACCGAAATATCTTCTTTTTTATACTTCTTCATTTTACTCTAATTTTTTAAATAAAACAAAATTTTTAATTTAAAAATTGCCAAACAAACTTAGGCACTTAACTCTACCAATTTTAAAACTGTTTTCCAGTTACGCGTAGTAGCACTAACTTTTAATTTCTTCTCAAAAAAATTGTTTGTTAGTTTTGATTGATGGTATTTATCAGCACAAAATATAAAAACTTCTTTGCCAATAATAACAAACTTGTCAGGCTCGTAGTTGTAGCTTTCTATTTTTGTAAGATTTTCTTTTGTTGGTTTTTCGTTTAAAAAGGTAAGATGCAATTGACTAATATCTTCAGCATTTTTTTTGTAGAACGGATTTTTTTTAACCGCTTTTGCAATTTCTTTTGAAGATCTTATTATTACAGGCACATCAAATTTATATTTTGCTGTAATAGCGTGTTCAATTTGTTTAGCAATATCTAAATCATTTAAACCATTATCATCAATAAAAATAACATTACCACTTTGTATGTAGCTACTAATATTGCTAAAGCCCAAGTTTTGAAACAGCAACTTTAAATCGGCCATTAAAATTTTTCTTTTACCACCAACATTTATACCTCTTAGAATTGCAATTTTTTTGCTCATTTTTCACTAATTTTTTAATGGATTTTGTTAAGATAAATTCTGTTTCAGAAGTTACCTTTGTCGTTCTGTTTCCCTCTAAAATTACCTTTGACCTATAAAAACCTGTGGTCGTTTGTCCATAATGTACAAATATAAACAAAAGCAATTATTAAAACATTTGCTCAATTAAACCAACATAAATATCAGAATAACGGTTAATGTAAAATGCGTTTCAATGCATTTTTACATAGTCTTGTAGTTATTTCTTTTTTCTATTGTCAATACTAATGTTCGCACAGAATTGCATTTTGTCGTCAATTGATTTTACAGTCTTAGACTTCATATCAATGAGAATTTTCCGAGTTAGTGTTTCATTTGGGTCAAATTCTTTGAATTGTTTCTTAGTGTATGTCAATTGAATTGTATCGTTACTTAAAGAGTAAATTCCTGTCGCAGTATTCACTCCGTTATAAAGCAATTCAAATTCATCTCTTTGTTCATATAGAATTATATAATGGAGCTCGTCAAATGCACTAAATACTTTGCTACTTCTATTTGAGCACGACACTATAAAAAGTCCAAAAAATGACATTATTAGTACTTTTAGGTTCATTTTTTAATTAACTACAACACTTAATAAATGAAATATTTACCATCACCCTACCTCAAAATACTTCGTGCAATTACTATCCGTTGCACTTCAGAAGTGCCTTCGTAAATCTGTGTAATTTTTGCATCACGCATTAAGCGTTCTACGTGATATTCTTTTACAAAACCGTAACCGCCATGCACTTGTACTGCTTCTGTTGTGGTTTTCATAGCTACTTCACTACAATACAATTTTGCCATTGAAGAAGCAATATCGTATGGTTCGCCATTATCTTTTGCCCAGGCCGCTTTTAAACAGAGTAACCTGGCGGCTTCAATTTCTAAAGCCATATCGGCCAATTTAAACTGTATTGCTTGGTGTTGCGAAATAGGCTTGCCAAAAGCTTCTCTTTCTTTACTGTAAGCCAAAGCCAATTGGTAAGCACCCGATGCAATGCCTAAAGCTTGCGCTGCAATACCAATTCTACCACCCGAAAGCGTTTTCATAGCAAACTTAAAACCAAAACCATCTTCCCCAATGCGGTTTGCTTTGTCCACTTTTACATCTTGAAACATTACCGAACAAGTATCGGAAGAACGAATACCAAGTTTATGCTCTTTTGCGCCTGTGGTAACGCCTGCTGTGCCTGCTTCAACAATAAATGCGTTAATACCTTTGTGGCCAGCCTCTGGGTTGGTGTGAGCTATTACTAAATATATTCCAGCTTGTTTGCCATTGGTAATCCAGTTTTTTGTGCCGTTTATAATGTAATGATCGCCTTTGTCAACCGCAGTAGTGCGTTGCATTGTGGCATCGCTTCCTGCTTCTGGTTCGCTTAAACAAAATGCGCCCACCATTTCTCCTTTTGCTAAGGGCACTAAATATTTTTGCTTTTGCGCTTCGTTGCCAAAGGTTTCTAAGCCCCAGCACACTAAAGAATTATTTACCGACATACAAACTGAAACTGAATTGTCAATTTTTGAAATTTCTTCCATTGCCAGTACGTAAGCTGTGGTATCCATTCCGCCGCCGCCATATTTAGGATCAACCATCATACCTAAAAAACCTAACTCGCCTAATTTTTTTATTTGTTTGGCAGCTACTTCCATTTTATCGTCTCGCTCAATAACGCCAGGTAAGCACTCATTTACAGCAAAATCGCGGGCAGCTTTTTGTATCATTAGGTGTTCTTCGCTTAAATTGAAATTCATATTTATGTTAGTTTCGGTTACAAATATAAAGCATCGTAATGGCAATCACTAAAAAGTTGCTCAAAATCAAAATTTATAAAAATGCAGCGTATTTATTTAAAGTTTTTTTGGTTGGCGCAATAGTTTATCTTTGCAGCATCACATCATTTTATTATAATGACTTTACTAATTGTATTTTTTGTAATATCTATTGTTTTTTCTTTTTTGTGCTCAATTTGGGAAGCGGTTTTACTAAGTATAACGCCAGCTTATGTACAGCAAATGGTTTCCGAAGGCGGTGTTTTGGGTAAGCGGCTTCAACGATTTAAAGAAGAAATTGATAGGCCTTTATCTGCCATTTTAAGTTTAAATACAATTGCGCATACAGTTGGCGCAATGGGTGTTGGTGCGCAAGCAGGCAAAATTTTTGGTAATGTAGAAAGCCCGGTACCTATAAGTTACGAATCGTTAATAGCAGGAGCTATGACTTTAGCAATCTTAATTCTTTCTGAAATTATACCAAAAACAATTGGTGCTAATAACTGGAGATCGTTAGCATCTTTTACCGTTACTTCGTTGTGGTTTTTAGAAAAAGCCTTGTTTCCATTAGTGTGGCTAAGTCAGGCTATTACAAAAAGGTTAAAGAATAACAAAGGCGAAAGCGTTTTAAGTAGAGCCGATTTTGCGGCAATGGCACGTTTAGGCAAAGATAGCGGAGCATTGCAAGATCACGAATCTTCAATTATTGATAATTTGTTGGGATTTGAAGAGGTAACCGTAAAAGATATAATGACTCCTCGGACCTTAGTAAAATCTGCTGAACAAGATACTACCGTTTCTGATTATTTTAATAACAATAAAGAAAGTTCATTTTCGAGAATACCAATTTATGATGATGTTCCATATAATGTTGTAGGTTTTGTTTTAAAAGATGATATTTGGAAACACGTTGCAGAAGATGAGGATAATGTAAAATTAAAAGATATTAAAAGAAGCATCTTCCCTGTTTTAGAAACAAGAACTTTGCCAGGTGTTTTAGAAGATTTTATAAAAAATCAGACTAAAATATCTATTGTAGTAGATAATTATGGTAGCTTGTTGGGCGTAGTTTCTTTAGAAGATGTAATTGAAACATTGCTTGGTTTAGAAATTGTGGATGAAACTGATAAAGCAACCGATTTACAACTTTTAGCTCGTAAAAAATGGGAAGAAAGAGCAAAAAAATATGGCCTAGTAAAATAAACTTTTCAGGCAATCTTTAACTGTATTCAAAACTATACATAAAATGCTGCAACTATAGCTCAAAAAGTATATTTTTGTGGACGAATTTTTTAATCTATGGCAAAAATCTTAATTGTTGATGACGAAAAAGGTATCAGAAATACTTTAAGAGATATATTAGAATACGAGAAATATACTGTAGACGAGGCAAGCGATGGCGTTGAAGGCTTAGATAAAATTAAAAGCAACGATTACGATGTTGTTTTTTGTGATATAAAAATGCCTAAAATGGACGGTATGGAACTGTTAGAGCAAGCACTTTTAGTAAAAGAAGGTTTACCCATTGTTGTAATTAGTGGGCATGGTAATACAGAAACGGCGGTTGAAGCAGTTAAAAAAGGTGCATTTGATTATATTGCTAAACCACCAGATTTAAACCGCTTATTAATTACGGTTAGAAATGCCTTAGACAAAGGTAACCTGGTTACCGAAACTAAAATTTTGAAACGTCGAATTTCTAAATCGACTCGTCAAATTGTAGGTGACTCACCAGCAATACAGAAAATAAAAGATACTATAGATAAAGTTGCACCAACAGATGCTCGTGTATTGGTTACAGGGCAAAATGGTACTGGTAAAGAGTTAGTAGCGCATTGGATACACGAAAAAAGCGTTAGAAATAGTGGCCCAATTGTAGAAGTTAACTGTGCCGCCATACCTGCCGAATTAATTGAAAGCGAACTATTTGGTCACGAAAAAGGAGCTTTTACTTCTGCCGTAAAACAACGTATTGGCAAATTTGAACAAGCAAATGGTGGTACTTTATTTTTAGATGAAATTGGTGATATGAGCCTAAGTGCACAAGCAAAAGTATTACGTGCATTACAAGAAAGCAAGATTACACGAGTAGGAGGAGATAAAGAAATTTCTGTTGATGTTAGAGTAATTGCGGCAACAAATAAAGATTTAAATCGTGAAATTGAGGAGAAGAAATTTAGAATGGATTTATATCACCGTTTAAGTGTTATATTAATTCACGTGCCTTCTTTAAATGAGCGGGTTGATGATATACCTCAATTAAGCGAAACCTTTGTTAGAGAAATTTGTGGTGGTTATGGTATTCCGCAAAAAATATTACACCCTAAGGCCATTAGAGAGTTACAAAGTTTTAATTGGTCGGGTAATATTAGAGAGCTGCACAATGTGCTGGAAAGGCTGGTGATTTTAAGTGATAAAAAGATTACGCAAGAAGATGTAATTAATTATGTTTCACCCAGTAGCCATTTCGAAACTGCCACAGATGTTTTTGAGAAGTATGAAAAATTTCAAGAATTTAAAGATTATATTGAACAAGAATTTATTGGCCATAAACTAAAAAAGCATAATTGGAATGTTTCTAAAACAGCAGAAATATTGGATATACAAAGAAGCCATTTATACAACAAAATTGAAAAATATGGTTTAGAACGAGAGAAGGATAAGTAAATCTGTTTGGCCTTAAAGTTGTTATTATTTCAACAAAACAAGCACTAAAGCAATAATTGCTGGAAGGGCTTGAACATAGAATATTTTCTTTTCAACGGTAAATGCACCATAAATACCGGCAATAGCAACACAACTTAAAAAGAAGAGTGAAATATTAGTATTCCATTCGGTATTGCTGATAAAGAAAGTCCAAATTAAGCCGGCAGCTAAAAAGCCATTATATAAACCTTGATTGGCGGCCATCTTTTTTGTTGGGCTAAACAGCGTTGCAGGAAAACTTCAAAAAACTTTTTTACCACGTGTTTCCCATGCAAACATTTCAAACCACATAATGTAGAGATGAACAAATACTACAAAACCTGTTAGTATTTTAATAAATATTTCCATAAAATAATTTTGGCTTTTTTTGTAAAAGCTTCATTTATTTTCTATATACATAAAAATACTTGTTTTAAAACCTTAAACCTTATAGGTCTCTCCTTCAATAGCTAAATTTGTATTTTTAAAAGTTTGCTTGGCCTCATCTAAAAGCAAATCTAAATTTTGGTATTTGGCAGAGAAATGGCCTATCAAAAGCTTTGAAGCGATTAAATTTTGAGCAACTTGCGCAGCTTGTGTTGTTGTGGTATGATGCGTTTGTGCTGCCCGCTCTGTGTCGTTATGCAAAAATGTGGCTTCGTGATAAAGTAAATCAACTTCTTTTAAAAAGTTATAATTATCAATTACAGGCAAGGTATCAGTACAAAAAGCATAACTGCGCGGTTTAGGTGGTGCTTTTGTAAAATCTTCATTTACAAGCAACTCGTTAGCTCTTTTAACATCTTCACCTGCCTTTAGTTGAAGTATTTCAGTAACGGTTAATTGATGTTCATTTATTTTTGATTTAATAATGTTGCGCTGCCTTATTTTTTCTTTCAACAAATAACCAAAACAAGTAATTCTATGAGCTAAAGGGAAATAATAAATTTCTAAATATTCATTTTCAATTAGTAAGCTGCTGGTATTAATTTCTGGTACTACCAGTTCATTAATATGAATTTCAAAACCAATATCAGCATCTGTTACATCAATATGAGCTGCAATTTTATCCTTTAAGCCTTGTGGCCCGTAAACATATAATGGTTGTTGGCGAGCTAACAAAACGTAGGAAGTAAGTAAACCCATCAAACCATAATAATGATCACCGTGCAAATGACTAATAAATATGTGATTTATTTTGCCACGCTTAATACCAAATTTGTCTAATTGCATTTGAGTACCTTCACCGCAATCTAACAAAAAAAAGAGCTCATTATGATTTACAATTTGCGCTGTAGGATGCCTGAAATGTGCAGGCAAGGCACCGCTACTTCCTAAAATAGTAAGCTCAAAGGTCATTAAAATATAATTATTTACTCTTCTGAGGCTTCCTCTTTTATTTGCTTTTCCAAAACTTCTATCATTATATAGTCTTTCGCCTCTTGTAATGATGGTAGCACGGTAAGTATGTTATCTAATTGCGAAATGCGCATTAGTTTCATTACATATTCGTTGGCATTACAAAGTATTAAATTGCCATTATCGTTTTTACACAACCGATTACCAATTAGTATAGCACTTAACCCACTCGAATCTACAAATTTTAAACTGGTTAAATCTAAGATAATGTTGTTAACACCTGTTGTATTTAAGCTAATTAACTCAGTTTTTAACTCCGGAGCTATTACGCTATTCAATTTTTCATCCTGAACAGAAAAGACGGTATAATGGTCTTGTTTATCAATAGAAAATTTCATTATACGAAATATTTTTTGAAGTGCAAAGGTAAGCTTTTTAGTACAAAAGCATCGGCTTTTATTTCTTTTAAAATGAGATATTTTGTAGTATTGTTGATAAACAGTTATTAATGTATTTAGTATAACAATATTGTTATTTTATTTATGCAAAAAGTGAAGTAAGTTTAATCATTCAACCGTTACTGATTTGGCTAAATTACGAGGTTGATCAACATTACAATTTAACATAACCGCAATATGATAAGCCAATAATTGCAATGGCACAACCGATAAAATTGGTGTAAACTCTTCTGTAGTGGCAGGTATTTCAATAGTATAGTCCGCCAGGCTTTTAATTTGAGTATCACCCTCGCTTACAATAGCAATAATTTTACCTTTTCGTGCTTTTACCTCCTGTATGTTCGATACAATTTTTTCGTAAGCACTTTTATTAGTGGCTATTACTACTACTGGCATTTGTTCATCAATTAAAGCGATAGGGCCGTGTTTCATTTCGGCAGCTGGGTAGCCTTCCGCGTGTATGTAAGATATTTCTTTCAACTTTAAAGCACCCTCTAAAGCTACTGGGAAATTATAACCTCTGCCTAAGTAGAGAAAATTTTTGGCATCTTTATATTTTGCAGCTATTGATTTAATAACGTCATTTTGCTGCAACACTTCATCAACCCTATCTGGTATAACTGCCAGCGCATTCAATAAACTTCTAAAACGGCTTTCGGTAATACTGCCTCTTGCTTTGGCAATGTATAAGCCCATTAACGATAGTACGGCTAATTGTGCTGTAAATGCCTTAGTAGAAGCCACTCCAATCTCTGGACCTGCATGGGTATAACAACCGGCATCGGTTTTACGGGCAATGGTAGAACCTACAACATTGCAAATACCAATTACAGTAGCGCCTTTACTTTTAGCCAACTCCAGGGCAGCAAGCGTATCGGCTGTTTCTCCCGATTGAGATATAGCAATTACAATGTCATCTTCAAATAAAACAGGGTTGCGATAGCGGAACTCTGATGCATATTCTACTTCTACCGGAATTCGAGCTAAATCTTCAAATAAATATTCGGCTATCAGGCCAGAGTGCCAACTGGTACCGCAAGCTATAAATATAATGCGTTTGGCATTAATAAATTTTTGCAAGTAATCTTTTATGCCGCCTAATAAAATAGTGCCAGCCTGCGAACTCATTCTACCTCGTAAACTATCGTAAATTGAGCGTGGCTGTTCAAAAATTTCTTTAAGCATAAAATGCTCATAACCGCCTTTTTCTAAAGCCTCTAAATTTAATTTTAAAGCTTCAATATAAGGCGTTACCGATTGGTTTTGAATGGTTTTCATTACAATAGGTTTCCCTTTAGTAATAATTGCCATTTGTTCATCTTCTAAATAAACTACATTTTTGGTGTATTCAATTATTGGTGTAGCATCGGAGGCTAAAAAATATTCATCTTTACCTATACCAATTACTAATGGGCTACTTTTTTTGGCAACTATTAAAGTATTAGGATGCGCATTTGACATAATTACAATGGCATAAGCACCAATTACCTGGTTTAGAGCTAACCGAATGGCGTGTTCTAATTCAACCTGCTCTTGTTGTTGTATATCTTCAATTAAATTAATAAGTACTTCGGTATCTGTATCGGTTTTAAAAGTAAAGCCTCTTTGCTCAAGTGCAGCTTTTAAGGTTGCATAGTTTTCAATTATGCCATTATGTATAATCGCTAAGTTTTCACTTTCTGATAAATGTGGATGTGCATTTATATTATTGGGTTCGCCGTGGGTAGCCCAACGGGTATGGCCCATTCCAAGTGTAATATTTGTTAACGCATCTGTTATTGATTGCTCTAAATCGGCTACCTTACCTTTGCGTTTATATATTTTTAAAGAACCATTTAATAATGCAATACCAGCACTATCGTAACCTCGATATTCTAATCTTTTTAAACCTTTTAATAAAATAGGGCTAGCATCTCGTTGGCCTACATAAGCTACAATTCCACACATAAAATTTCAAAATTTTAGATTCTGTATTAAATAACTTTAGTTAGTTATTTTAGAATATTTTAATACCAATTTTGTATCACTTTCGCTACCACCATTAGCTAATTTTACACGGCTTGGTATAAAATACCTGGAGTTTAATGGCACGGTAAAAACTTGCGTACTTAAAACATTTAACCAGTTAGCAGAAGGTGTAAGTACTAAAGGGCCACTTATTTCACCTTCTACATAGTTTTGTATAAAAGTGCTACAGTTTATTAAATAGGTGTTATTGCTTATTGAATCTTCTCTAGTAACAAAACCACCTGTTTCGTAAAAACTATTGGTTAATACTTGTACAGCATAATCTTCAATTGGTAAAAAATTGCCATTTTCATTTAACGAAGAGGCAAATAATATTGGAGGCACAAAATATCTTTCAAAATTATTGGGCTCAGCTTCTTTTAATTGTAAGGTTGCTTTATGAATGGCAATGTTGTTAAAAAAATCATCATCAATGCCTTCAATTTCTACACCTATATTTAAACCACCCATACCAATAGAATAGGCTATATCACTATTGCTATTACCAATAGCCTCCATTGCCTTAGTTCCGTTATAGTTATTAGTAATTTGGTTAATGCTTTCTAAAGAATTACTTATTACAAAATTAAGCGGTTGAGTTGGATAACTGTAATTTGTTAACTCTGTTGAATCAACTACACCATTGATGGTATCTCCATAAATATAACTTTTTGTTTCGGTATGATAATAAAGCGCAAGCCTAGAGTTTGAGCTGGCTAAATTATATGAAATCATCAAGTTGTCATCTGAAGCTGTTTCATCTACTGTTATATAAAAGCCTCGGAAGTATTGTAAAAATTGTGTATTATTATCAAATGGACTGTTTTGATCGAGTGTGTCATCGTTTTCAATAATTTCCTGGTAAAAAGATTCTCCTAAATAATCATCTAACCTGATACTTAACTGAGGCATAAATGGCAATATTTGGTTATTTACGGTGTCTTCACCAGTAAGTAAAGGGCGGGTTATTGTATCAGTTTTGTTAATGTTGTGTTGATGATTAAGCAACGACCCAATAGGTTTTGGATAATAGTGAAATTCATCATACATATAATGATTTTCACTACGGTGAAGTGAGTCGTATAAAGTATGTACTTTAATGGTTTGTCGAGCTAATGTATCTCCATAACTAAAACTATAATCAAGATGTAATACTAAAGAATCGTAAACAACCGAATTGTCAAAATTAATGTTGTTAAACGATAAGCCAACTTGGGTAAATATACTTGCTTTAGTAGTTCCAAAATCTGGATCATCTTTTAAATAGCCTAAAACATAGTTACCTAAAGAGTCGGTTCTAATACTATCTTCTCTAATGGTTGTTAATTTAACGTTTAAAACAGTATCACTAACATCAAATAAATTATCATCTGGCAAAAGAGATTCTCCAATACCTGTGGGATCACTACAAGCGCAAACCAACAATATTGAAAGGAAAAGAAAACTCTCAAAAATTTTTCTCATATGGCTATATAAACGCTATTGATCTAACAGTGTTGCATAAAACTCATTATAAGCCTCAAAACCGCTTTCGCCATTTTGGTATTCCATTACCGGCTTCTTGGCATCTTTTAAATAATCTACCAATTTTTTTGGCAACTTAGCATCACCTTTTATTACACCATCTGCATATGTGCTGGCTCCTAATAGTAAACCACCATTGTCTGCTTTGCCAAAGGCTTCAAAATCGGCTTCTTCAATACCATTCATACCAGTTTTTTGAGCAAACTCTTTACCAAAGCTACTTTTAAAAGAATTGGCATAAGCAGAATATATCACTTTAGAGTTAGAAAAAACAGGATCTTTTTTGTAAGCCGTTTTTAAATAAAGTGGCAATAAACTGGTCATCCAACCGTGGCAATGTATTACATCTGGCGGCCAGCCGAATTTTTTTACCGTTTCTAACACGCCTTTACAAAAAAAGCTCATTCTTTCTGGGTTGTCTTCAAAAAAGTTTTCTTTTTCATCAACAAAAACAGATTTTCTTTTAAAGAAATCTTCGTTATCTAAAAAATAAACCTGCAATTTAGTGCCAGGTAACGAAGCTACCTTTAATATTAAGGGATAATCTTCATCATTTACAATAATATTTATACCTGATAGGCGCACCACTTCGTGTAAACGATGTCGTCTTTCATTAATAACGCCAAATCGGGGCATCAAAATCCTCAACTCCATACCACTTTGTTGTAAATGTTGAGGAAGTTTTCTTGCTATTTCAGAAGCCGTATCTAAAAATAAATAGGGCTTCATTTCTTGTGTAACTATTAACACTTTTGTTTTACTCATAAAAAATATACGTGTTTATAAATTCTCTGAACTCGTAAAATTGGCTGCAAAGGTAAGGAAAAATAACCAATTTATTGGTTCAGATTAAACATAACGCCATCTAAATTGTATTTGTATATAGATTGGAATTTTATTTTTTTATATCTGTTAAAATTTTGGAATTTATTTTTTCATTATTTAGTTTAATTATAGCTTTAAATATTAATTTGCAAACTTAATATGGAAGCAGTTGAACTTACAATTTATAATGGCGTAGCTACCATTACACTTAACAGGCCAAATAGTTACAATAGTGTAAACGCAGCTTTGGCGGCAGCATTTAATATGGCATTAGATAAATGTGCAAATAATGCCGAGGTAAGAGCGGTAATAATTACGGGTAATGGAAAAGCTTTTTGTGCCGGGCAAGATTTAAAAGAAGTAACTACACCAGAAATTATGCCTGGTTTTGATGCGCTTTTAACAGAAAGATTTACGCCAATTATTACCAAAATAATTGAATTAGAATTGCCTGTTATTGCAGCTGTAAATGGTGTAGCGGCTGGTGCTGGCGCAAATATTGCTTTAGCTTGCGACATTATTGTAGCTACCGAAAAGGCCAGTTTTATACAAGCTTTTAGTGCAATAGGTTTAATACCCGATAGTGGAGGTACGTTTACTTTACCACGTTTAGTTGGGCGGGCAAAAGCAATGGCTTACACAATGTTAGGTGATAAAATTGATGCCGTTACTGCCGAAAAAATTGGTATGATTTATAAGGTTTTTCCAGCTGAGGTGTTTGAGGCAGCAGTTAAAAAAATGGCTGAAGGTTTGGCTAATATGCCAACAAAAAGTTTAGCATTAACTAAGCGCGCCATTAATGCATCTTACCAAAATACTTTTACAGAACAATTGGCTTTAGAAAAAAAATTGCAAATAGAGGCTAGCGAAACAGAAGATTATGCTGAAGGGGTAGCAGCCTTTGTAGAAAAAAGAAAACCCATTTTTAAAGGTAAATAGTATGAAAGTAGGTATAATAGGAAGCGGCACCATGGGAAGCGGAATAGCTCAAATTGCCAGCACCAATAATTGTGAAGTTGTTTTGTGCGATGCTAATGAAGCGGCCTTAGAGAAAGCAAAAGCCAATCTACAAAAAATAATGAACCGCTTAATTGAGAAGGGTAGAGTAGATGCAGCAGAAGCAGATCGTATACAAAATGGCATTAGCTACTCTACCAATTTTCAACAGTTTAAAAATGCAGATTTAATTATTGAAGCCATAATTGAAAATGCTGATATAAAAAAATCGGTTTTTAAAGAAGTAGAAAGCATAGTGCCAGGCAGTTGTATTATTGCCAGTAATACTTCTTCCTTATCTGTTACTTCGTTAGCGGCAGCATTAAATAAGCCCGAACGTTTTGTGGGCATTCACTTTTTTAACCCTGCGCCTTTAATGAAATTGGTTGAAATAATACCAGCCATACAAAGCCACGAAGCAGTAACTGCAAAGGCAAAAAACGTAATTGAAAGTTGGGGCAAATTAACAGTTTTGGCAAAAGACACACCTGGTTTTATTGTAAACAAAGTAGCCAGGCCATTTTACAGCGAAGCGTTGCGTATTTTAGAAGAAGGTGTAACAGCTTTGCCACAAGCACAAGCTATTGCAACTATTGATTGGGCAATAACAAAGTTAGGTGGTTTTAAAATGGGCCCGTTTACTTTAATGGATTTTATTGGTAATGATGTAAATTATACCGTAACCGAAACCGTGTTTAAAGCCTTTTATTACGACCCACGCTATAAACCTGCTTTTACCCAAAAGCGTTTGGCAGAAGCAGGTTATAATGGTAGAAAAAGTGGTAAAGGTTATTATAATTATAAATTAAATGAGGTTAATGCAGCACCAGTTAAAGATGCAATTTTAGGTAAAAAAATTATTAATAGAATTATTGTAATGCTAATAAACGAAGCAGCTGATACGCTTCTGTTTAATATTGCAACAAAAGAAGATATTGATTTAGCTATGACTAAAGGTGTAAACTACCCCAAAGGTTTATTTGCCTGGGCCGATGAAATTGGGATAGAAAACTGTGTTAAACAATTAGATGATTTGTACAACACTTATCACGAAGATAGATACAGATGTAGTGCTTTGCTTAGAAATATGATTGAGGCAAATAAACGCTTTTACTAAACCCCTATTTTAGCCATTGTTTTTATTTTTTTTACAACAATATTTGGATCGTTATTTTTTATTACAACATTAGTTTTTAATAAAGTATTGCTAAAAGTAGGATATGTTTCGTGAGAAAAATAGATAGGATAATCTATTATACTAAATTCGAAGCCTAAATATCTTGATAATTCGAAACTGTCAGATTCATAATTATATGATAATGCCAGGTTGTTGGTTTCTGTTAGTAAATGTATAAATAGCGGACTATCTAATTCTATCACATCTTTGTTTTGTATTTTAAAGCCTTTATTTAAAAAAGGGTAATAATAAAGTTCGTGTTCAATTTGTGCTTCATTTAAAATAGTACTTAGCTGTTTTAGTTTATTTTCTATTAGGTTTGATGGCAGTTCACTTTCCTTCATTTGCTCGTAAGGTTGCCAACTATCTTTAATCGGTTCATAATATTCTAATGTTCCAATTCTAAGTTTATAATCAAATTTTGGATAGCCAGGGGTAACATAGCCAGGAAAATAGAAATCGAAACCATTATCAATACCAAATTGAATTTCGGCCAGCATGGTGTAAATACCTAAACTGTATTTTTCGTAATCAGTATTAAAAATGCCCAATATGCTGGCCATACACTTTTCACCTAAATCAAAAAAGCTACCCGCAATTAGTTCGTCGTTGTTGTATATACAAGTTTCATAAGTATTGTAAATGCTTTTGTCATTACCATCTAATAAATATTGTTTTAAGGTTGAGGGTACTGCATTTTTGTATTTACCTTCAAAATGCTTATACAATTTTTCTTTTTCTTCATTTAAAATTACAGGCCTGCAAATGGTTTTGAAATTACTGTTTCTATTCCATATCTTTTTCAATCGTTTCTTAAATTGATAATCTTTTAAAGGCAGCCTAACCCTTACCGGGCTAAACAATTTATCTTCAAAATTTAAAATAGTTGATGTATTTATACTTTGACCCGAGCGAAACCATCCCTTAAATAGAAAGAGATCTAAATCCTTATTGTGCAAATTTGCTGAAGGTGTATAGTACTGTGCAAACATCATTTAATACTCAATTAAGTAAAAGTATTAAATATTTTTTACGATTTGTTTAATTTTACCAAATGGAAAGAAAAAAAAGTGCCTGGCTAAGTGCATTTCGGTTGCGAACCCTGCCATTGGCCTTTGCAAGTATTTTTTTAGGTACTGCTTTGGCGGTATTTAATGGTTTTTTTAATATATGGATTTTTGTACTAGCTTTGGTTACTGCATTTGCTTTACAAATATTAAGCAATATTGCTAATGACTATGGCGATGGTATTAAAGGAACAGACAACACCAACCGTATTGGTCCATTGCGCACTTTGCAAAGTGGTGCTTTAAATAAAAGCGAATTAGTTGATGGTATAATTGTTTTTGCAGTAATTGCATTTATAAATGGCTGCTTATTACTTTTTTTGGCCTCAGGTTTAAAATTGATAACTATTTTAGCTTTTTTAATAGTTGGTTGTTTGGCAATTTACGCAGCTATTAAATATACTGTAGGCCGTAATGCCTATGGTTATACAGGTCTTGGAGATCTTTTTGTATTTGTATTTTTTGGTATCGTTGCCGTATTGGGAACTAATTTTTTGCATCAGCATAGTGTAAATGCATTTAGCATTTTACCAGCTATAACTTTTGGTTTGCTAAGCGTAGGCGTTTTAAATGTAAACAATATGCGCGACCTTGTTAATGATAAAGCCAGCGGAAAAATAACCATACCTGTAAGGTTAGGCATTAAAAAAAGCAGATTTTACCATACAGCAATTTTAGTAATTGCAATGCTTTGTTTAGTAATTTTTACAGCAACTAATTTTTTTTATTGGATGCAATGGTTATTCATGCTCACCTTACCGCTGTATGGTTTTCATTTGTATAAAGTTTTCACTATTAAAACTTATAATGAATTTGATCCACTACTAAAACAATTAGCTATTTTAAGCACTATAACTGTGTTGTTATTTGGGGCAGGTTTAATTGCAGCAATCATTTAATTTTTTTTGTAAGATGATATTCAAGATCATAAAAAAAACATTTTTATTATTATTTGTTGTGTTGCTTGCAAACGCCTGCCAACCAAAAAAAGAAATTATAATAGCACCCGATGAAATTTTATTAAACCATAGCTTTAGCGATTTGCAAGGCAATACGGTTGACATAAAACAATACTTAGGCAAACCATTACTAATAAATTATTGGGCAACCTGGTGTAAGTTTTGCTTAAAAGATTTACCCATAGTTCAACAATTTGCAGATTATCATAAGCGAGGTTACAATGTAATTTTATTATCAGATGAAAGTGTGGAAAAAATTGAACAGTTTAAAACCAGGCAAGAATATAATTTTGTTTACCTAAAAAGTGATAAACCTTTAAGTGCTTATGGCATAAGGCAACGCCCGGCATTTGCTTATTTTAGCGCAGCAGGCAAACACTTAGAAACCATTAACGGTAGTGTAGATGCTGAAATACTTTTCGGTATGGTAGAATATCATAAAGCGAAAGAACACAAAATGCAAAATAAAGAGACTCAATAAGCAAGCAAACTTAAGTAGTTTCTGTTTTGTGGTGTTTTTTATTTTATGGTAACTATTCAGAAGTCAGACTATTTTAATCTTAGACGTTAGACATCAATCATAAGAAGGGCGAAAAAGAGCGGTTTTGACATCAATCAACCGAATTTATCTGACTTCTGAGAGCGAAGCGGTCTGATTTCTGACCTCTGCTGAATAATCACATTTTATGAAAGAATGTTATTTATCTTAATTTTTTAAAAGAAAAGCATATCACACTATAAATCCAATACTAATTTGCTACATTTATTTTTATGAAAATTTATAAACTCATAACACCAATTTTATTTCTGTTTTTTTTACAAAATGCCTTTGGTCAGCAAATTGTTGATTCGCTTATGCACAATGGTTTAAGTAGAAATTATCGGTTGTATATTCCGGCAGCTTACGCCAACCAAACTAACTTACCTTTAGTTTTTAATTTACACGGTTTAACTTCTAACGCATTAGCACAACAGTTTTATAGTAAAATGAATGAAGTAGCCGATACCGCAGGTTTTATTGTGTGTTATCCAAATGGTATAGACAATAGTTGGAATAGCGGCTTTAACCCAAATGGTGTAGATGATGTTGGTTTTATTAATGCTTTAATTGATGAACTATCAACCCAATATAATATTGATTTAAACCGTGTTTATACTTGTGGCATGTCAAACGGAGGCTATCAAAGTTATTTTTTAGCTTGTGAGTTGCCCAACCGTTTTGCGGCTATTGCATCAGTAACTGGTACTATGTTTCCAAGTGTATTTAGCAGTTGTAATCCACAGCGTTCTATACCAGTTTTGCAATTTCATGGCACTAATGATAGTACAGTTTTATACAATGGTAGTGCTACTGCAACGGCAATTGAAGATGTAATTAAATTTTGGGTAGATAACAATTTATGCACCGCAGAAGGTGATACCGTTAACATTCCAAATATTGACACAACAGACCAATCAACCGCACAACTAATAAGCTATACCAATTGCGATGATAATAGTGCCGTTCAATTTTACAAAATATTAGATGGAGCACACACTTGGCCAGGAGCCGCAACTGATTTTCTTGGCATTACAAATTATGATATAAATGCCAGCGAATTGATTTGGAATTTCTTTAAACAATACGATTTGGAAAGCCAAATATTAGATGCTCCAACTATTGATTTTATAGATATAAACATACAACCCAACCCAGCCAACAAATTTATTTATTTAGATGGCATAGCTAACACATCCACTATAAAAATTATAAACCTTGATGGGCGATTGGTTAAAACAATTGAAAATATAACCTCAACTAATTCAATCGATATTTCAGATTTAAAAGCTGGTTTGTATTTGGTAAACGTTTTTAACAATGGTAAAACAAACTTAGGAAAATTGATAGTGCACTAGGTTAGGCAAGAAAAAAGTTTTTAGTATGAAAAAAAAGTTTGCCACTTAAAGAAACGATTTTCTTAGGTTTGGAAGTGTCTTTTAATACATTCACAGTAACTATTCAGAAGTCAGACCATTTCATTGTCAGACGTTAGACATAATTGATGCGAAAAAGAGCGTTTTGATTTCACTCAGCCGAATTTATCTGACGTCTGACAGCGAAGCGGTCTAACTTCTACCTCTACTGAATAGTTACCATTCACAAAATAATAACCAATGAAAATCAACAATGAAATTACCTTAAATTTAACACAAGCTAATCGTCTGGCAAATCTGCCATTAAATTGTATTCAACAACCATTGCCTTATAAAGCAGGTTTAACAATTGCTCAGGCTTCAGATTTGCAAATGCCTAAAAATCATCACCCAGCATTTTATGGTTGCTTCGATTGGCACTCCGCAGTTCACGCACATTGGTCTTTAGTTTATCTGCTCAAAAGTTTTCCTAAGCTAAAAAAAAGAGAAGAATCCATTGAAAAACTACAACAAAATTTAACCACTCAAAACATTAAAAAGGAAGTAGCTTACTTTTCTTTAAACAAACAAAGTAAAAGTTTTGAACGTACATATGGCTGGGCCTGGCTTTTAAAATTACAAGAAGAATTATACACCTGGAATGATGCGCTTGCCGAACAATTATACAACAACCTGCAACCCTTGGCCAACTATATTGCCAAGGCTTACATAGCTCATTTACCAAACCTGGTTTATCCTATTAGAAATGGAGAACACAGCAACACCGCTTTTGGCTTAAGCTTTGCTTACGATTATGCGTTAACTTTAAAAAATACGGCCTTGCAAAATAGTATTAAAACTAATGCTTTGCGCTTTTATCAAAACGACAAAGCTTGCCCTGTTAATTGGGAACCAAGCGGCTACGATTTTTTATCGCCTTGTTTACAAGAAGCAGATATTATGAGAAAGATATTAGATGAGCCAGCTTTTGAAAAATGGTTTTCTCAATTTCTACCAGAACTCCATCAACAACAATTAATTTTAAAACCTGGCAAAATTATTGATCGTACCGATGGTAAATTGGTTCATTTAGATGGTTTAAATTTTTCGAGAGCCTGGTGTTTATATCAATTAAAAAACAACACAAATGCCTACCAACTTGCTTCCGAGCACTTAAACTATTCGTTAACAAAAATAACTGATGGTGATTATGCTGGCCAGCATTGGTTAGGTTCTTTTGCATTATACACTTTCAAAAGTAAAACAGATGCAGAAAATAAATAGTTTACGCTTGCAAAGGTTCAAACTTTTCAATAAGCCCAAATTGATGCAAATGCCACCGGCCGTGTTGATAATTAAACAATTCTAATTCCTCTAAATTAAATTCTCCCATCATTGCATTATAACTTTTATAACTTGGGTCTGCTGTAAAAAGATCGTAGAATTTTTCAGTAGCAGTTTCTAAAATTTTTACTGCCGCCTCTAAACTTTCGGTACGCAATTCATTTAAAGTTGCCCCTTCTTTAGGTTTATACTCAAAAGGGCAACCAGCCTCAATAAATTTACGAAAAAACAATTGACTTTTACTAAGCTCAGCTTCGGGTGTTCCATTTTTTTTCATAATAGATTTAGTAACAAAAATTAAATGTTCTGCTGTATGATGTGCAGTCATTATACCAAAATTAGGAGCTTGTTTGGCTGGCAGGGTTTTAAGTTTTGCTGGCAGCACTTCTAATAAAAAATCTTTATATTTTGTTTGCATTTTTTTCTGTAGAATGAGTTAAAAAGTTCAATATACAAATTGAAAGCATACTATTGAAGTATATTTTTTTCTTAATAAAGTGAAATAAATAATTTGTGCGAAATCTGATAAAAAGATTTTTTGATGTACGAAGAAAAAAACGCAAACATAGTGAAAATCCCACGGTGATTATTTTAAATAAAGTCAGAACTCTTAACTTCAGTTCCAAAAATCAATGCAACCAGCTCACTCCAGACCTGAAAGGTTTTCAAAATCTGTCAGGTCTGGGTAGAAATCAGATCGAAAATATTATAGTCAAATAACGCAAGTTGTTTATGTTGCTCTACTTACAATAAATAACTTGATAAAACCAGACAATGCATTTACTAAACTTTACAAAACATTTTTAATAATAGATCCAATGAAACCCGTTCCATTGTAAAGTATAAACACAAGTGAACAGGTTCACTTGGAGCAGAGAAAATTTTTCTTGCGTTTTACGTTGAGTGTTTTTGTTGAATTAAATAGAAGAATATTGCAGTTTCAGTTCCAAAAATCAATGCAACCAGCTCACTCCAGACCTGAAAGGTTTTCAAAATCTGTCAGGTCTGGGTAGAAATCAGATCGAAAATATTATAGTCAAATAATGCAAGTTGTTTGTTTTCTTTACTCACAAAAAATATCTTCATATAACCAGACAATACAATTACTAAACTTTACAAAACATTTTTAATAGCGTAATTTATTGTTATATTCGTTAGCATTTGTTTTGTATTTGTGTATTGAATTAGTGCTCATCTTAAAAAAATAATTTGGATGCATAACAAAAACCTTAAAAAAAATTTTAAATCTATAGGCATTGTATTGCTTATGGTAATTTCTTCTTTTTGCGCCTATGCCCAGCTAAACATTAAAGGTGTTGTGCAAGATGCCGATAATGGCGAGGCATTAATTGGAGCTTCTGTTTTAATAAAAGGAACAAGTACCGGAACAGTAGCCGACTTTGATGGCAGCTTTTTATTAAAAGTAGAAAGCTTGCCGATTACCATAGTTGTTGCCTACTTAGGTTATGATACTCAGGAAAAAATCATTACTGATGCCTCAGAAAAAATTAAAATAAAATTGAGTTCCTCTTCTATGATTGCCAAAGAAGTTGTAATAAAAGGCCAGCTAATTGACGAAAAGAAAAAAGCTGCGCCATTAACGGTTGAGTCTTTAAGTCCAATTGCAATTAAACAAACAGCTTCCGAAAATTTTTATGATGGTTTAGGCGCTTTAAAAGGCGTAGATTTAACAAGTGCCAGTTTAGGTATTAAAGTAGTAAATACAAGAGGTTTTAATAGCACAACGCCAGTTCGCATTTTGCAAACTATAGATGGAGTGGACAATGCCTCGCCAAGTGTAAATTTTGCACTCGGCAATTTTTTGGGCTCTTCCGAATTAGATTTGCGAAATGTAGATTTAATTGTAGGCGCCAGCTCTGCTTTTTATGGCCCAAATGCTTTTAACGGCGTTATTAAAATGACTTCAAAAGATCCGTTTTTTTCTAAAGGTTTGTCGGCTTTTGTTAAAAGTGGTGAAAGAAATATTTTAGAAAGTGGTATTCGTTGGGCAGATGCTATTAAAAACAAAAAAGGAAATGATGTGTTTGCCTACAAACTTAATTTTTCATTTTTAACTGCCGACGATTGGGAAGCCAATAATTTTGCGCCTATTGATTCTTCAAAAGTTGCACAAACACATTATGCAGGTTACGATGCTGTAAATATTCACGGCGATGAGTATGATACTTCATTCGACTTTACAAAAGTATCGCCCTGGGCTTCGCGGGGAATGACTATTTTTTACCGCAACGGCTATAAAGAAAGCGAACTATTAGATTATGAAACCGAAAATTACAAGGCAAATATGTCTTTAAATTTTCGGCTGCAACCCAACAGAGGAATAGAATCGCCAGAACTAATTTGGTCAAATAATTTTAGCCAAGGAAGCACCATATTTCAAGGATCGGCACGCTTCCGTTTGTTAGATGTTCGCTACCTTACCTCAAAGATAGAGTTGCGAAAGCGTGATAAGTTTTTTTTAAGAGCTTACCTAACAGCAGATGGTGTAGGCGATACTTACAACCCTTTTGCAACAGCTCAAAAATTAAATGAAGCAGCTAAAGACAATGAACTTTGGAAAAATTTGTATGCAGATGCGTGGTTAGGTAATTTCGGATCTCGTGCAGTTGAATTAGGTTATCCAGAAATTGAAATAGTTGATGGAATGGCTTCTTTTGATTATGATGCTTACGATGCTTTTTTTGCCAACCCGGGGATTCAAGATTCATTGGCGGTTTGGCATCAAAAAACTACTGAAATTGTAAATGCCTCATCTGAGCAAGGAGGGAAACCTTTTTTACAGCCAGGTACGCCAGCATTTAAAGAAGAATTTGATAAAATTACAAGCACGCTAACATCGGCTGGTGGGGCAAAATTGTTTACAGCTTCCGAAATGTATCATGTAGCAGGCGAATACATTTTTGAACCTAAATTTGTTGATAAAATTACAGTAGGTGGCAGCTACCGTTTGTACACACCAGATACCAGAGGAACTATTTTTGCAGACACTACAGATTTAATAACAATTACAAATAGCGAGTTAGGTTTTTATTATGGCTTAGAAAAAAAGTTGTTTGCCAACCGTTTAAACCTCGCCATAACCGCAAGAGTTGATAAAAATCAAAATTTTAACTGGATTAGCACACCAGCCGCATCATTAGTATTTAAACCAACTGAAAACGATTATTTTAGATTTTCTTTTTCTTCTGCAATTCGTAACCCAACTTTGCCCGATCAATATTTTTGGTTAGATGTTGGCCCGGCAATTTTTGCAGGCAGTGTTAATGGTTTTAAAGATTTATTAACCATAGAATCTTTTGAAGATTTTGCCTTAGATTTAGATAGAAATCGCCTAAAGTATTTTGATATTGCACCAATTAAACCAGAAAAAGTGCAAACTTTTGAGTTTGGTTATAGAAGTGTATTTTTTGATGATTTGTTTTTTGATGCCAGTTATTACTTTAACATTTACGATCAATTTTTAGGTTATCGTATTGGTTTGGATATAGAGTTTAATGAACTCAATTTACCATCAAATGTAGAAGTGTTGCGGGCATCGGCAAATGCAGAAAGTTTGGTAACTACGCAAGGAGCCGCCGTTGGCCTTAATTATTATTTTAAAAACTATTACCAACTGGCGGGCAACTATACCTGGAGTAAGTTAAACACACAAACCGATGATGAAATTATTCCTGCCTTTAATACACCAGAACATAAATTTAATTTCAGTTTTTCGGGTAGAGATGTTCCAATAAGTATTGGTAATTTTCAATCAAATAATTTCGGTTTTAATATTAATTACAAATGGATAGATAGTTTTTTATTTGAAGGTTCGCCACAATTTACCGGCATTATACCAAGGTACGATTTGTTAGATTTGCAAGTGAATTATGAGTTTAAAAAAATTAATACTACCTTGAAAGTTGGTGCTTCTAACATACTCAACAATTTACACTTTGAAACCGTTGGAGGCCCATTAGTAGGTAGGCTTGGCTACGTAAAGCTTACCTACGACTTTAAGAAAAAATAATCTTAAAAAAATAATTACTTATATAACTAAAATTTTAATTTATGAAACAATTTTTTACACTATTTTTAATTTCGATTATTTGTGTTAATGCTTTTGCACAAGAAAGATACACAGAAGAAATTTTTACAAATAATGAAATAAAGGTTACAGAAAATATACACTATGCAACCAATGCAACCATTCTCGCTTTGTTGTTTAACGAGGATGTAAATGAGTTTATACCAGAACCTTTATTTATGGATGTTTACGAACCCGACCCAACAGTTGATACAGTAACTGATAGGCCAATGGTAATGGTAGTTCACGGAGGAGATGGCTTACCAATATATGCCAACAACTCATGTATTGGTGATAAAACCGACTCTGTTACCGTAGTTACTGCTCGCAAATTAGCAAGAATGGGCTATGTAGTTGTTGCACCAAATTATCGCTTGGGTTGGAATCCATTGTCGCCCAATCAAGATGCATTTTTAAATGGCTTGGTTGATGCAGGTGTTCGCGTTCAGCAAGATTTGAGAGCTTGTGCCCGTTATTTAAGAAAAGATATTGCAGAAGATGGCAACACTTATAATATTAGTTCGGACAAGTTTGGTATTTGGGGAACCGCTGCTACAGCTGGCACCTATGCCGGTTTTACAGCTTACATAAATGAAATAGAAGAATTGCAAACCGCAACTTATTTTGTTGATGATGGAGATGGAAATCTGATCAATATTTACAATGAAGCAGAATCTGGCAATATAGAAGGGACAGTTGTGGGTGTTAATGCAGTTGGTGATACCACTAACTATGTAAATACACCAGGTTATTCTTCCGCCTTTCAAATTGCAGCTTTGGGTTCTGCTATTTCTTTAGATCCGGGTATTGTAGATGCCAATGAACCCGCAATGATTATGTTTGGCAATCCAAATAGTGAGGTAACTGTAGTTCCAGAAGGCCCAATTAAATTACCAACAACAGGCGAGGTAGTTGCGTTGGTACAATTGTCGCAGGGTTTAATAAAAGAAGCCAACGAAGTAGGTGTAAACGATGCCTGGAAAAATCACAACTTTACTGATCAATATTCTTTGGCACAACAAGCCGATCCAAATTTTGGTGAAGTAGAAGGTTGGTTGCCTTTATATGGCGATGCAGAAAATGAATATCCTTGGGTACATTGGGATTCTGCTACTTGTCCTGTCGACTCTATATCATCAGTATCGTTTCCTGGTATGGATCGTGATTACGCTTTAGCTCAAATTGATACCATGGCGGGTTACTTTGGTGTAAGAGCTTGTATTAGCTTAGGTTTAGATTGCCCAAGTATTACCAGCATAAAAGAAGCATTGTTAGCAGAAACTGTAGTTGATATTGCTCCAAACCCAACACTTAATTCGCTTAACTTAGTTGCTAATAATGGGCTATTAATGCAGTCGGTTGAAATTTATAATATTAATCAACAATTAGTAAATCAGTTTGAAGTAAACAGTACTAATTTTAAAACCAATAACTTAAAATTAGCACCAGGACTTTATACTGTTTTAGTAAAATTTGATGAAGGTATTGCTAACAAAAAATTAATAGTAGTAGAATAAAATATACAAACAAGAAAAAATATTTTTATAAAAAGGGTTTAGTGCTTTACTAAACTCTTTTTTAATTTGCAAGTGTTTTTAAAATTGTAAAATGAAATGAAGTTCCTTTATTTTGGTTAGCGGCAAAATAAATCTCTCCACCGTGTAAATGAACAATCCGTTTGCATATTGACAAACCAATTCCGTTTCCCGGGTGGGTCTTTCTTGTATTCAATCTTACAAAAGGTTTAAAAATAGCATCTTTAAATTTGTTGTTTATTCCAATGCCATTGTCGGAAATTATGAAATGCCATACCATTTCGTTTTCTTCAAAATCAACTTCAATTTTTGGATTTTTTGAATCATTATACATTATTCCATTGCTAACAATATTTTGAAAAAGTATTTTCATTCCTTCGGGTTGGTAGCTTATCTTTTCATTTGGTAAGTTAGCTTTTATTTCTACATTTCTAACTTCAATTATTGAACTTAATTCTTTCAGAGCTTTCTTCCAAGCAATATTTATGTCTTCTTTTATAAATTGCTCTTGCGTTTTTTCAAGCTCAGTATAGTTAAAAATTTGCCTAATTAAAGATGACATTCTTTTAGTTCCCTGCATTATATAACTAAAACATTTTTCATCTTTTTCATTAATAATATTTGCATATTTTTTATGAAGATGGTTTGAAAATCCTTGTATCATTAATAAAGGCTCTTGTAAATCGTGTGAAGTTGCGTAGGCAAATCTTTCTAAATCAGTATTTGCCATTTCTAATTTAGAATTTAATTCTTTTAGCTCTTTAACATTTTTAATTAATGCCAATTCCATGTTTTTTCTTGCTGTAATATCTTCGTATGTTCCTAGTATACCAACAACATTTTCTTCTTTATTAAATAGTGGTATTTTGCTTGTTCTTACCCATTTTGTTTTACCGTTCGAAATGGTTTGCGGTTCTTCAAAGTTTATTTGAGCCTTTTTGGAATCCATAACTTCTTTATCAACCTTTCTATAAAAGTCAGATTGTTCTTTACTCCAAGGCAAATCATAATCGCTTTTACCAATAATTTCTGCTGGTAATTTTAAGCCAGCAGAAATAGCAAAGTTCAAATTACAACCTAAATACTTACTTTCAACATCTTTCCAAAATGCATACGATGGTATATTATCTAAAACCAATTGCAAGAAAGCATCTTTTTTCTTATACGTCATTTTAAAATTATATGCGTTAATTTGCAGAGCTTTTTAATTTTATAAGTGGTTCTTTTTAAATAGTTAAAAGAAACAGTAATAATTTCAATTTATAAAATTTATTTTAAAGCTACCAGCTAATTTTAATTTAATTGATTCAATAATTTTACTGGTTGATAAAAGTATATTTTAGTGGAGTTATATGTAATCTTAAAGGTCAAATTTAATAATAAATAAAATAAGATCTTAATGTGATTTAAACGGTTTTCAAATTAGCATTATGTTTTGATTGATTATTTATGTAAAATTAATTTATTTTTTTTGCTACCATTCATTTGAGATTTCATATTAAATGTTTGACCTTTACTATAGTATGGATACTATAAAAATTAATGGAGAAATTTTTGAGAAAGGCGAAACTGGTTCAACTAATATTGATATTGCCAATTTACCTTCTGGTACTAAAATAAATATGCCGGTAGATGTTTTTAGATCAAAAAAGGAGGGACCGGTTTTATTAGTATGCGCTGGTATGCATGGCGATGAAGTAAATGGCATTGAAATGGTGCGCCGTACTTTAGCCCAAAAATTATATAATAATTTAACTTGTGGTTCTGTTATTGTAATACCATTAATCAACATATTTGGTTTTATCCATTTTTCGAGAGAACTGCCTGACGGTAAGGACGTAAATCGTAGTTTTCCGGGTAGTAAAACAGGTTCATTAGCTGCACAAGTGGCCCACGTTTTAAGCAAACAAATTTTTCCGATAATAGACTATGCTATAGATTTTCATACTGGGGGAAGCACGCGTTATAACTACCCACAGATACGCTATACCAAGGGAGATAGCAAGTCTGAAGAATTGGCAAAGGCTTTTGCGTCGCCTGTTATTATTGCTAACTCAGTAATAGAAAAATCTTTTAGAAAAGAAGCCATAAAGCAAGGCAAATCAACTATTGTTTTTGAAGGTGGTGAATCGTTGCGGTATGATAGCCTTTCGTTAAAAATTGGTATTGAAGGTATTAAACGAGTACTGACACATTTAAAAATGTTACCAACAGATTTATCCAAATCACCAACTTATACAACTGTTTTTATTAAAAAAATGTATTGGCAAAGAGCTAAAAAATCGGGCATATACACTTGGTATATAAATAGTGGTAATACTGTTAAAGCAGGTGAGCTGTTAGGAACTATAAACGATCCTCAAAATAAATACACCGAACCTGTTATAGCCGAAAAAAGTGGTTTTATTGTAGGCCATAACAACGCAACGGTTATTAACCGGGGCGATGCTTTGTTTCATATTGGTTGGTAATAAATTTATATGACATATTTTTTTAACGCAAACACGTAGTCGCATTAATTTTAAAAGTGAAAAGAATTATTTAGTTTGGGTTTTATAAATCATCTACTAAATGACTGCCTATATAGTATTTATCTAAAAATTTATGTTCTCTCAATAATTCTATCTCTGCTTTTTCAAATGTATTGTAAAGGTTGGAATCTGATAATTTATCATATTTTTTACGCCATATATGTTTCAATTTTCCAGATTCTTTTTCAAAAAACAATAATACATTTAGTCTACTTTCATTAAGAAGAGAAAAAAGAGTAATTTGTGAAAAGATAGTATTATTAGTATTGATTGGCTGATGGAATTTAATATAACAGCTTACAGTATCTCCAGAAGATAAATATTGCTCTAAAGACATTTTTTTTAACCAAGTTTTATTTTCAAATACGTTAGAAAATTTGATCGTATCAATTTCACTTACTTCACCAATTTCAAAAATTTTACTGTTATTTTCAGCTAATGTGCCAGAATGACAAGAAAAATCTAAAAAACTGAATACATCTGAAACGCCTTCAAACTGATAGTTTGAAATAAAATCACAGTCTCCATTTGGGCATATACTACATAAATAACTTTTAATCAAATAATCATTTAAAACATCAATTTCCAATGAATTTATTAATATTTGACTAAAATCATTTTCTTTTGAAAAATAATTATTGACATAACTTGTAAAAATAATAAAACTGCAAAATAAACTGCATAATATCAATTCCTTCCTATTATATAACTTCATACTTTGTTTTTTGTTGGTGTGAGAGAAAATTGCATACTTGCTAATTTTTAATATATCTATGAAATATCGGCTTAGCATAAATCGTAAAATAACTATTTTTTAGAGTCTATTCTGCTAATTGTATCCTGATTGTAAAGATAAAGTATATAAACTTGAAAAGTTTGATTTTGGTTTATAAACGCTTTTTAAAGTAGAAACGATATTATTCTATTAAACAAAGCTCAATTAGCCCGTTAAATTCAGCATTTTTTTTCTATTGAAAAGCCAGGTTGTAACTCTATTTGGGCTGCTTTAAACCTACCCGTTTTGTTTTAGCGTGCAACTACATCTGCCCCATTAAGTTGAGTAATGTTTTGTGTTTTAATAGTTTCACTACTTGTATACAGCCTATCTAACTTTTCGCCATTATTAACATTTGCATTTATGGTAAGGTTAGCATAGCAAACTATATCTGCCAATCTTTTAATCATATTACCAGCAGCATCGTACTTAAATTGAACGGCTTGCGCTTGGCTGCTTAGTGTGGCGAATGTTATTAACAGTATTGTTGTTGTTATAATTTTTAAATATTTCATTGTTTTAATTTTTTGTTTATTATTAAAATTTTTCTATCCGGAACTTTATTAGTTGAATTCAGGATCTCCATTAATGAGTCCGTCAAATATTGGTCTGTAAAAAGACAGCTTGGGTAAAGACATTAGAAGCACATTGGTATCAATTACCACTTTCATTTAGCGACTATATTTCGTTCGCATATGTTCTTTCGACCACTCTTCTATTTTTTCTTGCCCCCAACCTTTTTTTTCAAACAGTTTGTCTACATCATTAGTTACTTTATCGGCAAAATAATTCGACAGCATCGTTTTTATTTCTAACAATTGCTGATCATCAATATCAAAACTGAAAATTTTAAGTATGAAAAATTATAAATCAATAGATCAAACTTTTAAAGCGATGCGAGAGTTGCCTTTGGAAGTGTCGTTTGCTCAGGTAAAAAAGTGGCTTAATGAATTGCCTGTTATTAGAAAGCAGGAGATGCCAAAGTCGAAGTGGTCGTTTTTGAAGTCGTTTTTTCCGCCAGTAAATGATAACTAATTCAAGACGAACGTCATTCCAGAAACCTGTGCTGAACTCGATTCAGTATCTGTAGCCTTGCCGGAACTAATTATCAGAAATCCCTCCCAAACATTACAGGAGAGATCGCTGATATTCTACTCCGCTTCACTCCGTAGAATTCTGCGATGACGTTTGTTCTAACAAACAATAAAAATAAAACACAATGAAAAAAATATTAATTATTGGCGGCACACAGTTTGTTGGTCGCAATTTGGTTGAGCAATTATTGCCTTTAGAAGCTTACGATATAACCTTGTTCAACCGGGGAAAAACAAATCCTGATTTATTTCCAGAGGTAAAACGAATTATTGGCGATAGAAATACCAACGACCTTCATAAAGTTGCAGAACAAAATTGGGATTGTGTTATTGATATTTCTTGTTATTTTCCCAATCCGCTCGAAAAATTTTTACAACAACTAGAAGGAAAAGTGGGCCGCTATGTTTTTGTTTCAACAGGCAGTGTGTACAACTTAGAAACGGAAAACAAACAAGGCTATATGACCGAAGATTTCCCAAAATGTGCTTACAGTAAGGCAGATAGAATTGATGAAACCATGGCAACTTATGGTAAACGAAAAGTGGCTTGCGAAGAGGTGTTATTGAGCCAAGATTGGTTGGACACTATAATTTTACGACCAGCTTTAATTGTTGGGCATTATGACTATTCCGACCGTTTGTATTACTGGTTTTACAAAACAAAAATTCAACACTCTTTTATCATTCCAAACGAAGGTAAAGACAAAATATCTTATACAGATGTGTTAGATTTTTCTAAAATGATGATTCAATCCATTGATATTCAAAACAAGCATCAAGTTTATAATGCGTCCAGCTACGCAACTTCAATTGGTGAGTTTGTTCGTTTGGCGGCTAAACATTTAAATAAAAATTTACAACTCATTAATGCAAGTCCTAAATTTATTGAAGCACAAAAAATTGCCATGTGGACAGAATTTCCTTTATGGGTTGAAGGTGATTTCTTTACAGAGGATAGTTCAAGATTAGAAAAGGATTTTGACTTTACGTTTAGCACACCAGCAGAAACCACATAACGCTTAATGGACTATTATGGCAATTATATGAAGTGGCGATTTGTAGGAAAAGATAAATTTGGACAAATGCATTTAACTCCTGAGCGGGAAGCTGAGTTGATGAAATTGTTGGTGTAATTATATAATAGTGATAGACCACATTTTAGTATTAGTTTATTAACGCCAAATTATGTGCACAACAATGAAAATGCAAAAACAGAAAATTTATGGGAAAAACAAAATGTAAACCTATTTTAGGATTAAATTTGAATTGTAAACTTGCAACAGGATTAAGTAAAAAACTGTAAACTTATTTTAGGACAAGACACATATACCTTTGAGCGTCCTCTACCCGCTCGTTTAGCTCCTTTATATAAATATTTCAAGTTGGCATCGTTGCGTAATTTTGTGATTAGTTGTAATGAGGTTGATTGAACAATGGGATCAATAAACTTTTGTTTAGCAAAATAACCGTCTGTTACCAGATAAGTCGATAATTCCGCTTCTTTTTCCATCGCTCTATAATTACACCTGCATAATGGTCTACCAAAGTTTTGCCTTGTTTTTTTAGCTCTATTGCACTTGGTGTTTGCACAGCTTCTAAATTAAAGGCGGTGTTATGTTTCAGGTCTACTATACCCAAACCACCAATTTCGATACACTCCAAAATTTTCCTTTACATAGGGTGTGCTGTCCACTTTTGGGTAAGTAGCTGGGATCAAAGGCTGCAATACGATGTTGAGATAATTGGCTTTTGCATAGTGCTACATTGAAGGACAGAAAATCAAAGGCTTGCTCAAATTGTAGCCGATAGCTTTTTTCGCACTTTGCTCCGTAGCGTTGCATACCTTTAAAGGTATATCGCCCGCGCATGGATAAATACATCATTAGGATAGATTGGATAAAAAATTTACGAGGTTTGCTTAAACCTCCAATTTTATTTAGTATATTTTCAACGAGAGCCTTGCTCTTATTGGTAGCATGATCGATTGTGGGAAGCATCTACAAAGATCGTACTTCCTTTTTATATTATCATTTAATGTAATTAAAAAATTACCGAACTATTGAATATTATACCGTACTTTTGAATAATTAATTACTTCTTTGATGAATTTAGAAAACCGGAAAACAAAATTTGTTCAATCTTTTCTTAATTTGAAGAATGAATCTGATGTTGCTTATTTAGAACAAATTTTAGAGCGCTTGCGTAGCGAAAAGATGAATCCAATGACCTTAAATGAATTGAACAATCGTATTGACCAATCTGAAGCAGATTTTGAAAACGGCAAATTCAAGAGTCATTCGGATATAGCTGCAAAGTATAGTAAAAAGGTATAAAATAATATGGTCAGATTTTGCTGAGAGACAGTTGGATGAAATTTATGTTTATTATACAGCGCATGTTAGTGAACTAATAGCTTTAAAAATCGTACCAAGAATTCTAAGTGCTGTTGAAATACTATCTAATCATCCAAAATCAGGACAAGTTGAGAAATTACTAAAAAGTAGAAATTAATAAGTTTGTAGATTGTGCTTTAAATGGTCAAGCAGATTATTTGGTAACCGATGATATGCATTTTGATGTGCTTGAAAAGATAGGTTTTCCACCAATAAACGTAATTAAAACTAAAGCGTTTTTACAACTGATTCAAAAAATTCATTAGGTTAAGTTTATGTCTTGAACAAATGCTAACAGCTTGGGTTGTGTTCTCGGGCTACAGAAATTATGCAATTTGTAAGTTGGGGTTGTAAATGTAGTTGACTAAACCGCCTTACAAAGGCTTAATTATAATGTCCCTTTGCAGAAAGAATATAAATGATATAATCCACGATTTCATAAATCAATCTATGTTCTTTGTTAATTCTGCGAGACCACAGCCCCGAAAGTGAATGTTTGAGCTGTTCAGGTTTACCTGTTCCTGTAGTTGGGTGTTTGGTAAGTTCATCTAAAAGTTTAAGTAATTTGTTTAGAATGGCTTTTTTACCTGCTTTTTTATGTGTGGCAATATCATCTATGGCTTTATCTGTAAAATCTAAATAATAGCTCATTTATAAACCTAAAAACTCTTTTAAGTTTTCTTTTTCAACTCTTGTTACTTGTCCGTTTTTTATTTGTTCTTTACTTTCTAATATTTTTTTTACAAATTGGGGATCGTAACTTTCTTCATTTGAAATCTCAAATTTAATTTTTAGCGCCTGCATAAAAGCCTTTAGGGCAATAATTTGTTCTGGCGTTTCAGGATGTGCAATAAATATATCTCGTGAATTCATAAATTTTATGCTTTAAGCAAAGATACTTAAATACGGCATAAAAGACGAGACTCAACTGTGAAACAAGTCTTAATATAATGATTACTCGCGGCACAACTACAAGTTTAGCTAACAAGTTGTGGTACGAGTTTTCTAAAGTAGTAGATTTACTTCAAGTGTATGCAAATTGCAGCGAAATGGATGTTATCAATATAGATTTACATAAATCTTTTAGGCAAGGTTGAAGATTAACAATATTATTTATAATTTGTAATTTTACCGAAGTTCAATTTCATCATTTTAAATCAATAAATAATGAGTACTAAAGAAAAGATAATTCACAATTTAAGCGACATAAAAAGTCAGAATGTGCTAAATGAAATTTTGGATTTTGTTAAACAAGTCAAAACGAGCTTTAGTATTTCTGAAAAAAAGCAAGATTTCATGAGTTTTGCTGGTACACTAACTGAACAGGAAGCTGATGAAATGCAGGCTTCAATTAATCAGGAATTTAGTCATATTGAAGGTAATTGGGAATAGTTGAAAAACTTGTATTAGATACCAATATTGTTATTGACTTCTATATACCTTCAAATGGTTTGATGCTAATTTAATTAGTTATTTTAATATATATTATAATAGACACCAATTCATGTGAAAATATCGAATCTGCAAAGCCTTGCCAGTTAAAGCTTTGCGGAGTTTTTTATGCTATGCTTGCGGATTTAAGGTGCAAATCTCACCAAGAGTAGATATAGCTTATCTCAATTTTCAAGTTCGTATTTAATATGTTCAAGTAAACCTTCGATCCAGGTCACTATTTTGGAAGGATCATCTATTTTATGTATTGGAGATACTTGATTTTGCCAATTTTCAGATGACATTGCGAAATGAATCTTTTTAGTGTCAAAGATTTCAGTTTGTACTTCTTCAAAAAACTCAAATCCGACTTTTTCTTGCTCATCGTTTTGATTTGTTAAATCACTAAATTTATCATAAACAGCATTATCTCTTGTTATATGCCAATGAGGCTGAGGTCGCCTTTCATTATCAATATTATAGTCATCCCATTCAGCCCTGAAAAGCTGGTTTTTTTTGATTTCATTAATATTACCTTGAAAAATAGATATAGATATCATCTTTTGAGAATAATTATTTAGAAATCTTACTTCAACATATAAGTAGAAATTATCGAACCAATGCATCACCTTGACTTTTTCTTGTTCATTTCTTCTGAAATTAATAGCATCAATAGTACCTTGAATTCTGAAGACATTTAGCTCTTTTGAATCAAGAGGTTTGTATCTTAAATTTAAGTAATTTTTCAAAAAACTATTTAATTTCTCTATAATTTGTACATGAAGCATTGAGTTTTAGAATTTAGGATAGAACATATTTACTGTTTGATTAATCAAATATTTAGCAGAAGAATTCCCTTTTTCCAATTCTTTACCTAAAAGTACAAGAGTTATATAATTTGGTAAATCTTTATCTCGCTTGCGTACATCAGGAATCGGAATGTCTTTAATTTGTATTTTACCTAAATCGTAACCAGCTAAAAGTGGTTTTGAAAATATTGATAGAAGATTATTATAAATCTCACTTGAGAAAATTGCTAAATAGAAGTAAAAATAATCTTCTTTGAATTGAATTTTAGGAATAAACGCATTTCCTTCCAAAATTACTGTTTCTCCTAACTTATCAAAACCAAATGATTTTGCTCCTCCAAACCTAGCAGAATATAGTCTAGGGGCAAGTTTAAATTGCCAATTTCTCGGTCTTGTTAGTTCCCACCAATTTTTAATTCCTTTCCTATTTATTAGAACTTCCTTAAACTTAAAAAGCCTTTCTTGTGCAAAATCTAAATCTAAAAGCTCTTCTTCAGATTTTATTATTAATCCTTTGGAATTATATGGATACCATACATATTCATTTATTTCAATTTTGCCTGAATTGAAAGAAGAAGTATTAATTGATTTTCTAAAATATTTTCTTTCATTAGTAGATAGCTTATCATATTCATTTCTAGTAATTGTAAACACGTTTTGTAAACCTAATAGTGCTCCTTGATTTATTGAAAATATATTTATTGTGGGTGTTAAGATGCCTTCTTTTGTAAATCGCTTTAATCCTTGCAAAAACAGATTTTCTGAATGGGATGTGATTTTCCAATTATTTATTGAATTACCGAAAGTTGAAGGTGTATATAAATTATAGTTATCTTCGATTTTCGTCGATTCATTATTAATTTGAAGTTTTCTGAACTCTCTAAGTGCTTCTGGGACTATCCCTTTTTTATTTTTTGCCCAAATTACTTTTGGATAAGCATTAGATTGTGGCCTCTTCCCAAGAAACAAGCTTACATCTGTTAATGCATCTTCAAAAACGTAGTTTCCAAGTTTAGCCAATAGTTTTAATTCTAATATTTCTCCAACTTCATTTCTGAGTTTTTTGTAAGAAGCAAAGGTTAGAAGTGAAGAAGGAAGAACACAACCCAAAACACCACTTTCATTTAGAGATTGTGTTGCTTTACGAAAAAATGCACTGGCTTGGTTGGGTTTTCCTTTTGTGAAACTTTCTCCCAATATATCTTTTAGTAAATCACGAGATTCTTTATTTTTTAATTGCTCCCAAGATACAAATGGAGGGTTCATTAATATGATGTCATTGTTTACTCCCCAATCAGCAGATAGTGAATCCTCGACTAACTTTATTTGCAAGTCAATAGAACCTTGCCATTGAGTTTGATTTTCATAATGAAGTAAAAAACTGGAAGTTTCAATGGCAGAAACTGAACTGTCAAACCCTACAATAGTAATTTGCCCTTTATATTGTAAAAATTTCAATTGTTTAAGAACTTCAATTAAAAATTCTGAAGAACCACAACTAGGGTCTAAAATTCTAAGATTCGGATTTTCAAGATTAATTTCCTTTAAACTATTTTCAACAATTGTTCTTGCTAAATAAGGAGGAGTATAATGTATGCTAGAATAAGAATCATTTTTTGTAATTAATTTACTCGGCAGTCCTCCAAACAAATCTCTTTGTAAATCAAAATATAATACTTCCTTATGTGCTTCTTGAAAAAGAAGCCCAGACGTGTGGCGTAACATCAAATCTAAGTTAGGTTTTATTGATTTTATTCCTGAAAACAATCTATCTCGATAATAGGTAAAGTTAGTTGGTAATTGAGCTTTGTCAAAGTCAATGAATTTGTCCGAAATATTATCTAAATTATCATTTTCTAAACTTATTAGTAGTTGAAAAAGAATACTTATAGCATTTTTGGGGTCTTGTTTTTCAGTAGTTTCATTCCGTAATTGTTTAAAAATGTCTATTACAAAGGGGACTACATCGTTTTGTGTTTTATATGATTTAGAGAGCAAATATCTGTAAAACTTACCAAGATTATTTTCAATGGATTTTTTTGATATTATTTCAGTTTCAGAATCAAGCCAATTAACTATGCGGATATTTTCTTCATCAACAATTAAGTAGTTTTTAGTATTTGAAGACCAAGAATATTGATTAAATAAATCAATATTACCATCTTTAATTGTTTGTAAACAAAAGTCGCCATAACCACCATTTAACATGAGAAATCTTTGTTCTGTTACATCTATCAAATGTAATGGAAGCAATCCATAATTTTGTTTCCAAAATGATATATTTGATAAATTTCTCATTTTGGACAAATGTACAAATTTTGATCGAAAAAGTTTAGCCGAAAATTAAATTTTGTTCTATTTTAAGCAGAACATTTATGCAAATAAATTAGTTTACTTAGCTTTCATACACAAACTGTTCATCTATTCTCCATTTAAATATTTGGCAAGTTTATCAAGGTGAATAACATTATTTTAATTTAAAGTGTTCGACAAAAACTTCCCACGAAAAAACCGAAGCCTCCAAAATAGCCCCGATTGGCGCGGTTATACTATTTTTGCGAGGGCTTTGAAGCGTTGGCAAAATAGTATTTGAGCAGAAAGCGGGACGGGTATTTCTACGAGTTTCTACTGTTTTGCTTCTAAAAAATGTATTACTAAAGATGATTTTAATAAGAGCATTAGCCTTTTTTATACAAGCCCATCAAAACCTTCTCCGGCGTAAAAGGGGCGTGGTAAGTTTCGGGTTCAAAAGTGGGGTTAAATTGTTGCACCGCATCGAGCAGGGCAAAGTAGGCGCCAATGCCATACAACAAAGGCGGTTCGCCTACGGCTTTCGATTTGAAGATTGCCATATCATTGCCATCGGTGTTTAGAAAAGTAACCGCAACCTCTTTTGGAACGGAATAGATATCGGGGATTTTGTAGGTAGAAAGTGCATTGGTGAGCAAACGTCCGTCTTTGTTGTAGAGGAGTTCTTCCATGGTCATCCAACCCATGCCTTGCACTAAGCCGCCTTCCATTTGCCCGAGATCAATAATGCGGTTCATACTCGTACCAAAATCGTGCACCACTTTTACGGCATCAAATTCATATCGCCCACGTATGCAATCAACCGTTACCACAAAAGCTGCGGTGCCATAAACATGGTAGGCGAAGGGATGTCCTTTTTCTTTGTTTTTATCGAAATGAATTTTTGGCGTGGCATAATGGGCATGCTCACTTAAACTTACGCGCAACAATAAGGCTTGTTCAATTAAGGCTTCCCATTGTAATTTTGATCGCGTATTTTTCACATAAACACATTCTTCTTTCAGGCTAATGTCTGTTGTTTTAACCTTTAAGTTTTTGGCAGCCACTTTCAGTAAGCGTTTCTTTAAAGTTTCGCAAGCCATGGCAACTGCTTTGCCATTTAAGTCGGCGGTTGCGCTTGCTGCCGATGGCGAAGTGTTGGCAATTCGGGTTGTGTTGGTGGTTTCAATTTTAATGCGTGCTGCATTTACCGATAAAGTTTTGGCGGCCACTTGAACCATTTTTGTATTCACACCTTGACCCATTTCAACTGCAGCGGTGCTAATGCCAATGCTTCCATCTTGGTAAATATGAACCAAGGCACGAGCGTTATTCATAGGTGTGTTGGTAAAAGAAATGCCAAAGCAAATCGGCATCAATGCCATTCCTTTTTTATAATGTTCATTTTGTTTATTGAACTCGTCAATTTCTTTTTGAATAGCTTTTGGTTTGTGTTTTTGTTCGAGTGCTTTCCAAGTTGGTTTGGCTTGGCACTCTTCTATTCTCTGCCCGTAAGGAAAAACTTGTCCGTTTTCTAACAAGTTTTGTTTTTGAATGTCACGGCTTTTAATACCTAAATGTTTAGCCGCTTTGGCAATAGCAGCCTCCATAACAAACATACCTTGCGGCCCGCCAAAACCACGAAAAGCAGTATTGGGCGGAATGTTGGTAATGCAAGAATGAGCAGTTGCTTTTACGTGCGGCACATAATAAGCGTTGGTACAATGAAACAAGGTGCGCTCTAAAATGGCGGGCGATAAATCGGCTGCCGCACCTGCATTTTGATAATAGTCTGCCTCAAAAGTCAGTATGTTCAGTTGTTTATCCAAACCAATTTTATAGGTAGAACGATAGGGATTTCGCTTGCCGGTCATCTTCATATCGTCCATACGATGCAATATTAATTTTACAGGACACTTACAAATAGTTGCGCCCAAAGCCGCCATTACGCCCCAGCCTGTTGCCTGGTCTTCTTTGCCTCCAAAGCCGCCGCCTAATCGCCTTACCTCTACTTCAATTTTGTGCATTGGCACGCCCAACACTTTGGCTGCGGTGCGTTGCAAAGCGGTTGGTCCTTGTGTAGAAGAAGCAATGGTTATATGTCCATTTTCGGTACGGTGGGCATAAGCACCTTGTGTTTCTAAGTACAAATGTTCTTGCCCGTCGGTGTCTGCTTTTCCCTCTATAATGTAATCACATTTTGCCCAAGTTTTTTCTGTATTTCCTAACTTAAAAGTTCGGGAAGGAATGTGTAAACGCCCTTTGTTAAATGCTTCTATAGGATCAACAATTGCTAGTAATTCTTTATATTTTATTTCTATATGATGAAGGGCAGCCCGGGCAATAGTTTCGCTTGTTGCCAACACCATGGCAATGGGTTGGCCTTGATAATGTACTTCTTTACTGGCAAACAAAGGTTCGTCTGGTATGATGCCGCCAATTTGGTTTTCGCCAGGTATTTGTTTGTGTGTGATTATTTCAACGACCCCATCAATTTGCAATGCTCTATTATAATTGACCGATACAATTTTACCATGCGCTATGGATGAAGTGAAAACTGCCGCATATAAAGTACCTTGTGTTTCTGGAATATCATCAACATAAATTGACTCGCCTCTTACGTGGGCATGCGAATCAATATTTTTCATACTTGGTATATGTGTTGGTATTTGCTTTATCTTAACCATTGTATTTTTTTAAGATGTGATTAAAAGATGGAATTAATGCACCAATTGCTTTAATGAAAATTGAGCTGGGAATAACTCAATAAAATGAGCAAAAAATAACTGCCTTGCTAATAGGCGTTTATAATCGGCACTTCCTCTTGCATCGCTTATTGGGGCAATTTCTTTATCTAAAACTTTTTTTGCTTCATCAATTAACTCTGGTGTTAATGTTTTTCCTAAAAGAAATGCAGCAGTTTTAAATAAGTATTTCGGTATTGGACTTACGCCACCTATAGCAATATGTATGTCTTCAATTTTATTTCTTTTAATAGAAATTTGTATAGCGCTGTTTACTGATGCAATATCGAGATTGGTGCGCTTGCTTACTTTTTCAAAATTGAACAGATGGTTTTTGTTTGGTTTTTTAAACCGAATCCAATGGATTAACTCTCCTGCCTTTTTGCTCATTTTTTTATATCCTATATAAAAATCTTTTAAAGCAATTGTTCGCTCTTTTTCTTTTTTGGTTAAGATGATTTCGCTATTGAGTGCCAGAAAAAATATAGTTAAATCTCCAATAGGGGAAGCATTGATAAAGTTGCCCGCAATGGTTCCCATATTTCTAATAGGCGTAGAAGAAACCAATTTCATATAGTTAGCTAAGTTGGGGAAATGTTTCCGCATAATAGCAGCTTCTAAAATGTCGGAAGCAGTAGCTTCAGCTCCAATATAAATATAACCATCTTTAAGGTGAATCTTTTTAAACGCTTCGTTACTAAATAAATGGTTCGCTTGCTGTTCTACCATTTCTTCTGGTTGTTGCACATATAAATCGGTACCTCCACCAACTGGAATACTATTGGCTTTTGATTTTTGTGGTGTAGCTTTTATCTTTTTTAACTGTTTTGATATGACGCTAAAATATTCTGGTAGATAGTTGTTTTTTACTAACCAATCAATCGGTTTTTGTTTGGGTTTATCTTTTAGTGAAACTACTAATTGTTTACAGGCTCTTTCAATAGATTTATAGCCCGTGCATCTGCAAATATTTCCATCAATTTCGGCAATGGCTTCTTGGTAAGTTGGGGCTTCGTGGTTCATGCAATAGCCCGTCATAGAAACAATAAAACCAACGGTGCAAAAACCACATTGCGTGCCGCCTTCATCAACCATGGCTTGTTGTGCCAGATTTAAATGTTCCATATTTATACCTTCAATAGTAACAATATGTTTACCATGTGCATTTGCTAAAGGCATTAGGCAAGAAGTCATATTTTGGTATTCCATCTTTCCTTTATCTAACTTACCTACCAATACATTGCAAGCACCACAATCGCCTTCTCTGCAACCAATTTTAGTGCTGCGCAATTGTTGATGATAGCGTATGAAATCTAAGACAGTTGTGCCAGCAGGTTCGTCAGTTTTAATCACTTTGTTGTTTAATATGAATTCTATCATTGTATTTGGTTAAAGCCTGCTATTAATATTTAAAATAATTATTTCAATTTTCCACTTACAAAAATCCTAAGTTCAAGTAATAAAGTTCACACATATAGTAATAACAAATATTTTGAGCATGCCCCAAGTATTAATTAGAAAATTTCGATTTTTAATGTGTGAAAAAATGATCAAACATTCTTTTTTACAACAAAGGTATATAATTGCAACTCATTTGCAAGCTGAATTTCCTATTAAAGACATTGCGCAAAAAATTGGATTTTTCCAAAAGAACAGTATATAAAGAAATTGAACAAAACAGTAAACGGAGTGCTAAAGGCAATAGCTATGATCCAATATTTGCCCACACGCTTTGTTTAAAAAGGCAATAAATAAAAAATAAAAAAAATCGCTTAACAGGGCAGATCATATGCCTGGATGATAAAAACCACCACTTCGGATAACGAAACCGAATTTGCTAAACATAAGCAAGCGGCAAAGGTCTTAGAAGTTTTATGGTATTTTGCAGATCCGTATTGCTCACAACAAAGAGGATGCAATGAAAATCAAAATGGACTCATCCGTCAATTTGCAAGCAGAAAAACAGATTTAAATAAAATTAGCGAAGAACAAATACTAAACTGGCAAAAAATATTAAATTACAGACCAAGAAAAAACTAAATTTTTAAAAACTGATCGAAATTTTTAAAACCTAAAAAGTGAACCTTATTAGTTGAACTCAGGTAATATTTTTCAATTTGCTATGGTAAAAAAATACAACTTTTTCTAAATATTTACACTATTCAATTAGTATTTTTCAGTTATACAGTATTATTTTTATAAATGATAGAGATTTTAAAATGTCCGGTTTGTCAATCGAAAAATTTTAGCCGATTTATACAAACAGCGGCTCAAATGCATTCTTCTAAAAAGCAGTTTAATTTTGATAAGTGCGCAACTTGTGCTTTAGTTTTTCTAAATCCGCGCCTTAACCAGGAAGAACTAATGCATTATTACAACAAATATTATTTGCCCTATAGAGGTGCAAATGCTTGGGGAAAATATGCGCCTTTGGTTAAAAGAAGTCAGTTAAAATTGGATGAACGTAGAGTAAATGTAGTTCAAAAACATCATACCATAAATAAAAATACATTAATTGTTGATATAGGTTGCGGAAAGCCCACTTTTTTGAAACAGTGTTTGCAACAATTAAATTGTAAAGTTTTAGGTTTAGATTTTAGTGATGAAGGATGGACAAATACAAACGAAATTTTTTCAGCTATTAATTTAAAAACTGGAGAAGTTGATAATTTGCCAGAAGATTTAAAAGCTGATGTGGTTACAATGTGGCATTATTTAGAGCATGATTACGAGCCTTTAAAAACTTTAACAGAAATGAGAAAACGCGCTAATAAAAATACTACACTTATAATTGAGGTACCTAACTTTCAATCAGAAAGCCGAAAAAAATTTGGCAAACATTGGAGCGGTTGGCATACACCTCGGCATATTTCATTGTTTTCGCCCAGCAATATTCAGTTAATATTAAAAAAAAGTGGTTGGCATACTAAAGTACTATATACCTATGGTACTTTAAACCCTTACCTATTGTATTGGATGAGCAAGATGGAACAAAAAGGTATTGACTGGAGTAAAAACATGGAAGGTGAGTTTATAAGTTTCGTTAAAGGAATGATAGCTTTTATACCCCAAAATTGCAATAAGCAAAAGCGAGCTTTAGGTGTGATGACGGCTATAGCTAAAGCTGTATAAATTAGGCTTGTCAATCGTTTTTATGAGACCTCACTTGGTATAATACTTAAAATTAACTGACTGTAAACATCTATGGTTTTTAGGCCAATTTCTAACAATAGTTAGTATGCAGTCTTGATTTTTGGGGTTTGTTTTTTTTAGAAAAAATGAACGGCGAAAAAAGTAAATCAATATAAAGTGATTAATCGAAGTTTAGGTTTTAAAGCATACCATAAATAAGTACATTTGATAAAAAAAACTAAAACAAAACAATAGCAAAACGGCAAATGAAGGAAAAGAGCAATTGAAACGCTGCCTAACAAAGGCTAAAACGATCATTTGTATCTTAAGTTTAATCCGTGCCGCTTGGCTTTTTCGTTCTGCTGTCCTTTGGACAGATAAGGACTTCAAAACCCAAACTCCATTTTAGTAAACTGTTAGCCAAGAGCAAAATTAAAATACAATGAAATCTGCAAAATTTAAACATTCACCATTTATCATTCTGGCCTTAGCTATTCTTAGTTTACAAAGCATGTTGGCACAGAATATTGAAAAACCGCAAAAAAATTCTGTATATATAACTTATGGGAACATTATATTTTTGAGTCAGGTATCTGTTTCATACGAACGATTGTTTTAAAAAAAGATAAATTTGAAACCAATGCGAAATTAAATTATGGAAATTATCTGAGCAATAATTATGATTACGAAACCAATGCGAAAGTAGATGAAGCTTACTTTAGTTTATCAGCAGTTCAATTAATTGGAATTTTAGAACTTAACGCAGGATTAGCATATTCCAAATTTAAATTAGCAGAAGGTTTTTACCCAGATCCTAATGTCGACTATACAATATTAATGAATGAACTAACTTTTTATGATAATATCGGAATAAGATACAACAAGAACAATTTTCTAATAAGAGCCGGAATTGATAATCTTGAATTATTACACATAGGAGTAGGATTGAATTTCTAAATATTAGTAAAATTAAACGATCTTCAGAGGCTGTTATCATTTGGAGTGAAGGGAATCAAAAGTATTCAGTAATTAAATTAGTCATATTTAAATTAAAAAATTAGATAGTAGGGAAGTAATATCCCCAGAATAAAAAAGCAAAGCTAATGATAATAAATAAGGACTAAAAGTAGTCGTTTACGACCCATACTTTTAGTCCATGTTGCATGAACTGGATTTTCTACAAAGCATTAATTTTCTGAAACTTAAGCTATGAAGATTTAATTTTTTATAGGTGACACTATCCTAAACCAACAATTTCTGGCTTGTTGCGCTCTACATCTAATACTAATTTAGTTTGCTCATCTATCATTGTTTTATAAAAACCTTTAGTTAAGGCCAAATCGGCCGGTGTACCAGTTTGTATAACTTCACCATTATCAATCACAATTATTTTTTGAGCATTTTGGATAGATGTTGCTCTATGCGCAATTACAATTACGGTTTTACTTTTTAGCTGTTTGGCTAGTGCATTTTGAATTTTAAATTCAGTAGCCGTATCTACCGCAGAAGTAGCATCATCTAAAATTAATATTTCTGGGTTTTCTAATAAAGTACGTGCCAAGGTAATGCGTTGCTTTTGCCCACCCGAAAGTGTTACCCCTTTTTCACCAACTAAGGTTTTATATTTTTTTGGGAAAACGTGTGCTATTTCTTCAATACCAGCAATAGTAGCGGCTTTTTTTATAGTAGCTTTGGCTTCATTAGGCTTGGCATAGCGAATATTATTTTCAATAGTGGTAGAAAACAAAAATGGCTTTTGCAATACCGCGCCTATTTTACTTCTTACATAACTTTTTGAAAGCTTATTAATAGGTATGCCATCAAATAAAATTGCTCCGGCATCTGGCTCATAAAAACGCATTATTAAAGCAATAATAGTTGATTTGCCTGCACCAGTTGATCCAACTATGGCCACTTGTTCTCCAGCATTTATGTTAAACGAAACGTTTTTTAAAGCTGGTGCTGTAGCATTTGGATAAGTAAAACTCACATTATTAAAAGTAATGTTACCTTTAAAATCGGTTAAAGTTTTACCGCTATAATCTTCTTCTTCGGCATCAATTATTTTGCTTAAACGATCCATTGCAACAATTGCCATACCCATTTGCGAAACTATTCTACCAATTTGACGCATAGGCCAGGTTACCATAATACCGTAAGCAAAAAAGCTGGTAAACTCACCAACAGTAATGGCATTACTTAAAGTTAAATAACCACCAAAAAATATAGAGACTGCTATTTGGGTATGAATTAACAAATCGGAAATGGGCCAAAAAATAGTATGCAATTTTGCCTGCTTCATTCCAACTTTACGCTTTATCAGGTTTTGTTTATCAAAGCGACCAATTTCAAATTGCTCATTAGCAAAAGCTTTTACAACCCGTATTCCATTTAAATTTTCGTTTACCAACGAAGTTAATTTGTCGGCTTCATCTTCATGTTCTGCCCAAACTTTGCCTTCTTTTTTAAAAAATAAAAATGCGGTAATTATAATTAATGGACTGCTAGCAATAGCTACCAAAGCATAGGTTTTATGCACAACAAACATCATAGCAAAAGCAAAAATAAATATGGCGGCTAAGCGAATTACCTCAACTACTTGGTTTAAAATAAATTTGCGCACCGTTTCTACATCACCAGTACAGCGTTGTATAAGTTCGCCGGTATTGGTTTTGTTCATAAAATTAATGGGTAAGTGTTGTATGTGTTTAAACAGATAATCGCGCAAACGTTTTACGGCTTTTTCTGTAGAAGAAGCTGTTAAGGCAGCACTACTTACTTGACTGACAGATCTTAACAAAGCCACCACCAAATAAATTAAACCAATACAAATTAAAACCCAGGTTAAATTATCTAAACTTAAAGTGGGCAATATATTATAAATGGCATTTGCTACTGGGTCTTCATAAATTTCCGGATCTAACTTTTTGTCAATAAAAAACTTAACTACACCATCAACCGTAACTTGTAATATTTTTGGTTCAATCATTCGTAAAAACATTGAACCAACTAACAAAGCTGCCGCTAAAATGTAGTTAGCTTTCCATTGGTTTAATATGCTGAAAATTCGTTTTAAATTTTTATAGCTATTCATAATAACTAATCTCTTGTTTTGTGTTTAATTTATAAAGTAGGTTATCTCTGCCCTTTAAAAAACAAGTAGCAAAAATAACCTACTGATTCATATTTTTTTCGTTTCTTTTAAAATGTAAAAACCATTGATGTTTACCCCATTTAAAAATGTGCTTGGCTTGGTAAAATACAAGGTTAGTTTCGAGTTTAACTGTTTTCTTTTTCTCATTTTGAAAAGTGTTTGTGTTAAAAAAAAATGTTCTTTAGGCTTCTTTAAATGCTTTTTATCGGATTTTGTGTTTCTGTTAATAAGGTGGATTATGGGCACAAAAAAAGCCGTAAGAACAATTACTTACGGCTTCTAAATATTTTTAAAATTTTTATACATCATTTAAAATAAACTTTGAACCCTAAGCGGTTATTACTGTCTTTTAAAAAATTTAATGTTCTGATCATAGTTTCTTTTTTATTTTTATAATGATAAAAATTGATGGATCTATATGTAATTCAGTCAAGTAACTTGATGATTTCCTAAAAAGTTCCCTAAAATTCATAAAAAATCAAAAAATAATTTCACGTATTAATAGTTATAACAAAATCATTTTCTTATTAAAAGAATATTAATCACTATTTTTGTGTTCTAAAACTAAAAATAATTGACAGAAATACTTAACAAATCTGTTACAGCAGAAGCATTAGCATCAATTTTGAACGGGCAAATTGAAGGCAACAGTAAGGCAATAGCTACTTTTCCTTCAAAAATAGAAGAAGGAAAAGAAGGTAGTATTTGCTTTCTTTCTAACAAAAAATACGTTGATTTTATTTACAACAGCGATGCTTCTATTGTTGTAATTGATAAAAGCATTGCTTTAAGCAAGCAAGTGAAGCCTACTTTAATTTGGGTAAGCGATGCTTATTCAGCTTTTAGCAAACTATTGGAATTTTATAATGCAGAAGTAGCACAGTACAAACCAGAAACTTATTATTTGCATCCAGAAGCAAAAATTGGCGATAATGTAAGCATTGGCCCTAATTGTTTTATTGGTAAAGATGCCCGGATAGGTGATAACTGTATAATACATCCCAATGTAGTTATTTATCACGAATGTATTATTGGTAATAATTGTATAATACATAGTGGTGCAATTATTGGGGCAGATGGTTTCGGCTTTGCACCACAAGATGATGGTAGTTACAAAAAAATTCCGCAAATAGGCAATGTAATTATTGGTAACGATGCAGAAATTGGTGCAAACGTAACTATTGATAGAGCCACAATGGGCGCTACTAAAATAGGCAATGGTGTTAAGTTAGATAACCTAATACAAATTGCACATAATGTGGTTATTGAAGATAATACCGTAATTGCAGCACAAACAGGCATTGCAGGCAGTACTACTATAAAAGAAAACTGTATGATTGGCGGACAAGTGGGCATAGTTGGCCATATTGAAATTGCAGCTGGTACTAAAATACAAGCACAAAGCGGTATTGCTAAAAGTATAAAAGAACCTAACAAAGCCTGGAATGATACGCCAGCTTTTGAATATGGTGCTGCCATTCGATCGCAAGTGGTTTATAAAAAACTACCAGAACTACTTAAACGTATTGAAGCATTAGAAAAAGAATTGGCCCACCTAAAGGAAGGTTAAAATATGATACAATACCAACAGAGCATAAAAAAAGAAATTAGCCTTGAAGGAGTTGGCTTGCATACTGGCTTAGTTTCTAAAATTACCTTTTGCCCCGCACCACCTAAGCACGGTATATTGTTTGAACGAACCGATTTGCCAGCCGGCAACAATACCATTTATGCCGATTGCGATTTAGTAACCGATGTAGAACGCAGCACAACTATTGAAAGCGGTGCAATAAAAATAGCTACTGTTGAGCATATTTTGGCGGCTGTAGCAGGTTTAGAAATTGATAATATTTTAATAAAAGTAAGTGCCGCAGAAATACCAATTATGGATGGTAGTGCAAAGCCTTTTGCTAATACATTAAAAAAGGCAGGCCTGCAAGAGCAAAACGAAATTAAAGATTACTTTACCCTAACCGAAAATATTGAGTTTTACGATGAAGAAAAGAAGGTGAAAATGTTGGCCATCCCTTCTGAAGAATATCAAATTACCTCAATGATTGATTTTAATTCGAAAGTATTGGGCACCCAGCATGCCAGCTTTGAACATATATCAGAATTTACTACAGAGTTTGCCGATGCACGTACTTTTTGTTTTTTACACGAGTTAGAATATCTACTAAAAAACAACTTAATAAAAGGCGGAGATTTAAACAATGCCATTGTAGTGGTAGACAAAGTGGTGAAACCAGACGAACTAAAACGCTTGTCAAAATTATTTAATAAAGTAAACATAGAAGTAAAACAAGAAGGCATTTTAAATAACATTGAACTAAGATATACTAATGAACCCGCAAGGCATAAACTGTTAGACATTGTTGGCGATTTGGCTTTAATAGGCACACCAATAAAAGCAAAAATAATTGCATCAAGACCGGGGCATAAAACCAATGTTGCTTTTGCACAAAAAATAAAAGCACATATAAAAACTCAAAAGAAAAAAATTGAACCACCAAACTACGATCCTAATAAAGCACCAGTATATGGTGCTAAAGAGATAATGGATATTTTGCCACACGCCGCACCAATGTTATTGGTAGATAAAATAGTAGAACTTACGGAAACCAAAGTAGTGGCCGTAAAAAATGTAAGCTATAACGAGCCTTTTTTTAAAGGCCACTTTCCAAAAAACCCTATTATGCCTGGTGTTTTAATTATTGAGGCAATGGCGCAAGCTGGTGGTATTTTAGCCTTAAACACAGTTGAAAACCCTAATAATTATGAAACATATTTTATGAAAATTGAAAAGGCAAGGTTCAAAAGCATGGTATTGCCAGGTGATACACTTGTTTTCGATTTAAACTTAATGCACCCAATTAGAAGAGGTATTTGTGAAATGAAAGGTACAGCCTATGTTGGTAATAAAATAGTAACCGAAGCAATATTAATGGCTCAAATTGCCAAAGTAAAATAAATGGAAATTAGCGCAAATAAACTGGTAAATATATCACCTAATGCAGAAATTGCAAATAATGTAACTATAGCACCTTTTGCTACTGTTTGCGATAATGTTAAAATAGGCACAGGCACTTGGGTTGGCCCAAACGTTACTATAATGGAAGGTACAACCATTGGTGAAAATTGTAAAATTTTTCCAGGAGCGGTTGTTGGTGCCGACCCACAAGATTTAAAATATAATGGCGAACCTACCGAGTTAATAATAGGTAACAACGTAACAATTAGAGAGTGTGCTACTATTAACAAAGGTACATTGGCCAACCAAAAAACTGCTATCGGTAACAATTGTTTAATAATGGCTTATGCTCATGTTGCGCACGATTGTGTTTTAGGCAACAATGTTATTTTAGCAAATAGCGTAAACCTTGCAGGCCATGTAGAGGTAGGCGACTTTGTTATTTTTGAAGGCATGGTAGCAGTACAACAGTTTGTAAAAGTAGGTGCACACGCATTTATTGCAGGTGCTTCGTTGGTACGTAAAAATGTGCCACCTTATGTAAAAGCAGCACGCGAACCACTTTCGTACATAGGCGTAAATAAAATAGGTTTGCAGCGTAGAGGTTTTAATGATGCCACAATAGAAGAAATACAAAACATTTACCGCGAACTATATGTTAAAGGTTGCTCTACCTCAAAAGCAATAGAAATTATTGAAAACGAATATCCTAAAACGGAAATAAAAACAAGTATTTTAGAGTTTGTAAAAACATCTGAAAATGGTTTAATGAAAGGTTTTAATGCTTTAAATGGTAACGCTACAAGCAACTGAACTCACCAAGCGGTTTAACTACCAAACTATATTTAAAAACTTCAACTATACTTTTGAAAGTACTACAACTTATGCTATTTTAGGGCATAACGGAAGCGGAAAATCAACCTTACTAAAAATACTATCAGGCTATCTTACCCCAAGTGAAGGTGAAACAACCTTACTATTTAATAAACAAAAAATTGAAAAAGACCAACTGTATAAACACGTCAATTTTATTGCCCCATACATTCAACTAATTGAAGATTTTACACTACAAGAATTACTCAACTTTCATTTTAGTTTTAAGCAGTTGATAAAGGGTGAAACTCAAAAATCATTATTAAATGTATTAGAGTTGGCAAACGTAAAAAACAAATTTTTATACCAATTTAGCTCTGGAATGAAACAAAGAGTAAAACTAATATTGGCATTTTTAACCCAAAGTAGTATTATTTTGTTAGATGAGCCAGTTACCAATTTAGATGATAATGGCGTAGAATGGTATCACCAATTAGTTGAAAAATTTTCAAACAACCGTTTAATAATTGTGGCTTCAAACAGGGTTGATGAATATTCTTTTTGTAAAGAAAAAATTTACATATCTCATCATAAATAAAAGTTAATAAATATACCTACTTTAGCCCTCAGGTTAAATGTGAGGACTAAACTTTTTTAACCCTTTAAATAATTAAGTATATGAAACACGGCTATTACCGTTACCCTACGGTACACAAAAGTAAATTAGCATTTACTTGTGAAGATGATATTTGGCTAACTACTTTAGATGGCGCAAAAGCAGAACGCTTAACTTACAGCTTCGAACAAAATTTTAATCCACACTTTTCACCAGATGGAAAACACATTGCTTTTTTGGGCAGAGACGAAGGGCAGTTAGAGGTTTACATTATAAATACCGAAGGTGGGCCTGCAAAACGTTTAACATATTCTACAAATTTACGATCTCATATTTGTGGTTGGAGTAAAGATGGGAATTACATTATTTATTGCAGCAGCTTTCAACAGCCATTTTATAGAAACAATTTGTTTTTTAAAATACATAAAAATGGTGGATTACCTGAAAATTTAAATCTCGGACATGGCTATCACATTAGCTACGCATCAAAAAATAGATGTGTTATTGGTAGAAATACAGATAGAATTGAACGTTGGAAAAGATACCGTGGCGGTACTGCAGGCAAAATATGGATTGACAAAAAAGGCCAGGGTGATTTTGAAGAATGGACAGATATTGATGGCAACTTAAATTGCCCTATGTGGATTGGAGAACGCATTTATTTTTTAAGCGATCACGAAGGCTTTGGAAACATTTACAGCATAAAACCAAATGGATCTGACATTGAAAAACATACCAACCACAAAACCTATTTTTGTAAACAGGCTACTACCGATGGAGAAACCATTGTATATGCCAATGGTGCAAATATTTATAGTTTAGATGTGAAAACCAATAAAAGTAAACAAGTTGATTTTGATTTTAAATCGGCTGGTGTGCAACAGCAACATAAATTTGTAAAAGGAAGTGATTATTTACAGAGCTATAATATTCATCCTGAAGGCCACAGTTTATTAATAAATGCACGTGGTAAAGGTTTTGAGTTTGCCAACTGGGAAGGTGCAATTCATCATTTAGAAAATGAAAATTGTTTACGTCAACGTTTGCTAACTTATTTCAACAATAAAGAAACAGTTGCCTACCTGGCAGATGACGGTACTACAAAAAACGAGCATATTGAACTCTACGATCTTACAAAAAACAAAATAACAAAGTTTAAAGATTTAGATATTGGCAGGCCAACTAATTTAAAAATTTCACCAAACGATAAAATGATTGCACTTGATAATCATAAAGGTGAATTAATAATTGTTGATATTGCCAAACAAAGTACAAAGCTAATTGCAAAAGCTGGCCTCGGCAGAATAAATGGTTTTAATTGGTCAAGAGATAGTAAATGGATCGCCTTTGGTATAGAAGATGAAGAATATGTTGGATCTATTAAATTGTATAGTATTGGCAATAAAAAAATCACTCAAATAACAGAAGGTACTTTTATAGATACAGACCCGTGTTTTTCTTACTGTGGCAACTATTTATACTTTTTATCTTACAGAATTTTTAACCCGGTTTACGATAGTATTTATTTCGATTTAAATTTTCCACAAACACAAAAACCATTTTGTGTGGTGTTAAATAAAAATGCTACCAACCCATTTATACCAAAAAAGAAACCTTTAAACGGCTTTAATAAAGAAAATGGGACTTACAAAGAAATTAATAATATCAACATTGATTTTGACGGAATTGAGCAACGCATAGTAGCCATGCCTGTAACAGAAGGTATTTATAAAAACCTGTATTGTTCACCCGAAAGTGTGCTTTATATAAAAAAACCAATAACGGGAGCTTTACAATATGCCAGAAATGCAGAACCCAATAATGGGGAATTGAAATTTTGGGACCTAACAGAACAGGAAGAAAAAACCTTAGTAGAAGCTGTAAATGATTTTGATTTCGCATTTAAAAGCAACGCTATAGTAGCTAGAAGTGGAAAGAAATTAAGAGTGTTGCCTTTTGAAACCGATTTAAAAGTTAGCAAATCGCAAAAAACAGATCGTAAAAATGGTTGGATTGATTTAGGCCGAATACAAATTGATGTGAAGCCAAAGCAAGAATGGCGACAAATGTATAATGAAATTTGGCGATTGCAAAAGCAACATTTTTGGCAAGAAAATATGAGTGGCGTTGATTGGGATAAAGTGTATAATCGTTATTTACCTTTGGTAGATCGTTTGGGTGCAAGATCAGAGTTTTCTGATTTGGCTTGGGAAATGCAAGGAGAATTAGGCACTTCACACGCTTACGAAATGGGTGGCGATTACCGAAAAGGCAAAACCTATAACATTGGCTATTTGGGTTGCAACTTTGTTTACGATAAAAAAGAAAAAGCTTATAAAATTACCAATATTGCAACAGGCGATAATTGGGCTGCCGGCTACCAAAGCCCATTATTAAAACCAGGCATTAATGTTAAAGTGGGTGATTTTATTACGGCCATTAACCACAAAACACTAACCCAAACTTACAGCCCTTACCAGGCTTTGGTAAACTTTGCTAATAAAAAGGTAACGCTGGAAATAAAAGATGCCAAAGCAAAAAAAACAAAAAATATTACAGTACATACTTTAAACGATGAACAAAAATTGCGCTATCGTAATTGGGTAGATGCCAATAAAGCTTACGTTCATAAAAAAACAAAAGGCCAGGTAGGCTACGTACATATACCTAATATGGGGGCCGAAGGCTATTCAGAGTTTCATCGCTATTATTCAACTGAAGCTAACAAAATAGGGCTTATTGTAGATGTTCGGTTTAATGGCGGCGGGCACGTATCGCAATTAATAATTGAAAAATTAGCCAAAAAACGATTGGGTTACGACTTAAGTAGATGGGATAAAGTAGTACATCCTTATCCGGCACATTCGGTATTAGGGCCAATTGTAGCCTTAACTAATGAAGATGCAGGTAGCGATGGTGATATTTTTTCGCACGTATTTAAGTTAATGAATATTGGCCCATTAGTAGGCCGCCGAACCTGGGGAGGCGTTGTTGGTATTTGGCCACGCCACGGTTTAGTTGATGGTGCAGTAACCACACAACCAGAGTTTAGTTTTTGGTTTAATGATGTTGGTTTTGGTGTAGAAAATTATGGTACAGATCCTGATATTTTTGTAGATATTAGTCCACAAGATTATAAAGCCGGCAAAGATGTACAGTTAGACAAAGCCATTGAAGTTAACCTTAAACGCATAAAAACCGAAAAGCCTAAAGTGCCAAATTTTGGGCCAAAACCAAATTTGAAGTTGCCGGGGTAAGCGTGTTTTTTAATTAACTCACCTTACGCAAAACATAGTCACATTTTATAATTTTTAACATTAAGATGTTGATATCTTTATACTCTTTTAGGTATGGAAACCTTTGAAGATTTATATACACATTATATTAGATAAAATTATTATACGACAGCTATAGGCATGGCTTCTTTATTGTCGATAAAGCACGAAAAAATTACCCGGGAGTTATCCAAAGGGAATTTCGACAGTAAATTTTATGGTAGAAAGTTAAAATTCACTCAACCGAATTTATCTGACGTCTGACAGCGAAGCGATCTGACCTCTACTGAATAGTTACAACCATTATATGTTCTATTATGGCCTATATAAAACCTGAATGGCCAAGGCAATCGCAAAAAAATGATTTAAATAATTAGCAAAAAAATTAGAAGCGAAAAGGTTTTCCCTCGTAGAAATTTTGGTCCCGCCATCCGTTCAAATACCATTTTGCCAACGCTTCAAAGGCCAAACATAAAAATGGTATAACCACTTCTGTCGGGGCTAATTTTTAGAGTGCGCTAAGTCGTATTAAACCACAACAAAAATAACATTTCTAAAAATAATGTTAGATCTTATTACATAATCAGCCATCAGATTTTATGCGATTGCCATAGGCTGTTTAAAAAGATTTTTGAATGCCTTATGAATTCAATATTTGAGAAAGTTCTCGGATATACCTATCCGAATACTTTCTTAAAAACGGAACTTTTTAAACAGCCCCACTAAACACAGATATAATGCTTATCACTTAGCAAAAATCCTTAGATACTTGTACCTATTGCAATAAAAATTATACCACTACAGTAATTAATCTTCGTGCTTTTTATTATCGGTATCAGCAATTATTTACCAACAGTAAAACGGTTTTAAAGCGACACCAACCACATCATCTCAAAAAAATAAAACACCTTTAAAAAAATAATATATGGATTTAGCGAGTAGAAAATTAGCGTTTATACAAGCATTTTTGCGGTTAGAAGATGAGCAGGCCATCAGCAGTTTTGAACAATTGCTTACTGAAAAGCAACTAAACACATTTTCACTAATGACTAAAGAACGCTTAAACAAAGAAATTGATATAGCTTTAGAGGACTCGCAAAACAAACGGTTGATTGAACATCATACTTTGAAAAGCAAAATGAAAAGTTTCTAAAAACACATTTATTTCCGTTGAGTCAATATTGAATAAACTCTCTGCGGGTGAAAGCATTGAAGATTTATTGGTTGCCTATCCTCGTTTAAGTAAAGCGGCTATTTATGCGGCTTTGGCTTTTGCATCGGAATCTATAAAAAACCAAAAGGCCTATTCTGTAGCTTCTTAGCAAATTTATCGCATGAATGTCTTTCCAAGTTCTCGACGTTATACAATTAGAAAATTATTGAAACGGGCGAGGTTGAAAGTTTGCCCCTAACAGGAACGATATTTTGATCAAATGCTGCTAGGTTAAATATTTACTTTACTCAACCTTGGGCATTTGTTGTTTTTAATTTGGGGAGTTCAATTTCAAAACAAGTAAATTTCCCAAAAACAGAATCAACAGAAATATTGCCGTGATAAATGTTTATCAACTTCTTTACCAGCCCTAACCCTAAGCCAGTTCCTGAATATTCACTTGAAATATGTAGCTTTTTGAAGAAAATAAAAATTTGGTCGTAGTATTTTTGTTTAATCCCAATTCCATTGTCTTTTATTTTAATTACAATTTTATCTATAGCTGAATAACAGCTAATATCCACTATCGGTGGTTTAGAATTGTTGTATTTTATAGCGTTATGAATTATTTTTTGGAAAATAATAATAAAATGATCTTCATTGCAAATATAATGGGGCAATTTAGTATAATTAATAATTGCTTTAGAATTGTCAATTTCATTTTTTAGATTTAAAAGTGCTTTCTCCATCGACTTGTTTAAATCCACATCACTATAAGTTAAAGGTGCAAGATTATCAGTTTGTGTAATTTCTGATACTCCTTCAATCAATTCGTTCATTTGCAAGGTTCCTGTTTCTACATATTCTAAATATTCTAACAAATTATTATACTCTTTTTTTTCTATATCTCTTCTTATCAAACTCAAAAAACCACCTACATTATTTAGTGGCGATTTTAAATCGTGCGAAGCGATATAAGTAAAGCGCTCCATTTCAAGGGTTTTTTGCTCTAATTTTCTATTGGTATTTATTAATGAATCTATTTGACTTTGCGTTTTTTGTTCGTAGTATGAAAATACAATAGATATCCAACCTATACATAACAGAAAAACTACAACTTCATCAATAGGATAATCATGAATACCAAAAAACGGCTCATATAGAGTTACATATAAACTCGGTAACACATATAACAGAATATTATAAATAATTAGATAGTTCCTTAATTTAACTTCATTTCTAAACATTAAAAAGGTAATTCCTACACTAGCTGCAGCCGAAATACTTTGACTAAAGTTGCCGCCAATACAAAACATTGTACTTACATACCATAGCGGTATAATTGTAGAAAAATACAACTTAGCTAAGCGCATTTGGTGAAAATGATGAAGTATTATCAAAACAAAATAAACGGCACTAACACCAATTGTAACTGACATATAAATATAGTCGGTAGTAAATTTATAAGCCATTAAAAAAATGCCAAATGAACCTAATGCTGTTAAAAAAGAGATAATATTCAACAAACTAGTTAACTTATCATCTAACTTGTTTTTCCCAATTACTCCCCTACTATAAATGAAATTATATAATTTTTTAAAATAATTCATCTTAGTACATGACAAAAATATAATCAATTGAATTTCAGCAAATTAGAAATGGTGTAATTTTGTTAAAACATTTATTTTCAATATATTATAAGAATAATTCCACAAATTTTCTAATTATAAAAATCAATGCTGATACCAAAAATAGTGAATTAACTTCAATTCTCAATCAACATTTTAAAGGAATCGTAAATTTGGCGCGCCTAAAGCTGATAGTCCATTTTGTAATTGCACTTTGCAAAGTACAAACCATTACTTTTAACAAACTTGCCAATGCTTTTGATACCAAAGCCAACGCAGAATCTTCCCTTAGACGGATTCAACGGTTTATTGCAAGCTATAGCCTAGATGCTGATCTAATTGCTCGCCTTGTTTTTAGTTTGTTGCCTAAAAAGGATAAGGTTCAATTGACGTAGCCAGTAATGAATTGATAAGTGTATTTGGCTATCACGCTAAAAGAGGTAAAGAAGCTATCAACATACTTAGAGAGTTGCAATATATTTACGAAAGTAAAAAGCTTGTGGGCAAAACAGTTAAGTCAGTTATTAGTCGGCTTACATCATCAAAAAAAGAAAGGACATCAATTTAGCAAAACAGAATATGAAAAGACATTGAAAAAATACGAACAACTAATAGCGCCAACCATAAACAACTACAACAATATTTACACCAAACCAAAGAAGAACAACTGGCATTTGCCTTAGAAAAACACAAACATTTATTTTTGAAATTTATGGCAATACCTTTAGTGGCATTAGATGTAACAGGTTACGGCAATACGCTTAAAGTAGCTAAAGCATCTTGAGTTTTCTTTAAAGGAGTTTTTTAATTACACCAATGAAAATACTACACTTGAAACGGCACTTACTCAATTAGGTTAGGCACTAACAAAAGGTAGCCAACCTATACCACCAAAGCAAAGTTATTTAATTGCCATTAACCAAACCTTTAATAATATAGTAAATAACAAAAACTATAAATCGTACAAGCAATTCTATTTAAAAATCTCTAAAAGTAAGTGCTTATAAACAACACAACCTTTTATTAAAATTAACTACCTTTAATTTCTGATAGCCTAAATAATCATTTATGAAATACACAGAAATACTAATCCGGCTTCGACAAATTATTCGTTCTGTTAATTTAGAAAGTAAACGAATTGAGAAGGAATACAGCATTAGCATTCCTCAATTGTTGTGTTTGAATTTTTTAAATGATAAAGGCTCCTTTCAAGCCAGTCATAAAGAAATAAAAGATTTTTTGCGGCTAAATGCCAGCACGGTTACCGGCATTATTAGTCGTTTAGAGAAAAAAGGTTTTGTTGCCCGCCTACCTAAAAAAGGTGACAAACGGGTAGGAATGATTTCAATTACGGCAAAAGGCGCTCAACTGATTAAAGACACTCCCGAACCTCTCCACGAACAATTATCTTACAAATTAAAACAACTTAAACCAGAGGAGTTAGAAAAAATAATTGATTCATTCGATGTCATTATTAATTTTTTAGATATCGAAAAAGTAGATGCCGCGCCAATTGTTACCGCTGCGGTAGAAATTCAAAGTCAGGAGTAGTCTCTATCTGAATATGGCTTTTTCTTCAAATTCTAAAGGGTTGATTAGCTATTATAAATGCTAAACCTTCATTTTAAGATCTTGCGGACTTAGCTTTTTCTCTTTTCTTTTTTGAAGATTTAATTGGAATGATGTTACCAGCAACATCATCTTTGAGTTTTAGGTTAGCATTAATTTTAACAGGTTCTTGATTTCTTGCTTCTTCTAAACTATCAACAGGCACAACATTAAATTGTTTGCCAACTGCAATACCCATTGCTGCCAAAATAGTCAAATTAGGTAGTTTGTTACCTCTAAACAATTGTGTAATATATCCGGCAGATGTTCCTACGGCCTGAGCTAAATCTTTCTTTTTCATTCCCATCTTATCCATTTCTCTTTCTATTTCACTCAAAAAAGTAAAAGCCAACATTTGTGCTTCAAATTCAACTTTTTCTTTAAAAGATTTTTTTTCCTTAAAAATTGATTTTATTTCTTCAAGTTGATATGTCAATGATTCCTCCATATTTATATTCTGTTTGTTGTATTGCTTTTAAATAGCCAATTTCTTTTTTTCCTAATTCTTGTACTCTCTTATTAAAAATTGTACTTATCGTAATTCTTTTTTGGAAACTGTTTTCAATCGCAATTTTTTCTACTTTACAATAAATTCTAAGATTGTTTTCTCCTCGGCCTAATTTAAATGCTGCTGTGCCAGGATAATCCTTATATTCTTGATAAATCTTTCTATTTGCACTATTCGCGCATAAACACTTTACTACATAGTTTAATTTTTCACATTTTTTTTCATTTCGTAATATAAATTTCCCAAAATCATCCCAAGCATCTTTACTAATGTAAATAGATATGGAATTTTTTGGATTGGTAAATATTAAAAAACAATCTTTTTTCACAACAAAGTTAAGCTATTAGTAAATTATTTGGGTGTAATTCTTTCATTTTGATGCAAAATAACAAATTATCACTTTTTAAAATATTTTAGGCATTCACTTTTTGCACTTTTCACGCATCATAATAAAACATTTTACTCAAATAGGTGGATGTGCTATCTTTTTAAAACCCATTTTAAGCAAAATTTTGGGACAATAAAAAATACTTTAGCAAACAAATAAACTAATCCCTAATTATCTTCAATGCTAACTTTCACCTATTCTTCCCCCGAAATAGTTTCTATACAAACTATTTTTAGTATCTTTATGGCCTCGAATAAAATTTTTCTATAATACACACTTATATTAACAGACAATTTTTTTGAAAACCATAGACTTCACGCTGAATATTTTAACATCTCAAATTCAAACTATTTTAGGCTTTTGAATATTTTTTATGAAGTATAGGTATTTAACTTATCGAGAACCAAACTTATTGAGAAGGATGTAAAACGCTGTGCTCAGTAAATTTTTTTAACAAAAACTGTAATATGAATTTAGTAAAACTCTACTATTTTAAACAATTAGTTGGTGTTTTGATTATGCTCCCGCTTTTTTTCACTTTAAATGCTCAAGACCGGATAATTAACGGTACGGTTGCAGATGAAGATGGGCTTGGAGTTATTGGTGCAAACATTATTGTAAAAGACTCTTTTACCGGCACAACTACTGATGTTGATGGAAAGTTTCAACTGGAAGTTTCGCCGGAAGCAAAAATGCTCGAAATTTCTTACATCGGATATAGCAAACAAGAAGTTTCAATAGAAAATACTTCTACCGTAAATGTTATTTTAAAAAGCAATATTGAACTGGGTGAAGTAGTGGTAACTGCATTGGGGGTAAAGCGCGACCAAAAGGCTTTAGGTTATGCGGTTCAGAAATTAGATGCTTCTCAAATTGCTACTGTAAAACCGACCAATGTTACCAATGCTTTATCAGGAAAAGTTTCAGGCGTTTATGTAACGGGTAGTTCTTCAGGGCCAACGGCTTCTGCCAATATTAATATTCGGGGGGCTGCTTCTTTATTGGGCAACAACCAACCACTTTTTGTAGTTAATGGCATTCCCGTAACCAACGACCTTTTTAGTTTTGATGATGGTTTAAATGGTTCAACAACTATTGATTTTGGTAATGCCGCTCAAATTGTGAATACAGATGATATTCAATCCATTAATGTTTTGAAAGGCCCGGCTGCTTCTGCTTTATATGGTGCAAGAGCTGCAGATGGCGTAATATTAATTGAAACCAAAACCGGAGAAAATGCCAAAGGCTGGGGCGTTGAATTAAACAACACCACCACGTTTGAAACAATTTTGAAAATGCCGGATTATCAAAATGAATTTGGCTTTGGTGGCTTTGGAAAATACTCTTATTTAAATGGTTCAAATTACAGAGGAGCCGATGGCGTAGATTACTGGGAAGCCTATGGTGAAAACTGGGGTCCTCGTTTAGATGCCGGTCAAAATATTGTGCAATTTAATTCAGATGGACAGCCTGCTCCCTGGACTTCTTCGCCAAACAATATTAAAGATTTTTACAGAACAGGAACTTCTTTAATTAATAATGTAGCCATCAACCACAATGGAGACGATAGTGATTTTCGTTTTTCTTATACCCGGTTGGATAAAGAAGGCATCATACCAAACACCAATTTAAAAAGAAACACTTTCCAAACCAGCATTGGTAAAGAAATGATGAATGGAAGATTGAGCGTAAGAGCAAATGCGATGTTTATTAGTTCGGGTAGTGATAATGTGCCCAATGCAGGGTACGATGAATCATCCAGTATTCAGTATGGTTGGTTGTGGTATCCACGGCAAGTGCATACCGATGAATTAAAAGATTATTGGGCGCCGGGTTTAGAAGGTGTTCAACAGCAGTACGTTGAAAATCTTTGGGTAAATAATCCCTGGTTGATTGCCAACGAAAATACCAATTCATTTAAGAGCGACCGCTTAATTGGAAACCTTCGATTGAACTATAAATTAACGCCTCAACTTTCGGTAAGGTTGCGTTATGGTGCAGATGTGTTGAATGAAGCACGGCAATACCGCCGCGCCCCTTCTACCAAAGCCGTACTTTTTGGTAGTTACAGAGAAGATGAAATTTCTTTTACCGAAAGCAATGCCGAAGCTTTGATTTCTTACAGCAGCTTCGATGCATCGGGCACAGCAAATCCTGATTTTAAATTTGATATTAAATTAGGTGGAAATTTGATGCGTCAAGATGCTAATTTTTTGGCTGCCAATAATCCACAGTTAAAATTGCACGGACCCGATGAAAGTATTTATACTTTAACCAATGCGCGGGCAGGTGTTCAGGTAGAGTCTCAAAAAACAACTGCTGGCATAAATAGTTTATTTGGTTTAGCGACTTTATCTTTTAAAGATTTTTTATATTTAGATTTATCGGTAAGAAATGATTGGTCGAGTACCTTGGTCAACCCAATTGCCGGAAAAGACAACTCCAATTTTTCATTTGCTTATCCAGCCGCCTCTTTAGGTTTAGTGGTTTCCGATATGGTTGATATGTCTTCTATGTCGTTCATTAATTTTTTTAAATTGAGAGCCAATTATGCAGAAGTTGGCAATGGTGCGCCGCCATATGGTTTTGGTACAACCTTTATTCCGCAGGCTTCTTTTAATAACAATGCTGTTTTTACAACCAATAATACAATTGTTGACCCTAACCTGACCAACGAGCGCACCCGTGCTTTTGAAATTGGTGCAGATATTCGTTTTTGGAGAAACAGAGTGCGTTTAGATGCGACTTATTATAACATGGAAAGCTTCAACCAAATTATTGAATTACCAACGGCCAATACCAGCGGTTACGATTTCTTTTTAACCAATGGCGGTTCAATCAGAAATAAAGGTATTGAAGTTTTGTTAATGGGTACGCCTGTTAAAAACAGCAATTTCAGTTGGGATGCTACTTTAAATCTTGGACGAAACCGGGCTGTTGTAGAATCGTTACCAGAGGTAATTACGAGCGGCCGGTACTCTATTGTTTCCAGTATGTTTCCTAATGATGGTGGCACGGCTGGTTTAGAATTTGTGGCTGAAGAAGGCGAGTTGTTTGGTCAGTTGTATGGCTTAGGTTTTGAAAGACATCCGGATACGGGGGAAATTATTCACCAGGATGGGATACCAATGGTAACAGAAGAAAAAGTATCAGCAGGCTCTTATCAACCAGATGTGCGGTTGGGATTGTTGAATGAATTTCAGTTGGGCAATTTCAATTTTAGTTGTCTGTTTGATGGACAAATTGGCGGAAAAATATATGTTCGTTCTCATGCACTTTATGCTACAGGCGGTGCTATTACACATAATGATGACCCTAATTTAAGTATTAATACGGTTGATGGTCGAGATACTTATACTGTAACGTACAATGAAAATGGAATCCCACAATATGAAGTTGATGAAGTAGGCAGCGGCGTAGTTGGGCCTGGTTTGCAATGGCAAGATGCCAACGAAGATGGTATGATTGATTACGATACAGAACTATCCAAAAATGATGTATCCGTTCAGCCTGGCGGAATTCAGTATGGCGGTTATTTCTATCAATATTATGGCAATGGTTTTAAAAGAGATAATATTGAAGCCTCTACTTATGATGCCACTTGGTTTAAATTAAGAGAACTTAGCCTCGGATATACTTTACCAGACAATCTTTTGAAAGGCATTGGAATTGCTAATGCGAGAATTTCTTTAGTGGGCAGAAATTTGCTCTTGTTTTCAAAAGTGCCAACAATTGATCCAGAAACTTATTCTATAAGAAATGGCATTTTTGTTCCTGGCTATGAAAGTCAGCAGATTTTTTCAACAAGAAATTTTGGGTTCTCTTTAAATCTTGGTTTTTAAGGTATGATGAGAAAATATAACGATTTGCAAAATTGTAAAAATTAAAAAAAATGAAATTCATAAAATATATGAGTTGTTGCCTGATTCTATTGTCGGTAACTGCTTGCGAAAAATTTGAAGAACTAAACACCAACCCTAACGAACCCACTTTGGTAACACCCGATGTTGTTTTACCCGGCGCTATTAGGCAAAGTGTAAATGCCAGTACCGATGCAGCTTATTTGGTGGGTAATGTTGCCGCACAATTAAGTGCCAAAACTTTACGCTTAGAGGTAGACGCTTATACCTGGAATGCATTCCCTAATTATTGGACGGCTTGGTACGAAAGTTTGAGCAATGTTAACACTATTGAAAAAATGGCAGTTGATGCTAACAATGAAGTGTTGGAAGGTGTTGCGATTACCTTACGAACCTGGATTTTTCAACAACTAACCGATGCTTATGGAAACATACCTTACAGCGAAGCCATTAAAGGTGGAGACTTAAATTTTACGCCCGTTTATGATAATCAGGGTGATATTTATAAAGATATGTTGGAGGAACTAACCAGAGCAGCTACTTTGTTGGCTTCTGGAAATGGCATTATTGAAGGTGGTGATTTGTTGTTTGATGGTGAGGCTTCCAACTGGTTGAAATTTGCCAATTCTTTAAAGATGAGACTTTTAATTCATGCAGGTGATAAGATAAGTTCTGCAAGCGATGATTTTGCTTCAATCGTAAATTCGGGCGATTATATTTTAAGCAATGCGGATAATGCGGCGTTAACTTATACAGGCAGCGCACCAAATGAATTTCCGGTTGTTCCATTAAAAATTGGTGATTTTGATGCCGTTGCTTTGAGCAAAACAGCAAGGGATATTTTGGCTGCTTATAACGACCCAAGATTGATGCGTTATGCCCGACCGAATAATGATGATTATACCAATTATGATGTTAGTTCATTTGAGGGTGATGTGAATGGAAACGGCGTTTGTGATTCTTTAATTGGTTCTCGTTTGGGACCTAAATATTACAATTATCCTGGATTAACTTCTGCGGCTAATTTGAGCTTGTCGATGGCAGAAGGTGTAATTATGACTTATGCTGAAGTAGAGTTTTTAATTGCCGAAGCTGCGGCTAAAGGTTGGGTTTCAGAAGATATTGAAAGCCATTACAAAGCTGGCATTGCGGCTTCGATGGAGTATCATCAGGTAGATATTGCGCCTTTTGCCTGGGCTGATTTTGAAGATTTTTATAGCAACAGCGGAGTAGCTTATAAAGAAGTAACCGATATTTGGGAGCAAAAATGGGTTGCCCTGTACTTTCATGGTTTAGAACCTTATTTTGAGGTGCGAAGATGGTTTGCCGAAAGTGGTTTTTCATTTGATGGGATTCCTTTTTTGACTGCAGCTTGTGGCAACGAAAATAACGATATGCTACCGCTTCGTTTCCTTTACCCGGGGGAAGAACAATCTCTGAATGCTGAAAATTATCAAAAAGCAGTAGAATCGATTGGTGGAAGTAATAGTCAAAATGCGGCTACTTGGTTAGTTAAATAATAATATTTATATAAATTAAATGCTTAGTGTAAGAAAAAAAACGAACGTCATTCCAGAAATTTGTGTAGCGGTAGCGAAACAAATTATCAGGAATCTCACCGAAACATTACGGGAGAGATTGCTGATATTCTATTCCGCTTCACTCCGAGATACTGAATTGAGTTCAGCACAAGTTCTGCAATGACGTTTGTTCGGAAGTTTTACAAATATTTTATACTTGCGAAAATTTGAAAAGTTATTAAACCCGGGCGAGCTTGGAAAGCTAACCCTGATAGTAGCGGTTATGCTGCCAGAAGCGTTGGCTTTTGAAGCAGAGCCGCAGCATTTGAGCGGATAGCAGGCTGCCCGTTTTTAAATACTCCTCAATGTTTCGTTTCAAAAAAAAAATTTAATTATTTACTATTTAAATACCAGATTAATTAAAATTGTAAATGGATAAACCTAAAAAAAAGTATTTTGACATTCATCCTCCTGTATTTTATCCTGCGGCGGCAATTATCCTTATTTTTATTGCACTAACCCTCATTATTGGTTCGCCAATGGAGCAGGTGTTTGCCAAAATTCAATCGGGCATTACTTCCAATTTTGGTTGGGTGTTTGTTTTTGCGGTGAATGTATTATTGGCATTTTCGTTGTATCTTTCTTTCAGTAAATTTGGTAAAATTAGAATTGGAGGAAAGAACGCGAAAACAGAATTCTCGACTTTTGCCTGGTTCTCTATGCTTTTTAGTGCGGGCTTAGGCATCGGATTATTGTTTTATGGAGTGGGCGAACCGATGATGCATTTCTCGAACGATGTAATAAACGAGGAACCATTAACGCCGCAAGCCGCAACCAATGCCATGAAATATACGTTTTTGCATTATGGTTTTCACGCCTGGGCAATATATGCGGTTTTAGGTTTGGCGTTGGCATTTTTTGCTTTTAACAGAGGACTTCCGTTAACCTTACGCTCCGTTTTTTATCCGTTAATTGGCGACAGAATTTATAGCTGGATAGGCGACGTAATTGATGTGTTGGCCGTAGTAGCCACCTTATTTGGTTTAGCAACCAGTTTGGGACTTGGTGTTCAGCAGGTATCGGCAGGGTTTAATTATTTAATTGGTATTGAAGATACAATAGTTTTTCAAGTTATAATAATTGCTGTAATTACAGGCGCCGCAACCGTTTCAGTAATTTTAGGTTTGGATAAAGGAATACGAGTTTTAAGCGTTTGGAATATGAAATTGGCGTTGGTATTTTTAGGCTTAATGTTGCTTTTAGGACCTACGGTTTATTTGTTAGATGCTTATCTTGAAAATGTTGGGGTTTATTTGCAGGAAATGATTTCCTTAGGCGCATTTACTGAAGCCTACAAAGGTACGGAATGGCAACACGACTGGACAATTTTTTACTGGTCGTGGTGGGTAGCTTGGTCGCCTTTTGTGGCGATGTTTGTTGCCCGGGTTTCAAAGGGAAGAACCGTGCGTGAATTTTTTATGGGCGTTTTAATTGTACCTACTTTATTAACTTTTTTCTGGATGACTGTTTTTGGCGGTTCGGGTATATATTTGGAATTAAATGATATAGCGGTTATTTCTGATGCCGTAAATGAAAATATTGCCACGGCACTTTTTGTGATGTTAGAAGAATATCCTTTGGCTATGGTAACTTCTGTAATTGGCATTGTATTGGTCACCAGTTTTTTTGTTACTTCCTCCGATTCGGGCTCTTTGGTAATCGACAGCATTACAGCCGGCGGAAAATTACATGTGCCCGTAGGTCAAAGAATTTTTTGGGCCATCACCGAAGGCGTCGTTGCCGCCGCTTTACTATACGGAGGCGGATTGCGTGCCTTACAAACGGCTTCTATTATTTCGGGGCTGCCCTTTGTTTTGATTTTGTTGGCCATGTGTTATAGTTTGTATTTGGGGCTTTCGGAGGAGGTGGATGAGATAACCGGAAAGAAGCTGCGAAATACAACAAAATAAAACAAGAAGGTGCTTGTTTGATAGTTGCTAATTAAGTATAAAAAACAGAAGTAATCAATATTTTTATATACTAAAGGAGCTTGAATTTCCTAAGTTTAAAGCTTGGACAATAAAGCTACTATCCACTTATCAGGTGTAATCAAAAAAAAATCTCGCCACGCAGTCAAGTACATTTGTGGTTTCGTATCTCCTACATAAAAGAGCTTGCTCTTCTCCACTTACATCTAAACAGAATGATTGTTTTTATACTCATATTGAGAGTATATTTAAAAATCTTCTCTACTTTGTAATCTGAATTAAAAAAATCAAAAAGGAATCGAATAAAAGAGGTTCGAGAACAAAAAAAATATCAAATAGATGAAACTAACCGAAATATTAAGAGATAGTAACTACAAACTAACGCAATTTACAACTGAACAAATTGAAAATTTAGAAAAAACAATCTTTCTAAAAGAAGTGCGTGGAAAAGAAGTGGCTTTTATTAACTGTTTGGTTAGAAGAAAAGATATTCAATTAAAACCAGAAGAAGCAGTAAGACAACTCTACTTAATGGTTTTGAATGAACAATATGGCTATTCATTTGACAGAATGGAAATTGAATATGCAGTAAGTTTGGACGTGAAAAAAACGTGCTGACATTGTAATTTTCGACAAACAAGATACTCGTTCAATCTACATAATGGTTGAACTTAAAAAACCAAAACTAAAAGACGGAAAAGAGCAACTAAAATCTTATTGTAACGCAACAGGAGCACCAATTGGAGTTTGGAGTAATGGAGATTCAATTTCGTTTTACCACAGAAAAGACCCAAACTATTTTGAGGATTTATCTGCAATTCCGAGTGGTACAGAAAAATTATCTGACATTTTAACTGAACGTTGGACAATTGACGATTTAGTAAAAAAAGACAAATTAGTTACCGAAAAAAAATCTTTAAAAGATTTGATTTTGGAAATGGAAGATGAAGTTTTGGCAAATGCTGGTGTAGATGTTTTTGAAGAACTCTTTAAGCTTATTTTCACAAAACTATATGACGAAATGGAAAGTGGTAGAAATAAAACTCGTCATTTGCGATTTAGAAATTACGGAGATACAGAAACCGAATTAAAAGAAAAAATACAAGAGGTTTTTGATAATGCTCGAAACAAATGGGAAGGCGTCTTTACAGAAGATAGTAAATTAATGTTAACACCTTCTCACTTATCGGTTTGTGTTTCATCATTACAAGATGTAAAATTATTCAATTCTAATCTTGATGTTGTAGATGAAGCATTTGAATACTTAATTGGTAAAAGTAGTAAAGGAGAAAAAGGGCAATATTTTACACCAAGATATGTAATTGATATGTGTGTAAAAATGATGAATCCACAAAAAGAAGAAACCGTAATTGATACGGCTTCTGGAAGTTGTGGTTTTCCTGTGCATTCTATTTTTCACGTTTGGGAACAAATTCTTAAAGAAAAAGGAATACCTAAAAGTCATTTATTTACAGCAGAAGAAAAACCAACAGAATGTACAGACTACGTTCAAAACAAAGTTTTCGCTATTGATTTTGACGAAAAAGCAGTTCGTGTAGCAAGAACATTAAATTTAATTGCAGGAGACGGACAAACCAACGTTTTACATTTAAATACTTTAGATTATGAACGTTGGGATGAAAAAACAGAAGATGAAGATTGGCAAGACACATATTACGAAGGTTGGAAAAAACTACGAAAATTAAGAACAACTAAAAACTCTAATAGAGATTTTGAATTTGATGTTTTAATGGCAAACCCACCATTCGCAGGAGACATTAAAGAAAGTAGAATTTTAGCAAAATACGAACTCGGCAAAAAACCAAACGGCAAATACCAAACCAAAGTTGGTAGAGATATTTTGTTTATTGAGCGTAATTTAGATTTCTTAAAACCTGGAGGAAGAATGGCTGTTGTTTTACCACAGGGAAGATTTAATAATAGTTCAGACAAAAACATACGTGATTATATTGCTGAAAAATGCAGGATTCTTGGAGTTGTAGGTTTGCACGGAAATGTATTTAAACCACATACAGGAACAAAAACATCTGTACTTTTTATACAAAAATGGGACGATAAATTATGTCCTAAAAAAGAAGATTACCCAATCTTTTTTGCAACACAACAAGAACCAAGTAAAGACAATAGTGGTGAAAAGATTTTTGTGAAGAAAAAAGATTTTCCAACAGCAAAAACAATAAATAAAGATGCGGATAATGACAATGTAGCAGAACCCATAGACCATTATGATGCTACACCAGAAAATTTAGATGAATACTTATTAGATACACACGGACATTTAATTGTAAAACACGATTTATTTAACCACGATAATATTACACAAGACGGAATTGCAGAAGCCTTTATAGAATTTGCTAAAAAAGAAAACCTATCATTTGTGGGAAAGTAAATAGCCCTTTTAACGAAACTCGATATAAAGAGTTGTTAAAAGGGCTTGAAATTAGTGTATTAAATTTGTCTGAAGTAAAAAATAGTATTGAAGATTTTAGAATACATAGTGAATTTTTCAAAAAGGAATTTTTAGAAAATGAAATAAAGCTAAAATCGTTTAATTCTCTGCCTTTATCAACTTATTCAAAAATATCTGACGGAGACCATTCTAAATTTCCAGATAACCAAAAAAGAGAAGTTAGATATTTACAAGCAAGAGATATAAATAATAATTTTCTTGAATTTACAAGTGATGTATTTATAAGTAAAAGTTATCTCGAAAAGAATAAAAGGTCTCTTTTAAAAGGTGAAGATATACTTATATCAATTATGGGGACTGTTGGAGATATAACAATTTTACCAAAAGGTTTTCAACCTGCAATGTGCAATAGAGCATTAGCAATAGTAAAGAATATTAAAGGAATTTCACCTCAATTTTTATTTATCTATTTAACTACAAAATTTGCATTTATAGAAATTGAACGCTTAAAAAATGGTGGAGTACAACAAAGATTAAATTTAGATGTTTTAAGTAAAATAAGAATACCAAAATTGGATTCTGATTTTCAAGAACAAATAGAAATTATTGTTTTACAAGCACAAGAAACTAGAGCGAATTCAAAATCAATCTATAAAAAAGCTGAAAATATTCTGCTTGATGAATTAGGATTAAAAGATTTTAATCCAAAAAAAGAAGCTGTCAATATTAAATTATTTTCAGAAAGCTTTGCCATAACAGAAAGAATTGATTCTGAATTTTATCAAAAGAAATATGATGTAATAGAACAGGCTTTTGACAAATTCAAAAGAACAAAATTAAACCAATTAATAAAGTATCCTATTTCGAGTGGTGTAACACCAAAAGCTGGTGGTAACTCGTATACTGACTCAAAAAATGGAATTCCATTTGTAAGAGCAGTTGATTTAAAAGATGGAGAAGTTATTACATCAAACTTTAAATACATAAAAAATAAAGTTCATAATTCTGTTTTGAAAAGAACACAATTAGAAAAAGGAGATGTATTACTTTCCATAGCTGGAACGGTTGGTAGAAGTTCAATATTTGACCACGATTTTGAAGCAAATATTAATCAGGCTGTTTCAATAATTAGATTTGACGAAATATTAATTAAGAGACTTTATCTCGTAGCATTTTTCAATTCAAAAATAGGCAAAGAATATGTTTCCAAATATTCAAGACAAGGTGTTCAAACTAATTTAAGCCTAGTAGAAGTTGGGAATTTATCAATACCAATAATTGACTTCAATAAGCAAAAGAAAATAGCGTGTATGATTGAGGAAAGCTTTGATTTAAAAAAGCAAAGTGAGCATTTATTGGAAGTCGCTAAAAAAGCGGTTGAAATTGCAATTGAGGAAAATGAGGAAAACGCATTAGAATATATAAAATCCGAAACGAATGAATAGCCTACGCAAGTTCAAGCACATTTAAAGCTCAACAAGCAAACAGAAGAAAAACACTTAATTGAATCTGTTTAATCCTACCACCAAAATAACTGCACAAATCTGCCTCTCCTAAATTTGGCAAAATGTTTTAAATATTTTGCGCTACTTTACAGTCAATTTTTTAAAGCAATGGTTAAAAAAACAGGCCTTATTATTGGCCCTTTACTATTTTTAATATGCTACAATTTACCATTCACTATTATTAGTCCAGAAGCCGACCAAGTAATTGCCGTTGCTTTATGGATGATTGCCTGGTGGATTACCGAAGCCGTTTCTATATCAGTCACCGCTTTAATTCCATTAACCCTATTTCCGTTGTTGGGCATTATGTCTATGAAGGCAGTTTCTGCCAACTATGGCAGTCCAATAGTATTTCTTTTTTTTGGCGGCTTTGTAATGGCATTGGCACTCGAAAAAGTAAATTTACATAAACGAATTGCTTTAAACATAGTTAAACTTACAGGCACTAGTCCCAACAAAGTGATACTCGGTTTTATGTTAGCTACTGCTTTTTTAAGTATGTGGATAAGCAACACCGCCACAACAGTTGTAATGTTACCCATTGCGCTTTCTGTAATTGTGTTATTAATTAATGATGAAGATGGCTTTACTAAAAACGACAAAAATTTTGCCCTCGCCTTAATGTTGGGCATCGCTTATGCTGCAAACGTTGGTGGTATTGCTACCATAATTGGCACACCACCCAACACGGTTATGGTTGGCTTTATAGAACAAGAATACCAAACCAACATTTCTTTTTTAAAATGGATGGTTATAGGTGTTCCTTTTAGCGGTATAATGCTTGGCACTATCTATTTTATTTTAACCAAGTTGGTATACCCAAACAATTTAGGGAAATTAGAAGAAGCCAAAGCAATAATTGAGCAGCAGTTAGCCGATTTAGGTAAACTACAAGCTACCGAAAAAAGAGTGTTGATCGTTTTTGCCACCACTATTTTTTTATGGATGTTTAGAACTTACATTAATGAATGGTTGCCCATTATTAAATTATCAGATGCGGGCATAAGTATGTTAGCTGCTTTTGCTTTGTTTACTATACCTTTTAAATTTAATAAAGGCGAGTTTATTTTAGAATGGAAAGACACCACAAAACTACCTTGGGGTATTTTAATATTATTTGGTGGTGGGCTGGCTTTGGCTAGTGGTTTGTCAGGTGCTGGGGTAATCAATTTTATTGGCGAAGTAGTATCAAGCAATAAAACACTAAGCGCTGTAATAGTAGGTTCAATATTAATTGCCATTATGTTATTTATGACAGAGCTTATGAGCAACGTGGCATTAGTAGCCATTTTTGCACCAGTAATAGCAGGTATTGCAATTGGTTTAAAGCAAGAGGTGTTGGATTTATTAATACCAATTACTATGGCGTCCAGTTGTGCTTTTATGTTGCCCATGGCCACTCCACCAAATGCCATCGTTTTTGCAAGTGGGCATATTAAAGTACACGAAATGGCAAGAGCGGGTATTTACCTAAATATAATATCCATATTTATTATAATAGTGTTTATGCGGTTTGTTATTCCTTTTGTGTTTTAGAATGGCTTTTGTCACGTCTTATTTCTCTTCTAATACTTAAATTTCTAAATTTGTTTTTAGTTGATCATAAATGCCGTGTATTATGGCTTTCAAAAATTATGATAAAATAAAACAGTATGAAGCATTATAACCCTCTATATAGAGCATTATACTGATTTAAATAGGGCTTGCTGACTTTCTCAAACGATCATTTTTTATTTCTTAAATTATTATTTATCAACATTTTACGTAGATAAATTATTTTTATTAGTTTTGATAAGTGCAAGCTATTTTGTATATTGAGGCTTAAATTTGTGCACTTATGGTTAAGTATACACCAGCAAATCAGC
>Ga0209187_1000376_pt1 | contig 83514 bp, 64 predicted proteins | sample BantaG_FD_187430 | JGI IMG/M metagenome (GOLD analysis project Ga0209187, IMG submission 187430) | Marine algal microbial communities from Bantry Bay, Ireland - BantryBay_4 metaG (SPAdes) (version 2) | ecosystem: Host-associated > Algae > Red algae > Unclassified | place: Bantry Bay, Ireland...
ACTTCAGGTGTATTGTACTACCAGTTAGAAAGTGGAGACTTCACAGCTACCAAGAAGATGATTGTGATTGAGTAATTATATAGCGTAAAATCGGTTTTTGGGATGGCCTCTCTCCATTTATTTGGAGAGGGGTCTTTTTTTATAAGTAAGTTCTAGTCTGTTTTTTTTACCTTTTCATATAATCCTGTAGCAGTCATTCGATGCTAAGACGTATATTGTCTTTATGTTAGGAATTTTATGGTATATAATAAGACTTATTTTAATTGTCTTTTTCCCATTTGCTCTGCTCGTTCGCTCTTCGGTATATGTGCATACAGAATATAATACAATTCCGCTTATCTCTATTGGTGCTGGAGTGGGTCTTACAGCTTTTTTGGTATTTTTATATGTAAATATTGCCTATGGCTTTCTGTTCAAAAAGTTTAGTTCCAGTAATCTTATTAAACAGAAACTTATCTTTAGTATTGTTGTAGTATTAGTAATGGCAGTACATCTAGTGTTTTTTATTTCTAGTAATAACTTAAAGGATATATCACTTAAGAGTGGTTATGTAGCTTTACATCCTATCCTTAGATTATCCACGAGTATGCTTTCTAAAGTAGATAAAGAACTTGTAGTAACGGATGCATCCAGAGAAAGAAATGATTATAAAAAAATGGGACTACCGACAAACGAGAACTCTCTTCATTTTGCTCAGAATGACAAGTATGCGTATGCCATAGACTTGAGAACAAGAGGAAGAAATCCGATCCAAATATTCTTGATCAAGAACTACTATAAATTAATGGGCTTTAGAGTGTTACGACACATAGGAACAGCTGATCATCTACATGTTTCTATGTATTGTGCAGCTCGTAATCGAATTATTCAAGATTAATTCAGTATAATTTTCTTTATAATTATATATTAAGAGATATTTGTAATCGTATTAAATTAAAGTCATTTATATGTCTAACTTAAATCTTCAAATTAACTTATTCTATTATATCATATTTATTGCTTTTATAAATTTAGGAGCTTGTAAGTCTGATGGAAAAACAAGTGTTGTATCTGAAACTACTTCTAGTGAATTAGGAGAAAAGAAGGATTTTATAAAGAAAGACCCGTGTTCTTTTTTAAATGAAGAAACTGTTGCATCTCTTATAGGGAATACAGCAGAAGAAATCAATATACGCGCTGGACAATCACAAAATGAGTTTGCAAGATCTTGTTTCTTTAAATGGTCTACTGCTGATTTTCCGAACGCTGGGATGTTAGTACAGATTCTTAAGAATCCGGTAGAAGATGAATATTCTGAGTGGGCATTTATGTTTATCGAAACTAAAAAATCTATGGGGGAGACGGCACTAAGCGACCCTAATAATCCTATTAAATATACGACTTTACCAGATATAGGAGAGCAAGCATGTTACAATCTGGCACAATCAAAAACGTATTTCAGAGTAGGAGAGACGGTATACCTTGTGGCCCTTAATGGAGTAGATGAAGATAAAAGATTAGACTTGATGAAAAATGTAGCTCGGGAGGTAATTAAAGGTATATAATGATAGATAAGCTCATCATACAGAACTATGTAATTATAGATCTCCTTGAGTTTAATCTAGATAAAGGTTTAAACATTATTACTGGGGAAACAGGTGCTGGAAAATCTATTATTCTAAGTGCGCTAGAGTTAGTAATGGGTAAAAGAGCTGACCTTTCTTCTCTAAAAGACAAAGAAAAAAAATGTGTTGTAGAGTTGTACTTTGACTTATCTAAATATAATCTTAAACCATTTTTCAAACAAAATGAAATAGATTACGATAAAGAATTAATTCTAAGAAGAGAGATATCAAGCAAAGGAAAAAGTAGATCTTTTATAAATGATACGCCGTGTAATCTAGATGTTTTAAGGTCATTAGCTGGTCAGATAATTGATCTTCACAAACAGTTTGATAATCTTGAAATTCAAGATACAGAATTTCATAGAGAGGTATTAGATGGTTTTACAAGTCACAAGAAATTATTGACAAGTTATCAGAGCAACTATAAGGAGTACCTATCTTATACAAAAGAGATATCTGAAATAGAGCGGGAGCAAAGTGAGAAGCAAAAAGAATTAGATTATTTGAGCTTTCAGTTTGAAGAATTAAACAAGGCAGGATTAGAGCCTAATGAGCAAGATGAAAAAGAGTCTAAAGTTAATGTATGGTCTAATGCGAAAGATATACAGCAGCATTTTTCTGAGGCTATAGACGTCCTAGAGTCAGGGGAGAATACAGTTGTAGATAAGTTACAATTTTGTTTCAATGCAGTTAATAATTATACGCATCTAGGAGTAGCTATAGAAGATATTTCTAAGAGGTTATATTCAGTTCTAGAGGAGGTCCAAGATCTATCTAAGGAGATGAATTCTGTAGTAAGTGATATAGAATATGATCCTGATCAACTTAGTGAGTATCAAGAAAGATTAAATGATATATATCGTTTGCAAAAGAAATATAATGTACAGTCTATAGAACAGCTGCTAGAGATACAGAAAGAATTTCAGGATAAAATCCTAAGTATAGATCAGGACAGTAAAAGATTAGAAACCTTAAGAGAATTAGAAGGTAAGAGGAGTCTTGAGTTGGATGATTTAGCTTCGCAGTTACATAATAATAGAACGAATAAATCAAAAGCTTTAGAGAAAAAGATTCTGAAATTATTAAAAGATCTTTCATTTAATAATGCTAGGTTCAGGATAGATATCCATAAGATAGATCATTACAATGCTTATGGAAAAGATAATATAGAATTTCTGTTTTCTGCAAATAAAGGAGTAGCAGTGCAAGCCCTTAGAAAAGTAGCTTCAGGAGGAGAAATTTCTAGACTGATGTTGGCTATAAAATCAGTTGTAGCAGATACCATGTCTCTTCCTACCTTGATTTTTGATGAGATAGATTCTGGTATATCAGGAGATGTAGCGCTCAGGACGGGTGCACTGCTAAGTTCTATAAGTAAGAAACATCAGATAATATCTATTACGCATTCTCCGCAAGTTGCTGCAAGGGCCGATAAGCATTTTAAGATAGCTAAGAAAGAGGATGAAAAATCAACTGAGTCATTCATAAAAGTGCTCTCCGAAAAAGATAGAATTATAGAGTTAGCTAAAATGCTAAGTGGAGATCCTCCTAGTAAGTCAGCTGTAGAAAACGCAAAAGAATTAATCAGTTTATAATCATTTCATTACATTTGGAAAAATATTGTAATTATGGCAAACGGAATACTATCTGGAAAAAGAGGAATTATTTTTGGTGCACTCGATGAGCATTCTATTGCTTGGCATATAGCTGAGAAATGTGTGGCAGAGGGGGCAACCATAACACTGACTAATGCTCCTGTTGCACTAAGATTTGGGGGATTGCAAAAACTGGGAGAAAAACTTTCCTCTGAAGTTATTCCTGCCGACGCTACAAATATGGAGGATTTAGAAAATCTCTTTTCTAAATCTATGGAGATACTGGGAGGTAAGATAGATTTTGTACTGCATTCAATAGGAATGTCTCTTAATGTTAGAAAAAAAAGAGCATATACTGATGTTAATTATGATTGGATGCACAAGACTTTTGATATTTCAGCAATGTCCTTTCATAGGGTTATGCAGACCGCGATGAAACAAGATGCGATGAGCGAGTGGGGATCTATAGTTGCACTTACCTATATAGCAGCGCAAAGAATTTTTCCTGATTATAATGAGATGGCAGAATCTAAATCACTTTTAGAATCTTTTGCTAGAAATTTTGGATACCATTATGCTAAGGCAAAAAATGTAAGAGTTAATACAATCTCTCAATCTCCAACTAAAACTACTGCTGGTAGCGGTATAAAAGGCTTTGGAGACTTCTTTGATTATGCGGATAAGATGTCTCCTCTAGGTAATGCCTCAGCAGAAGAATGCGCAGATTACTGTGTAACATTATTTTCTGATTATACTAGAAAAGTAACCATGCAGAATCTCTATCATGATGGTGGTTTCTCAAACATGGGAATGGCACCTGAGGTTTTAGAATAGGAATTAGGGATCAATTTGATATTTCCAGAAAAGATATTTTCTAAATTGGAATTAAAGACAGCCTATCTCTTTTTCTACAGCTTTATATAGGCTTTCTTCTGTTCTATTTTTGGAGCATATTATTTGATCAGAAGGGACATGTTCTAGTAGAGCGTCGTAAGTAGATTCTCCTATAGCGTAATATAATGAACTGGGTGTAAGACTTGTATTTTCAAAATAATATTTTACATTTAGAGGGCTCGTGAAAACGTTATGTTTTGCTGGTTTTAGCAATGGAATTTCACCCTTACTATTATTATAAACGGTTAACTCTTCATACCTCTCTGGTATTAAATGTTGTTGAACTGTCTTTTTAGAATGTTTAGCTTGAATAAAAAGAATGGTGGAATTTTCACCTATAATATCTAAGTATTCTTTTACTATTTCTTCACCCTTTCCATGACCAGCATAATCTGCAAGTCTACCCAAATAGGTTTTTAATTGCTTATTTGTCTTAGGTCCAAAAACAGCGAACTTCTTATGTTTGATTAGCACTTTTTGTTGATCTTTTAATTGTTCAAAAAAAGATTCTACGCCATTTTTGCTATAAAAAAATATCCAATCTGTATCAGGGAAATCTTCAAACGGCATAGGAGAAATATCTAATAACGAAATATCCTGAATAGAAAATTCTTTCTCTTTCAGTGAATGAAATAATGAGTTTGGACCAAGTTTTCTACTAATGAAAATGTGATTATTCATCGTCAAATAAATCTTCAAAAGCACCAACTTTCATAAGTGCTATAAAACATCTAGAAGCAGCTATGACATCTGCTCTTGCATTGTTACTCGGTGTATATTTCTGTTTGAAGATAGTAGCATGCATTTCCTGCAATGAAGGCCACTTATACCCTCCAGTTTTACTAGGTATCTTACAATAGAAAGTACTTTCGTGCATGAGGCAATGACGCTCTTTTTTGAAAAGATTATGGTTGATTCCTTTCCTTAGAAATTCACAGGCAAGTACATTTTCATTGAAATTCATGTTATGAGCAAATAGGTACTCCACGCCTTCTAGAGAATCATTAAACTGATTCAGTACATCATCTAGGGGTACTGCTTTTTTAAGATCATCTTCGTCTAATTTACAAAAAGATGCAATCTCCGGTGTAAACTTAAATTCTTCTGGCTGAACAATACAGTTAAAATCCTGGATGGGTTTAAATTTTTCGTCCAATATTATCCAAGAAAGATGTATCATTCTAGGCCAACTAAAAGTATCACTAAATGAAGCTTTCCAGTTTTTAGGTTTTGCAATTCCTGAGGCATCAAAAACCAAGTACATATAATATCTATTTTAATTTTTCAAATAATTTTTCTGCTAGCAGATAAGTCGTGCTTTGAGATAGATGGGCATATATTGCAGCTCCATTCCAAGTTTCTGATCTAACACCATAAGCATGGTAGTATCCCATATCATCTTTGTAGCAATATAAGCCAAAAGGTAATTGACATCCACCATCGAACATTTTCAGTACCTTACGCTCTACATTAGTAAGTTCAGAAACATCTGTATTATGAATTATTTTCAGCGTTTTTCTTATCTCTATGTCATCTTCCCTGCACTGATAAGCTAAGACACCTTGCGCAGGAGCAGGTATAAATTCTCTAGGAAATAGCTCTATATGTTCTAGATCACTTACATCCAGTTGTAGCCGTTCTAGCCCAGCGGAGGCTAGCATGATAGCATCATAGGAGCCCTCGCGTAATTTATTGATCCGAGTAGGAACATTTCCTCTAATATCTTTTATTTCTACATGAGGGGCAAAATGTAAAATTTGACATTTTCTCCTTGCAGAAGAAGTACCTACTAAAGCTCCTTTCCTGAGTTTATAGGTCTGACTGTTGTCTAAGGACTCTTTTCTTATCAGTAAGCTATCTGTGGGATTAGCCCTGTAAGAAACAGCACTGATGCAGAGGCCTTCTGGACTTGTGGTGGGTAGATCTTTCATGGAATGGACGGCGAGATCTACTTCTTTAGCAAGCAAGGCGTCTTCTAGCTCTTTTGTAAAAAATCCTTTTCCTTCTATCTTATCAAAGCTAAGATGCTGGATTTTATCTCCTCTAGTCTTTATAATATGGATCTCTGATGTTACACCATGCTCAGAAAGCTGAGTTTGTAAATAGTCAGCTTGCCACAATGCGAGTTTAGATCCTCTAGTTCCTATTTTAATCATATAGTAGAAATATGTCCGTAAAGATAAGTTGACTATATAATAATAGTAGCCTAGTAAGAGTTTTAAAATTACTTTTATTCGAGAAACCTTTTATTAACTTTGCTTTTATGGGAATTACTATTGGCGAAATAGCCTGTTTATTAGAGGCGGACATACCGAATCATGTCCAAGATTACCAGATCACAGGTATAAATATTCTAGATCAGGCTAAACAAGGAGAAATATCTTTTTTTTCTAACGATAAATATCGAAATTCTCTTGACAAAACCTCTGCATCTGCGGTAATTGTAGATAAAAATGAGGCTATAGATGACAAAATAAACTGGATTGCTATATCTGTAGATGATGTTTACCACGCGCTAGCTAAGATATTGACGCTATTTTCTCCTCCTAGTGAATACAGACATAAGGTGTCAAAAACGGCTATTGTTAGAGCTGAAACATTTATACACGAAAAATCGTATATCGGTCATCATGTAGTGGTAGAGCCTGGAGCAACTATAGCTGAAGGTGCAGTTATTATGGGTAATAATTATATTGGCAGAAATGCCAAGGTAGGCAAAAATACGAAGTTATATCCAGGGGCAGTCTTACTGGATGACTGTATTGTGGGTAATAATTGCATCGTTCACTCTAACACAGTAATTGGTTCAGATGGTTTTGGATATGTTTTTGTAGAGAATAGATATGAAAAGATACCACAGATAGGGAATGTCGTGATAGAAGATAATGTCGAGATCGGTAGTAATTGTTCTATAGATAGAGCTTCTATAGGCTCTACAATAATAAAACAAGGAGCTAAACTAGATAATCTGATACAAATAGCTCATAATGTAAAAATCGGTCAGAATACTGCAATAGCAGCACAGGCCGGAGTTGCTGGAAGTTCGACTGTAGGGGATTATTGTCAGATCGGTGGCCAAGTAGGTATAGTAGGGCACTTAACGATAAGTTCTAAGACCAAGATACAAGGCCAGAGTGGTGTCACTAGAAGTGTGAAAAAAGAAGGAACTAAATTATATGGATACCCTGCTATAGATTATAATAATTATTTGAGATCTTATGCAGGATTTAAGAATTTACCAGAATTGATCAATAGAGTCAAAGAACTCGAAAATCAGGTGAATTCTATCAAGAAGGAACATGAATCAAAAGACAATAGCTAATCAAATTTCTTTTTCTGGTGTAGGCTTACACACGGGAAAACAATCCAAGGTGAAGATACTCCCTGCTCCAGCAAAAACTGGAATATTATTTAGGATTATCGAAAAAGAGGTGCTAAAAACTGAAATAAAAGCTGACCTTCGATTTGCAGATCAGAGTGAGAGATGTACATCTCTGAGAAAAGAGGAAGAAGGAATTCTGACGGTAGAACACTTGTTATCAGCGCTTGCAGGTAAAGGAATAGATAACGCTATAATAGAGGTAGAAGGAAATGAGATACCTATTCTAGACGGTAGTGCTAAGAGATACATGGAACTCATAGAAAAGGCAGGAATCCAAGATCAAGATGAGGAAAAATCCTATTTCATAATAGAAGATGTTATCCATTTTGTAGATGAGGAAACAAATTCTGAGTACTTCGCATCTCCTTCAGATGATTATAATCTAGATATCAGTATAGAATTTAAGGATAAAGCAATAGATTTCCAATCTGCAATTTTTCACGAAAATATAGATTATTCTACTCAGATAGCACCTGCAAGAACTTTCGTGAAGCTAGAAGAGATAACAGGTTTGCTTAAGAAAGGACTTATAAAGGGAGGAAGTTTAAAAAATGCGCTTATTCTGTCTGATGATCACATCAAAGAGGATAATCTAGATGCTATAAAAGATAAGTATGATCTGCATAATATAGAAGTAGATATAGAAGATCTTAAGTTAAATCAGCAAAATTTTGTCAATGAGCCTGCGAGGCATAAATTACTAGACCTTATAGGAGATCTTTCTCTGTTAGGGAAGCCGCTCAAGGCAAAAATTTCTGCAAAGCGACCTGGTCATAAATCCAATATTGCTTTTGGTAATCATCTGAAAGAATATTTCATGAAAAAAAGGAAGCTTAAGGGCATGCCTGTTTATGATGAGAACAAAGCACCGTTATACGATATAGAAGAAATTAAAAAAAGATTACCTCATAGGTTCCCTTTTTTACTAGTAGATAAGATCTTAGCACTGGATTCTAGTAGTGTGGTCGGTGTCAAAAATGTAACTGGAAATGAAGCATTCTTTGAAGGACATTTTCCTGGAAATCCTGTATTTCCTGGTGTCTTGCAAATGGAGGCGCTGGCTCAAACTGGTGGAATACTCGCATTGAGCACAGTAGAAGACCCAGAAAACTGGGATACCTACTTCCTTAAGATGGATAATGTCAAATTTAAAAATATGGTCAGACCAGGAGATACGATCGTTCTGAAAATGGAGTTAGTTAACCCTGTAAGAAGAGGTATTTTTGCTATGAAAGGAATAGCCTACGTAGGTGAAAAAATCGTTTCTGAAGGTATACTTACAGCGCAAATTGTCAAAAGAACGCCTTCTGAATGAGTAATATAATGTCTAATATAAGTCCTAATGCTAAAATAGGACAGAATGTAAGTGTAGATAACTTTGTAACCATAAAAGACGACGTAGAGATTGGTGATAATTGCACCATAGGTCCTAATGTTGTAATATCGGATGGTGTGCGCATAGGTTCTAATTGTAAAATTTTTCCAGGAGCCATACTAGGAGCTGTTCCCCAAGATCTTAAGTTTGAGGGGGAGAAGTCATTGTTAAAAATTGGTAACAATGTAACTATAAGGGAATATTGCACCATAAATAGAGGAACAAAAGCTAATAATATGACCATAGTGGGGGATAATTGTCTCCTGATGGCTTATGTCCATGTAGCCCATGACTGTATTATTAATGAAAACGTAATACTAGCTAATAACGTTACCCTTGCAGGTCACATAGAAATAGGTAAATATGCCATATTAGGAGGTCTCACAGCAGTTCATCAGTTTGTGAATATAGGTAATCACTCCATGGTAGGTGGGGGGTCTCTTGTAAGAAAAGATGTTCCGCCTTACATCAAAGCAGCAAGAGAACCGTTATCGTATGTTGGTGTGAACAGTGTGGGACTCAGAAGAAGGGGCTATTCTAACAAAGATATACACCACATACAAGATATATACAGAATTCTATTTGTCAAAAGTTATAATACCACTAAAGCAATGCAGATAGTCGAGGCAACGATCCAAGCAACCTCATACAGGGAAGAGATCTTGCAGTTTATTCAGTCAGCAGACAGAGGAATCATGAAAGGATTCAAGCAGATACTTAATCCATGATCATCCGTCTAGAAAATGTATCTAAGAGGTTTCTAATAGAATGGATTATCAAAGATCTTAATTACACTTTCAATCCTAATAAAATATATGGTATAAAGGGAGCTAATGGAAGTGGCAAAAGCACTCTCCTCAACGTTATTTCCAGCGCACTAGTTCCGAGTAAAGGCAAAATCGAATTCTATACAAATAATACGGTTCTGCCTGAGGATCAGATATATAAACAAATATCTTATGCAGCACCTTTTGCTCAGCTTGTAGAACATTTTACCCCTGCTGAATTATACGATCATTATACGGTATTTAAAAAAATAAAATTTGGAAAGGATGATTTTTTGTCAAAAGTGCTCTTAAAAAAACAGCGAGACCAGTACATATCAGAATTTTCTTCAGGGATGAAACACAGGCTAGGTCTAGGGTTATGCTTATTTTCTTCTGCTCCAGTACTTCTATTAGACGAGCCTACATCTTACTTAGATACGAGCAAAAAAGAGTGGTTTTATAGTAATCTAACAGCTGTCAAAAGTCTTAATAGAATTATTATCATGACCTCTAATTCTGATGAAGATTTTAAATATTGCGATAATATTTTAGAGCTATAATTGATCATTTCCAATGGAGATCACACCTGCGCTATTAAATCTAATGGAGAGTCAACCTAATTTATGAATTAGCTTTTAGATAGAATCATAAAGATCTTGTATATCCTTCTTTATTCTTTTAAGCTTAGAAACTACTTGGCTAGTGTCGACAGGCTTTTTAGTATGCTTATTTTCTTTGATCTCTTTTTTAGCACCTTCAAGTGTGAAGCCTCGTTCTTTTACGAGAGTATATATTCTTTCTAGTTGATTTATATCTTTCTTAGTAAATTTCCGATCACCCCTTCTATCTTTTTTTGGCTTTAATGAGGGGAACTCAGTTTCCCAATAACGTATAAGGGAAGTAGATACAGAAAACATTTCTGCTACCTCGCCGATGGTGTAATACAATTTAGTTAGTTCTATGTCTATTCTCAAAACTACACGGCATTGATTGTTAAATCAAAATTACAATTAAATATATATAATTAATTGACATTAAAACATTTATATTAAAAAATATAGACGCTTACGAATCCTACTCCTAATATTATAAATACAAGAATAACCATATAGACTAAGGAAAAAGCTAAGAATTTAACTGTAGTTTTAAATATTCCTTGCTTATAATAGAGCTTCATAGAAATCCATAAGTAGATGGCTCCTGCTAGGAAAAAATATTCAATGGTTATCCCATTCGAAATATTCATAGTGAATATCATGAAAACGATCTCTATCGTTCCAGCAAGGAAAGAAAACGCATGAGCATATAAAATCAATATGTAATGCTCCACATAGAATATCTTATGCCTTATATATAGTAGCTTCATAACAAAAGCTCCAATGAATACCATAATAATAGCTACCCATAGCATATTAGCGATAAGCGTTTTTATCATCCCATCAGGGGAATTGGCTATTTTCTGACATTGCCTGATAGTAATAGCATCGAGCTTATTAGTTATGCTATACTTTTGTATCAGGGAATCACCACTCAACTTTACAAAATCTATTTTAAGAATATCGTAATCGTTAATAAACCCTACACTTCCTAACTGACTTAAAGTATCCTGGTCTGGATATTTTACGTTCTTAAACAGCTTTTCTCTTATGGAATCGATAGTTTCAGGTGCATCTACTATGTATTGAGCAGCTATACTATCAAACTCTACAAGCAGATCGGACTTTATAACTTCTCCTCCCAATATCTCATCGAACATATCAAATTTAAGATCCTTTATAAGGTAAGCACCTGCGGCTAACTGGATAAACAGGCATACTAAGAAGAATCTTATAGGATTCATGTATTGTTTCCGCTTTCCAGAAATATACTCTTTAGCAAGGAAACCTGGTTTCCAGAAATGGATAACAGTCTTAAAAGCCTTAGACTCTAGATTAAAGATGTTAGTAAAGAAATCAGATATTAAAGTGAGTACGGTCTGAATACCACCTAAGTTCTTCTGGCCACAATTAGAACAAAAACTTTTTTTAGCGACCTTTTTCTTACCACAATTGAGGCAATGATAGCTTTCTAAATCCATATATACTGATTTTTCTGCTTTGTACAAAGCTAAGGAATCCTCAAATATTCTTAATAATTTTCTTTTGGGTAGGCTACATATTACAAAATGGTATAATGTTTGTCTATACATCTAAATGAATGTGTTATAAATCAGTTTAAGATTTATGTTTTTATATAAAGTATTGATAAACAGAACCTTAAACATTATTAAAAAACAATTATTAAAAACAGATTAGTAAAAACACGCTTTTAAACCGATTTACATCTGAACGAAAAAAATTTATTATGAAAAAAAGTATTGACATTTTGAGGACCTATGTGGTGATGACGGTAAGCTTTTTGGCTTTCAGTCTATCTATCAACACAGCGTTGTCATCTCAATGTACGCTTACTAACTGTCCTCCTACGATGATAGAGTTAGAAGCAGGACAAGGAGAGTGTAGCGCTATGTTAACCATAACACCTCCTACAGTAAATGGAGGTTGTACTTTAACTACTGATCCCGCGATCACGGATTTCCCAATAGGGATGACCACTGTAACTTATTCCACAAGTGATGGAAATGATGAATGTACAGTACAAGTTGTAGTTGCCGAATTTAATGGAGCCATAGGTTCTGTAGCATGTAATGATCTAGTCCAAGTTTCTCTGGATAATGATTGTCAGGTGGAAATCACACCTGATGTAATTACGGAAGGAGGACCATACGGATGTATGGATCTTTTCTCGATACAGATAGGTGGTATATCAGGTAACATCATTACAGCACCTGGTACCTATACAGTAACCGTAACGACACCAGCAGGAAATAGCTGTTGGGGACAAGTATTCGTAGAAGATAAGATAGCTCCTGAGCTGGACTGTACGACGGATACAACTTATTGTTCTCAGAGTACACTACCTGGATCTTCTATTACAGAATTTTTAAAAATAGAAGCTAATGTGCCTGTTCCTATAGGAGTAGGAGCTAATAACATTCTTATTCCAGTCAGTGCGCATCCTCTGGCAGTATTAGAGGCAGTAAGTATAGATCTGGCAATAGAATTTCCTACTATTTCAGACCTATCAGCTACGCTGACAGATCCGAGTAGTGGTGCCACAATAGACCTATTTACATCTCCTGGTGGATTGACGGCTCCCGGCGGATGTAATGTTCCTAATTTAAATATTTCTTTAGGTAACGATAACCCATTTTCTCATACAGATCTTGAAAATATGTGTGGTATAGGAATACTAGGAGCAATAGGAGCTTTCGAAGCTGAGGGTGATTTTTCTGACTTTGACGGTCTGACTCCTACAGGAATGTGGGTGCTGACGATCAACAATGCAGGAGCTAATACAGGTAACCTTACGCTGGCGAGATTAGATATTGCTAGCAACGTAGGTGAGATTGATTTTCCTATCGAAGGTCCTATAACTACACTAGGAAATAATCAGTACATCGTAGGTGGATATGGAGCGTGTGGACCTATAACATTGACATATAATGATCAGGTAAATCAGACAGAATGTACTGGTGACTACTGGGAAATTATAAACAGAAACTGGGTTGCTGAAGATCCTTCAGGAAACAAATCTACTTGTACACAAGAAATATATGTTGTAAGAGGAGATCTATCTCTAGCTTGGTTCCCACCAGATTATGATGATTTCTATTTTCCAGCAATAGACTGTTACGAAGATGTAGCATTGAATGAGTTTGGTAATCCAGATGTAACGGTAACAGGTGTGCCATCGTACCCTTCCGGATCATTCTGTCCTAATATACAGTTTACCTATACAGACCTAAGAATAGATATCTGTCCATCATCTTATAAGGTGATCAGAGAGTGGAAACTACTTGACTGGTGTACGGGGGAAGTAGTCAGACATGATCAGATAATAAAAGTTGTAGATGACGAAGGACCTAACTTTGAGTGTCCATTTGATTTCGGACAAGAGTTCTATATACAAGATGCTTATAGTTGTACACTAGATTTTATTGTACCTATTCCAGAATTATTAACTCCAGAATTTGAGTGTAATAATGTAACATGGACGGTAGAGTACATGGTAGCAGCTAAGATAGATGGTACCTGTCAAGAACCTTCAGGAGGATTTTACACAACAGATGGAGTAACTTATGGTTCTAATAACTTAATTGTTATAGAAGGATTACCAGAGGGATGTGTATGGTTAAAATATATTGCAAGAGATGAGTGTAATAATAAGACAGAGAGAATATGTGAGCTAGAAGTGGTAGATGGAACACCTCCAGTTGCTGTATGTATAGAGTTTACTGTAGTATCTCTAGGAGCAGATGGTTGTGCTAAAATATATGCTACTTCTTTTGATAATGGAAGTAATGATAACTGTATGATAGATGGATTTGCAGTAAGAAGAATGTTGAATCCTTTACCACAGTTTGATGAGTATGTAAAATTTTGTTGTGAAGATATAGGAGGTCCGCACATGGTAGAGTTTAGAGTTACAGATAAAGCAGGATTAGTGAATACTTGTATGGTAGAGGTTACGGTACAAGACAAGCTTCCTCCAGTATTGTATTGTCCAGATGATTATACGACTAATTGTGAGCACGGTATCCCAGATCCAGATGTGTCAGGATGGCCTTTATCAGTAGATAATACTTTTGCATGTCATGGTTTAGATTCTACGTTCACAGATGCAGGTGATGTAAATAACTGTGGAGTAGGACATATTGTAAGGACGTTCAGATATACGGATGTAACTAACAATACATTATTCGCGACTTGTACGCAAGACATATGGGTATATGATCCAGATCCTTTTTTCATAAATAGAAATAATGATTTTGATCCATTAGATGATATAGAGTGGCCACTAGATGTTACAGTTACAGAATGTTTTGGTAATCTAGATCCAGAAAACTTAGGTGTAAATGGCTTCCCAGTAACATACGACGATGAATGTAGCTTAGTTGCCGCTACCTATGTCGATCAGGTGTTTACATTTGTTCCAGACGCATGTGAAAAAATCATCAGAGACTGGACAGTTATCGACTGGTGTCAGTATGAGGAGAACTTCCCGCAAGAAGATCCTAATGAGAATGGAATACAAGATGGTATCTGGTACTACACCCAGATCGTGAAACTACAGAATGAAGTAGGACCTACTTTCTCTAGTTGTGAAGATACACTTAGATTTGATGGATACGGACCGTGTTTTGATTATATAGATTTTCAGAAATCAGCATCAGATGATTGTACAGAAGTAACAGAATTGACATGGCACTTTAAGATAGATTTCTTTAATGATGGAACGATAGACGAACAAGCTAACTCTAATGATATTAGTGATGTATATTTCCCATTTGGATCACACCACATTAAGTGGATCGTAGAAGATATGTGTGGTAATCAAACTAAATGTGAGCAGATAATTGTACTAGAAGATGCTAAGAATCCTACACCGTATTGCCGTACTTCTATTACTACTGTTGTGATGAACAATAACGGTGAGGTAGAATTGTGGGCTTCAGATTACAATCTAGGTAGTACGGATAATTGTAGTCCATTCTTGTACTACTCGTTCTCACCAGATATTGATAGCACTAACATTCTATTGACATGTGATGATATTCCTAATGGAGAAGAAGCAACGATTACCCTACAGATGTGGGTGACAGATGTAGCAGGTAACCAAGATTTCTGTGAGGTATATGTAGAGTTACAAGACAATAATGGAGATGCTTGTGATAACGATGCTTCACCAGCTGTGGAGATAAGAGGAAATATAAGAACAGAGGACACCAGAATGGTGAATAATGTAAGAGTAGAAATGTCAAGTTCAGAGATACTTTTTCCTGTAGAGATGACTAGTACGACTGGTATATTTAGCTTTCATGAAGTTCCGATAAATACCAACTTTAACCTGGCTGCAGATAAGAATGATAATCCTATGAACGGGGTATCTACTTTAGATCTAGTACTTATTCAGAAGCATATATTAGGATTACAGAATCTTAATTCACCTTATAAGCTGATCGCTGCTGATATAGATGGTAGCCAGTCAGTTACTGCGGTGGATTTAGTAAACTTGAGAAAACTTATATTAGGAATCTACAATGAATTCCCTAACAATCAAGGTTCATGGAAATTTGTAGATGCTGCATATAATTTCAACGATAATAATAATCCATTCCCATTTAGCTCGACTGTTTCAGCTTCAAATGTCAATGCGAACATGTATAACATGGATTTTATAGGAATAAAAATGGGTGATGTAAACTACAATGCTTCTACTAATCTGACATCGGGAGAGAACATAGAGTTCAGAGAAGCTAGGAACATGGAGGCAACAAATATCAAATTCTCAGAAGGAGATAAGGTAAGAGTTCCTGTATACCTGACAGGTGTAGAAGAGACTATAGGATTTCAGTTTAGCCTAGGAGTAGATGACGATCTTGTAGAGTATGTAGGATTAGAATCTGGTAGAATAGAAATAGGAGAAAAGCATACTGGAGTGATGTCAGAAAATGGAGATCTAGCAGTAAGTGTAGATCTTGCTTATGGAGTAGAATTAGATGAAGAAACTCCCTTATTCTACGTGATTTTAGATGCGGTAGATGATGGTATGATATCAGAGGCTCTTACAATGACTGATAACTTACTGAATGGAGAGATATATGACGAGGATGCAATCAGTTATAACCTAAGTTTAGATTATAGAGATGGTATCGAGTTTGTAGAAGAAGCAGAATTCTACCTAGAGCAGAATAAGCCTAACCCATTTAGTTCTAGAACAGAAATAGGATTCTATATTCCTGAATCAGCTGTTGTAGTATTCAAGGTTATGGATATCACAGGTAGAGAAGTACTTAGAAAAACTGAAAGTTACCAGGCTGGAAGAAATATAGTTGCACTAGATGTTCAGGAACTTAATAGTTCTGGTGTATTATATTATTCTATAGAAACAGAAAATTGGTTTAGTACAAGAAAAATGATTGTTATCAAATAAGAGATATCATTTATAAATAGAGAGACCTTGTCTGCAACGACAAGGTCTTTTATACTTTACAAATTCTTCTATGTTTTGTTTACTAAATAATACCACTTCTATTTTTAGATGACGGAAAAGGATTTAGAATTGATCAAAATGGATCAAGGCAAGAACGAATGAGTTCGACGTAGTCGAATAAAGTACGAGAGTGCTTTAAATGAGAACCGCTAAGCGGGCGGGCTAGCAAAGAACCCATAGGTTCGGCGAGGCTTTTTAACGAAGAAACATGAAGAACCAAATAAATAATTACCGTCATTGTAAACTAGAATTGGTATAAGGAGAAAGAAAGATTTTGATTCCTCTGTTGGCTATGCTCAGCTGGACTGAAAACTACTTTTGTTATTAGGAACAGCATACGCAGCTAATTTGAGTATTTAAAAAATAGACTATGTTTTTAATACTAAAGAATTAGTATAAGTTCAGATAGGTGTTTAATTAAGAAGAGAGGCCAACTCCATGTTGACCTCTCTTTCTTATTTCGTTTTGTTTATATATATAAAATTAGTCAAATGACTGATTTTCCTCTGATGACTTGAGCACTAGCTCTTTGTATTCTTGTGGTGTTAATCCATCCATACAAAAATCTATAGGATTGACACACTTACCATTTATTCTAACCTCATAATGAAGGTGCGGAGCGGTAGAGGTTCCAGTACTTCCTACTGTACCTAGCTGTTGGCCTCTTTTTACTTTATCACCTTTTTTCACATCGACTGTTGCCATATGCGCATATAGCGTTTCATAACCATAACCGTGATCTACAGTTACATTAAGACCATAACCTCTTTTTCTTTTTTCTACTCTCTTGATGACACCATCTCCAGTTGCTTGTATTGGTGTACCTTTAGGAGCGGTAAAATCTATACCCTTATGGAATTTTTTTACCTTATGAACAGGATGTATTCTTATTCCGAAACCTGAGAGGTGATTGATTTTTCTTTTTAGTTTATCTTCTCTTACTGGCTTGATAGAAGGAAGAGAAGATAATTTATCATCTCTGTCCACAGCCATATCGAAAACTTCGTCCAATGAAGTTTTCTGTATCGCCACCTTTCTTTTTAGTTTGTCTACTAGTTCTAAGGAGTTTCTTAGGATATCTCCAGTCTTTTCATACTTAGTAAGTAGAGGATACTTTTCGTGACCACCTGTTCCACCTTCCCAAATATTACTATCGATAGCCTCCATTCCAAAGATCATTCTATGCACTTCAGAATCCTTATTATGCATAGATTCTAGATCTAAAGCTAGACCTTCAAAATCCTTAGTCAATGACGAATACTGGTATTCCATCTGGGAAATTTCTCTTTCTAGAGACTTTTCTTTAGGAGTAGGAAAGTACATATAAGCTATACCAAAGATAATAGCTGATGTTACTATTAGAGATGATGTGTAACCTAAAGATTTGACAAATATTTCCTTAGGTGTCGTTTCTAACTTTTCGTACTGTAAAGTCTTGTTATTGTAAACGTATTTTACTCTGCCCATTTATTACAATTATTACTACTTTTGTTACTTGATAATACGTATGTTCAGGGGACTGAATTTCAAGACAGCCCGAAAATAGGATTCTGTCTGAGATTTACAAAATAAAAAGGATACAATTTTAAAAATCTTATATAGAGAACTTTAATATGTAAACCTTTCATATTAAACAATTTCAATATACGTAAATATTTGTAATTAAAGCTATTGTTGCATAAAAATTTTTAATACAAGATGAAAGCTCAAGATATAAGACAGCAATTTTTCGATTTTTTTGAGTCGAAATCTCACAAAATCGTATCCTCCGCACCTGTAGTTCTTAAGAATGATCCGACACTTATGTTCACAAATGCGGGCATGAATCAGTTCAAAGACTTCTTCTTAGGTAATAAAAAAATAGAGATTCCAAGAGTTGCGGATACCCAGAAGTGCCTAAGGGTATCAGGAAAGCACAATGATCTAGAAGAAGTGGGTTATGATTCTTATCATCACACACTTTTTGAGATGCTAGGAAACTGGTCTTTTGGTGATTACTTTAAAGAAGAAGCGATCAGCTGGGCTTGGGAGTTGCTGACCGAGGTATATAAGTTACCTAAGGATAGATTATATGTAACTGTATTCGGTGGTGATGAGAATGAGGGGCTAGGTAGAGATGCGGAAGCAGGGAATATATGGAAGCGTTTTGTGCCAGAAGACAATATCTTAGATTGTGGCAAAAAGGATAATTTCTGGGAGATGGGAGATACAGGCCCCTGTGGTCCGTGTTCAGAAATACATGTAGACCTTAGATCTGATGAGGAGCGAGCTAAGAGACCAGGAGTAGAATTGGTCAACATGGATGATCCCATGGTTGTAGAATTATGGAACCTTGTATTCATTCAGTTTAACAGAAAAGCTAATGGCAGTCTAGAGTCACTTCCTCAGAATCATATCGATACAGGTATGGGCTTCGAACGTCTTTGTATGGCTATGCAAGGTAAGACCTCTAATTATGATACTGATCTTTTTACACCCTTCATAAAATTCATAGAAAACGCAACAGGTATAAAATATAATGGCTCCTATGATCCAGCTGCTAAGACAGATGTAGCTATGCGTGTAATCGTAGACCATATCAGGGCAGTAAGTTTTGCGATAGCGGATGGAGAAATACCGAGTAATACAGGAGCAGGATATGTTATAAGGAGGATACTAAGAAGGGCAGTTAGATATTATTATTCTTTTCTTAATGTCAAAGAGCCTTTCATCCATAAGATGGTAAAGATGCTAGGAGAAAAATTTCAGAGCGTTTTTCCAGAATTAGAAGCGCAGCACGGATTTGTCGAAAAGGTAATTCTAGAAGAGGAAAGATCCTTCCTCAGAACACTAGAAGGTGGTCTTAAAAGATTTGCTTCTCTCAAAGTGGAGCATAATATTTTAGATGGAGATACAGCGTTTGAGTTATATGATACCTATGGTTTTCCTATAGATCTTACAAGGCTTATCGCTTTAGAAAAATCATGGACCCTAGATGAAGAAGGATTTACAAAAGCGCTAGAGGCACAAAAACAAAGAGGTAGATCCGATGCAAAACGGGTAACAGGTGACTGGACTTCTGTCCAAGAAATAGAGCGTGTCGAATTTATGGGATACGACCACCATGACCTTTCACAAGTACATATAAGTAGATATAGAGAACTGGAAGAAAAAGGAAAAACAGTATATCAGGTAGTCCTAGATAAGACACCATTCTACGCAGAGGGCGGAGGACAGGTAGGGGATACAGGTAGAATTATTTTCAATAACGATACCGTTAAGGTGCTCAATACCGTAAAAGAAAATGATCTCATCATACATATTGTGGATAAGTTGCCGTCTGATGTTTCGGCATCAGGGGAGGCTATTATAGATGTCAGGAAAAGGAAACTTACAGAAAACAATCATTCCGCTACCCACCTTATGCACGCGGCACTTAGGCAGGTTCTTGGGACACATGTCCAGCAGAAAGGATCACTAGTTAAGCAAGATGCGCTGAGGTTTGATTTTTCTCATTTTCAGAAAGTAACAGAAGAGGAACTTACACAGATAGAGCAGATTGTCAATCAGAAGATAAGAGAAAATGTACAATTAGAAGAACATAGAAGTATCCCTATAGATGAAGCGAAGGGCGCAGGAGCTATGATGCTGTTCGGAGAGAAGTACGGAGACTTTGTGCGTATGATTACTTTTGATTCAGATTTTTCTAGAGAATTATGTGGGGGTTGTCATGTCAATGCAACAGGGCAGATCGGGATATTTAAGATTACAAGCGAGGGAGCAATTGCAGCAGGAATTAGAAGAATAGAAGCGGTTACAGCTGACGGAGCAGAAGCCTATATCAATGGACAGATAGATCAACTCAATAGTGTAAAATCTTTGTTCAAAAATTCTAGTCAATTAGAGAAAACGATAACAGACCTGATAGAAGAAAATAAAGAACTCAGTAAGAAAGTAGAAAAACTTATGATGGGTGAAGCTTCTAATCTACAGTCAGATCTGAAAAATAAAGTGCAGACTATGAACGGCATAAATCTGATTGCCGAAAAAATAAATATTGCTGACAGTAAGGTGGTGAAATCTCTTGCTTCTAATCTAGAAAAAGAAATAGGGGATGCTGTAGTACTGTTCGGCATAGAGAACGGAGATAAAGTTCAACTCGTGCTTTCAATAAGCAAAAGTCTCGTAGAAAGTAAATCACTCAATGCTGGCAATATGATCAGAACACTCGCTAAGCATATCCAAGGTGGAGGTGGAGGCCAAGCGTTCTTTGCGACAGCAGGTGGCAAAGATGCGGCAGGAATACCAGCAGCATTAACTGAAATCAAAACCATGTTAAAAAGCTAATTTTTTTTTCTACCATAAAATAGAATCCTATGAAAATTTTAATCTTATGTATGTCAATTTTTTTAGCGGCTTGTTCCTCATCTAAGAATAATAAAGTAAGCCTAGAAGAAACAACAACAGTAACTCTAAAAAATATAGTTATGTCATCTGATAATAAGGATTGCTACAGCGATCGCAAGACTACCTCTAAGGTCAACATGCAGGCTGTAGAAGTAAAAGAAATCGTTGGCACCTTTATGTTCGTATATAATAACAAGCGTTTACAACCCTGCGACCTAGCCAAAGAGTATTGCAGAGACGGCGTAAAGCTTATCGTATCAGGAGAAGTAAGAGAAATATTCCCTACAGAACGCAGAGCGGGGACACCTTTCTATTGCACGGAGATGAAGATAGAAATGCAGCGTGAACATTAATTAGTGAATAAAAAATTGGACTTAGTCTTTTATCAAGACATTAACTTATTAGCCGATTAGGTATATTGAACTGCTAATGTTTACGCTATGAAAATATTCTTATCCTATATACTAGCTCTATTTGGTTTCAGTCTTGCGGCACAGACTATTATTGATCTAGAAATAGATTCTATCCATTGCCAACAAGGAAGATGCTTTTTATTGAATATAGGGGAAGAAAATAACTATAGTTGTGAAATCCAATCTAGTTATGTAAATGATGATTTATACAATTTTTATTTAGAGTGCTATGAGGAAACTTCAATTCTAGCAGACAGTAATCATCTGGCAATAAACCGCTTGACTAGTTTAACTGAGTTTAATCAGTGGATAACGCAAAATAATTTCATAAGCAAAGCAGATGAAAACCAAGATCATACTAGGATAGGGATTCTAAGTAATAATTATGCGATTGTTTCTAAAGGGAAGATAAATTCTAGAAATGATTGGGATCATATATACGAAATATTTCCTATTAGAATAAATAGAGAATATTTTATAGCAGGTCTTATGGAAGCAGAAGGAGATGATTATTTCGATTATCTAATTGTTCCCGATAAAAAAGGAGTCAAAGTAATTGATCCTTATAAAATGGAATTTAAGATTTCCAATTTTGAACAAGATATTGATCAGGACATAAAATTTGAAATTTTAGAAACTTATAAAATCAGAAAATCATCTAATGGATACATTCTTACTAATTCGATAAGTAGAAGACAAGTACTTGAGGGGTTTTACGATGAGATATCAAAGCCATTTAATTTCCTAATTACAAGAAAGAATGACGATTATAAGATTTATGACTATTTATTGAGAACGCATGATTTTGGCAATGTTTCTTACGTTGGAGGAAATTATAACTCTTTAGATTTGATAATAAATGATGAGAGAAAGTGGTTGACGAGCGATGGTACATTAGTTGATACATTTCCTTACAAAGATTTAATGATTGGTTGCGGTAATATTACAACCTTCCCAAAAGAAATAATTTGGGATAGTGGACATTATTATGAGATTGTAACACAGTTGGATGCTTTTAGTAATAATGAAGTAAATAAAGACACTTTTTCTTTCGACCTTCCAGATGATATTATTGACATTAAATATTTGTCTGACTCGACAGCACATGTATTTGGTACTGAAAAATATGCCTATTATTATAATTATGAATTTGAGCTTTATTATTTTAAGAGAAAGAATGGTAAGGAAGGTTTCTTTAGACGATACACAACAAAGGACGAAATAATACAAGCGGTGAGAAAAAGTACTTCTATTCCCATTAAATTAAAACGTGATTCTGTTGCCTATATACTAGATAACGTACCCATTGTATATAAAAATGAAATACTATTTGAAGGTCATTTTGATAGAATAGAGTTAAGCGGATACCACGCACCAGTCAGGTTTAAAAAGAATAATTTATTTGGGTTTTACCCTCAGATGGAAGATGGAAAATACGCGCAATTAGATGATTTTAAAGGTAGTCTTGCATCATTTACAACCCTTACAGGTGAAGAGGGTTGGATAGACCTAGAAGGGAATGAATACTTTAAGAAAAAATGATTTTATACCTTCTCCTAAAGAGTATCATGGAAAAGAATTATCAAGCCAGCATGACAGACTTTAGAGATATCCTAAACGCAGCAGTATCAAAATAAGAATGCTATAAAAGTCTACAATTTCATTTATCATAGCTTACAATTTACATTCTAGCTGACTCGTTCTATTTCTAATGAAAATCATCTCTGTATTTTTTCTTATCCACCTAAGTACTTGCACTTCTGATCTTGTGCAAAAATCTCCCTGCCAATCGAATACGGATTTTGAAAAAATACATAGAAATAGTTCTCTAAAAATTAAGACCGGAAAAATAGAACTCTTACCTGTTATATCTCATGATTTTGCTATAGAATTATATGCCAAGGATTCATGGGGGAGCTTATTTACAGTTGTAAGAATACTCCAGACAAATAACAAACCTTATATACAAACCATAAACTACATTAAAAATAATTTTCTCACAGGAAGTCCAGAATATATTATGCTAGAGCATGAAATATCATCTTCACAACTAGACGCTGTCCTGCTGAAGCTAGAAAAAATAAAATGCGAACCCTATAATCTTAACGATGTAAACTTAGGCGCTTGTGACGAAAACTATTCTCTGATCTACAAAGATGGATCTGAACTATGTGGGTGGAACTGGAATGGAAGTATTTTTTCTAAAATCAACGTAGGGGTATTTATTATAAATCCACTAAAGGAGTATATCCAAGAAGTAGAAGGTGTATTATATACCTTGGGAAAAGTAAAAACACCATACCTTCTCATCTCCAGGAATGATACATGTATAAAGGATTCTATCCAGCTAGAAATTTATGCCACCTACGGTAGTAATAATACTAAATCATTACGGGCAGAGTTTGGAGATTACACTTTTAAATTTAACAAAGAATATATTCTAGAAGCTAGCATTAGCTGTAAAGATACTGCTCATCTCTTATCAAAAATAACGGTCTATGAAACCACTAAAGACAACAAAGAATATCTTATCGATAGATTGGTAGAGGTGAAATAAACATAGCAGAAATAGTATATATTCTGTTCGATTATAAATTTCCTTTCCTACTAATAGAACGACTTATAGAACAAAGTAAGTACTAAGCCCGCTTCCCCAGAAACAACCCTGCTGCTGATGACCGATCTACCATTTAAGAAAGCTCCGCGATACGCATAATAGGGCCGTACAGATACCGCTAATAGATTACTTAAGTGAACATCATATGTTATGCCTAATTGAGCGCCCAAGCCTTTGATAGGTGTCCAGTTAGGATTTGTTGTTGAGTTCTTCAATGGGAAATCGTACTGAATTCCTATGGCAAGGTATAAGTTGTCTAATATTAGACCATGATGACCTATGAAATGAATCTCCCCAGATGTTGACTTTTCTATGTTCGGGAAAGCTGAGCTCGTCTGAGGAACCTCAGTATCTAAGAATGATATCCCACCACCTATCTGAAATCTCTGAGTGTAGGAAAATCTAAAGTCTCGTTCTAGACCTAAATAAATCCTAGTGTTTTCATTTGCTTCGAAAACATCAGAAATGCTAACGGATTTTGCATACCCTGTTGCTAGCCCCCATCGGGATTCGTCCTGTGCTTTTGTATGCGTGGAGATTAACATTAGAACGACAACAAAACAGCAAGACTTGATTAGAGTAATATTCATTTTACTTTTATAATTTAATCGTTAAAATTCCTACTTTACTATGGAACAGCTTACCTTTTACCTCTATAGGGAAAGCAATTCTATTTTCATCCACCTTGTAGTTGTTTGCCAGATATAACACCTTATTATCGTGTTCCCCTAAATCTACTTTCTTGCGAACGATACTGTTATCCTGATCCTTGTAAGCATAAACAAGTACCTTGTCCCCAATACGGTTTCTTTTATAGTTCTTATAGGTATCAATAGGTTTTTTCAGATTTTTTTTAAAATCTACGTATAGTACAGATGGCTTGTCATTTTGTAAACTAAGGATGATAGGGGATGACCCATGTCGACTTTTATAATATCTAGGAATAGCCATGAAATCTACCTCTGCTCCAGATCTATCTATCGTATGTATAAAAGCAGATTCTTCATAAAATTTATCTTCTTTATGCCAGGAACTTGTCATAGCAAAAGTTAGTTTGTCACCTATAGCTAAATATTGATCGTATGTTCGTATGAATTTATTCTCCTTTTTATTCTTGTAACCTAACTTTAAATTTTCCTTTTCTTTTTCAGTGAAAAAACGTTTAGTAGTTTTGAATTGATCCGTTGATTCATCTAGACTCATGACTATTGTTCCAGTTGTTGTGGCATCATTTCTGTGGTTATGATGGATTTCTCCTACAACGACAGGCGTTCCATCTTCAAAATTAAACACCTTAGGATAAGTGAATTCACCCTCGTTGTCAATTCTGTACTCTTTGAGATTTTCAGAAAGATCAATAGATAAAAGTTTAAATTCGAAGTTGGCAACTGGTTTTTTCTTTATCTTTTTAAATTCATCCCATGATTCATACTTTTTTAGAAGTATAAAAGCCTGACCATCGTTATTAATAGAAGTAGAAAAACAATGAGTGAGTTGCTGAGATTTATCTCCACTAGGAATATAGTCATTGCTGTGGATTACATTAGTCTTCCTATCGAAGATGGTATACCGTAAGAAAAAATCTTTCTTTTTATTGTTGTCATCAACAATATCTACGGTTAGGATATAATTCGAATCCGGTGAAATTTCTAAATGTTGGAAAGGGAAGTCTTCGCGTTCTTCAATTTTAAAATCATCAATATCTTTAGCATTTAGTGTTTTGCCATCCGTGTCAAGCTCTATTAGCTTCCGTTCCAAAGATCTGTTTTCTTTGTTTTTTACATATATGAATTTGTAAATTTTGTTGTTAACGGAAAAAGTCTTGTAATTGTAAGCATGTTCAAAAGGTACTTGGATTCTATTTCTCTCAGCAACGGTATTATTTTTCATCTTCAGATAAATGGGGGTATTTTTCTGATTTTCATTTAATATAATCATGGATATTTGCAATATATACTCACCCTGATCATAGTTTATTATTCCTCTTGTTCTTTCACCTCTCCCGACCTTGGCCTCTCCAGTTATTGTATAGGATTGGCTATTGATCAGGCTTGTACTTGTCAGAATCAACAATGTAACCATTAATAGATGTCTAATCATTTTTGAAGTTAGTTTAATACCATTTCTATTTTTAGATGACGGAAAAGGATTTAGAATTGTTCAAAATGGATCAAGGCAAAAAACGTAGGCGAACCCATAGGTTCGGCGAGGCTTTTTAACGAAGGAACATAAAGAACAAAATAAATAATTACCGTCATTCTAAACTAGAATTGGTTTAAGAGCGTTGATAAGAATTAATTTTATAGAAAGCTTGATAATAATTACCAAATTTTTTTATCGAGACGAAAGGTAATAAGTATTAGAGTTATATTATCATTTTTGTAATGAACGGTCGAGCTGGTGTAACGAACGGTAGCTTTTCTGTAATGAACGGTAAAATCAACATCGATACCTTAAGTATATGAAAGCCAAAAAAATAAGATTCTTATCGAATCTACTGTGCTGACGACCCACTGATCAGATCAGAGAAAAATATAGCATTAGCAAATAACTTACTCGTTCCCCACCAGTATCCTCTAAAGTTGAGATTGTCCGTAAAACATATAATCTTTCCACTACCTTTCTTAAACACCATAATGGCTGCTGAATTTTCTAATGCCTGAATGTTAGGTTTAGAGACATATCCACTAAGCAAGGGGGAAGCAGTATAACTGGCTGGTGTCGCCATCTTATTTTCTGTCGACTCATAGAAGTTAGTTCCTTTCTTAAACATAGGTAGATATGGATCATCATAGCCATAGGCAAGAGGATTAGTAAGGTCTATCTTTGTCTGGAAGATTGCGCCACCGATTACCTGAGCCCCTCGGTTAAGTGTGTACTTACTGTAGGCAGTATTTTTCAGGTTGCCAGCATCTGTTTTTTTGTTAGTTACTGCGATTAACTTCTGACCATTGAGATAATTTATGGCACTTTCGAAGGCAATGATTGTTCCCCCAGCCTTGATCCAGTCTGCTAGTTTTTCTGTTTTTATTTCTGACTCCTTGTATCTTCCATCAGGGAGTATGATGATATCATATTTACTTAGATTAGCTTGGGCGAGCTGAGCCTTGTCTATCATAGTGAATGGAATCTCCATTACCTTATCTAGATGATGCCATAATTCACCCACATCATAACTGACTGTTCCTGTTCCTGAAATGAGTGCTATTCTAGGTAAGGTAATAGATTTGATCTGTGGACTTCCTAGATTTATTTTTCCTGTTACTCCAGAGGCAATTCCTAGCATATTGACCTGATATTTTATGGACAAATCAGCCACAATTGTTCTTATTTCTTCCGCAGATTTTTTCTGATTATTAAGCGGAATAATTGCTGTTCCGGGTTCCATAATTACTTGCTTTCCGTCGACTTCTAGTGGGAATGACTCCGAAGATATTTTTACAGTAAGATTATTTTTCAGTAATTCGTAGACTACCTTAGGCGCCATAAACTGATACCATGGAATGGCGTACCCATAACTTGCGTTTTTATTGCTCACGGTACCTTCAGAAATTTCTATACTTGACAATCTATCGCCTAGCATGCCTTTTTGGAAGTCTCCGCCTTTTAGTTCTGTATAATTCAGATCGTAGGCAAGCGGTAAGGTCCAGGCTGATACATCGTAAAAGAGACTATCTCTAAACGAGGTTACTTTTTCGAAAATTGTTTTTGCTAGTGTATGCTGTAACTGGTCTAGATCTACGATGTAGCTATTTTCTGAAGTGTAATTGATACCATCTTTGGTAGTAGATTTTGCTAGCTTATGCACTTCTATCTGGTGAGCTAGCAGGGTGTTGACAAAACGATTAAGTTTATACGTATCTCTATCTTTGAAGATATAGCCTTTGACATTTTCTGACTGAGCTCTTTTTTCTGCCTTATTGTAAAAATCATTTTTGTACTGCAGTAATTTATCTTTCATACTTACAGACGCTCTCTGTGTAGACAAAGAGGTTACTACCTGATTTCTTATCGTAAAAGGAAAGCTGAGTAATCCGTTAGCACTCTCTTGTAGGTGTCCCCGAGAGCTAGCTTGCTCAAAGAGAATGCCTACACATCCATTTGCATCAGGGTAGGTAGATCCTTTGCCATAATAGAAATCATCGAACGATTCTTTACTGTAATATAATGATCCGATCTGGTCCAGCGCAGAGGCATGATAAGTTCCGATTTCTTCTGTCAGGTCTTGGTTGATTTGTGGCGTATTAGGATTTGTTCTAGAGGGAATTCCTGGCTGAAAAAAGAAGGTGGAATTCGTTCCCATTTCATGATGATCCGTGAGCACATTAGGGTTCCATTCATGGAAGTTACTGATCCTTCCTTTTGATTCGGGATGAGTAAGTAATAGCCAGTCTCTATTCAGGTCAAACCAGTAATGATTTGTTCTCCCTCTAGGCCACGGTTCGTTAAATTCTCTGCTCTGCGAGTCAGATATAAGATTTGTATATCTATTACTATTTGCCCAGGTAGCAAATCGTGTTAGGCCGTCTGGATTGTAGCAGGGGTCTAGTAAGATCACTAGATTATCTAATGTTTTCTGTACCTCTGTTCCCTGTCCAGCGGCTAGGTAATAAGCGACAAGCACGGCTGCATTGCTCCCACTGGATTCATTACCATGTATACTATAACCCTGATACACAATAGCAGGGTGATCATCCATATTTATTTTTTCTCCCTTGGAGAGTTTAGCTTGGTTCTCTTTTATGGCTGCTATATTGTTTTGGTGCTTAGGGGCCGTAATGGTAAGCAATTGCAGTGGCCTATGCTCATGTGAATGGGCGTAAGTTTTTATGGTGATCCGATCAGATACCTGGGCCAAATACTCCATATAGAATTTGAGCTGATCATGGCTGATATGCCATTCGCCTACCTGGTATCCGAGAAAAGCCTCTGGAGTCATTATATCAGGATTGTAAGTCTGCTCCGGTAGATAGTAAGTAAGATCTTTTTTCTGGGCAAAACTAACATTGCACATTATATTAATAATAAATATAATACTTAATAATCTGTAAATATGAGACTTAGTATCTTTCATGTGGCTGTACTTTCTTTTAAGTTCTGGTGAGTCCTGCACTGGTTTTATAGTTAGGAACTTAGTGTTCTAACTTATTAATTTTAAACTACCTTTGGACTTCCAATTAACATATTTAATGTACACAAATTTATTAAGCTTTATTGCGATCGGATTTATAATTTTACTCTCGTTTAATCTATACCTTAGATTGAGCGTTTTTAAATATTATAGGATTCTGTCAAAGCAAAATGTAGATTTTTCCATGAGCCAATTGCTGAGCAAAAAGAGGATCACTGAAGAGGTGCTACCCCGATATCCTAAGTACAAGGATGAAATAAGTAAATTGTCTCGTAACGTCAGAATATCCATAAGATTAGCATCGGTAATCTTAGTTGGTATTATTGTTTTAGGTATTGTCATAATGAGAAATAGTTAAAATATCATGTGTAGGATAGGTATAATAGGAACAGGTCATCTAGGTAAGATACATATTAAGTGTTTACAGAATACTCCTTTTACAATCGTAGGCGCCTATGACACAGACCCAGAGACACTTACTAAGGTTACAGATGAACTAGGGATAAAAGCATACGATAGTTATAAGCAATTGCTCAGTGAGGTAGACGCTGTAGATATAGTATGTTCTACAAAAGATCATTACGATGTAGCCACACAAGCGCTAGAACAGAACAAGCACTTGTTTATAGAAAAGCCTATTACAGCTACAGTAGATCAGGCTTATGACTTACAACGCTTATCGGAAAAGTATCCAGCTGCAAAAATACAAATAGGTCACGTAGAACGATATAATCCAGCTTTCAGAGATCTAGACAAAAATAACTTAAGACCTCAGTTTATAGAGATACACAGACTGGCAGGGTATAATGATAGAGGTACCGATGTCTCCGTCATACTAGACCTTATGATCCATGATCTAGACGTGTTACTGAGTATTGTAAATGCTGATATAGAACACATATCTGCTAAGGGGGTAAGTATACTGAGTGATACTTTTGATATATGTAACGCTAGAATACAGTTCACTAATGCTTGTGTAGCCAATGTTACAGCAAGTAGAATCAGTCTCAAGGAAATGCGCAAGATGCGGATCTTTCAGGAAGATGCTTACATCAATATTGATTTTCTAAACAAATCAAATCAGCTTATAAAATTAGAAGATCAGCCAGGGGATAATCAGCAATATATAAAGCTCAATTCTAAGAAAGGCGAGAAATATTTGTCCATTTCGACAACTGAAGGCAAAGAAATCAATGCAATCGAACAAGAACTAGACGATTTCTACAATACGATCGTTAATAATAAACCAGTATCTATAGGTTTGCAGGATGGTATCAGAGTACTAGACCTAGCCTGTAAAATTGAAAAAATAGCTAACGAAACTTCATGAAGTATATTTGTATTATTCTTATTGTATTCTTCTCAGCATGTTCATTGACAGATAATTTCGATGAATTACCAGCTAGACTCAATATTCCTTCGGTAAGTGTACAACCCAAAGACGGGGAGGGTAGTGGCAGACATAAGATTAAGGATCTCTGGGTGTTTGTTAACGAATTTTCTCTCGGCGTCTATGAGTTACCACAAGTTATTCCTGTTTTCAGAGAGTCTAACCCTTCTCAGATGACCTTTTTTGCAGGGATCAGAGCTAACGGTTCTGTAGCTAATCCGGTGCAGTATCCTTTCTATCAACCTATACAGATAGATAAGGAACTAGAGCCGGGATCAGAAGAAACACTAGACCTAAAGTTTGGGTACAGACCAGAGTGTGTTTTTGAGTTTGTAGAGGATTTCGAGAATAGTAATATATTTACTTTTGATGAAGATGGGGATGAAAATACTTTTATAGATCAGCATTCTGTGGACCCTCTAGAAGGTCAGAACTCTGGGTACGCTACATTCGTAGAAGGGGATACCTTAGAAGTTGCTACAGCTCTTGTCTATACGGATCTACCGCAGAATGGCACGGCGATATACCTGGAGATGGAATACAAAAGTAACGTAAGTATAAACGTTGGTCTTATCGGAATTCTGGATAATGAATCTTTTAAGAATTACAAAATTGTACTGAAACCAAAAGAAGATTGGAATAAGATATACATAGATTTTACAGAAGATGTCTTGCTATCGGCATTAGATGGATACAGGGTTGCCATAGGAGCATTATACGATGAGGTAGAGACCGATGGTCAGGCTGCAGAAGTATCCCTTGATAATCTGAAACTGATCCATTTCTAACACGCCGTCTCCACTTATGAAAAGCCAACGACAGCTAGAATTACTTATCTATCGGATAGCGGATTTTTTCTCCGCTATGGTCGCGTGGTTTTTGTTTTTTATTTACAGAAAAAAAATAGAAGTCCCAGGTATCTCCTTGCAAGAAATATTTGCAGATACTAAGCTGAGCATGGGACTTGTGTTTATTCCACTAGGGTGGCTGATTCTCTATTCAGTATTTGACAAATACAAAGATATCTATAGATTCTCTAGATTCGCTACCTTACAAAGAACATTCTGGTTAAGCCTGCTAGGCGTATCTATCCTTTTTTTCACCGTAATGTTAGATGATCTCGTGCTTAACTATACGAGGTACCTCTATCCGTTTCTAAGATTATTTCTTCTGCATTTTCTTATCACTGCTATTGTGCGTATGATATTGCTGACGGTAGCAAAGAAAAGGCTAAAGAGTGGCAAGGTAAGGTACAACACCATCATGATAGGTGGAGATGCTAATGCTGTAGAACTGTATCATGAGATAACAAACAAGCCATATAGCCTAGGACATAATTTCATAGGCTTTATAGACTCTAATGGTCTGTCAAAAAACCTCTTAGAAGAACATATTCCTAAACTTGGAAAACTAGATACCCTTCATAATATTATTCGGGATAATAATGTAGAAGAGGTTATCATTGCGATAGAAACCTCTGACCATAATAAGCTTAAAAATATCCTAGATACTCTATATGATTTTAGTGATTCTGTACTGGTCAAAATTATCCCAGACATGTATGATATTATGCTAGGTAGTGTGAAGTTAAATCATGTCTACGGAGAGATTCTATTAGAGATAGAGCATAAGTTCATGCCACGGTGGGAGCGCTTACTTAAGCGTGCCCTAGACATATTTGTAGCATTGCTTATTCCTATTCTATTGTTTCCATTATTTATTATAGCGATACTTAGAACTAAGTTTAGCTCGGATGGTCCTGTCTTTTTCTATCAAGAAAGAATAGGCAAAAATGGAAAACCTTTTGACATAATAAAATTCAGATCTATGTTTACCAACGCAGAGGATATGGGGCCACAATTATCCTCTGATGATGATCATAGAACGACTCCCTGGGGTAAGGTCATGAGGAAGTGGAGGATAGACGAGTTGCCGCAGTTTGTCAATGTTCTGAAAGGAGATATGTCATTGGTAGGTCCCAGACCAGAAAGAGCATTTTATATAGAAAAGATAAGTGCTATAGCTCCGCATTACCGACATTTACTGAAAGTAAGACCCGGTATAACAAGCTGGGGGCAAGTGAAGTATGGCTATGCCTCTAATGTCGAGCAGATGTTGCAGCGACTAAAGTATGACATGATTTATATTGAAAACATGTCCTTTAGTCTAGATATCAAAATCCTATTTTACACCTTGCTCGTCCTTATACAAGGAAAAGGAAAGTAAATCCATAGATTGATGATTCTTGCTATTTAATAATTCTATTTTTGAATACTTTATGTACCTTCATTTCAGATCGATGATATAATTATGAACCAGCAACATTTCGGAATTTTAGGCTATCCTTTGAGCCATAGTTTTTCCCCACAATATTTTAAGAAAAAATTCGAAGAAGAAGGATGTAAAGGATGCACCTATAAGGCTTTCCCTATTTCTGATATAGAAGGATACAATCATATAGATAGATCTAATATTTCAGGATTTAATGTGACCATACCCTACAAGGAAACGATTATACCTTTTCTGGATGAGCTAGAGGAGGAGGCAACAAAGATAGGAGCAGTGAATACCATCCATATCCAAGATGGTATATCCAGAGGCTATAATACGGATGTATATGGATTTGAAAATTCTCTATCACCTTTACTGAAAGATCATCATCAGAAAGCGCTGATCCTAGGTAATGGCGGAGCTGCTAAAGCTATAAAATATGTCTTAACTAAACTGGGGATAGAATTTTCTATTGTCTCCAGAAAGAGCGAAAAGTTAAATTATAAAAAGCTTAATGCTGAGCTAATAGAAGACCACAAAATTATTATCAACACGACTCCATTAGGGATGGCTCCAAATGTAAAGAAACAACCTAATCTTCCTTATCAGCATATATCTTCAGAACATTTATTATTTGATCTCATTTATAATCCGCAAAAAACACTATTTTTGAAACAAGGCGAACGGCAGGGAGCCACTATAAAAAATGGCTACGAAATGCTCTTACTACAAGCCGAAAAATCATGGGAAATATGGAATCAAACCAAATAAATAATGACTGATCCAGAACCAAAATTCTCAGCCTTAGATTTCTCTAATACCTCGATTGCATTCTCTAAAAAGACAGATAAGCAGCTGAAACAATCTGCTATGCTCTTCAGGATGATGAACAATCCTATCCTTACAGGCATAGGCACTAACCTGGCCTTATTAGCCATTAAGTTACGGATACCTTTTACAAATACAATAATTAGAAAAACGATATTTAAGCAATTTTGTGGTGGAGAAAATCTGCTCGATTGTCAGGACGCGATAGATAATTTATATGAGCACAATGCACTCACTATCCTAGATTATGGTGCTGAGTCAAAATCCTCTGAAGAGGAGTTAGATTATGTAATGGAAGAGACCATAAGAGCCATAGAATTAGCTGCGTCAAATAATTCAGTGCCTGTTGTTTCTACTAAGATTACAGGGCTAGGAGATAATGATCTTCTGATCAAGATAGATGCAGGAAAGACCTTGTCAGAGAAAGAAAAAGAAGATTATGATAAGTTGCTGGTAAGAGTAGATAAGATATGTGCTCAGGCACACGAACTAGGTGTAGGCGTATTTGTCGATGCAGAAGAAAGTTGGATGCAAGAAGCTATCGACGCCATCGTCTATACTATGATGGAAAAGTATAATAAGAAAAACGTAATCGTATTTAATACATATCAGTTGTACCGTCATGATAAGCTGGCGCAGATAAAGGCGGATTACAAGCAAGCGATTGCTAAGGATTATATGCTAGGCGCTAAGATTGTGCGAGGTGCCTACATGGAAAAAGAAAGAGCCAGAGCTACAGAGCAGAATTATCCCAGTCCTATACATAAGGACAAGCCATCGGTAGATAAGGACTTTGATGAGGCGGTTCAGTTTTGTGTAGAACATTACGGAAACATGGGATCTTGTTGCGCTACCCATAATGTAAAAAGTAATATGCTCCAGGCGCGCCTTATAGATGAGCATAATATACCTAAGGATCATCCGCATCTAAATTTTTGCCAGCTATATGGTATGAGTGATAACATAACATTTAACATTGCCCATGCGGGATACAATGTAGCTAAGTATGTACCATACGGTCCTATAAGAGACGTTATACCTTATCTGATCCGAAGAGCTAAAGAAAATACTTCTGTCACTGGAGAAATGAGTAGAGAACTTCAGCTTATTTCTAAAGAGTTAAAACGAAGAGATCTAGAATAGTTATGATGTTGTTTTGGGCATGACCCACTCCTACGTCGGGGTCGGTCCCTTACAGACTCGTCTATCGACTCGGTCTCCTGCCACCCACAACCTCCTCACACAGACTACATCTTTCAGGCACCTCATGCGGCCATACGCAAGGCAAGAGATTTATTTTCATATTGACTCTTTTGCGTATTATACCATTTTTATTTTTAGATGACGGAAAAGGATTTAGAATTGTTCAAAATGGATCAAGGCAAAAAACGTAGGCGAACCCATAGGTTCGGCGAGGCTTTTTAACGAAGGAACATGAAGAACAAAATAAATAATTACCGTCATTCTAAACTAGAATTGGTATTACTTTTAATCTGAAATTCCATCCGCTAATAATCATCTTTTATGATACTAAGCAATTCATGAGATTTATATAAATTTGTATCCAAAGTTTGTGCTATGATAATTTACAACTTATATAATTCTGCAATATCTAAATTTTTTATTCTTCTTCTTTCTCTTGCACCTTTCCTTTGCTCTGCTCAGTTAAGATCAGAATGTCAGTTAGATATAGGTGTAAATTTAGGTGGACTTGCTGACTTCGGCACAGAGTTGCCTTTTGTGGATCTCATGAAAAATTGTCGTACCTGGTATACCAGAGATGTTGGTAATCCTGATGCACCCTTCGATAGTGGACATACCTCTGACCTAAGTTATAGAGCGGATGGATACCCGACACATGCTCCACAGGTAATTCCAGAGTCTGAATTTCCTCAGATCCCGACTACCATATGGGCGATAACTACAGGATGGCCTATAGGAGAATATACCCTGTTATGGGATGGTACAGGAAAACTTGATTTTTGGGGTTCTTATGAAAACCTAGAAGAGCAGGAAGTAGGGAGAATAACTTTTGACATGCTAGATCCGTTCGAAGGAGTAGTAGAAATGATGATTACAGAATCGGATATAGATGATCCGATTAGGAATATAAGATTACTAATGCCAGGCTCGGAATCCACTTATGAGTCACAGCCTTTTAATCCTATATTTTTAGAAAAGTTGAGTTCATTCCAGACGGTAAGATTTATGGACTGGGGTCAGACAAATAACTGGGGTCAGAAATCTCCTTATGTATGGAATGATCCTAGCTTATTTGACTGGGCAGATCGTTCTCAGATGGATCATTATACCTGGGCTTACGAGAAAGGTATTCCTTATGAGATGATGATACAGTTGATGAATGATTTTGATCTAGATGGATGGGTTTGTGTGCCTTACAAAGCTAATGATAATTATATGTCTAATATGGCAGACTTATTCAGAGATCAGTTAGAGGTGGACAGGCACTTGACAGTAGAATATAGTAACGAAAATTGGAATTGGATATTTGGGCAAGCTCAGTGGCTTAACGAATACGGTTGTATACAACAAGGTTTAGATTGGCCAGAAGGTCTTGCCCCATACGTACAGAATTGTCTAGACCATTTTACGAATTCATTTGAGGGACAGCTAGATAGAATTACTAGAGTGGTAGGAGCTTTTACAGGATGGCTAGATATAACTCAACGTATTACAGAAAATTTAGAACCTGCTAGTTTTGATGCGATTGCGGCCACATTTTATTTTGGATTTTCGGATGAGGGAGAGGCAATATTAGACGGCTTAGGAGAGCATGCTACGATAGAAGATGTTGCACTTCATGCAAGAGAAGGTATGGTCCAGAACTTAGCGTATATACAAAGTCATAAAGATGAAATCGCTGATGTTTTTAATGTTCCGCTAGTATTTTATGAGGGCGGACAACATCTTACGCCACAACCCTTTGGTGAAACTCCGACCTATGCCCAGGCATTAGAAGATGTTCAGAGAGACACCTCTATGTATAATATGTACAACGAGTGGTTTGATCAGTTAAGAACGATGCAGGAAGGAGATGATCCCTTGCAGTTGATGCATTTTAGTTTTGTAAGTGATAGAAGCGCACGGTATGGAAGTTGGGGAATGCTAGAGACAATGGATCAGGATACCGCACTGATACCAGCACCTAAGTATAGATCTATATTAGAAAATCTGGCTCCAGCCGAGTGCTTGACAGTATCTGGATCTGATGAATTAGAAGAGAAATTTTCTGACATAAATTTTGACTTATTTCCTAATCCAACACGTGATCATATTATTATAAAAACGAAAAATAACATTGACAAAGGAGTCCTAAATATTTTCAATACTAATGGACAAAAAGTACTATCACAAGAGATATCAAAATTACCAGCTGGCCAAAGTCTAAGTATACGTATTGCTCATTTATCCTATGGACTGTATCATGCTCAGTTCATAAAAGAGAATAAAGCAAGCTCTGATATAAAGTTTTTCAAATCTGAATAATCCAGAAATTACATTAAGCTTTCCGTAAGATTAGACATAATATTATCCTAAATAGAGCATTAGATTGTCTGGGATAGTTTTCTAAGTTTATATTTATGATGAACTATACAGCTGATCCCTATGAGACTATTTATTTTCCTTTTAGCCATTGCATTTTCTTTAGATGTACAAGCACAGAACATTACTATAAGTGGTTACCTAGAAGATGCTGCATCGGGAGAAAAACTGATAGCTGCTAATGTATATGATAGCAATTCTGCTAAGGGTACCATATCTAATAATTTTGGATTTTATAGTCTTACTATTCCCGTGGGAAAAGTGTCCTTAGACTTCTCTTACATCGGTTATACTAGCCAGAATATTATACTAGATATATCCGAAGATAGAGTGCTGAACATTGCATTACAGCAAGCGCATACCCTAGATGTTGTAGAGATTATTGCCGAAGAATCTAAACGTATTGCAGAGGAAACACAGATGAGTGTTGTAGAAATTCCTGTACAACAGATTAAGGAAATTCCCGCCTTCCTAGGAGAAGTAGATGTTCTGAAAGCATTACAATTATTACCCGGTGTACAGTCTGGTGGAGAAGGTCAGAGTGGACTATATATCAGAGGTGGTAGTCCTGACCAAAATCTTATTTTATTGGACGGAGTGCCTGTATATAATGCATCTCATTTGTTTGGTTTCTTCTCGGTGTTTAATGCTGATGCCATTAAGGATGTCAAGCTAATCAAAGGCGGATTTCCAGCCAGGTATGGAGGAAGACTTTCTTCTGTATTAGAGATAAACTTAAAAGATGGCAATCGTAATAAATTTCAAGTAGCAGGATCTATAGGAATCGTCGCTTCTAAACTTACATTAGAAGGCCCCATCATAAACGATAAGACTTCATTTCTAGTATCTGGGAGGCGAACGTATATAGATCTGCTAGCTAGGCCAATTATCAAAAGAAATTTTGAAGACAATGATTCTGAAGGAGGTACTGGTTATTATTTTTATGATATCAATGCCAAGATCAATCATACGATAGATGAAAATAATAGATTATATTTTAGCTTTTATACGGGTAAGGATAATTTTTATTTTAGTGTGAAGGATAAGGATTTTGATGAACGAGAATTTACTGACAACACACTAGAGTGGGGCAATATAACCGCTGCTGCTAGATGGAATCATATCTGGTCTCAGAAGCTATTTAGCAATACGATGTTTTCCCTGAGTGACTATAAGCTTAATACTGGAGCAGTCTTCGGAACAGAATTTAATGATGAAGCAATAAGAGAAGAAATTTCCCTAAACTATATTTCTGGTATCAGGGACTTAAGCGCTAAGATAGATTTTGATTATTTGCCTAGTCCTGAACATTTTATAAGGTTTGGACTGCACACTACTAACCACTTGTTTAAGCCAGGTGTTTTTGATCTACTAGATATAAATACGGAAGAGGAATTCAACTTTGAGCAGACGGTAGGTCAGCGTAATATTACAGCATTGGAGATGAGTGCTTACCTGGAGGATGACTGGAAAATAAGCGATCAGCTAAAGTTGAATCTCGGCCTACATTATTCTGCTTTTGCAGTAGAAGGAAAGTTTTACAATGCCCTTCAGCCTAGATTAAGTGGTAGATATCTGATAAATGATGAGCTATCGCTCAAGGCCTCTTTTTCTACGATGCGGCAGTACATTCACTTGCTAGCATTCGAGGGGGTAGGTCTGCCTACAGATCTTTGGCTGCCCACTACAGAAAGTATAAAACCTCAAGACGCCTATCAGTTTGCTGCTGGTGTAGCTAAGAATATCGGAAAGAAGTATGAGTTGACCATAGAAGGTTACTACAAAAAAATGAAAAATTTAATTAGCTACAAAGAGGGCAGAGGATTGTTTGAGTTTACAGATTGGCAAACTAGGGTGACTCAAGGGGATGGTTCATCCTATGGAGCCGAATTATTTTTACAAAAGAAAACTGGTAGATTTACGGGTTGGATCGGTTATACGCTATCATGGACATATAGACAGTTCGATGATGTCAATTTTGGAAAGAAATTTCCATACAGATACGACCGAAGACATGATATTTCTCTTGTCGGTCAGTATAAGTTGACTAAGAAAATAAACATAGGTGGAACTTGGGTTTATGGAACAGGAAATGCCGTTACTCTACCTAATGCAAAAGTACTTGGTTTTTCTCAAGGTCAAGAAAATTTTAGCAGCAATTATATTGAGAATTACTATAGCGAAAGAAATGGATATAGAATGCGTTCTTATCATAGATTTGACCTAGGCATAAGTTTTGTCAAAAAGAAGAAAAGACACACTCGTACCTGGTCGATAGGTGCATACAATACATATAACAGGCAGAATCCTTTTTTCGTGTTTGAGGATACAGATAACGTAAATGGAGAACGCGAGTACAAGCTAAAACAGGCAAGCTTATTTCCTATTATACCTTATATTAATTATAGTTTCAAATTCTAAATTTAGATTAGATGCAACGATACTTATATCATATAATTTGCTTATTGAGCTTAGTCATTGTTTCTTCCTGTGGTGACTTTTTCGAGAGTACACTGGACTTGGAAATTCCCAAAGCTGAACGAGCTATGGTCATTCATGCTTTTCCAAGTTATGCTGATAATCGACTTAATATTTCAGTAATGAGGCCTATTCCTATAGATGTGGATGATAGTGATATTATAGATTTTGAGTCACCCTATTCTCTGATAGATGCGGAAGTGCGACTCGTTAATACAAGAACAGGAGAGATCCGGCAAGGCGTAAGCCCCGAGGAGGAAAAGTTTTTTAATGTATTTCCTGTTAATTTCCAGATAGAGAACATCGGAGAATTTTTCCGAGCAGGGGATGTTTATGAATTACAAGTAGATCATCCTGATTTTCCTTCAGCTATTGCGACTCAAACTATGCCCGGGCAGGTAGACATTGCTGATCCTATTGTATTCATAGAACAGGGTGGTATCGACGAGTCGGGTAATGAGCAGAGCGTAATAGATGTAGTAATAGAAGATCCTGTCGGGACAAACTATTATGAAATATCTGTTCTTAGAGCAAGACTTTCTGGTAAGCTAGATATAAAGCATGCTAGCTCTAATGATCCCAGTACGTTAAGGGCTGGACAATGGGACGCCTTACTGATAGAAGATAGTCTCTTCGATGGGGAGTTGAAATCTTTGCGATTACGGATAGAGGAGGAGTCTGAGATGGACATATCAGAAAGATACTATATCAGCCTGAGAACAGTTACTGAGGATTATTACAACTGGTCCCTTACCTTACGAGCAGCTAATAATGTGGATGATAATCCTTTTGTAGCACCTGTCCAGATCTTTGGCAATATGGAAAATGGTATAGGTATATATGGATTGTTCTCGGAAAAAAAATTCAAGATGTAGCCGAATAAGGTAAAAGCTGCGTATAAGCTAGAAGTGTAGTAATACCATTTCTATTTTTAGATGACGGAAAAGGATTTAGAATTGTTCAAAATGGATCAAGGCAAAAAATGTAGGCGAACCCATAGGTTCGGCGAGGCTTTTTAACGAAGGAACATGAAGAACAAAATAAATAATTACCGTCATTCTAAACTAGAATTGGTATAAAAACTAACTTATCATTTAATGGAGATATTATTCATCTACTTCATCCCGTGTATACTGCCCCGTCCTAAGCATAACTAAGGTACAAGCATTAACAGATTTTATCCCCGCCTCTTTTAGTAATTTTGCAAAGACATGATTCTCCGCACCTGGATTAAAAATGACTCTTTCTGGCTTGGTTTCTAGGATGTAGTCATAGTATGAATGTTGAATTTCAGGATTGACATACAGTGTGATGGTATGGACATCATCAAATCTTTGTTCTGAGGTGTGAATTGTTACGTCGTAAATTTCTCCTTCTTTACGTCCTACAGCATAGACCTTATGACCATATTCTATTAGCATAGCGATAGCCATAGCAGCATATCTACTTGTGTTCTGAGAAGCTCCTATGACAAGTGTGGTTTTATTCTCTTTCATTTGTCTTGATTATTTCGAGTATTTTGAATCATGCAATGTTTATTATATGTATGAATATATTAAAAGCTTTTTATTTGGCGACATTATTTTCTTTTTCCTTTATATCAGCTTGCAATGTTAATTATACGCCTAGGTCACAATCTTACAAAAGTAATACCGGTCCTCCAATTGAACCTGGTAAATGTTATGCTAAATCTAAGATCTCAGTACGACACTTGCAGATGTCGTAACACTTCCTATGTATATAGGATTAGATTCTAGTAGTGTGGAATTCGATAAGTACATAGTACAAGAAGGAGAGAAGCGCACCAAGTGGGTCAAGAAAAAGGCTGATAAAAATTGCCTGTCTAAAAATCCAGATGAATGTCTAGTATGGTGTCTAGTGGAATCAATTTATGATGAGATATCAGTCTTGTATCTTGGAGACACGGCGTCTACAATAGATTTTGAATTGCAAGAAGTTAGTACATCGAAGCGGATCGAAGGGGGAGAATTAGAATGGGTAGAGGTTCTCTGCGAAAATGAAATTGATGCAGGTTTCATGATGGAACTTTGTGCCGCTATTTTTGGAAGCTGGATATGATTCTGGTTCTTGTGAAGGAAAGCATTCTGCTTCCATAAGATCTGTACTTAGAAAAATACAAGAAGAAAATGGACTGCCTTTCGATTCTTTAAACATTACTACGCTTGAATTTTTAGGAGTTAATTATTTAAAAATTATTACTTATCGTATTCTTAATTTGTCAATTAGCATGTAATTGACGCGTTAATTTCGGTAATTTTAGAACAACTATATATAAAGTTTTACATTGCTGTATGAGTACAAAGAAACTGTTAATAGGTATACCTATAATCCTTATTTTACTATGTCTAGTTATTTTCTTTTTAGGTCCTAAGGTTTCTTATGATAAGGTAAATGAGGAATATTTCCCATTAAATCTGACCATAGAAAATATAGAAAAATATGTTATAGAAAAAGAAACTAACTTTGATCTGAAGCCTGATAATGAAGCTAGGATTGTATGGCTAGATTCTAGTGCTGTAAAGACAGCTTACGCACTAGTATATCTTCCTGGTTTCTCAGCGACTTATTTTGAGTCAGCTCCCCTTCATACAGAATTTGCTGCTCGGTATGGCATGAATACCTATCTCGCAAGAATACATGGCCATGGTATAACAGGCAAAGAATCTTTTAAAGATCTTACACCAAACCAATTGATTGAATCTGCAAAAGAAGCGATCGCTATAGGTAAGATTATAGGCGAAAAAGTAATCATCATGGGCTGTTCTACTGGTGCTACCTATTCGACCTATCTTGCAGGGGGTGATGAGGATATTGCCGCCTTACTATTTTATTCACCGAACATAGATCTAGAGGACCGGAACTCTAAATTAATAACAGGTCCGTGGGGGAAGCAACTTATGGAAAAAATTAATGGAGGACTGTACCGAGATCATGATTATAACGAGACGATGGCTAAGTATTGGTCAGTAGTATATCATATAGATGGCGTTATAGCGCTCAGAGCATTGATAGATCAGACTATGGTAAAAGAAGAATTTGCTGAGATAAATCAACCGGTCTTTCTAGCCTACTATTACAAGAATGAGGAAGAGAAAGATATGGTCGTTTCTGTGGACGCTATGAAGGAATTTTTCAAAAGTACGACTACGCCAGCAGAGAAAAAACGTATGGTAGCTTTCCCTGATGCAGGAAATCATATCATAGCCTGCGATGAAGTTTCTAAAGATGTTTCATCGGTAAAACTAGAAACACATCTATTTGCTGAAGAAATATTAGGGCTCATACCAATAAAGAATTAATCAGAGCTTATGGATTATTCAAGTGAATAGATAACTCAGATTTTTTTTAATTGACAATCTAATCATTGACAATCTAATCATTGACAATCTAATCATTGACAATCTAATCATTGACAATCTAATCATTGACAATCTCCCCATTGACAATCTCATCATTGACAATCTAATTATTGACAATCTCTCACTTTCTCTCGCTGCTCTGCAGCTCCTGAACCTGCGCTCTAAGAATCTCTATTTCTTTTTCCTTTAGTCTTATGATTTCATCACAATTAGTAGGCCTATTTTCCACCATTTTCTCTGTTTTCGGCATAAGCAACTTATCCTTAAGCGCAGTTATTCTCTCCTTAAATGCTTGCTCCCCGTTAAAGATTGTTATACCAAAATATGAGACTGGAACAAAAAAAGCCAAGAATAATATAAATCTCGCAAAACCTGTTAATCGATATTTTTGTTTCATATGTATATTTGAACGTAATTTCATGTAATTTTATCTTACGTGATATTTTTTTTCTACGAAATTCTATATAAATCCGATAATGAATAAAATTTCAATAATTTTCTGTTCTATCGTCTCTTTCTTTCTTATCATAACAGCCTGCAGTAAGATGGAAATAATACGTGATGATGTATTTAATCCACCGATGGATAAGATTACCAAATTAGAAAGTTCGACTCAGAGGATAGGAGATGCAGATAGAGGTAGGAAATATCTGATAGAGGGAGATTATGTGGATAGTGGAATTCCACTGAGCATTTATAAGATGGTACTTGGCAATCAGGTAGAGGATTATCTGGGACGAGATGGAATAAACAAAGGAATAGGTCATGAGTACAATGCCTTCAGGACAGATGAGGGAGTGGAGTTAGTTTCCCCTAATTGCCTTCAGTGTCATAGTAGTGTATTCGATGGTGAATTTGTATTGGGGCTCGGCAATACTTCTGGAAACTTTACTATGGATCAGAGTATGTTTGCAGGTGTATTAGAGGCAGTAGTTACTTCGCAATATCCAGTAGGGACTCCAGAACATACTGCTTTTCTTCCGTTTTCTAAAGCTATAAAAGCCATAGGTTCTAAGATCGTGACCAAGACTATCGGGTCTAATCCAGCAGATAAGATTGCAGCGGTCCTTGCATCACACAGAAATAGAGATGACCTCAGCTGGAGAGAAGAAGAAATGCTAGATATTCCGGATGAAGTAATTCCTACAGATGTGCCCGCTTGGTGGTTACTAAAGAAAAAAAATGCAATGTTCTATACGGCGGTAGGCAGAGGAGATTATGCTAGGATATCTATGGCTAGTAGTATGCTCACAGTGATAGACTCTATGAAGGCGAGAGAGGTAGATGAGAATTTTGTAGATGTTATAGCTTATATAAACCAGCTAGAAGCACCCGCATATCCTAAACCAATAAATCGAGAGATGGCGGAAATAGGGGAAGAGTTATTTCTAAATAATTGTTCTAGTTGCCATGGAACCTATGGTGCTCTAGAAACGTATCCTAATCTATTAGTCGATCTAGATCTCATCCAGACAGACTCCATGCTCGTCTACGCTAATTTTGGACTAGGAAGATTCGTAGATTGGTATAACACTTCTTGGTTTGGTAAAGGAGAGCATGCGGCCCTCCTTGTTCCTGAGAGAGGATACGTTGCCCCTCCACTGGATGGGATATGGGCTACAGCACCTTACTTTCATAATGGATCTGTCCCTACGCTAGAGAAAGTACTGAATAGTTCTTCACGTCCCGAAGTATGGAGTAAAGAAAAAACGACAGACAAGTACTATAATTATGACGAGATAGGCATAGATTATGAGGTGTTAGATACCAAGTCTTCTATTTATCATTACGATACAAAGCTGATGGGACACGGGAATTCAGGGCATTATTTCGGAGATAAGTTAGCTGTAGAAGAAATAAATAATATTATTGAGTATCTAAAAACCTTATAACACCATATTTTTATATGTCCGCTAAAAAACAAAAGCGAACAGACGTCTAAAATAGGTCCCTATGTGGAATGGGACAAAAAGCTATAATGGGACTTATACATAGAAGACTTTTTATACCATTTCTATTTTTAGATGACGGAAAAGGATTTAGAATTGTTCAAAATGGATCAAGGCAAAAAACGTAGGCGAACCCATAGGTTCGGCGAGGCTTTTTAACGAGGGAACATGAAGAACAAAATAAATAATTACCGTCATTCTAAACTTGAATTGGTATTAGTTCATTATTGCAATGTCAACTACATGGGCCTAGGAGAGGCTGAAGGAGTAGACTTTTTATTCTACCAGAAAAATTTGGTTGATTCTCTAAAAAACGCACTGTACAATCCTAATCTAGATCGATACACTGACTTCACTACCATCTGGATTTTGTTCCCTAACAATGATGCTCTTTTTAGAATAGATCCTGGTCGTTTATATTATGATTTTGCATTAGATTTTCTATAATATTGTGCACCTCCTTCAGACCGCGCTTTCCGTTAATCTATTTGACAAATTTTAGTTTATTCCGCCTCAGCCTTTCATGGCAAAAATAATCTCCTATAAGATATTAGCTCCGATGAAAAAAACATTTTTAACTAATCTTTGTCTTATTTTTGTTGCAGAGGAAGCGTTACAAAAAAAGAAGCTCCTTTGAGTTTATTTGTTGCTACACGTATTGAGCCATTATGTTTTTCTACTATTCTCTTAGAGATCGCCAGACCTAAGCCGTTTCCTTCATAGTCTTTAGAACTATTAAGTTTTTTGAAGAGTTGAAAAATTTCATTTTGGTATGGTTCTGGTATTCCTATTCCATTATCTTTGATACAGATGATCACTTCATTATTTTGATTGAGATAGTAATTAAGAGCTACTTCAGGTCGTATGTCTTTAGCAGAAAATTTTATAGCATTACTGATTAGATTGATAAATAATTGTTGTAATAATTCTTTGACTCCTTCTATGATAGGAAAATCCGATTGTATACTTAATCTTACATTTTTATCAATAATATGATCATTGAGTAGGAAAAGTATATCTTTTATAAGTAAGCTTAGATCCACTTGTGAAAAACATCTTCTTTCATCCGTAGATATCTTAGAAAATTCTAACACACCATCCACTAGCTTGGTGAGTCCATTACAACTTTTTACAATAGTATCTTGTAGGTTGAGATCTTCTTTCATGAAAGCGTCTCTATATTTTATAGACAATAATGAGGTAAAACTAGAGATTGTTCTCAGTGGAGCTTTTATATCATGTGCTGCGACATTAGCAAAGTTGAGCAAATTTCTGTTGCTTTCTTCTAGTTTATAGTTTTGTTCATTAACTAGGCTGAGCGTCTTCTGTAAATCATCTTGCACCAGCTCCAGTTTCTCGTTTTTCTCTTGTACTAATATTTTGTTAGATACACTTTGGAGTGATATGTCATAAATTGTCCTTGAGAGAAAATAGAAAATGACCAAAGCTGCTATACCATTTAGGTATAAAGATTGATTGACTGTATAGGGTATCCCAACGTAATAAATCATTCCAAAATAGGAACAAAAAAAGTATAGTGTTAGGAGAATTAGTCTTACTGAATTGAATCTTAAAATAATACCAAATACCAAAATGTAAATTATAAAAATCCCGCTAGAATTATAGTCCGCTAAATCCCAATAATAATAAGTGAGTGCAAAGGGTAGAAAAGATAGCATATTAAGAACAATTAGTAGGTCGTAAGTCAAATACTTTACCTTTCCTTTTTTTCGCAAATAATATTTATTTAACCAGACGAAACACATCAGTATTGGCGATGATACGATATGGATAATAAATACCCAATACTGCGATGGAAATTGGTCCCAGATTCCATTGTGATAATTGTACACATCAGTAGTGAACAATAAGATGATATGTACGAAAACTATAGACTTTAGCGTAGAGTTTAATCTCCCTATCGTATTGTGGTTTAATTCTTGGCTAATCCTGTTATTCATTGTTTGGTGATAAAGAAGGAAACTTAAATGATTACGTTTGTTTATTATATATTTTGAGCTGTAATGATTGCCTTCTTATATACTATTTTTATTGAGTATTTAAGATTAAATATACAGAAATTGACTTAAAATTCTTTTCCACAGATTATAATCTGAATTTATGGAATATAACCGACGATAAAATAGATTCTTTTACCATTTCTATTTTTAGATGACGGAAAAGGATTTAGAATTGTTCAAAATGGATCAAGTCAAGAACGAATGAGTTCAACGTAGTCGAATAAATTACGAAAGTGCTTATATTGAGAGAACCCTGCCTCCTTGCATACGGCAGGCACAGCGCTAAGCAGGGCGGGCTAGCAAAGAACCCATAGATTCGGCGAGGCTTTTTAACGAAGGAACATGAAGAACAAAATAAATAATTACCGTCATTCTAAACTAGAATTGGTATTATATGTTGCTTTTACGTTTGCTGACTGATATTGGACGCTATATGTCAAGATATAAATAGAGGTGACGTCTAATAGTATAATTGTATCCTTCTATATTCATTATATGTAGATATAAAATATCAAGATATCCGACTCAGGTCTTTACTCTTCATGAGCATTTTTTTCAGGGTATCTCGCATGGCTTTATTCTTTTCTTCTTGTAACAAAGGATCCTGGTCTAGTATTTCTATAGCAAGTCGCCTACTAAACTCTATCATTCCGTTATCCGCAATAATGTTAAACAAGTTAAACTCCAGAATGCCACTCTGCTGAGTACCTTCTATATTACCTGGACCTCTAAGTTTTAGATCTACCTCTGCTATCCTGAAACCATCATTGGTTTCTACCATGGTACGGATACGTTCCTTTCCTACCTTGCTTAATTTCTGACCCGTCATAAGAATACAGTAGGACTGATCGCTTCCTCTTCCTACTCTTCCTCTGAGCTGATGCAACTGCGATAATCCAAAACGTTCCGTGTTTTCTATGATCATCACAGACGCATTAGGCACATTGACACCCACTTCTATTACCGTAGTAGCTACCATAATCTGGGTTATCTTTTTAACAAATCTATCCATCTCAAAATCTTTGTCCTTTGCCTTCATCCTACCATGTACCACACTGATCTGAAAATCTGGCTGAGGGAAATAATGCAGTAAAGTCTCATAGCCCGACATTAGATTGTTCAGATCTAACTTTGCGGACTCTTCTATGAGTGGAAATACGATGTATATTTGACGTCCCTTTTTTATTTCGGCATGCATAAACTGTAAGACCTTAGGTCTATCTTTTTCCCAGAAGTGTACTGTTTTTATTTCTTTTCTACCTGGAGGCATTTCGTCTATCATAGATACATCTAAGTCACCATATAAGGTGAGTGCTAGTGTCCTAGGAATAGGCGTTGCAGTCATTACTAGAACGTGCGGCGGATATTTTTCATTTTTATTCCATAATTTAGACCTTTGCATCACGCCGAATCTATGCTGCTCATCTATGATAGCTATCCCTAGTTTGTGGAAGGCTACAGTAGGTTCTATAAGTGCATGGGTACCTATAATTATTTGAAGTTCACCAGACTTTAGCTGTTCGAGGATGAGCTTCCTTTTTTTACCTTTTATCGATCCGGTCAGTAGCGCTACATTTATATCTAAGCCGGCTAGAACTTCGACGATAGATACATAATGTTGCTGGGCTAGTATTTCAGTAGGCGCCATAAGACATGCTTGATATTTATTGTCTAGCGACAGGAGCATTGCCATAATTGCAACGATTGTTTTTCCACTACCTACGTCTCCTTGTACGAGCCGATTCATCTGTGTACCGTCTCCTAGATCTGCTCTGATCTCCTTGAGCACTCTCTTCTGAGCATTCGTCAGCTCGAACTTAAGGTTGTTATTATAGAAATCGTTAAAGTAAGCACCTACCTTCTCAAATTTGAAACTCAGTAATTTCTGTTTCCTGAGTTCTTTATTGAATAATAATCTCAGCTGCATGAAAAATATCTCACTGAATTTTATACGCTTCTCTGCCTCTTTTCTAATCTCCTCAGAGGTGGGAAAATGTAGATTTTTTATCGCATCATACCTGGGAATTAATTTTAGTTTCTGGGTAAGGTAAGTAGGCAGTGTTTCTACAATTTCCGCAGGTTCCATTTGATTAAAAATAGTTGCGATAATTTTTCTTCTCAGTTTGCTATCAAGTCCTCTTGCATTTAGTTTTTCGGTAGAGTGATATACGGGTTCTAGTAATTTGTCAACCTTCGCCTTACCGGATGGAGCAGCTTCCATCTCTGGATGTGCCATTGATTTTTTTCCGCCATACGAACTTATCTTGCCATAGATCAGGTACTTTTCGCCTACTTTGATACTCGCAGCAATCCATTTGACAGACTTAAACCATACTAACTCTATGAAGGAGCTGCTATCCTTCGCTTTTACAACCAGGCGTGACATCCTCTTTCCCTTAATGATCTCTTTGTCGATTACTTCTACAATGCATTGAGCTGTCTGTCCTTCTGTGTTAAGATCTTTGAGCAGGTGGATTTCTGTTCTATCTATATATCTGAAGGGATAATGCGTAAGTATATCTATCACTTTAAAGACTGCAATCTCTTGCTGTAATAACTCCGCCCTCTTAGGACCCACGCCTTTTATGAACTCTATAGGGGTATCTAATGTTATAGACATCAATTCTGGATAATAGTTTGAACTCTAAAATACAAATCCTATATTCAGTCTCAACAAGTATAGGATATAAAATATAAAAGTAATGGAATCTAAAAGGCAAAAGCAATTTTCTGAAGTGATAAAAAGAAATTTCGGTACGGTGCTATATGAGAAAGGGCCTAATATATATGGTGATACCTTAGTTACAGTGACTAATGTGATTTCTACAAAAGATTTTGGCTTGTCTAAAATCTACCTAAGTGTGTATAATACAGAGAACAAACTCGCTGTTATTAACATGTTAGAAGCGGAAAACAAAAATCTAAGGAAGGAGCTAGCGCGTAGAATTCGTAAGCATGTCAGAAGAATCCCTTACATAGACTTCTACCTAGACGAGACGCTTGATGAAATGTACAAAGTAGATTCTCTGTTTAATGTCATAGAGAAACAGACATCTCCTCCTGTAGCTTCAGAGGAAGAGTAAGCAATGTGACGCGAGAAGGTTAGCTAATCATCCTACTAAAGGAGGATCACACTTTATTTTTATGTCAATTGATTCTTACAAAAGTAGGCTTTAATGATTATTAGTATAACATGGCTCTCATGAAATTTAGGAATATACTAGTATGAAATGCTACTATTGTGCTGACAAACAAGATTTTCTAAATTAAAACATCATATATATGTATTTTCACTATATATGTAATGCTAATTTTATATTTTAGCTTTTTAAAAACAAAAAGAAAATACAAATATGGCTGTTGACGTATTATTAGGCTTGCAATGGGGAGACGAAGGAAAGGGTAAGATTGTAGATTATCTTTCAGACAGGTATGACGTTGTTGCAAGGTTTCAGGGTGGTCCCAATGCTGGACACACGATCGTAATAGGTGATGATAAGCATGTGTTACATACAATCCCATCAGGTATTTTTAGAAAAGATATAACGAATGTTATAGGGAATGGTGTTGTTATAGATCCGATTACCTTAGAGAAGGAATTGAATAAACTGAAGAAAGCAAACGTAACATTTGATAACCTCTATGTTGCAAAAAAAGCACACTTAATATTGCCTACTCATAGATACTTAGATGCAGCATCTGAAGCGTCCAAAGGTAAGATGAAAATAGGATCTACTCTTAAAGGGATAGGTCCGACATATATGGATAAGACAGGTAGAAACGGGCTCAGGGTTGGAGACGTGCTATCATCTGGATTTTTAGAAAAGTATGAAGCGCTAAAGGCTAAGCACTTAGGAATGATGAAGATGTATCCTGAGGTAGAATTCGACTTAGAAGGAGAGGAAGAGAAATGGATGGACAGCTTAGATACTTTGAGAAATCTAAAATCTATAGACTGTGCCTATTATCTAAATAGTCAAATCAAAGCAGGTAAAAAAATATTAGCAGAAGGTGCTCAGGGTTCTATGTTAGATATAGATTTCGGTACTTACCCATATGTTACTTCTTCGAGTACGATGACGGCTGGCGTTTGTACAGGTTTGGGTATCGCTCCTTCAGCGATAGGGAAGGTATTAGGAATAACTAAGGCATACTGTACTAGAGTAGGAAGTGGACCTTTTCCGACACAGTTAGATGATCACGCAGGAGAGACCTTAAGAAAAATAGGTCAGGAATTTGGTGCCACAACAGGACGTCCTAGAAGATGTGGATGGATAGATATCCCGCAGCTAAAATATACGATTATGATCAACGGTGTAACACATCTTACGGTTACTAAATTAGATGTCCTGAACACTTTTGAACATATCATGGCTGCCGAGAAATATAAAGTTAATGGCGTAGAAACAGAGGAGTTGCCATATGAATTAGACAATAGTCTGATCACGCCTATTTACAAAAGTATCGATGGTTGGCAATCAGATCTTTCTGATGTGAAAGAATATGATAGCCTGCCAGATGCGGCTAAGTCTTTTATAACTTATCTAGAAAAAGCTTTGGGAATCCCAGTAGTATATGTTTCTACTGGTCCAGCAAGAAGGAGTCTTATAGAAAAAGTATAGACAGCCTATATGTCTACAATACAGTAACGGATAGTATTGTTAATCTAGAATATATTACCTATGATCTCTTATTTTTCTAAAGTATTTTTGCTACTGATATCTCTTGGTTTTGTGAACACAGCATTCGCAACTTCTAGTACTCTGACCGTTTTGAAGAAAAAACCAAAAGCTAAGAAAATAAAAATACAACTCAAAAATGGAGAGAAATATAAAGGCTATATTATCAAAGTAGATGATGATTTTGTCTACTCCGTTCCGAGAAAGAAGATGGTGCAAGATGCTCTAAATAACAACTGTGAATCCTGTGCTAAAGTCCCCTTGGAATCCATTTCTAAAGTTTATAAGAAATCTAAATTTTTATTGATTCTGGGAGGGGTATTACTACTTATAGGCATTGGTGTTGGTATTTTTGTATTTAGTTCTGACGTTTCTGGCGATCGAGGATTCTTACTTTTCTACTTACTATTACTTACAATTGCCTCCTTACCAATTCTATTTGGAATAGGCTGGGGAGTAGGCTCTATTTTTAAAAAGAAGTATAAAGCAGCGGAAGCAAAAAAATACTTGCACGAGCACAGTGCAGTGTATTATGCTAATAAATAATTTTCTATAACAATCTACTAGTCTGGATCTATAGCAATAAGAATGTACTGGTGATCTAGAGACTTGTCATCTGCTTGTATGATTTGTAGACCAGCATTTCTCATTTCTTTCTCTAGATCTGCTAGAGAAATCCTTTCGGACTTAGGAGGGGCTATATTTATCTCTAGATCTTTCATCTTATAATCTACAACTACAAGCACACCGTCCTTAGTAATTGCTTCTCTTAATTTCTGGAAATAGTCCACTTTGTTTTCTATATAGGCCACAGTATTCACAATGAGAACAGCGTCTACTTCATTCGGCTCTAGCATAGGATCTCCAGGAGCAACATGGCGGATATCTATTTTTTGTTGTTGTTCTTTTGAGTAGAATAATTTGATATGTTCTAACCATTTCACCGCATCCTCATCTATATCTACACCGATTACCTTATTGGCTTCTTGGACCAGATATACAAGCCAAAACCCATATCCAGGGCCTATTTCTACTACGGTCTTATTGCTTAGATCACCTAGTTTAGAAACTACATATTCTGGTCTTTGCCAATCTTCTCTTTCCAGTTTTTTTACCGTTAGATCCTCGATATCATTTATAAGAATTTTACCATCTTTTTTCTGAATGATAGATTTATTATAGTTAGGATTTATAACGGATTGGTCAGGTCGGCAGGATGCACAGCATACGATAATAAGTGCAAAAAAGTAGAAGTAATATTTATTAGAATCGAGCATACAATAAGTTCGTGTGGCGAAGTTATTAAATTCTTATATATTCATCAGTTAGCTAAGGTAAATATTGATATTATAATTTACAGAACCGAATAGGGCACCTAGATAGCAGGTTTGTAGTGGATGGAGGTCAATCGGCGAGGCGACAAGTAATGAAGTACAATGTATAGTATACAGAACATTCCGAGCGATATGATGCTAATAACAGCAATCGAATTTGATTGTTTTGATGCATCTTAAATTATCTATTCAGTAATAGAGATTCACAAGATAGACTCCTACAAAAGATGCAGACTTAAGACCTATGCAGGTAGATCTTTTTTATAATCTGCTCTAACTTTGGTCTCATAGTCCTATGTTTCTTACTGAATCCATTAATGATTACGGAAAAACTGGTCCAGCGACCCTCTTTGTTCTTCAGGATTCCTGTGTAGGAAAAGACTCTATCCATAGATCCACTTTTCAGCCAAACCTTACCTTCCATTCCACTGCCTTTAAACATATTGACAACAGTCCCCTCCCTCCCACCTCTAGGTAGAAGCGAACATACTTTTTCTACCCCCATCTTGTTACTATAAGCCATAACGGTAGATGCAAATACCTTGCTGCTTACCGCATTTCTAGCGGATAATCCACTTCCATCTTCCATATGTAGACCCGTTATGGGTACTCCTTGTTTCTTTAATGATTTTTTTATAACAACGATTCCAGCACCTCCACTGGCTCTCATTTTAGCTTTTCCAGCTATAGTTTTGAGAATAGACTCTGCATATAGATTGATACTTTTCATATTTGTGAGCTTGACAATATCTTGTAAAGCTGGAGATTGTATCATATGGATACTGGTCCTTTTTTTTCTATTCTTCTTGAAGGTTGAAGTATAAGACTGAGACTGTATATTCGCTTTTTCTAATTTTTCTCTTACATGGTAAGCTAGAAATAAGGGCGGATCAGGTATAGAACCCTTAATCGTAAAAGTTCCTTCGCCAGCAGGTATGGTACCGGTAAGTCTCTTGTAATAGTTGTAAGGGCCGCCAAAGATATAAGCATTGTCTCCTGTGTTAGAGCTATCTACGGTAATCTCATTAGATAAGTCTAGTCTAGGGATATGTGGTGAGAAGAACTTTACAGCAGGTCTCGTTCCTACTTTTCCTCTTTTGTGTAAGTATATATAGTATTCGTTTTCGTTTATATTAAGACCCCATGAACCACCTGCATAGTAGTTCCCTAAGTCATTCCATTGCCATGATGGACTTATGGGGAAAGAATCAAAAACTGATTCGTCAGCAACGATATCTCCTTCTATACAAGTTATTCCATAGTCTATAATAGCATCTCTAATTATACGCAGTACTTCATCCATGTTAGGATTACCTTCCATCCGCTTACTGCCTAGCGTAGGATCTCCACTTCCTACGATATAGAGGTTACCTTTTAGTGTTCCGTCAGGTCCTATAATACCATCATAACTTATTTCTGTATTGAAACGGAAATCAGAACCTAATCTGTCTATAGCAACCAAAGTAGTAATGATTTTCATAGAGGATGCAGGTACTAACATTTTGTCTGATCGTATATCTACAATTTGTTTTTTTGTTTCTATGTCAAAAGCTGCAATGCTTACATTAGTATGCTTATATACAGACTGAGAAAGTAGTTTTTCTATAGCTTGTTCCGTACTATTCTGTGCATAGATATTGTAGCTGAGCAGACATAGTAATATGATGATGTATTTACTTAATTTTCTCTGTATCATATCCTATGTGAAATAAGGCATCCCCTTGATTTACAACAGAAGCATTATTATGACCTATTATAATACCATCTCTACTCGCTAATACATTTACAGATTTCATTCCAAAAGGATCTTTTATAACACCTATTGGTTCCATTTTCTTGACCCATTTTCCAGAATCTTTTGCCCAGATAAATATTCCTGAATAAGGGGCTCTTAGCCAAGTAGTTTTCTTGACCATTAAATTTTCTTTTTCATCCCTAAAATGTGTTTTGGCCATTTCTAAAAAAAACAATACATTCTTTATCCCCTCTATTCCTTTTTCTATAGAGTAGCCGTCTAAGCGTATAGATTCTCCAGCCTCATACACTATGACCGCAATTTTCTTATCGGTAGCTACCTTTCTAAAAGATTTTGGGATTAGAGGTTTTTCGATAATTAGAGGAGCATCAAAGGCCTTAGCAAGTTCCAGTGATCTGCTATCGTTTCTAGTATATCTTATCTGGGGGTAGTTATATCTAGAAGAACCACCAGTATGGAAATCTAAGGCATAGTCTATATGAGGTAGGATTTTTTTCGTTAGCGTTTTAGCAATTCTAGAGGCTAAAGATCCTGTGGAATTTCCAGGGAAACTTCTATTGACATCTTTTCCATCTGGTACATCTCTGCTGAAGTTTATAAACCCAAAAACATTTAGCAAAGGTATAGCGATAACAGTGCCTCTTTCTAATTTTTCAAAGAATCCCTTTTCTATAGATTTTCTTACTATTTCTACGCCATTTATTTCATCCCCGTGCACGCCTCCTAAGCAGAGTACAGCTGGTCCAGGATGAACACTTCTGTAGATATTTGCCTGAATATATATTCCAGTATCAGAGGGTAGCCTTCCCACAAAAAGTTTTATATTTTTACTTTCCCCTCTTGCCACAAGCTGACCGTCTATATTCAGAACCGCTGTATCCATATATGCTAATCTACTTTACTTTCTATAAAACTAACAATCTTTCCAGCAATATCCACACCTGTAGTAGTTTCTATGCCTTCTAATCCTGGAGAGGCATTTACCTCTAGTATCAGCGGTCCCCGTGCAGACCTGAGTAAATCTACACCTGCGATTTCTAGTTCTAGAACCTTGGTTGCGTTTATTGCTGTCGCTCTTTCTTCCTCAGTTATTGGGACAACCATAGCTGTAGCTCCTCTGTGTAGATTAGATCTAAAATCACCTTCCTTAGCTTTGCGTTGCATAACACCGACTACCTCATTCCCCACAACAAAAATCCTTACATCCGCTCCATCTGCTTCCTTAATAAATTCCTGAAGCATAGCTTTCTGTTTAGTCTTAAAGAAAGTTTCAAAAATAGATTCTGCCATCATTTTCTTTTCTGCAAGGATCACACCTAATCCATGTGTACCGTTGAGTAGCTTTATAACAAGTGGCATACCTAGCTTGTCAATGAGTCTGCTGAATTCCATATAGTTATTAGACATAATAGACTTAGGTACACCTATTCCTTCAGCAGCTAGTATTTGTAAACAGGTTAATTTATTTCGCGCCTTCAATAGTGATTCACTACCTAATGTAGAATAGACTTTGTTAAGCTCAAACTGTCTTATAATTGCAGCACCATATCTCGTATGACCTGCTCCTATTCTAGGAATAACGGCATCTATATTAGTGATAATTTCATTATGATATGAAATTTGTAATTTGTTTTTATCGATTATAATATCACAATTTACATAATCTAAGACACGGACATAATGCTGTCTTTTTCTTGCTGCTCTTACCATGCTCTGCGTACTGTATAGGGCAGGATTTCGGGATAGTATAGCTATATTCATCTTTTATTATCTACGTAATTTAAACGAAGCAATTATGCCAAGGGGTATGCTTTTTTCTAAATATTTTACTTTTAAAAATAATGTCTAAATATCGTGAAAATATAAAGTATGTGAAATTCTTATAGCAGAAATGATTATTTTTTTTCCGATTATCATTCGGTTGTTGTTTTAATATAATTCCATACTGCTCAGCTTTTGCTATTTGGCAGCATAGTTTTATAGATTCACTTATTGTATAGTATGATAACCGTAAGGAAAATTGATTATATATAGGTATGGTAATTATAAGTTCGATAGGGAATAGCTTATATTGGAAGAACAAACCGACAATATGAGTAGAGAAACGGTGATGAATGATCCCAAAACTATAAATGCTTGGTCATTTTTCGATTGGGCTAATTCATCTTATTCCTTAGTAATTTCAACAGCAGTTTTTCCTCCTTTTTTCACGGCTATTGCACCAGATACGATTAGTATATTTGGAGGAGATGTGAAATCTTCCGCATTATATAGTTTTTCTGTGTCATTTGCTTTCTTACTTGTTGCTTTTATATCTCCGATGTTATCGGGAATCGCTGACCACAGTGGTAAGAAATTAATTTTTCTGAAGGCTTTTACAATTATAGGATCAGTAGCTTGCGCATCCTTGTTTTTCTTCGACGATGCTTCAGATGTACTTTTTGGAATCTCAGCCTTTATAATAGGTACTGTAGGTTTTGCAGGAGGCTTAGTCTTCTATAATGCTTTTCTTCCTGAGATCGTTACCTCCGACAGGTATGACTATACAAGTGCTAGGGGATACGCTTTCGGTTATGTAGGTTCTGTCATTCTGTTGATTTTTATTTTGCTAATGATACAGTTTCCTCAGATTTTTGGGATAGAGGAAGGTTCTACCTTGCCAGCGCGACTAGGGTTTTTACTAGTGGGGGTATGGTGGTTAGGATTTGCGCAAATAACCTTTAGACGTATGCCTAAGGATAAGGAAGGTACGCTAGATTATAGTTATGTCAAAGCTGGGTTCAGAGAGGTTGTTGTAGTATTTAAGGAGCTTGTGAAAAACAAGAATGTATTTAGATTTCTTATGTCTTACCTCTTTTTTATAGCAGGGGTTCAGACCGTAATATATGTTGCTACAATTTTCGCAAAGGTAGAGTTAAATTTTGAAACTTCAGAACTGATTCTAGTGGTCTTATTGCTTCAGCTCGTAGCTTCTATAGGGGCTTATATCTTTGCTATGGTATCTAACAAATTAGGTAATAAGTTGACCTTACTTATTCAGATATTCATATGGGTAGTGATCTGTGTTGCGGCTTATTTTACAACTGGAAAAATGTTTTTTTATGTTGTCTCTGCATTCGTAGGTCTAGTCTTAGGTGGTATACAATCTCTTTCTCGGTCCGCTTACAGTAAGATGATAGATAAGCACAAAGATCGACTGACAAGTTATTTTAGTTTCTATGATGTATTGTCAAAAATAGCCATTGTCTCTGGCGCATTTATTTTTGCTATGGTAGATCAGCTTACAGGAAATATGCGATATTCTGTTTTATCACTAGGCGTATTATTTATGATCGGCTTTGTAATCTTATTAACAGTTGATAGTAAGTCGATGTCAGAGCAATTGTAGTTAGATAAAGGATATATTTGAAGGCTACTATTTCTGAAACTCGAAACAGCCTATATCGGGAGTTTCATCGCGAGGGTTTCCTAAGATATCAACATCGATACCATTTACAACTACACCATTATCTATAGCTATAGACATAGTGTCTAATCGTAAGTCAAGTATTTCTCTGTCTAGAAATAAAGAGTCATTATTATTGATCACAATACAATTAAGGCAGTGATCTAGAAAATCAGGAGTACCTTCTTCTAGAAGTAATTCATCTATTCTTGTTATAGAATTATTGAACTGATAGTTGTAAAAGCTAGAGGGGTTTTCGGACTCATCAATTAGTAATATTTCATCATCATTGGATCCCGTTACGATACAATTATTATAAGTAACATTTAGAGGGTTTAGCAATAGAGGTAGGACACAATCTACATCTTGGCATATAGCGTTATCCATATATACTGCTGGCTCAGAATTATTAGCATTATAGAAGGTGCAATGATCGAAAGTATAATTACCTCCATACACTATTTGCACAGCATTACCACCGTTGTTATATGTTTGTGTATTCCTAGCAGTGACGGCAGCATGGAATCCTACAATGGCAGATCCGGAAGTATTAGCTAATGTACAAGATATTAACTCTAGCTCTGCTAGCGAGTCTACTCGGGAACCTACAATAGAGTTTTTTATAATAGTATGTTCAAATTTATTATTCTTGCTTTCATTGAGAAACCTTATACCGACCCATTGTCCTGGTACGTCACTAAATTCTTCTTCTAACCTATCTCCTTGTATTATCACAGGATTATCTGCTGTTCCTCGCGATTGTATAGAACCATCAGGAAATACTGCTATAAGCCCATCATTGAAAATACCTACATCAGGGTCTATTACGAGTCCTCCATGTACATATATTTCTGTTCCTGCGGGCAGTATGAGATTACAGCTGTCTATTAGTAATCTACCATGTATAACATAGGGCTTAGGATCATCTAGTATTATTTCTCCAAGATCACAACTGAGCAAGGATAATTGTCCAGATCTATTTCTATCAGTTATATAATTAGCGTTTTGTCCCCACGCTTGTAACAGAACTTGTTGGGCATTGTCGTTGTAGGTAATATTGACATTTTCTTCTATAACAAAGGGACTATTGGATAATGGACTATCTGGATTTACCGTTACTTCAGCAAACACATAGATACTATCATTAGGCAGTATCCTTACATCTGAGAGTTGATTCGTACTTTGTCCGTCTATATTAAGTCTAAAAAAACTAGTTGTTGGGTTTTCTAAGCTGATATTGCTCACAACAGCAGTTTCGTTATACGGATTGAAAATTTTAAAAGATCTTGTAGCAGAACCTACAGCAGTAAATACGGTATCAAATCTTATCGTATCCTGAGAGAATAGGAAATCTGCGTCCTCTCCATTGTAGAAATTTTCTTTATTACAGGAGCACAGATACACCATGATCAGGGTCATAAAAAAATAAATAGTTATATTTCCATTTCTCATATTCTACAAACGTATAAACTACGAAATTAGGTATTATTTTAAGATATATATCCAGATCATAGGAAATTCCTATTATTGACATACATGTTTTTGTCCTAAGCTGTACATGTATAAATAAGGATTAAGTTTAGCTTTACCATCTATATGACGACTAGTCGAGTTAAGCTTAATATAGATGTAGTGATTCCTGCATACAATGAGGAAAGATCTATTGCGAAAGTACTAGGGGAGATCCCTTCTGATCTTGTAAGGAACGTAATAGTGGCTAATAATGCTAGCACAGATAATACGGCTGATGTAGCAAGGGAGGGCGGAGCTGTGGTAGTAGACCAGCCAATGAAAGGATATGGTAACGCATGTCTTAAAGGACTGGAATATATAAAAAGCGTAAAGCAGGAACCTGATATTGTGGTGTTTATGGATGGAGACTATTCTGATTATCCAGAAGAAATGGTAAAACTCATTGCACCTATAATTCATAAGAAAATGGATCTAGTTATAGGTTCTAGAGCTAAGGGTGATATGGAAAAGGGCTCGATGACGCCTCAGCAAATTTTTGGCAATTGGCTAGCTACTAATCTGATAAGGATTCTATACAAGTACGAATTTACAGACCTAGGACCTTTCAGAGCGATAAGATATGATGCATTGAAAAAGATAGATATGCAAGACAAGGATTTTGGCTGGACAGTAGAAATGCAAGTGAAGGCGGCGAAGTACAAAATGAATTGCATAGAAGTTCCAGTTAGATATAGAAAACGTATAGGTGTTTCTAAAGTTTCAGGTACGGTAAAAGGCACCATATTAGCAGGACATAAGATCTTATGGACTATTTTTAAATTATTGTAAACAGATTTTTTGGATGATATATTTTGCATACATAGTATTAGGCGTTTATCTTATTGCACTGATCTATGTTACGATATTTTGTATGATGCAATTTCATTTACTATTTCATTATTATAAGCATCATCTAGGCAAAGATACATTTGATCAGCTGAAGCCGCAAGCTGTCATAGAGGATAATGAATGGCCATTTGTGACCATACAGCTTCCTATTTTTAATGAAAAATATGTTGTAAAAAGACTGATTCAGAATATTACAAGCTTAGACTATCCCATTGACAAATTCGAAATTCACGTACTAGATGATTCTACAGATGAGACGGTTTCTTTAGTAAGAGAACAGGTAGATTATTTTGCGAATCAAGGATTTCTAATTGAGCATATAAGGAGAACAGATAGACAGGGGTACAAGGCAGGAGCTTTGAGAGATGGTATGGAAAAGGCGAAAGGAGAATTTATCGCCATCTTCGATGCGGACTTTCTTCCAAAATCAGATTTCCTCAAGAATACAATACCTTATTTTCAGAATGAGAAGATAGGCGTGGTCCAGACTCGCTGGGAACATATTAACCAGGATTATTCTCTGATAACTAAGTTGCAAGCTTTCCAACTCAATGTACACTTTACAGTAGAGCAGCAGGGGAGAGAGTCTGCCGATTATTTATTACAGTTCAATGGTACTGCGGGAGTATGGAGAAAAGAGACGATATATGACGCAGGTGGCTGGCAAGCCGACACCCTCACAGAGGATTTAGATCTCAGTTACAGAGCTCAGATCAAGGGATGGAAAATTGCTTTCTTAGAAGAAATAGGATCTCCGGCAGAATTGCCGGCAGAGATGAATAGTCTGAAAACACAACAGTATAGATGGATGAAGGGTGGGGCAGAGACCGCTAAGAAAATATTACCTACGGTGTGGAATGCAGAAATGAAATTATCTAAAAAAATTCATGCAAGTATGCACTTACTGAGTAGTTCTGTATTCTTGTTTGTTTTTCTATTGGGTGTCTTTAGTGTCCCATTATTATTCGCACTGACTCCCTTAGATATTTCTATTAATAAATTTATGTGGTTCCTTGTCGGATTATTTGCCATCATTATAGTCTATTATGTAGCGAACAGTTCCGTACTTGATAGCAAGGAATCCAAACTAAAATTCTTTGTTAAGTTTGTATTGATATTTCCTATATTCTTAGCTTTATCGATGGGATTGTCGCTACATAATAGTATTGCAGTACTGCAAGGTTATAGAGGTAAAAAATCACCCTTCGTCAGAACACCTAAGTTTGATATAAAGAACATATCAGACAAAATAAAAGTTAATAGTTATATACCCAAGTTGGCAGGTACAACAATTATCGAAGGGATATTAGCCTTGTATTTCTTGTTTGCGGTAATTGCTGGTATTAAGATTAATGATAGCTCTTTTCTAATTTTCCATATATTGCTTTTTGTAGGCTACAGTACGATCTTTTTCTATTCTGTAAAACATATGAGCTTTAAAGAATAAAATTAAATCATGAAAGAACAATTAACAACGGTGTTCTTTATGTTGTTTTTTGTGGTTACCATGCTATGCTTAGCATTTGTGCCAGGTCAAGAGGACTTTTACACATTGATCACCTTTTACGGCGTTTCCTTTCTTATATATATACTGCTATTAAGATCTAGCAGCCTCAAGCATAACTATTTTCACTATTTTATTTTTCTAGGTTGTTTAGTGAGGGTTCTATTAATATTTCACTTCCCTAATCTTTCAGATGATATTTATAGATTTTACTGGGATGGTCAGCTAACACATTACGGGCTAAATCCCTATGCATACTTACCTACAGATCTGCTGAGTATGACAGATGAGATCCCATTGGGAATAAATAAGGATTTGTACGCTTTATTAAATTCCCAAGAATATTATACAATCTATCCGCCCTTCGCGCAAGTCATGTTCTACTTGTCATCTTTCTTTACGGATATAAGTTCGTTTGGAGTTAGTATGAAAATCTTGTTCTTTATATTTGAGTTAATTTCCCTTCATTATTTGATACGGTTGTGTACGTTTTATGATATAAGTAGAAGCAACACGATTATTTATTTTTTGAACCCTTTAGTGATAATAGAAGGATGTGGTAACCTACATTTTGAAGTGCTTATGATCAGCTTTTTATTGATGGGATTATATTATTTTGTTTCTAGAAAGATAGCTCCCTTTACTTTAGCTTTCGTTCTAGCTATCGCAGTTAAGTTGACACCATTACTTCTGGGCCCTCTTTTCCTAGTAAAGATTAAAGATCATAGAGATAAAAAATTATTCCTAATATTAGGAGGCCTATTTTTCTTTTTGCTTTTTACACCTTTATTCATTGGTTTAAATTATGTCAATCTTTCTGACAGTATAAATCTGTACTTCAGGAAGTTCGAATTTAATGCGAGTATTTATTACATCTGTCGGTTTCTAGGTATCCAGTACAAAGGATATAATATGATAGCTTCGATAGGCCCTCTTCTAGGTCTGTTATCCTTAGGGAATATTCTCTTTTTAGCTTTCCAGAAAACCCAGAACAAAGCTTATATTTTTCACCTCTCTATACTCAGTTATACAGTCTACTTATTTTTTGCAACGACGGTTCACCCATGGTATCTCATTCCCATTATAGCGCTCTGCGTTATAAGACCATTTCTATATGTGATTGCCTGGTCAGGTCTTATATTTCTGAGCTATTCTATTTATGGGAATCCTGGATTTATTGAGAATTTGTACTTAGTTGCATTAGAATATTTCTTAGTCTTTCTAATATTCTATCTAGAGGTTATTAAAAAATCCATAAGCTGGGATATTTTTAAATGTAAGGATTAGCGATATATCTTAGACTCATTTTTTTTTAAGTAAGAAAAAAATCAAGCGTAGAACTATATTTCACAATCTTTCAGAATATAATAGATTTTCTAGTGAACAGGATAAATCACTAGAGTGGAGTAATAATACCATTTCTATTTTTAGATGACGGAAAAGGATTTAGAATTGTTCAAAATGGATCAAGGCAAAATACGTAGGCGAACCCATAGGTTCGGCGAGGCTTTTTAACGAAGGAACATGAAGAACAAAGTAAATAATTACCGTCATTCTAAATTAGAATTGGTATAAGGAGTTACCTTTTGTATAACTTTCCTGATAGACAAGTTATGGAACCATCTGATCAGTAATGGTATATTGCGAAGATTGTAAATATTCTTATCTAATAATAGAGCACGTACACAGTAGTTCACATAACTTTGAGGTTTAAATTTTCGGTCTTATACTTTTTAGGAGTTATACCATTTCTATTTTTAGATGACGGAAAAGGATTTAGAATTGTTCAAAATGGATCAAGGCAAAAAATGTAGGCGAACCCATAGGTTCGGCGAGGCTTTTTAACGAAGGAACATGAAGAACAAAATAAATAATTACCGTCATTCTAAACTAGAATTGGTATTAGACTCATTTTTTTGTATGTAAGAAAGAAATCAAGCCTAGAACTACATTTTACAAATCCTTTCAGAATGAAATAGATTTTCTAGTGAACAGTATAAATCACTAGAGTGGAGGAATTAGGAGTTACCTTTTGTATAACTTTCCTGACAGACAAGTTATGGAACCATCTGACCAGAAATGATATATTGCGAAGATTGTCAATGTTCTTATCTAATAATAGAGCACGTACACAGTAGTTCACATAACTTTGAGGTTCAATTTTCGGTCTTATACATTTTAGGAGTTACAAGTGGTAATTGGCGTTTGAAATCAATGGCATGTGTAAGGAGAGACGTAGGAATTCTAAGCTACCTATATATAAGAATATTACGGGTACTTAGCACAAAAAAAAGCAGCTATCAATTAAGATAACTGCTTTTGAGTATATATCTAAAGGAATATTAATATTCCCACAAATCGTGTTCGAAATTGAAGAGTTCAGCTTTGATTTTTTCTGACTCTAATAATCTATCTATTCCTGCTCTCTCATATCCATCATAGATATCTTTGATCCTAAGATCTAGAGAATTAGATTTCTTTGTTATAAAACTAGCAAATGATCTATCCTCAAAAACATCATACCAAGATCTAGGAGCTATATCATTATTATCATTAAAGACTCTTTGTTTTGATAAGCTTTCTCTAGCTTCTGGATAATAAACCCAGAATAAAGGACGTGTAAAACCGGATTCTAACTCTTCACTGCTCTCTGTGTACATTGGTGCGATTCCTAAGATTCTAACTTTTAACTTAGATTCTTGTTCATCGAAATACCACATTTCCTTTACACGATATTGGTTAATATCTTCCCAGTTAATCTCATTTCTCACAACTTCTATTTTTTCCTCATAGGTGTCGTAATCAAATGTAGAGATTGTATCTATCTTATTGACTAGTTTCTCAACCTCTTCTAATGTGTAAGCAGCAGAAAAGTCTTCTTCTTTAAATAAAGTTATATCACCGTTAGTAGCCATCTCTCTTAGTATGGTAAAAAACGGGCCATTCTCGTATCTAAAGTAAAGATTCATTTTCTCTCTCGTATCGATAACTCTCCAGATTCTTTTTTCCCAAGCTATATCAGCTTCTCGTATAGGAGCATACTTTAAGAATCTGCCTTCTTCTACTAGTGTCCGCTTTACGATATCGTCTATAAAGATATCTTCCATGGGCTCACTAGATTCTGTTATCTGAGCTTCTCTATCTTCCTTCTGTGCTGATAACTGCAACGTTACAGAAATAGAAAGGATTAAGGTTAATATTTTTAAATACTTCATGATTTATTCTTTAATTGAAAGAACGTTATTTAATTCTGAAAGACATAGAACCCAAATCTCTAGGAGCTGGATCTCCAGGACATGAACATTTGATACCATCTAGAAGATATACATCGCCTGGTCTAGCCTTATTTATTATCGCTTTTGCGTCTCCTCCAAATCTTCCACCTGGATTTTGTGCAAGCTGGGGATCTTGTCTCTTTGGTATTCTTACCATTCTGAAACCCTTGATATCACATTTTGCATCGAAATCAAATCCTTCTAGAACAGGGAACACTCCTGGTTGTACTTTGAGTTCACCAGCAGACATGCTTCCACCTTTCGACTTACCTACTTTAGGTATGGGATCTGGAATTCTTTTTACTCTGAAATCTCTACTTTCGCTGAGACCTGGCGCAGTTACATTGATCTTAGCAAACTCTCCTTTCTTAGTAGGTCTAGTAACTTTTACGCTGTAAGCTCCTGCACTAGGGGATATAGATCCTCCACCGGCACCACCCATACTTACTTTTATCTGACTACTAGGAACTCCTGCTGCTGTTACCGCCACGGGGTTATTTACACCTATGTAGAATACATTCATTTTAGTTGCTGATACAGCAACAGATCTTTCTCCTACTTCGTATTCATACTCTTTCTTGTAAGTGTCAGTTTTACCTGTTACTGGGTTAGTTATAGACGCAGACGCAGTATATTTTTTCTTACCTAGAGAATTTGCAGTTTCTTCAAATGTCGCAACTCCGTCCTTGTCAGTCGGAAGTTTACGTCCATTTACAGAAACAGAAATGCCAGTGTTAGAATCAGATCCAGCAGATGCGCTTAAGAACACATCAGTTTTGAATTTTTCTCCTTTGATGATGTAAGACTTTTCTGGGGAAGATACTACTGTGAACTTGTCTAGGACAACTTCTTTTGTAAGCCCCACCTTTCCTGCTAAGTAATTTAATACTGCAGCTTCAGAAGACTTTATATCATTCTTAAATTTTGAAAAGATAGGCATTGTAGCTCCTAATGGCATATGACCAAACGTAAAGTCTGACCAATTCTTCTTTGCGTTAGGAGAATTTTGCCATGCTTCCTCATCTATGTTTATTGGCAAATTTGCAGCAAATTTTGCTCTATCCGGCTCATCAATAAATTGTAGAAAATCGTTTCTGAGTGAAAGCATTTTTTCCTTTAATTCTTGACCCTTACCTTCATCTACCATAAATCTCGTAGTAGCAGCATAATCTTTCTTTCCCTTGAGTTCTCTCTTGCTGTGTACCATTACATAGTCACCCTCTCCTACAGATCCGTCTCTGTCTCCTGACTCATCTATAAGCAGATCTATAAGATTGTCTATATAAATAGATGCATTTTTGGAGATTTCTCTTGTAGGATCTACTTTATCGGCATAAACCTTTAGCGACGCCTTTTTCTTGGCACTTTCTTTTATTGTTTCTGGTTTAGCATCGTTAGATGTATCCAGTGATGTGTTCGCGGTTTTAAGTCCTTCATCTACCATCTCGAATGCATTAAATATCTCAGCAGAGACATTCAGTGCGAGAAGGGCAGTAAGAACCAAATACATGATGTTAATCATTAATTGCCGCGGTTCCTTTGGTATTGACATTTTATTATTTTTCTAAGATTTATAAATGGAATTAGACTACGCTTGTGTAACGCCTTGTTTGAATGCACCTAACACGTTTCCATACACTGAGTTCAATCCAGAAAGGTTTCTGTTTAGTGACTCGATTTGGTCTTTGTATTGTTTTGTGTCATCCACAGTATCACTTAGCGTTGACATTGCTTCATTCATCTTAGAATAAAAATTATGCATTGTTTTCATTTGTTCAGAAGTTTCTGAGAAATCTACTTCTTGAAGCGCTTTAAGCGATCCTAGACTTTTAGACATAGATTGTAACTCATCTAACATTCCTCCTAATCTTCCTTCTACTTGGTCAGCATCCAATGCTCTAGATGGTCCTGCTCCTCCCGATGCAGCCATAGGTGTAAGATTAGAGTTGTAAGCATCTAGTCCTGGATACAACTTTTCCCAGTAATAATCTTTTTCAGGTCCTATAATTCCTAAGAAAGCAAATAATACTGCCTCTACAATAAGACCAACTGTAATCATCATTCCTCCCCAAGGGTAAGAATTAATTTTCCCTAGTGCTCCTAGCATTACTGCACTCGCACCTAGACCGATAAGTAAATTTTTGAAATACTTAAATCCTTTAGACTTTAAAAAACTCATTTCTAGATTTTGTTTAGTGTTTATAAAAATACTATACTTCAACGTTATACATCAAAATATATTACATAGATAGTTAGAAAGTAGAATGCAATGGATATGTTCTAGAACAAACGAAAACAAACAAAAAACGGAAAGTAAGTTTTTACATTTCCGTTTTCTATTTATATAATTTATCGCTTAAAAATCGTTGATAGATCTTCCTAAGAAGGTAAGTGCACATCTAAATCCTATATATGATTTTGTAGTGTCTTGGTATTCCCAGTGACGAGTTCCTGTTTGACAGAAATAAGAAATATCTTTCCACGACCCTCCTCTCAGTACTTTTCTTTTATATGCTTTCGGATCATCATCAGATGCATCGTATTTTATATCTGGATTCAGATCATGTACATGTGAATAAGCTCCAGGATAATAAGCCGACTCCGTCCACTCTGCTACATTTCCAGCCATACAGTAAAGTCCGTAATCATTAGGGAAATAAGCATCTGCCTTTACAGTATATAGACCTCCGTCTTCTGGATAGTTTCCTCTCCCTGGCTTAAAGTTAGCAAGAAGACAACCTTTAGCGTTTCTTATGTAGTACCCTCCCCAAGGGTAAGGTGCCATATCTCGCCCACCTCTAGAAGCATACTCCCACTCAGATTCTGTAGGTAATCTGAACTCCTCAGAATTAGGCTGGTCAGTCATGAAGGTATTCCACATCTGTGTTCTCCAGTGACAGAAAGCTTTAGCTTGTTTCCAATTTACACCTACAACTGGGTAATCATCAAATGAAGGATGCCAGAAATAGTTTCTTGTGTAAGGCTCGTTATATGAGTAAGCAAAATCTCTTATCCAACATAGTGTATCTGGAAAGATATTAACTTCCTCTTCATTTATCAGCTGATTTCTTACTACACCCTCGGCTCTAGCAGCTTTTTGCCAGTCTACCCATCTATACGTATAGTTTAGCTGTCTAGTATCTAGTTCTCTGTTATCATTAAGAATCATATCACCAGAATAAAACATCTCATCGAGTGTTTCGTCAGTATAATCTAACTCATACTCCCAGTCAAGCATTTCATTCCCGTAATCATCTTCTATGAAATCACCCATTATAGTGTGGGCTATAGAATCTTTGACATGATATACAAACTGACGGTACTCATTATTAGTGATCTCCGTATCATCCATGAAGAATCCTTGTATGGATATAGCTTTAGGACGTTGTGTGTTATCACCGAAAACGTCTTGGTCACTCTGACCTATGTGTAAAGTACCTGAGGGTACATATACCATTCCGTATGGATTGAGCCCTGCATAGCTAGGTCTATCTACCACACCTACTAGTTGCCCTGATTCTTCTCGCCCACATGAGCTTATAATCAGCATGACAAATAATATTCCAAGCAACTTATGTGTTCCTCCTTTCATTTCCTGTTTTTGAATTTAAATTAGAGTCGTTATACTTAAAGCGTGTAAAAATAATGTTTTGATCCTAAAACAAAATTAAAATCAAATAAAAATACTATAAAATGTAATATTAACAGTTGATCAGCATTGAATAGAACGCAATTTGACCAATTGTATTATGGTTTTACTTTAATAATTGAAACTTTTTCCAATATTTATAAATTTCTCGTATTGTAAATAATTTTTGGTGGTAATCCTATACCTATGAGTTTTTGCAAATTGTAATTAATTACAAACTCATGGGAGCCGTCATTCACTTTTTGAAGTGACGATAACCCATAATCATAGCTGTAAGATAGTCTATAATGCTTATCTATCTGCATTCCCATAATAAAAATAAGGCCTTCGATAGACTGACTATCGTAACCTCGTACTCCTAACCCTCCAAAAACATTGCCATACTGTAATGTTGTCGCTATTGCCGTTTGTATAGATTCATTATTTGCCTGTAAGAAAATAGAAGGCTTAATGTAGGCATCTATGTTTTCTAGGTATATCTTCATCTCGGTAAAAAAAGTATAGCTAGTTTGTAAATCTATACGATAATCACCCACAGGGATTTGATTGGTGGGGAAGTTAGTTATGGAGAACCCAGTCTCTATGTTATTATTAAGAAAATAAACGCCTAGTTTCCAGTTAGGGCTTATTCCATAGCCTTGATTATTGCTGAGCAATAGATCATTATGATTTATTATATTCTCATATTCTCCACTAGGGGTTCGTAATTTAGATCCATCAATACTTTTTTGTAATATTCCTAAAGTTAAGCCAGCAGAGAATGTCCCTATTTTGGTAGGTATTATATAGTTGTACCCTAGCAGTACAGATGTATTCCTTTCTGCACCAAGGTTTTCAGACGCAACATTTATGCCTACAGAACCTTTTAATAAATATAAAGGCATATGTGCATTAATCCCTAATTGAGAAGGATTTGATGAGAGCTGGTTCCACTGAGATCTGTAATACGAGTTTACAGAAAGTGACCTTTCTAATCCACCAAATGCAGGATTAAACTCATACTTATTATACATGTATTGTGTGTAATGACCATTTTGTTGTGATTGAATGGTCATAGGTATCAATATCACTATACTAAGTAATATACAATTTACAAGTCTTGTTAATATCAAAAAATAGATTGTGTTATATCGCAATATAACGTCTTACTTTTATATTTTCAAATTAAGAGCTAAAACTTATCTGTAAATTGTCATGAGCGATAAATACGTTAGGGGGTAATGCCTTTTCTATTTCCTTATGATTGCCCATATGGTGACTAAGGTGCGTTAGATAGCAGATTCTTGGATTGATTGTAGATATAGCGTCTAGAGCTTCAGCGAGACTAAAGTGGGAGGGATGACTTTCTTTTCGTAAAGCATTAATGACAAGCGTATCCGTCTTATCTCTAAGCAAGTCCATTTCTTCTGCTTTTATAAGGGAGGCATCAGTTATATAGGTTAGTTTGCCCAACTTAAATCCTAGAATAGGTAATTTTCCATGATGTACTCTAAACACAAGTAGATCGCTTCCATTAATATTATTCCATCCCTCGGATATAGTTCCTAGCTTTATTTTAGGTAGACCTGGATAAGTACCAGAAAATATATAGTTGAAACGTACGGATAGATCTTTTACAACTCGGGCTTCAGCATGTAAAATAATATCTTTCTTATGTTTAAAGTTGATGGGGCGAACATCATCCATTCCCGCTGTGTGATCTGCATGCTCATGTGTAAGCAAAATATGATCTAGATCTGAGATATTATTTTCTAGCATCTGAGATCTGAAATCTGGACCTATGTCAATGAGGAATTTATTTTTATGATCATCTATATATATGGATGATCTATATCTTTTGTCTTTTGGGTCCGATGATACGCATGTTTTGCACGCACACCCTATGACAGGTATGCCTTGTGAAGTTCCTGTTCCTAGAAAAGTAGCTAACAATATTTTTTATTATGCTACTAATTTAAGATCTATTTGCTTATTAGTTATAGATTTTAAGAAATATAAATCTTTCTCTTCTTGTAGTTCTGGATCGAGTGGATCTATTTGCTTAAGTATCAGCCCAAAGTGATCTAATTTTTGTTTCACTTCCAAAAATTTATTTATGACAATTACTTTTTTTTCTTTGAGTATACAATATCCCGATTGAAAATTTCCACGTTCATAACGAATGCTATAGCCATCTTTTTTCAATATCGTTTCTATTCTTGTTAAATTTGCCTTAGAATATCGCATGTAATCTATTCGTTTTGTGATATGCAAGCAAAAATATCATTTTATCATATAAAGCCAAATCATAATGTGTTTATTTTACAGGATATCTTTAGTTACATGTTTTATGCTTCTTAATTCAGTGTTTATCCATGCTCAAACTGGTTTTATTGGAAAGATCAAGCTAGGACTTAATGCTACGCAAATTCATGGTGATGGATTATTTGGTTACGACAAACTCGGGTTGATTGGTGGGGCGCAGCTTTCTTATGAATTGAATAGCAGGTTTGATATGGGTTTCGAGTTTTTATTAACTCAAAAAGGAAGTCAGGCTAAAATTTCATTTTCTTCACCTGCTGATATCCAAAGAACTACGCTAAACTACATAGAGTTTCCACTATTTATAACGGTAAAAGATTGGTTCATAGAAGATGGGGGCTATTATAAAATTAAGGCTCACGGTGGATTTTCATATGCCTATCTTATGGATGTATCTTCATCTAATGGTTTATATCAGAATGACTTAGGTAATTTCAATAATACAGACTTTGCTTTGTTAATTGGTGTCAGTTATGCGCTTGGACCTAAGATGGAGGCTACGGCTAGATATACTAATTCAGTTACTAAGATTTATAAAAACGAAAATTTAGAAACTGATGGTCTGTTAAACTATCTTTGGAGTTTTACACTAGATTATAAGTTATAAATACTATGAAAAATATATTATACTTTTCTTGTTTTCTTCTTTTTTTAGCTTGTAAATCTGAAATCAAAATCAAGGATAATAATACGTCAGCAAGCGAAAGTATTGCTATGGCTAAGGTTAACCTACCTTCCATCTCCCAAGAATTGATAGCAGATTTACTAAATAACTGCGATCAGGTAGATTTCATATTTCATTACCAATCATTTAGTATGAATATTTCGGAGAAATCTACTATTGTTTCTCACCTTAAAGGGATATCTCCTAATGCTGTAAAAGAATATCCTAATAATTGTAAAGCACAAGGAAGAATAGCCTATTATAGTAAAGGAGAAATGCTGGCAGAGACTGATCTATATTTTGATAAAGATTGCAAACTTATGTTGTTCATGGAAAACGAAAAACCTGTTTCTGGTAATTATTTAAACAATTCTGGTATAGATTTCTTAAATAATTTATTCGCTCAAATTGAAAAGCAATAGCTCATTGTATTATGCTGCCGTAGATTTAGGTACTAACACTTTTCATGTCCTAATAGCTAGGTTAGAAAAGGATGAAGTTGTGGAAATATTTAAGAAAAGAATTTTTGTATTTCTATTAAGAAATAAAACATTAGCTATAGAAGGAACTTCAGTTAATAGAGCTTATAAGGCAGTATTATATATTAAAGGAATTATTAATAAATATAATTGTAATGCTGTCAAAGTAGTGGGTACTGAAGCGTTAAGGGTTTCCCAAAATGGAAAAAAAATTAAGACTGATTTAGAAAAAATTCTAGGAGAAAAAATAAATATAATTTCAGGGAAAGAAGAGGCTAGACTGACTCACTTAGGTGTTTCTAACTCGTTAAAATCTATGAATCGAGCCTACACAATAATAGACATCGGTGGAGGAAGTATAGAATTTATTAAGGTAGGTAAATCCGGAAATTTCATAAGTTCAGACTCTCTTCCGATAGGAGTTAGTATACTGGCTAAAAAAAGTAATTATTTGCAAAAATTGGATTTAGATACTATAGAACCTATGCGATATTTTTTATCTATTTACGATTCTATAATAAAGACTTACAGCAATCAAATGGTGGTTTTTAATGGTGGATTTTGTGAGGTTTTTGCAGCTAGAGAATTTTCCGTTTTACTCAATAATATTTGTAGTAATATAGATAGAGATAGGCTTGTTCTGGTATGCAAAAGACTTGTATTCTCGGATCTAGATATGAGAAAAAAGATAGATTGGTTGCCATGGAATAGGCAGGAGAACATGCATCTATGTGGATTCCTTTTGGTGCATTTAATTAATACTTTATGCCCCAGATCTATCATATATTCACCATATTCTCTCAAAGAAGGAATAATTTTAAGCTTGTCTAAAAATTAATTTAGTATATTTAAATAATTTTGTTAATTACATGGAATTTTTTGAATTAATTACTTCAGAATGGGCTATAAGAGCGATTATAGCATCCTCACTTGTAGGTATAATGTGTGGTGCTTTAGGGTGCTTTCTAGTTCTTCGTAATATGTCCCTGATAGGTGATGCACTTTCTCATGCTATTTTGCCTGGTATATTTTTTTCCTATCTCTTAGTTGGATATTCTACACTGGGGTTCTTTTTTGGTTCTACTTTAGCTGGATTACTTACGGCTGTTGCAATAACCTGGGTTCAGAGCAATGTAAAAACTAAAAATGATGCAGCCATAGGTATTATTTTCACAGCGATGTTTTCCATAGGAGTGATGGGTATTTCCTGGCTTAACCAGAGTCAAGGAACACACTTGGATTTGAAAGATTTTTTGTTTGGTAATGTTTTAGGGATATCTACAGAGGATATTATATTGACTTTAATAGTAACTGTTTATACGATACTTAGTATTGTTGTTTTTTACAGATATCTGTTTATAACTACTTTTCAGCCAACGATTGCTACTTCTATGGGCTTTTCTACTAAGCTACTACATTACTTCTTTATGCTCTTGTTATCCGTCGCTGTGGTTTCCTCTCTTAGAACAGTGGGTGTTATATTAGTAGTCGCTATGCTCATAACTCCAGCAGCTACAGCTCTTTTATTATCTAATAAACTAAAAGTTGTATTAGTCTTATCATCTCTCATAGGTATGTTTTCTGCTGTGCTAGGTTTGATTATTTCTATATGGTTCCAGACAACACCTGGTCCGGCTATGACTTTATCTGCTACTGGGTTTTACATAATCGCCGTAATTTTCTCTCCTAACAAAGGCTTACTCTTTAAGTGGATGACTAAAAGGCAACAACTCAAACGAATTATAAAAGAAGATATCTTGAGACAAGTAATTAAAAAAGACGGTAAAGTAGGAGTTAGCACTAACGAGGTTAAAAAAAGATTAGCGCTATCTAATTCACAGATCGCTAAAGGTGTTGGAAGTCTTATAGGTCTAGGATTATTACAAAAGAATAAAAAACAACTAAAATTATCAAAAAAGGGACTTAAGTCTGCAAATAAGCTGGTCAGAGCGCACAGATTGTGGGAAACTTACCAAGTTGAAAAGATGGGTTTAGATGCTGAATTAATTCATGATGAGGCCGATTATCTTGAACATTATCTATCTGAAGAGCTTCTCGAAGAGCTAGAGAAAGACTTAGGATATCCTCAAAATGATCCTCATGGTTCTCCTATCCCGCCCAGACAATAGATTATTCGCTTACTTAATTGGTAAAATAGCTTACATTTCTTAAGTCTATTTAAAAAATATTAAAATATCATAGGGGTAAAGACTAATTTTAATGTCATATTCAATGAGAAGTAGTAACTGCGTTGTATCGAATAGCAGTTTCTATTAATCTATTTCACGGCGGATAACACCTTTATCCTAATTATATTGAGCTCTACAATTCCTATATTCATGGAACATGTATTTCTCTATTATTTATTAGATGAGTGTGTTAGCAGTCTTTTTTAACACTAAACACCTAATAAGAATGAGAAATTTTTTACTGAAATCTTTCTTTTCGTTAATTATGCTAACAACTGGTCTACAGTTGTCAGCAAACTCTAGTGAGTTGTCCTGTCACGGCCATATCACAGGTATTAAGATTTACGATCAGATTACAGATGCTGAAGTTCCTGGAATAGGAGCTCTTTACAACGGTATGGAAGTCGATATTTCGCTTCTTCCAGCTAACTATTATTTAGTAATCGAAGCGAATGGTAATATTACCGCAGGAAGATTTACAGTCAACGGATTAGTTGAGAGTTGTGAAAACATTCTACCATATACCTGTCCAGGGGGAGCTGAAAATGGCAATAACTGGAATGCAGGGCTTGGATGTTATGATGTCCATGCTCAAGTATGGCATATAGACAATTGTAATTCAACAGTTTGCGATAGTGAAAACTTTCACTTTTGTATAGTAGCATCAGGTGGTATTAATCCTCCGACTGATCTTAATTGTAGTCCTGGGTTTTTCAAGTATGACAATCACATAACGGTTAACGGTAGTACAGTTACATCTACAGATGGGAAATTTTTAAATGGAGGTACTATCTCTGTTCCAGGCACATTCCCTACAGAATTTTCTGGCCCTGTTAACATAACAATTCCAGAAGCTATTTCATGGGATGGATATTCTGATAGACCTAATGAAGGAATTCAGCATTTTGAAAAATGGAAAGTTGTTTTTCTAAAAAATGGTAATGTTGTAGCAGAAACACCTTATACTAATGATCTTTCTACTGGAGAAACCTCAGCGGAGAGCACAACTGATTTAGGAGGTCCTTACTTCTTACCTAATGGAGTAGACGAAATTCTAATCGTACATTATGAGGATCATATATATGGTAATGGTAGTGCATCTACACCTAATGGAGTATATGCTTCAGGTATATGTTTTGAATACGAAGAGGTTGTAACAGAATGTGACGATGCTCCTGTATGTAATGATGAGTGTTCTAGAGAAGTTTCTAATACCACACAATGTAATACTGGACATCATTACCAAGTATACCTTACAGATTGCGATGGTAACTCTTATATTATAGCTCCTACTACATCTTCATATTTTGAATGTGATAACGGATCTGCACATTATGTTGCAACTGCAAATATTGGTTCGGATGTTTTAACTTGGGATATAACATTTTCAGGTGCTACGACAAATCCTCCTGCAGGTAGCCCTAAAGCTCATAGTTGTGATGCTTATAGTACTTCAGGGTGGGTATATTACCCAGTTACGTGTGGTACTTTTACATCATCTCATCATGGTTCATTTACGATATCAAGAGCAGGACCTTCTTACCAAGTAGGAAATGGTGCTAACGTAACAAGTGCTTCAGGTACTGATTTTGGAGGCTCAGGATGGTATAACCTTTCTGGTGGGGATGGACATTATAATAGCGGAGATGTCAATTTGGTTTTATCGCATGAGACTTCTTGTGCTTCTGGCGAAATTACTGGAAACCTTTATATAGATGTTAATGGAAATGGTGTTCAAGATGCAGGGGAACCTGATCTTGCTAACGTTGATGTAGTTATTACGGACAGTAATGGAGACACTCAGACAGTTTCTACTGATGCTAACGGAGTTTATACAGCTACGGTTGCTCCAGGTTCTACAATTGTAGATGTAGACGAAAATGATCCTCAGTACCCTTCAGGATTCATACAAACAGAAGGAAATGATCCTATAGTTGTTTCTGTAGCTTCAGAAGAAACTACAGATGCAGGTAGTAATGGATACTACCTTCCGGGTACTATTAGTGGTCAGCTTTATCTAGATGAAAATGGAAATGGAATACAGGATCCAGGAGATCCTGATTTAAGTAATGTTGATGTAATTATTACGGATAGTAATGGAGAAACACAAACTGTAACTACAGATTCTAATGGAAACTGGGTAGCGACAGTTCCTCCAGGTCCAACTACTGCAGATGTAGATGAAAATGATCCTGATTATCCAGCAGGTAGTACCCAAACAGAAGGTAATGATCCTACTCAAGTGACTGCAATAGCAGGAGTAAATACAGATGCAGGTATTGATGGTTTCTTTACTCCAGCAACTGTTAGTGGTAGTTTATATATAGATGAGAATGGAAATGGAGTACAAGATCCAGGAGAAGCCGATTTGGCCAATGTAGACGTTATTATAACAGATGTAAACGGAGACATGCAAACAGTTACAACAGATTCAAATGGTAACTGGACTGCGACTGTACCTCCAGGTACGGTAACTGTCGACATTGATGATAATGATCCTCAATTTCCTACAGGTTTTGAACAAACAGAAGGAAACGATCCTACAATTGTTACAGCAGTAGCTGGAATGGATACAGATTCTGGTAATGATGGATTTTTTCTTCCGGGAACAGTTTCAGGTCAATTATATTTAGATGAGAATGGAAACGGAGAACAAGATCCAGGAGAAGCTGATTTAGCTAATGTAGATGTTATCATAACAGATTCTAATGGAGATACACAGACTGTAACAACTGATTCTGAAGGTAACTACGAAGCTGATGTACCACCAGGAATAACTACAGTAAATATAGATGAAAATGATACAGACTATCCAACTGGCTTCGAACAGACTGAAGGAGACGATCCTACAGAAGTGACGGTAACAGCAGGAGAGAATACGGATGCAGGAAATGATGGATTCTTTAATCCAGGAACTGTAAGCGGTCATTTATATATAGATGAGAATGGAAATGGAGAACAAGATCCAGGAGAAGCAGATTTAGCAAATGTTGATGTTATTATAACGGATAGCATGGGTAATATACAGACTGTTAGTACAAATGCTAATGGAGACTGGGTAGCGACTGTGCCTCCTGGGACAACAACTGTTGATGTGGATGAAAGTGATTCGGACTATCCTACAGGATTTGAGCAAACAGAAGGAGATGATCCTTCAGAAGTAACCGCAGTAGCAGGATTGGATGTAGATGCAGGAAATGACGGTTATTATCAGCCAGGATCTGTAAGTGGAACTGTATACTTAGATGAGAATGGAAATGGAGTTCAAGATCCAGGTGAAGACGGTATTGCAGATGTTGATGTAATAATCACAGATTCTAATGGAGATATGCAAACAGTTTCAACTGATGCTGATGGAAATTGGGAAGCAACTGTACCACCAGGAACAACTACAGCAGATGTAGATGAAAATGATGCTGAATTTCCAGCAGGGAGTGCACAAACAGAAGGAGATGATCCTACCGAAGTAACTGCAGTTGCAGGAACGGACATAGATGCAGGAAAAGATGGCTATTATGTACCAGCATCTGTTAGTGGTCACCTTTATTTAGATGAAAATGGTGATGGTATACAAAATAATGATGAGCCAGATTTGGCTAATGTAGATGTGATCATCACGGATAGTGATGGAAATACATCGACAGTTACTACTGATGCTAATGGAGATTGGATAGCACCTGTACCACCAGGAACAACTACAGCAGATGTAGATGAGAGCGATCCTGATTTTCCTTCAGGAAGTACGCAAACAGAAGGAGAAGATCCTACAGAAGTAACTGCAGTTGCAGGAACTGATACTGATGCAGGAAACGATGGTTACTTTGTACCAGGTTCTATTTTCGGAAATTTATACTTAGATGATAATGCTAATGGGACACAAGATCCAGGTGAAGCTGATTTAGCTGGAGTAGATGTAATAATTACAGACAGTAAAGGCAATACTCAGACAGTAGAGACTGATGCTAATGGTAATTGGACAGCTATAGTACCTGCTGGGATCACTACTGCAAATGTAGACGAAAACGATCCTGAATATCCAGATGATAGATCTTTATCTGAAGGAACTGATCCAACGGTTACTGTTGCAGTTTCAGGAGAAGCTGTAGATGGAGGAACAGATGGTTATTCACCATGTCCAGGGGAACCTCAGACTAATGTTAATGATTTATTACTTATATGTGAAGGAGATACAGTAGATTATTCCATATTAAATATTGTAGCAAATGCAGAGTATGTTTGGGAATTTGGATTCGGTGCTAATCCTTCAAGTGCTATAGGACCTGGACCTCATTCAGTTATTTATGAAGAGCCTGCAGCTGCCGGAACTTTTGTGACGATATCATTATCAGTTATAGATTGTCCACCAAAGTTTGCGACAGTAGCAACAGTTAAAGTAAGTGCTTTAGCTCCTGCAATAATTGAAGCTTCTCCAGATATGATTTGTGCTTTTGAAACTAAAACGTTCACAGCTGATGATGTACAAACTGGAGCTATTTACTCATGGAACTTTGGAACAGACGCAACTCCTGCAGTTGCATCTGGAGCAGGACCACATGATGTACAATATTCTACCCCAGGTACTAAGACTGCTACTTTAGAAGTTGATCCTAACTACAACTCTGACTTGAAGAGTTGTCCTACATTAGATGAGCTTTCTTTTGAAGTAGATGATTGTAACGGAACCTTAATTGGTCATCTATATTTAGATGAAAATGGAAATGGAGTACAAGACGCTGGCGAGCCAGATTTAGCTAATGTTGATGTAATCATTATCGATCAATTCAATAATATGCAGATAGTTTCTACTGATGAAAATGGAGATTACTCTGTTTCTGTTCCAGAAGGTTCTGTTACTGTTAATGTTAATGAAAACGATCCAGATTATCCTACAGGGAGTACACAGACAGAAGGAACTGATCCTACTGTTGTGACTGCCGTAAGAGGAGACGAAGTCGATGCAGGAAATGATGGATATTTTATTCCAGCTGCTTTATTTGGTCACTTATATTTAGATGATAATGAAAACTTCATCCAGGATGGCGCCGAGCCAGATTTAGAAGGAGTTGATGTAATCGTAACAGATGCTAACGGAGCTGTACAAACAGTGACTTCCGATTCGAATGGAGATTGGAAGGCAGTAGTTCCTGCAGGAACATCTATCGCAGATGTAGACGAGACTGATGCAGATTTCCCTACAGGGAGTACGCAGACAGAAGGAACAGATCCTACACCAGTTAATGTTGCAAGTGGAGAGAATAAAGATGCAGGAAATGATGGATATTTTGTTCCAGCGGAAGTATTTGGACACTTATATTTAGATAACAATAATAATGGAGTACAAGACGCAGGTGAGCCAGACTTAGCTGGAATTAATGTAATCGTAACAGATAGTAAAGGAAATCAACAGATCGTAACGACTAACTCTATGGGTGACTGGTTAGCTGAAGTTCCTCAAGGCGTGGCAACAGCTGATGTTGACCAATCAGATCCTGATTTCCCAGAAGGGAGCATACAAACAGAAGGAGAAGATCCTTCAAGTGAGTTTGCTGCATCTTCTGAAATGACTGATTTAGGAAATGATGGATATTTTATTCCTGCAGAGATCTTTGGACATCTTTACTTAGATGATAATAATAATGGAGTGCAAGATGCTACGGAAGAGAATCTAGCAAACGTAGACGTAATCGTCACGGATAGTAATGGAGATGTACAAACGGTCACTACTGATAGTAATGGAGATTGGAAAGCAATCGTACCAGCAGGAGTAGCTTCTGCAAAAGTAGATAATACTGATCCAGATTATCCAACAGGAGCAATACAGACAGAAGGAGAAGATCCTTCTAATGCATCAGCGATTAATGGTTCATCAATCGATGCAGGTAATGATGGATATTTCTTGCCAGCAACAATTTCTGGACATTTGTATTTTGATGATAACAACAACGGTGTACAAGATGGTGCAGAACCAGACTTAGCTGATATTGATGTTAAAATAACACAGGCGGATGGTTCAGTTATTACAGTAACAACTGACGCTGACGGAGACTGGAGTGCAACAGTATTACCTGGGACCTCAGTTGCTGAGGTGGACGTTAACGATCCAGACTTCCCTATTTCTGCTACACAGACTGAAGGAGACAATCCTTCTAGTGTATTAGCTGAAAGAGGGATTAACAAAGATGCAGGTAATGATGGGTTTTATATTCCAACTGAAATATTTGGACACTTATATCTAGATGAAAATAATGATGGAACTCAAAACACAGGAGAACCTGACTTAGCTAATGTTGACGTAATCATTACTCAAAGTGATGGAACTGAACTTACAGTTACAACGGATAGTAATGGCGATTGGAAATCCCCAGTAACAGCTGGTCTTACAATATCTAAGGTAGATGTTAATGATCCTGATTTTCCTACTAACGCGACTCAGACGGAAGGGACTGATCCTACAATCACTACAGTACCAGTAAGAACGGTAGAACCAGCAGGAAATGACGGATACTTTGTTCCATCTACTGTATTTGGTAGAGTTTACCTTGATGAGAATAGTAATGGAATACAAGATGGAAATGAGCCAGGTATTCCTAACATAGATGTAAAAGTTACAGATGCATCAGGAGTCGAACAGACTGTCATGACAGATGCTAATGGCGATTGGACAGCAGAAGTAATTGCTGGTAATACAACAGCTTTAGTGGACGTTAATGATCCAGATTTTCCTTTGAATACTTCTCAGACAGAAGGGACGAATCCTACAAGTACTATTGCATCTTCAGGATTATCAGTAGATAATGGAAATGATGGCTTTACTATTAATTTCACGGATATTACTCCTGTAATAGCTTTTGTACCTGGAGTTGCTATTGGTCAAACACCTATGGCATTCCAATTAAAAGTTCAGGAGTTATTAGATGTACCTACTTCGGGAGAGATAACTTTAGTATTCCCAGTAGATCCTAGATTGGTGTTTACTTGGGAACCTGCTAAAACTTCAGTTGGGCCATTCAATTTGGAAAATCCTAAATGGACTTATGATAATACTAATCCTTCATTTCATATATGGAGAACGAATGATGTAATACCAGCATTAGGAAGTTCTACCTTAGGTTTTGAGGCTTTGTATACTCCTGAAAACTCAAGTGGAGAAGTTACATGGACTGTTACTATAGTATCTAATAGTGGAGGAGAAAACAATATTTTTAATAATATTGATGCTGAAACATTAGTATACTTTAATAATTAAAAAGAAAGATTTAGAGATGATCCTAGTTTAAAGGATCATCTCTTTATTTTTAATCAGGGTAAACACTGAGTATATATCTAAAGAAAAGTAACATTTTTACAAAAATAATTTCTTGAATTAGTTACTCTTGATTCTAGAACTAGTCTTAATAGTATAAACTATGTAAACCCTTTAATCTTAAATAAAAAATGAGAATCTTAAAAATTACCTTTTTGTGTATAATAACTGCGCTGAGTTCGAATTTTCTTAATGCTCAGCAGGATTTTAGTTTAACTGCACCTCTTATAGATCCAAATCCTTTATTTTTTCCTGGAACGGGATCATTTAGCTTTACTGTGAATAATGTGAATGGAAGTTATGCTCCAGGTTGTGCCACTATCTTAATCGATTTGACAGATATAGCCCCGATTGGTGGGCCAGATGGTGTAAGTTCTAGTCTAAATCCACCAAACTGGTCTTGGACTTTAGATGGTGATGACCTTGTTGGAACGCAGATAGGCTCAGTAGGTTTTTTGTATTCTGAGATAATAACAGTTGATTTTGAAGTAATCGCAGAGTCTGTGGAACCAGGATCAAATGGTTTTACAGCTGAGGTGGTTATAGATGAAGCATGTGGGGATGGTAATACTACTAATAACGTAGCGTCATCTACTACTTGGACAATACCTGCGCCTCAGCTTCCAGTAGATCTTATTAGTTTCACAGCTGAAAAGTTGGACTCTAAATCTAGATTAAATTGGTCGACAGCTTCTGAACTAAATAATTCACACTTTGACTTGGAGCGTTCGCTTGATGGTAGAAATTTTACTTTTATAGGTCAAATAAAAGGTAAAGGAAACAGCTCTGCAATATCTAACTACGAATTTGTTGACCAGAGACCTGAAGGAAGTATCAACTATTACAGATTAAAGCAAGTAGATTTTGATGGTAGATTTGATTTTTCAGCTGTTAGATCAGTAAACTTTGAATCTTCTGTTACATTAGAAATATTTCCAAACCCAGTTGTAGATTTTATTAGAATTTCTTCAAAAGAGAAAAGTCTAATTGTAAATATATATGATCTTGAAGGAAAACTAGCTTTTACTAAAAATGCAATTTCAGGAGAAGATATCAACACTAATAAACTGGCATCTGGAATCTATTTAATAGAGGTTTCTAGTATAGATGGATCCGTTTTAGGAAGTGAAAAAATAATAGTGAGTAAATAATATATTTTTTACAAACTCTAAGAATTAAGATTAGGGTGCTAATAGCTTACTGTGTTACTTCGGTATACAGTGAGCTTTTTTTTGTTTCAGATTTAGCTATTATTTCAAGTACGGTATATTATACAATGCATTTGATACCATTTCTATTTTTAGATGAGGGAAAAGGATTTAGAATTGTTCAAAATGGATCAAGGCAAAAAACGTAGGCGAACCCATAGGTTCGGCGAGGCTTTTTAACGAAGGAACATGAAGAACAAAATAAATAATTACCGTCATTCTAAACT
>Ga0209187_1000377_pt1 | contig 83239 bp, 41 predicted proteins | sample BantaG_FD_187430 | JGI IMG/M metagenome (GOLD analysis project Ga0209187, IMG submission 187430) | Marine algal microbial communities from Bantry Bay, Ireland - BantryBay_4 metaG (SPAdes) (version 2) | ecosystem: Host-associated > Algae > Red algae > Unclassified | place: Bantry Bay, Ireland...
TCTGGCTGATCTTCGGCCGACTCTTGCAACTGTTCGAGTTAGTAATGATGAGGCGGGAGCACCTGATTGCTACAATACGGGCTCAAAGGCCCTTAGCCCAGGTCGGGTTGCTCCCACCATCTCCTGCCGGCCGGCCGGCCTGCAGGAGACCCTTTCCGAATAAACGGATCGGCACGCTCTTTGAAGCAGAAATTCAACAGACAAGCCCCGGGTGGAGCGAGGTACGAGCGGAACCTGGTAGCCGAGAGTTTTTAAACCGACCGGACTACCCCTCTGCACAAACTCTTCGCTTCAGGTCCGGTCGGAACGGCCTATGGCTCTAAGGCATCCTGCTTCCTGTATTTCTTTCGCCGGACGCACCATGAGGTGCCCTGTGTCACCGCTACGCGGCTACTCATTTTGCGCGCACATTCCCCGGCCTTGCCCTAACGGGCAGCAGCCGGGGCTATTCAGGGTGCCACCGCTACGCGGCTCTTCGAAGACTCGCGTTGCCGCAGCGTCGAAGAATTAAAATCGATACATTCAACGGACATCCCGCCTTCAAGCCACCTGTAACGAACGCGCCACCAAATCCACCAATTCCCGAACGCCCGAGGCCAAGGACTCGTCCGCCTCGCCGCCAATGCCGCGACACTGGGACGCGAGCGCCATAACCTTGCGCGGCAACAGACCTGGTTCGATCAAATCGGCGCCCGCCAAGGCCAATGGCAAGGGTTCGGGCGCGCTGCCGGTCTCGCGGATATACATCGCCTCAAGTGATTGGTTCAAGGCGTCGCGCAGCGGCGGCAACGCTTCCTTCATCAGCCCGCTCCGCAGCAAATTCTCGCCTTGTTCCAAGTAGCCGCCGACATCTTCGAACTGACGACGGGCCAACGCCAACCAATCCTCATCCACTTGCTCGGTCTCTTCATCGAACAAAGCCTGCATGCCCGGATCGGGCTTCATCAAACCGGACTCGACCATGCGCCGCAGCGCCGCCAGCTGAGCCGTATCGAGCAACTCGATGCGCAACCCATCGCTGGAAAGTTCGCGCGCAATCGTCTCGGACGCGGCATCGCGTTGATCGACCACCGCCAGCAACACGCCGTTCACTTCGTCGAGCCGTTGCAAACGCGAACCCAGTCGGGTGTGCAGTTCGGCGCGCACCTGCTCGACCGGCGGCGGACCCGGCGGGGTCGGCGCAAACAGGTCGGTTAGTTGTTCGAGAATGAACGAACGCACCGTCGTCCACTGCATTTCCTCCTCAGGAAAATCCGGATCCAACACCCGCGCCAGACCGCCGGCCGCGTCGAGCCGACGCAATAAACGCGCTTCGATGCTGTCCTTGGACACGAGATTGATGACCGCCACCGGATGCTGCTGCTCCAACCGCCACGCCCGCGCCACCCGTTGCTGGAACGCGGCCGGGCTCCACGGCAAATCGAGATTAATCACCACGCTGGCGCTCTGCAAATTGAGTCCGGTGCCGGCGATATCGGTACACAGCAGCAGGCGAATATCGGGGTCCTTGGCAAAGCGTTGCAACTGCCCGGGGCGGTCGGCGATCGGCACATCGCCAGTGTGGCGCAAGGCACCGAGGCCGAGGGTTTCCGCGAGTTCGGCGACGCGGTCGAGCATCCCAGTCCACTCGGAAAAAACAATCGCCTTGCGTTCGGTGTCCTGCGCGGAAAATATATCGTCGAACACGCGTTCGAGTTCGACCAACTTCGGAATCGCCTCCGTCCGTACCACCGCCTTCGACTTCTTTGACTTCGACTTAGCCGACGGGATCTCCGCGGCGTCGCACAAGCGCCGCAAGCGTTCGATCGCCGGCGGCAGCGGGTCTTCGAGCGGCGCGGTGTCCGTCCAGTCCTCGCGCGCAAGAGCCAGCACCTTATCCTGCTGCTGCGCGTAGCGCCGGCGCTGCAACGGGGTCATACCTACATAATAGCTATTGACCGTCAGCGGCGGCAGTTCGGCCTCGACCGCGCCGCGTCGGCGACGCAGCAGGATGGATTGCACGCGGCGGTGCAGTTCCGGCAAATTCTTGAACCCGACCGGACGCCCGGCGCTGTCGAACTTATAGAACTCGCGATTGAAGCGGAACAGCGGACCGAACAATTGCGGGTCGAGAAATTCGGCAATCGAGTAAATTTCGTCGATGCGATTTTCCAGCGGCGTACCGGTGAGTACGAAGGCGTAGGTGGAGGCGAGTTGCTTGACCGCGCGGGCAGTTTTGGTGTTCCAGGATTTGATCCGCTGGGCCTCATCGAGAATGACGAGGTCGGGCGCGAGCAACTCGTTGATGTCGGCCGCGTCCGAACGCACCTGTTCGTAGTGCGCGATGGTGTAAAAGCGATCGGTGGCCTTGGCGCGGTAGGCGCGGCGGCGCTGGGTGCGCGAACCGGTCGCCTGCAGGCAAGGTAGTCCCGAAAAGCGCTCGATCTGTTCGGCCCATTGCGACTTGAGCGAGGCGGGACAGACGATCAGCACGCGTTCGATGCCGCGGCGTTGACGCAACAACTCCGCGGCGGCGAGCGCCTGCACCGTTTTGCCCAGTCCAAGATCGTCGGCGAGCATGGCGCGTTCGCCGAACGCGAGATGGAGCATGCCTTCGCGCTGAAATGGATAGAGTGGTTCTTTCAGCAGTTCGCGCGCGGACGCGGCGGTTTTCAGGTAGGCGGCCCGGTCGGTCTCGCGGTCACGGCGGCGGCGCAGTTCGGCGGCCCAGGCAACCACGTCGCGCGACAGGCGAATCTCGGAGCTGAGTTCGGCACAGGCGCGTTCGAGTTCGGGAACGAGGTCGATCGGGTCGCCGTCGAGTTCGCTGGCGTGTTCGTCGTGGGCGAAGAACTCATTGACCGCTGGGTGGCTGCCGCGCAGCCGAATACGTGGGGTGCCGCCGCGTCGAACCAGAAAAATCTCGGTCCGCGGTGACGCCGTCGCATCGCTTGTTTCGAGTTGGAGGTGCACCGCTTCGATGTGCTTACAGGTGCCGAGTCCATTGTGCAGGAAGTCGCGGCAGGTGCAGCTATTGTCGCGTTCGTCGCGGGCGCGGATTTCCACTCGGTAACTGCGCGCGCCCTTCTCCGAACGAATCGCAAAATCGCCAAACGGATCGTGTTCCGGCGTCAGCGATTCGACCACAAAGGTTTCCGAACGCGCGCGTTCGCGGCGCCGCTGCAGTTCTTCCGCGTCGGTGGTGAGCCAGCCTTTCATCAGGTCGAACTAAGCCGCCAGAACTCCGGCATTGCAACCGCCGAACGACGGGGCTAGGCACCTGCATGGAACACGAGGAGATCTTGATTGAGGCGAGAGCGAAAATTTTGTGGGGCCAACCGCCAGCGTCCGTCCGCAGTTTCTTAGAGGAAGAGGGCATACCCGCCGGTGAAATCGACGAGTCTCTGGAACCCTATTTGGAGGAACGCCGTCAGGATTCAATCCAAGGCATGGGACTTGGAGCCATGATGACCGTTGGTGGTTTTGGCGGGCCCGTCTTGCTGCTACTTTTCGCCGAACGAATCAGCCTGCGACTGATTGTGTGTATGGTCTTCGCTGGGTTTTTCGGATGCTATAAATTGATCGACCACTACACCAACTGGCGTCAGGTCCGTCGATAATCTGGGAACGACCGCCATCTAATCCACCTTCATGGTTTCGCGGAACTCGAACGCGACCGCCCGCTCGTCCTTCTCGAGGGTGATCACGGAAACCTCCCCGAACTGACGGACCTGTTGCACAAGAATCCCCTCCGTCTTGTGTCGTTCGCCCACGCGGAGATTGAAACTCGGGGCCTCGCCTTTGATATTCTGCACCCCGATGATCGTGTCCCCCGATTCGAGGTGCCGGTAGATCATGTGCACCTTGTAGTCGAGTTCCCAGCGCTTCACCGGTGCAACAACTGGCGCTTTCTCAACGATGACCGTGTTGATGACCTTCGGCGGTTTGGGAAACATGCCCGTCGTTAAAATCGTTTGGTAGTAGTCCCAGCTTTTGTCCGCCGTCTGGCAAAAGGCTGCGGGCAGAAAGAGGCCGAGGAGAAGGAGCGGCTTGATCAAGGGTTGCATAAGGATCTACGACGCGCGGGCGGCGATCCCGTTCAAAGATCCGCCGAATGTTGACCGGCGCTTGTCCATCGCCGCGTCGGCGGTGACGCCTCGCAGGAAACCTTTTGCAACGAAAGACTGCCGCGATTGCCTTGCCTGCGACCATCGCTTGGCCAAGTGTGATCCAATGAAGCTTGCCCTCCTCCTACTACTCTTTACCGCGTTCGGACTTTTTGCGCCCGGCTTGTTCGCGGCGGAAACATCGCAGCCCAACATCCTGTTCATCCTCACCGACGACCAAGGCTACGGCGACCTCGGCCGGCACGGACACCCGCTGCTGAAAACACCGCACCTCGACCGGCTTTATGACGAAAGCGTGCGCTTCGATAATTTCTACGTGAGTCCCTCCTGCTCCCCTACCCGCGCCGCGCTGCTCACCGGTCGACACGAATTTCGTAGCGGCGTGACGCACACCCAACAGCCGCGCGAACATCTTCATATCGACGCCGTCACCTTGCCGCAGCTGCTACGCGACGGCGGCTACCGAACTGGCTTTATCGGCAAATGGCATCTCGGCGGCGGCAAAGATTACTCGCCGCAATTCCGCGGCTTCGACTGGACGGCGACCAATGCCCGCGGCCCGTTCGTCCATTTCGATCCACTGATGGTTCGCAACGGCAAGCGCAGTAAAAAAATTGGCTACCGCGAGGACCTCTTTTTCGACGCGGCCATGGACTTCATCGACGAGTCAGCCGACCAACCCTTCTTCTGTTATTTGTCTACCTACTCGCCGCACACGCCACTCGCCGCGCCGGAGAAAAACCTCGCGCCGTTCAAGGACAAGGTCAGCGAAAAGCACGCCGCCTACCTCGGCATGGTCGCCAATCTCGACGACAACGTCGGTCGCATCCTCCAGTTCTTAAAGGACCGCGAACTGGAGGAAACCACGATCGTCGTGTTCATGAATGACAACGGTCAGACCGAAGGTTTAGATGTGTTCAACGCCGGCATGCGCGGTTGCAAATGCACCATCTGGGAGGGCGGCACCCGCGCCATCTCGCTGTGGCGCTGGCCGAAAAAATGGCAGCCGCGAACCATTAACAAACTCACCGCCCACCTCGATGTGCTGCCGACTCTGTGCGATTTCGGCGGGGTCGACCTGCCGGAAACCCTCGCCCCGAAACTGGAAGGCTTCAGCCTTCGACCCCTTCTGGAAAAGCCGGAAAAGAAAAACGACAGTGCCTGGAAACACAGCGACCGCCTGCTGTTCCACCACGTCGCCCGCTGGCCCAGCGGCCATGCGGCGGCGCACAAATACGCCATGGCTGGCGTTCGCCAAGGCGACCACCTGCTGCTGCGCAGCCACAGTTGCGGCGACCCGGATTGCATGAAGTTTTCCAGTCAATGCGTGACCCTAAACTTGGTTGAAAAGGGACTGCGCAAAACCACCTACACGGAAGACAACGCGCAGTTTCATTGGGGTGTAAGCGCGCCCGACCGCTGGTCTTTATACGATACCAAAAACGACCCCGCCTGCAAACACGATGTCGCCAAAACCAGCCCCGAACTCACCGCAAAACTTTCCGCCGCCTACGAGGCCTGGTGGACAGAAGTGTACCCGGAAATGATCGCAGCCGGCGGCGATTTAGGCGAGCCGATCCTGCGCGGGGCCCTTGGCAAAAAGCGGAAATAATTTGCATCCGTGAAAACATCACAAATCGGCAAACCTCAAATGGGGTGCATACTAATGGGTGACCCTTGACTTTCTACCCCCTGTGATCATGTCTTTATTGAATCATAAGGTTATTAACAAGGCATATGAACCTCCTCAAACTCATCTCAATTGCTTTTCTCGGGAGACCCGAAAAACAGATGTCGTCTCGCAAGGAGCAGACACAGCGTAACATCGCTGACATTGTAAGGCGGCAATCACGAGGAAATGTAAATCTACAGCAAGGCCTTTTCGTAACCCGAGAACAACTGGACTGCGAAAGAGATAAATTGCGCGCATCGTTGTAGTTAGTATACCCGCGGAATCGGCGCAAAATATTTTAAAAGGGCAATGCCTGAAATTATCCGAAGAGGCGGGCGACCTTTTCTCAACACTTATGAAAGGCCACCGTCTTTTCCACTCTCTCCGCGAGGAGCGCAAGAAAGATAATCGCCAAATCCGTAATTTCAGGATCGTTGTTTCCATTGCACTAACCAGTATCGCATTAACGCTATTTTTTAAATAGCGCTTTAGTAAGCTATCCCACCAACAAAAAAACGGCGACCCAAAGGCCGCCGTTTCGTTTTAACGCGCTAACGAACTTTACATGTTCGTCACGAGGGCACCGTGGCCGCCGCGCGGTTCACGCCAGGCCAGTTCGTTCACCTTCTTGTCGTTGGTGATGTTGCCTTCCTTGTCGAGTTCGAGCTTTTTGCCGACCCGGGCGGCGAGGTTGCCGAGCTGGATGTTGGCGGTCATCGGACCCGAGTAGCTGAAGTTCGATTGACTGAACTCGCGCGGCTTGTCGCCACGGCAGGCCATGATGAACTCCTCGTGGTGTCCGGGGGAGCGTTCGAGCAGTTGCGGCGGCTTGCCTTTGTTGTCGCGAAACTTCTCTTGGAAGGCGCGTTGCTTATCTTCCGGAATGATCCGCGGGCTGTCCCAGTAATCGCCTTGAACGATCATTTTACCTTCGGTGCCGATGATCAAATTGCCGGTGCGCGGCATCTTCATCTCGCCTTCCTCAAGCAATTCTTCGGGCGTCTCGGGCATGATCGGCTTACCGTCTTTGTCTTTGCCTTCGTACCAGTATGTCGTGAACGCGCCGCGGTCGTCGTTGGCGCGGTAAGTGGCTTTCACCACCATCCCGGCCGGGAACTGATCGGTGCACGGACCGGTCATGCTGATCGGTTCAACCGAGGCCGCGTAACCCGGACGCATGATCGAGTAGATGCCGTCGGTGGTGTGGCAGGCCATGTCGCCGAGCGCGCCCGAACCGAAGTCAACAATGCCGCGCCATTTGAAGGAATGGTAATGGCCTTTCTTGTACGGACGCATTGGCGCCGGTCCGATCCAGGAGTCCCAATCGATGTTGTCCGGAATTGGATCCGAACCTTCCGGGCGGTCGCCGCCCTGCGGCCAAACCGGACGGTTGGTCCAGGTGTGAAATTCTTTGATCTCACCGATCGCACCGGCCTTGATGTATTCGTACGCGAGACGCCAGCCGGCGCCAGCGTGACCTTGGTTGCCCATTTGGGTGACCACGGTGTCGTTCTTTTTGTAGGCGGCGGTGAGGTTCTGCGCTTCGCGCACCGACCAGCTCAAAGGCTTCTCGGTGTAGCAGTGGATGCCTTGCGAGATCGCGGTCATCGACGGCGCGTAGTGGGTGTGGTCGGGGGTGGCGACGAACACCACGTCGAGCTCTTTGCTGTGGTCGTTGAACATCTCGCGCCAGTCGGTATAGCCGACCGCGTCGTCCCAGCCTTCTTTTTTGGCGTCTTTCCAACGGCCTTTGTCGATCTCGGCGAAGGCGATGCATTGCAGTCCGTGTTTGTGGGACGCGTTGACGTGCGCTTTGGCGCGACCGCCGACGGCGACGAAACCGACTTGCAGTTTGTCGTTCAGATTGAGGGCGCGGACGTAGGCGGGGAAGCCGAGCGTCGAGGCGGCGCCGACCGCAGCCGTGGTCTTGAGAAAGCTTCGGCGGGAGTTTTTAGAGGGGGATTGATGATTCAATGAGGGGTTCTCCGAGTGAGGTTAAAGACGGGGTTCATCGTGTGGGTGTGACGATCAAAGCACAATCGAAAATCTGCAGTATTGCGGGCAAACTCTGGACAAAAAGTGGGTCACGAACACGCGGGTGGCTCCGTAGCGCCAAGCCTATGTGCCGGAGGCTCCCTTTCACCTTCACCTTCACCTCCACTTTCACCTTTTACCGCCTCCCTTCATTCCTTCTTCGCTCACCTCTCAGGTAAAGCTGAAGCGGAAGGGAAAGGCGAAGTTCTGGAGGAGCCGGAGGCTCCATGCCTTCACCTCAGACTCCCGCGGGCAAAGCCAGCCCCGCCACGAACTACAACTCGAAGTTGAAGCCCTTCTTGCTCAGGCTGGTATACTTCTTCCGATTGAATCGATACAGCCGGGCGGCGCGGTGGGACACGTCTTGCTGGACTTCGTTAAGGTCGTCCAGGAGGTCCATGGCGAAGATTTTCTTGCGGAAGTTGCGCTTGTCGATGTCGCGTTCGAGCACGATCTCATACAGGCGACGCAGCTCGCTGAGGGCGAACTTGTCGGGCAGCAGTTCGAAGCCGATCGGCTGGTAGCGCACCTTGCCCTTCAAGCGATCCAGCGCGACGTCGAAAATGTCGATGTGGTCGAACGCGAGCTTCGGCAGTTCGGTCGCGGCGAACCAGGCCGCGTCCGCCGCGTCGGTGGTCGCGCGCAATTTGTGGTCGGCCAAATTGACGAGTGCGAGGTGCGCCACGGTGACCACGCGTTCGCGCGGATCACGTTTCACGTCGCTAAAGGTGTAGAGCTGTTCGAGAAAGACTTTACTGATGCCGGTCTCCTCGCGCAGTTCGCGACGTGCCGCCTCCTCGACGGTCTCGTCCATACGCACGAAGCCGCCGGGCAATGCCCAAGAACCTTTGAACGGCGCTTCGCCGCGTTCGATCAATAGCACCTTCAGATCGTTCTCCTCCAGATCGAGTCCGAACACAACGCAGTCCACCGTCAACGCGCCGCGGGGATACTCATAGGAATATGATTTTGCCATGGCCTGCGTTAAAGTGTGTTTTCGACACTAGCACAAGGCTAGAATCGGTTTCGGATTGCGAATCAAACCAAGGCGCCGGTCGATTGCGATTACGATTACGACCACGACCACGATTGTTGAGCCTGGCAATTCGTGATCGTGATCGTTGTCGTGATCGTCATCGAATCCCGTTCGGCGAAGCCGATGCCCGATGGACGCTTAAGACAGGCAATCCTAGCCAAGCGGACTTGCCAAGCTAGGGCTGGTGTGCATCGGTCCCGCCCATGAAAGAGGAAACGAAAAATGAATCGCGCAAACGTCGCGGCTGCGGCACTTGGCTGTGGTTCGGCCTGCTGCTTCTGTTGCTCGGGCTGTTCATCGCGCTCGTGTTCTGGCGCACCAAACGCAACGAAATCGTGCGCACCTTCGTGATCGACGCGATCACCAAAAACGGCACCTGCAACGTCGAACTCGGCCAAATGAAAATCAGCGGCAGCGGCTCCCGAATCGAAATCGGCCCCACCGTGTTCACCAACCCCGACATCCCCGGCGACCGCCCGCTGCTCGAAGTCGCCAGCCTGAAAGCCGAACTCGCGCCGCTCGGACTGCTCCAGCGCAAGCTCAAGCTCACCAATCTCGAACTCGACATTCCCCAAGTCACCCTGATTCGCCAAGCCGATGGCAGCACCAATGCCGACTGCCTCGGTCGCACCCTCGGCGACTTCCTGCCCGAGGTTCCAAAGCCAAAATCTGCGAGCGAAGGCGGCCCCGATTCCGCCCTGCCCATCGCCGAACCCGACGCCGCCGAGGACGAACAAGACGAGGGCATCGACGTCACCATCGAACGCCTTTCCCTGCGCATCGATAATGTCTCCGTTCGCGACTTCGGACGCGGCGGAGCGATCCCGCTGTCCGCCGATGTCGAAGTGAATTTCGACGAGACCTACGAGCAATTGAAGTCCATCGACGACCTGCAAGACCGCCTGAAAGCCGACGCGGAAAACATCGTCGAAAGCCTGATGATCTACTAAGTTCAACGCGCCCCATGAAATCGAAATCAGAACACGGCCACCATCTGCGCGATGTCATCAAAGACACCGTCGGCGCCTTGCTGCCGCTCTATTCGAACGACGGCAGCGACGCCCCCGACAGCATCCAGTCGCACAACCCCAACCAAGCCGATGTGATCAAGGCCCACAAAAGCCTGATCGACGCGCTCCTCCCCGGTCGACTTTCCCCCGACCACATCGACCCCGAGGATTTCGGCGTGGTGCTAACCCGCCAGCTGTCCAAAGCCCTCGAACTGCTCCGCCCCGAAATCGAACACGTCCTGCCGCTACGCTGGCTCGGCCAAGCCGCCCAGCACGACGAGAACCCCTGCGAACAAGTCGACCCGCACGCCGCCTCGTTCTGCGTGATGCAGGACTTCCTCCAAGGCCTGCCCGAGGTACGCAAACAGATCATCGAGGACATCCGCGCGGCCTACGACGGCGACCCCGCCGCGCTGACCTACGCCGAGGTCCACCTCACCTACCCCGGCTTGCTGGCGATCGCCTCGCACCGCCTGTCGCACGCCTTGTACAAACTCGGCGTACCGGTCATCCCGCGGCTGATTTCGGAATGGACCCACGGCCAGACCGGCATCGACATCCACCCCGGCGCGACCATCGGCCACGGCTTTTTCATGGACCACGGCACCGGCATCGTGATCGGCGAAACCGCCGAGATCGGCAACAACGTGAAGCTATATCAAGGTGTGACCCTCGGCGCCAAAAGTTTCCCGCTCGACGAACACGGCAACCCGATCAAACACATCAAACGCCACCCGACCGTCGAAGACAACGTCATCATCTACGCCAGCGCCGCCATCCTTGGCGGCGACACCGTGATCGGCGCGGGTTCGACCATTGGCGGCAACGTGTTTTTGATGGAGAGCGTTCCAAAAAACAGCTTCGTGACCCAGAAACACGTCGACACCTCGATCATTCCGAAGCGGAAGTGAGTTCGGCTTATGGCAGAAGCTCGCCATAGTGTGGCAGAAGTTTGCCATAATGTGGCATGGCCTTGCCATACCATGGCAACGGTTTGCCATAAGCGAAATGATCTAAGTCAGGCGGCTACAACGCGATTGCATCGAAAAGAAGGCCCACTCCTCCTCTACAAAAGGAAGGTCAAGGCCTGCAACATGATGGTTGATGTTGAAGTTTGAACAACGCAGGATCCGAGCTTGTCCGAGTGTGAAATGACAATCTGCGAACTGATATGCGTCTGTTAAAATCGAAAGCCATCGGCTGGCGCTTGATCCGCATCTTGATAATGCTGACGGTCTGCCTGCTCCTGCTCGTCCTCTGGCTCTGGCCGAAGTTCGCCTTCCCGCACTACGTGGCCAACATGGATTCGTACCAGCCGGTCGCAGAAACTTTCCAACTGACCGCCTCGGACAGCAAACAACTCAGCGCCGAATGGCTGCCCGCCAGTTCGCCAGCCGACCCGCCGAAAACCATCTTGCTCTCGCACGGCAACGGCGAACACATCGGCCACATTCGCGTGCTCGCCCGCGAATGGAACGACCTCGGTTTCCACGTGCTCACCTATGACTACCGCGGCTACGGCGACAGCGAAGGCAGCCCCTCCGAACGCGGCGTCGAACGCGATATCCAAGCCGCCTGGGACTGGCTCACCACCGAGAAAAACATCCCGCCCGCCAAGATCATTCTCTACGGCCGTTCGGTCGGCGGCGGCCCCTCCTGCTGGCTCGCCGAACAAGTCGACTGCGCCGGCCTCGTGCTTGAAAGCAGCTTCACCTCGCTGTTCCGCGTTCCCCTGCGCGGCAAACGATTCCCGTTCATCGACCCCTTCCCCTCGATCGAACGCCTGCCCAACATCAACTGCCCGCTGCTCATCGTCCACGGCACCGAAGACGAACTCATCCACCCCTTCCACGCCGAGCAAAACTACGCCGCCGCCGTCGAACCGAAAACCCTGCTCTGGATCGACCGCGCCGGACACAACGACTTGCATCAGCGCACGGGTACTGCCTACGAAGACGCGCTGCGCCGGTTTCTGGACTGATCCGAAGGGACGGCAGGGCCTGGGCGCTTAGAACAAGTCGGCCAAACGAACCTCGAAATCTACGAGCTGTTCAGCGGCTGCGTTGTCCTTCACCCCACCGGCAGTGACGAGTGTCAGAACAATGGTCTTCCGGGTTTTGCTGATGCGCTGGAAGACCGATCGTTTTTCCCGTAGATTCTTTGCCACGGCCTTGGTGATCACGAACTCGCCGTCGGAAAATTTCATCTCGCAGAGATTGATGATGTCGTCGGCGCGGTCGATTAACAGATCGATTTGCACGCCGGGCTCCCCGCCGCGTCCGGGCTTGGCGCGATGAAGCCAGGAGGCGAAACTGGTTTTCACTTGGGCAATACCCAGCGCGTCCTTCAGCTTATCCCGATGCCGGAAGCAGAGGTTTTCAAAGGCGTATCCGGCCCACGATTGCCACGAGGGCTTGCCCCGGAACGTTTGCCAATGCTGTTTCTTCCGCCAGCGAATGTGGAACAAGGTGAACTCGTCTAGAAGCCGGTACAGCGCGTCGCGTTCCTTCCTTCCGAACGGAACCGTCTTGAGGATGAAACCTGATGTTTCCAGTTCGTCGAGAATGGTCGACAAATTTCCCCCGCTGGGAATCCCCGTCGCCTCGACCAAGTCGTTTCGGCTGAGTCCGGAACGCTTTTTGCCCAAGGCTTCGACCACACCCACATGCCGTTCATGATGATCGAACAATGCCGCGTAGAGTTCGTCGAACTCGTCTTGGAGCGGCGCCCCGGGACTGAACAGGAGTTCGTGAATCGCCTGCGCGGGAGAATGGCCTCGGGGGATTAGACTCAGGTAAAACGGGATACCGCCGAGCGCCATGTAGAATTCCACGATCTGCGCATCCTTCCAGGAAATCTTCCGCTGGCGCAGATACGCCTTGGTCTCAGCCAAGGTGAACGGCAGCAGATGGATGCGACGGGTAACCCGGTTGTGCAAACCACCCCGGTGACGCAACACCTTGGCAATCATCCATGAGGTCGAAGATCCGCAGATCACCACCATCAGCCGGGGATGACGCGACGCCCAGTGGTTCCAGAAATGCTCAAACGCGGGAAGGAACTTGGAATTGCGCCGCGCCAGCCAGGGGATCTCGTCGAAAAACAACACCAGACGCTTCTGCTTCGAACGAGCCATCTGCTGCTCCAGCGCTTGTTGCAAATCGCGGAAGGCCTCCGCCCAGTTGCGCGGCGTCACCACCCGGAGTCCAGTCATGTCCCCAAGCGAATAAGCGAACTGCCGGAGCTGCGTGGCCAACGGTCCTTCCCGGGTGCCGGTGAGTTCGAAGACCAGTTGAGAACGGAAATAATGACGGACCAAGAACGTCTTGCCCACGCGCCGCCTGCCGTAAACCGCGATCAGTTCCGCTTGGCCGGATCGGCCCGCCTCGTTCAACCGCGTCTGCTGTAACGTGCGGCCAACCAGCTTGTTTGTGGGTGTTTGTGAAGCCATCTCAAAGAGTTATGGCGGAATCGAAGCCCTGTCAATTCCGCCATAACTCTTATTTTTTGACCACTTATGGCGGAATTGAAGCCCTTTCAATTCCGCCATAACTCGTCGCATCGTCATTTTTACCCAGCCAAAACGGGCTCAAACCACGAACACATTTATGCGGAAAGACCCCGTCGGTAACGGCGAAGATTGGTCAAAAACCAAACCAGCAACACCGAGGACAGGATGCAGAGGAGAAAGAATCCGCCGAGCGCAGCCTGATAGTCGGAAAGGGATTTCAGGTCGTCCATGACGGTGGCTATTCCCTCCCCTATTTCTTCAACGGATTCGCCGTTGTTGACTTCGACTTCGTCTTCTTAGACTTCGGTTTTTCAGTCTACTTCTCCCGTGGCTTGAACTTCTCGTAGATGCCCGCCATGTCGCGTTCGACATCGGCCAACGAACCGACAAGAATCGAACAAAGAATCGAACAGGTCAGACCATGCCAAAGGGGAACACCTTGCTTTCTCGGAATCAATTCCGTATTCGCAAGGTTAAATGATCGCGAGAATCCTGACAAACCAGCTCCAAGAACGCCTACGAACGACACCCGTGGTGGCGTTGCTCGGGTCCCGACAGGTTGGTAAAACCACCTTGGCTCAATCGCTAGAATTCGAAAAAGCGACCCACTATCTCGACCTCGAACGTCCTTCCGACCTCGCCAAACTGGCCGATCCGGAACTCTATCTCTCTAGCCTATCCGACCATCTGGTCGTTCTCGACGGGATCCAGCGAGTGCCCGACCTGTTTCCTGTCCTGCGCGTCCTCGTCGACGAACGACGCCGTGCCGGAGAAAAGGCGGCCCACTTCTTGCTCCTCGGCTCCGCCTCTCCCGACTTGCTGCAACAGAGTTCGGAAACCTTGGCCGGCCGGATCAGCTACATGGAACTAACACCGTTCCAGCTAACCGAATTGGACAATCCCGCCGAAAAGCTAGATCTTCACTGGGAACGCGGCGGATACCCGGAAAGCTACCTCGCTACGAACTCAGAGCAATCGCTGCAATGGCGAGAGAACTTCATCAAAAGCTACGTCGAACGACATCTACCACAACAAGGCATCGACTCCAACCCGATCGTTCTCCGACGTCTGTGTACCATGCTCGCCCACCAACACAGCGGCACGGTGAACCTCAGCAAGACCGGGGGCTCGCTCGGCATCGACGGAAAAACGGTGCGTCGCTATGTCGATCTGTTGGAAGGCTTGTATCTCCTTCGCTCACTGCCGCCATGGCAAACGAACTCCGGCAAACGGCTGATCAAAACGCCAAAAATATTCTGGCGCGACAGCGGCATCTTGCATGCACTAGCCGGTCTACACGACCGCGAACAGCTACTCGGCCACCCACTCTGCGGCCCGTCATGGGAAGGCTACTGCCTCGAACAAATCATCACAAGCCTCCCCTCCGGAGTGGTGTGCAGCCACTACCGAACCCGAGCTGGAGCGGAGATTGATTTGGTCGTTGAATTTCCAAACGGAGACATCGTAGCAGTCGAGATCAAGCGTACGCTATCGCCCAAACTCAGCCGCGGTCTGGTTGAAAGCATGGAGACCAGTCAGGCAACGCATGGACGAATCATCATCCCAAAAGGCGAACCGTTTCCCTTGTCCAAATCGGTAAAGTCCATGGGCCTGAACGAACTGTTAGGTCAAGATTGCTTTGTCCCTTAAGCCACGGGCGGACGAGAAGAAAGCGGTCCAGACTTCCGCTTGGAAGTCTTGGAAGCGAGAGCGATCGTCGGTCCCGCCCGCCTACTTCTCTTTGAACTTCTCGTAGATGCCCGCCATGTCGAGTTCGACATCGGCCAACGAACCGACAAACACGAACGAACGTGAATGGAAGGGCGTGGCCGGTTGAATCCTCCGGCCGTCTATCGTTCCGCGCCGTTGCACCGCGTTCCATTTCACCACCTTCTGGGCTGCGAACCGCCAGCGTCCGTAGCCAACCTTCTCGCCGGGGTTCCACACGCCCATGGCGTGACCGCCGTCCGGGGTGGAAAAAATCACTGGCAGAGCTTGTTCGCCGGGGCCGTCGTCGAGTTTGGCGCGGGTGCTGGTCTCGGGGTCGAAGGTCCAGAACTCGGAAAAGCGCGCGGGCATGTAGCCGGTCACCACTTCGAACTGCTGGTACACGCTCTCGAATCCTGACGGCAGCAGAAACATTGTACTGTACTCCAGCACTTGCGGGAAGCCGGCCACGCCAATGGTCACCTCCTTTAACAGACGATGGTCCGAACGCACGCGGGTGGTCTGCGAAGTCGGACAGTCTGGCCCGGCTTCGTTCGAACCCAGCCAGAACGCCATGTCGGTCAGGGTTTGTACCGAGTCCGGCTTCGCCTTGAGAGCGAGAAGCCGACTGCTCGAGACCGCGTTCACGCCATCCAAGCGCCGACCCGCCTCGGTCGGATTGAAGCACTCCGCGCCAAAGGACTGCCCTTTCAGTTGGAAGTTCGAGGCGGATTGGATCTGGCGCCCGTGGTCGTGCGCATCGACGAACTCAAGGCCGTTCCAGGTCAACGAACCGATCGCGCCGGCAAAGCGGTGCTTGGTGCGAATCACAATCTCCGATTCCCCTGCCGGCGCGGAAATTTTCACGTCGCCGCCAATGGTCGGCCAACCCATTTGAAACATCTCCGGCACGTCTTGCAGGGGCGGGTTCGGGCCGCGCGGCCCGTCAAACACGAACGCGCGCAGGCGGTGTTTGCGCTGGTCCTGCAAGCCAGCTGGAATCTCAAATTCGAACGCGTGGCCGTCCTTGTCGGCGTCTTTGTGTGGGAGCTTGGCGGTGACCGGATAGCGGTGCTTTTTGTCGATCAAGATATGCACCACCACTTCCCGTTCGGGGTCGTCCGGGTCGATTGCGTAACCGACAATCTTGGCGCCGTTGATGCCCTCGCAGACCCCGGTCGCCTGGCCGAACGCGCTCGACAAGCACAGACAGAATCCCGTGCTAACGAGCAACACAATTGACCGAACGCTCACCCTGCCCTCCAACTTATGAAAGCCCATGACGCGAACATTCCTCGATCGCGTAACGGTCGGTGAACCCGGAAACGTAATCGCAGACGGTGCGCATCGGCCCGCTTTCCTTCATCCGTCCGAGCGCTTTGGTGCCCATGTGCATCGGGTGGTCAAGGTAATGGTTGAACAGCAGGCGCATCTTTTCAACCGCCTCCTCGTTGGCGCTTTCGACCGCCGGGTGGAAGTACATCTGGTCGAACAGAACCTTGCGGAAGGGTTGCAGCATCTCGCGCATGCTCGGCGAAAAATCGACGATGCGTTCGGGGTGGGCCATCACCGCTTCGGGCGAGTCGAGCGAGGACACAGCCAACTGCTTGGCCGCGCGTTCGAGCACGTCTTCGATTTGCAAGGTGAACAGCTTCCGCACCGCGGTCGGCACCAAGCGCTTGGGCGGACACTTGGGAAATTCACTCCGAACCCGGTCCAGCGCGCGTTGCCACAATTCCAAATCTTCCAACCCGTCAGCCGTGAGCAAGCCCGCCTCCAAGCCGTCCTGCACGTCGTGCGCCTGGTAGGTAATGTCGTCGGCCACGTCGGCGATCTGCGCCTCGACCGACTGGTGTGGACCGATGGCGCGGCCGTCGAGTTCGGCGCCCGGTTCGCGCGACACGTGTTTGCGCAAGCCGGCGCGAACTTCCCAGGTGAGATTGAGACCGTTGAAGTCCGGGAACTCTTCTTCGAGCACTTCGACCCAGCGACAAGACTGCACGTTGTGGTCGAAGCCGCCGTGTCCGGCCATCAACTCGTTTAGGGCGCGTTCGCCGCAGTGCCCGAACGGGCTGTGGCCAATGTCGTGCGCCAGCGAGATCGCCGCAGTCAGATCTTCGTTCACCCGCAGCGCGCGCGCGAGCGTGCGGCCCACCGAGTCGACTTCGAGCGTATGCGTCAGCCGGGTCCGGTAATGGTCGGCGGTACCGTTGACGAACACTTGAGTTTTGTATTCGAGCCGCCGGAACGACTTCGAGTTTACGATGCGGTCGCGGTCGCGTTGAAAAGCGGTGCGCGGCGAGCCGTGTTGTTCGGGGCAGGCGCGACCGTGCGACTTCGCGCTGAGTGAGGCGTACGGGGCCAGCATGTCGGCTTCGAGAGTTTCGCGTTCGGCGCGGGTCTGGATCATGGGGATGAATCACCCTTCGTGGGGGAAGGTTCAAGCAGGGATCATGTTTTTTCAAAACGGGTCGAGAAATGAGGGTTTAGCCCGGCGAGGAGGACGAGAACAGGGGCACCTCTATAAACGAGAATCCGAATTATACCGGTCGAGCCGAGCAAGATATTGTATCCTGTGTGGAACGGCTTATGGCAAACGCTTGCCATAGGGTGGCAAACCGTTGCCATAAGGTGGCAGACTCTTGCCATGCTATGGCAGACTCTTGCCATAAACCTCGGAGGCCTTTGAACAAACGATGAGGAGATCAAAACCATCGAAACCGAGATCGCCAGCGTCTATCGGGTTTAACTGTTTGGCTTGGCGTAGGGCAAGCGCGCGACTTCCACCGGTTCGAAATAGGTGTCGAGTGCGGTCGAGCCGAGGATGCCCAGTCCTGGCAGGTCAATGCTGCCGTCTTCACTCACGGACGCGGCCGGCACCTGAACACATTGCACCGCGCCGATGATCAAGCGGGTGTTGTTCGCCTCGATCGGTAGAATATCGACAAGCTTCATACCCATGCGCAAACGCGATTCGGCGACGAAAACAAAGCCGTCTTGTTCGTGGGCCGTGAGTCCGGTCGCGTCGAACTCGCTTTGCTCGCGCGGGTAGCGGGCGGCGCACTGGTGGGCGGCCTCGAGGATGCCGCGATGGAGATGGTTCAGGGTGTAGACGCCGGTCTCGATGATGTTCGACAGCGTGTGGCGTTCGACCGTGTCCGGGCGGGTGACCATGCCAAGCAGGGCCGGTTTGGAGCCGAGATGCACGACGCTGGAGAACGGCGCGAGATTGGTTCGACCGGCGGCGGCGCGCGTGCCGACCAAGCAAACCGGCTTCACGCCCGGCAGCGAACTCGCGAATTGCACGCGCGCGAGTTTTTCCATTGCGGCCAAGTCGGCCAAGGTGATTGTCTTCATGGGGTCAGATCTAAATTTAAAAAGGAGGGGCCCTAACTACTACGTACACGACTGGCTACCAGCTACTGGCTACCAGCTACTGGCTACTGGCTGCTTCACTTCACCCACTTGTCGGCAAAGGCAATGTATTGCTGCCAATCAAATTCGGTGACGTTGTGTTTTCCAGTTCGCACATGATAGCCGACCCGGCCGTCGGCGAGTGGCGCGTCGACTGCCGGATAGGCGTCGCCAGACAGGCCGGGTTGGCCGAGCAATTCCCAAGCTGGACTGGCGTGTTTGGCGCTGAGAAATTCGCCGCGCGGATCCGCCCACTTGTCGTCTACCGCACTGGCGACATACACCGGACGCGGCGCCATCAAGGCGATCAGCATGTGCTGGTCGAACGCGGCCTCGCCTTCCTTGTCGTTGTATTTGAGATAGTTGTCGCAGAACCAATGCGGGAAGCTGGTGTTGATCCGCTTGACCGTCTCGCCGAACGCGCGTCGGGACAGCGCGGCGCCACCGCAGCCGCTGTTGTTGCTGATCGCCATCGCGAAGCGGGTGTCGTTCGCGCCCGCCCACAGCGAGGTTTTCCCGAGCCGCGAGTGACCGAACACGGCCACCTTGGTCGCGTCGATTTCCGGGTCCTTCTCGAACGCGTCCAGCGCGCGGCTCAAGCCCCAGGCCCAGGTTGCGATCGACCCCCAGTCCGCCGGTCCGGGTTTGGGATAATGTTGGTGCACGCCGTTTTTCCAACCGTCGTCAAAATCCGGATCCACGTCGCCGTAGTAGATGGTCGCGAGTCCGTAGCCGGCGCCGGTGATCATCTCCACCGGCCAGCGCGACGAGTTGGCCCGTTGCTCGTCAGTCGCCTGGTTGTCCTTGGCCTTGCGCAGCCAGCTGCGCGGCAACACGATTTCCTTCTCATCACGAACCGTGTGGTTGCCGGTGAAATTGTAGCCGAGAAACAGCGGCACGCCGTTCTCGCTGACGGCGTTGAGTGGCAGATAGATCAGCACATCCATGGCGACGCCCTCGCCCAAATGCACCCGGATCTGGCGGCGGCGAGCTTTGCCATCCAAGGCGACTTCGCTGGCCTCGACCCGGTCGACGTTGAGTTCGGCGATCCGGGGCGGGGCTTTGCCGAACATTTCGCGTTCGAGCAGGGTATGCAGTTCGGCGCGGCGGGCTGGCCAGTCGGCGGCGGTCTCCACGCCGCCAAGCAAGTCCGGCAGGGTGTAGTCCGGCACCTTATCCTCTTCGTAGTTATAGCCGCGCGGCTGTCCGAACGCGGTGAAGACGGAATTTGAAGGAAGCACGGTCATCACAATCAATCCCAGGATGCAAAGGAGTCTCATGCCATTTTCTAGCACATCGGAACGCGATGCTAAACGATTGAACCAAAAAGAAAAATCCCGCATCACTCCATCATGGCTGACTTCTATCAAACTGGGATCGACAAAGTGGCGCGACGCGGCGGGCTGCTGCGTTTGCTGGTGCGGATTTTCCCGCAACATCTGATCACCCAGATCAAGTTCGAACTGCACATGCTCGCGGTGCGCCTGCGCCGCTTCTCCCAAGGCCGCGGCTTTGCCGGCCGCACCGACATCCTGCTCAACATCGGCGCGGGCGACTGCGGCCTCGACGGCTGGGTCAATATGGACGCGTTCAAATGCACCGGCGTGAACTGCCTCTGGGACCCGCGCGACAAGCTGCCGTTCGACGACAACTCAGTCAAAGGCATCTTCTCCGAACACTTCTTCGAACACATCCACTACACCGAAGAAGCCCCCGGCTTCCTGCGCGAGTGCTACCGCGTTTTGCAACCGGGCGGAGTGTTGCGCATCATCGTGCCCGACGCCGGACGCTATCTCAACGCCTACGCCTCAGCCGACGCCTGGGCCGAACTCACCGAGCTCCGCCCGTTAGAACGGCAAGACCAACACCAAGACGGCACCGAACGCGTCGACCCCTACTTCGGCTGGACCTACAACACGCCGATGGAGCTGATGAACGCCGTGTTCCGCCAAAGCCAGGAACACAAGTTCGCCTACGACGCGGAGACGCTGATGTTCGTGATGCAGAAGAACGGCTTTGCCACGGTAAAACAGCAAGCCTACCAGCAGTCCGAACTGCCCGAACTCGCGATCGATCAAGCCAGCCGGAAAACCGAAAGCTTGTACGTCGAAGGGATCAAATAGGGCGGCTTCGGACAGAAGGAGCTGCCGTTCCTGGTCGGCCATCCGTCCGCGTCTTTGGTCGAGGGCATCGGCACGCCGAAGCTGGGGCAGGTGGTCGAGTTCGATGCTTGGCCCAGGAGCTTGGAGGAACTGGCGACAAAGCTGGGTCGGACGGACGGCCCGCAGATTGCTTCGCACGCCGGACCGGACCGCGGGTTTAAAATGGAATCGCGGTCGCCCGTCATCTCGCGGCTTTACCATTGCTAAGCAAACGCGATTGCCGTTCGCTGGAACGATGAGTGGAGAGGAAGAAAGCTGGGGACGCGGTGCGTTCCCGACGACGCGATGGACCATGGTCCAAGAAGCGAAGGCGCAAGACACGGCGGCCTTGTCGGGGCTGTGCGAGCAATATTGGTTCCCGCTCTACGGCTTTGCCCGGCGGCTCGGCTACTCGGTCGAGGACGCCAAGGATTTGACCCAGGATTTCTTCCACCATTTTCTCGCCAACAAGCTGCTCGACCACACCTCGCCTGGAAAGGGTCGCATGCGCAGAGCTTCCTGCTCACTTCGTTCCGCAACCACGCCACCTCGGTCTGGCGGCGCGAGAACCGCCAGAAACGCGGGGGCGGTGTCGACAAGGTCCCGATCGACGTGGTGACGGCGGAGGAGCGGCTTGGCGGCACCCTTTCCACCAAGGCCACGGCCGAACACGAATTCGACCGACTGTGGGCCCGCGAACTGATGGCCCGGGCCTTGAAGCACTTGGAGAAGGCGTGGCGCGCGGAGGGGAAGGAAGCCGTGTTCGAGGCCTTCCGCGACCAACTCACCACCGGCGAACTCAAGCGCTCCTACCGCGAGATCGGCGACGAACTCGGCATGACCGAGGCCGCGGCACGCTACACCGCTTACACCTTGCGCGCCCGCTACCGCGAGGCTTTGGAGGGGGAAGTGCTGGAAACGGTCGGCGACCGGCGGGAGGCGGCGGCGGAGTTCGCCCACCTCCAGCAGATTTTTTGTCCGCCAAACTAAGTTTTTGACCAACGCCACAAGCGCAAAGGCGTTGAAGACGACAGAACCCTGAAACCGATGCCGGAACCACCCCCCATTCAATTCGGCGGCAAGTCGCGCGCGGACGCCCTGTTCGAGGAGGCGCTGGGGCTGCCGCCGGCGGATCGCCAAACCTTCATCGAACGCGAGGCAGAGAACCCGGACCTCGCCGCCATGGTGATCCTCCTGCTCGAAGGCCAGGCCGAACTGGCACCCGAACCAGCCGCGCACATCCTGCCCGCCAGCGAGGAGCAAGCCGGACAGCAAATCGGACACTTCCGCCTGGTGCGCAGCCTCGGCGAAGGCGGCATGGGTTCGGTCTGGCTGGCCGAACAGATCGAACCCGTCAACCGACCGGTGGCCTTGAAGATCATCAAGCTCGGCATGGACACGCGTTCGGTGGTGCAACGGTTCGAACTCGAACGCCAAATCCTCGCCCAACTGACCCACCCGCACATCGCCCGGGTGCACGAGGCCGGCGCCACCGCCTCCGGACGCCCCTACTTCGCGATGGAATATGTGGACGGACTGCCGATCCACGCCTGGTGCGCCCGCCGCGAGGCTCCGGTCGAACAGCGTCTTCGTCTGTTCATAGACCTTTGCGACGCCCTCCAACACGCGCACCAGCGCGGGGTCATGCACCGCGACCTCAAACCCTCCAACATCCTCGTCGACACGGAGGGCCAGGTGAAGGTGATCGACTTCGGCATCGCCCGCGCCACCCGGAAAGACCAGCCGGAAGCCAGCCTGCTCACCCTGCAAAACCAGATTTTCGGCACCCCCGCCTACATGAGCCCCGAACAGGCCGCCGGCGACCCGGCCGGCATCGACAACCGGACCGATGTCTACTCGCTCGGTGTCGTGCTGTTCGAACTGCTCACCGGCACCACCCCCTTCGACCCCACGCGGCTCAACACACCGTACGACTTGCAGCAAGTCCTCGGTACGGAGGAGCCGCCGCGCCCCAGCACCACCCAAAGCACCCGCAAACTCGAACCGGGAGAACACGCCATCCCGTTTAAGCTCTCCCACTGCGGGGACCTAGACTGGATCGTGCTCAAGGCCCTCGAGAAAGAACCCGGCCGCCGCTACCAGAGCCCTGCCGCCTTTGCCGCCGACCTCGACCGCTACCTCGCTGGCGACGCGGTCGAGGCGGTGCCCCCCACGCTCTCCTACCGCTTCGGCAAGTTCGTGAAACGCAACCGGCTCGCGGTCGTTTCCGGAGGCCTCGTCTTCGCGTCCCTGCTCGCGGGCCTGAGCGTCAGCCTGCTCCAGACCCACCGAGCCAACAAGGCGCGCGACGATACCGACGCGGCCCTGAAAACCGCCTCGGAGGCGCTCGAAAAAGAGTCGGCCGCACGCGCCGACGCCACCCGTTCGCTCGCCAGCCTGTGCAACAGTTCCGGCATGATCGAGGTTCGGATGGGCGATCCCAGCCGAGGTGCGCTCTGGTTTGCCGAGTCCGCCAAACATGCGGACACCGACGACGAGAAGGCGGCGGCACACCTGCGGGCCTCCTTCTTCAACAGCCCGATGCACCGTCCGGGCGTGGTGGTTGATACCGGTGAGTACAACTATCGGAACATCGATTGGCACCCGAAGTCCCTCGCGGTCGCGATCGGAAAAGAAGATCGCAGTCGCTATGTTGTCTGCCATCTCGATGGACGTCCGTTCCGCCCGGATCTGTTCTTTGCCGATGTGAGCTGGGATCCCGCCGGACAGCTGATGGCCGCCACCGTGGGCGGAACGGCACGCCTGTTCCACTATCCCTCCGGCAAGGAGGTTTGGCAGAGCGCGGCGACACGGGCGGTATTCTCTCCTGATGGACGCTGGATCGGCTTGACCGGCCGGGTTCCGAAACTCATGGCCCGGAAAGGCGGGGAGGATCTGTTGTTCGGACCGCAAGTCGAATGTGAAGCCATGCGTTTCAGTCCGGACGGCCAACACGTCCTGTTGATCGATTCCGAACGCGAGGTGCGCCTGTTCTCGGTTGACGACCTTGACGAACCCCTCGCGGTGGCCGGCATCGAAGGCGCGAGGTCGCCGCCCAGTGGATTCATCGGCGCGGACGGGGCCGCCTTTCACCTCAGCACGGAGGACGCCTTCCTCGTGTTCGACACCGCCACCGGAAAACAACTCGAGACCTACGAAAAGGAGTTCGAGCAGGAGGGGATCGTCGCCACGAGCCGGGACGGGCGCTACTTGGCCGTCAAGAGTCGAAGCTTGATCGACCGGGTTGCCGGGAAGATGCTTCCCTTTCCCAACACGGTGCAGCTCAGCGACCAAGCCTTCCATCCTTTCCACAAGGTCATGGCCACCGGAGGGGTCAATTTCAAAATCGATCTGCTTTCCCTGCCGCAAGGGGAGACAATCGCCACCTTGTCCAGCATTCCGGAAGCGGTCTTCGGCCTGGAATTCTCCCCGAACGGTTTGTGGCTCGCCACTACGGAGGGCACCTTGCTTCGGATCTGGTCGATGAGTTCCGACACGGAACCGAACCCGGTCCTGCTTGGACGAGACAAGGTGACACTCGCCAGCCATCCCGCCCACGAAACGGTCGTGATCCACAGCGGGGTGCATCTGAACCAGAGCACCGACACCACGCAAGCGCTTGCGCTCCCAGGGGGCGCCCCCTTGGGGCCGGTCATTCGACCGGGCGGGATCGTGGTCAGCGCCGCCATTGGGCCGGAGCCATCGTGGGCGGTCCTGGGCGTGTCCGAGGCTTCGCTGGAGGAAAAGGAATGCCGCCTGGAGCCCTCTTGCACGGGATGGGTCGAATTCCGGGAACTGAGATCCGGGGAACGGCTTGGGAAAACCATGCCCATTCCCGGCGACCTGCGCTCCATCACGGTACACCCCAAGGGCAGCCACGCTGCCGTCATGACGGGAGATGGCAAGCTGTTCGAAATCGACGTCGAGACCCGGGAACTGCGCCAACTGACCAAACCGGGGCACTTCCAGGGCCCCACCGGCACCATGCATCACGGGCGCTGCGCCTACAGTGAGGACGGCGACCTGTTGTTTGGCTACGGATTGCTCGGCCGGTTTCTGGTGTGGCACCGTCAGGAAAACCGGCTCGTGATCCCCCCGGCCATCTCCGGGGCAGTCTACGATTTGGACCAGCACGGCTCCCATCTGGCAGTGGGAGAAGTCGCCGCGGAAGATCAGATCCACATCTGGAATCTCGATACTGGCGAGGCGGTTCGGCCCCCGATCCCCGTAGGCGAATGGCCAAGCTCCATCCAGTTCCATCTCGACGGCGAACGCCTGCTCGTCGGCAGGCGCGACCGCCAGGTCGAACTCTACCACTGGCGAAACGGCGAGCTTGCCGCGCCGCCCATGCAGGTCGATGGCGCGGTGTTTCTTGCGCGATTCGTACCCGAACGGGACTGGGCGGTCGTCATCGACAATAGCGCCAAGCTCTATCTGTTTGAGTGTGCGACCGGGCAGCTTTTGCGGCCTCCGGTTATGATCGGAGACTATGCCTCCAGTGGCGCGTTCCGCCCCAGCGGCGAACTTCTCGTGAGCGGCGTGAACACCCGACTCGTCGATCTCCCGAGCCTGCTCACCCCCGCTACCGAGACGCTCGACGAGGCTCGGGTGTGGGCCGAACTGGAGTCCGGGGCCGCCATGCACCCGAAGGGCGGAGGCATACGCACCCTCTCCTCCGAAGCCTGGTTGGAACGCTGGCAAGCCACCGTGAAGGTGCGCGTGGCAGACGATCCCTTGATCACACCCGTTGCGGTTCGCTCGCGCACCGCCAGCACCGACTACCTGCCGGCGGCACGGCTTATTGATGGAAGCGGTTTGCCGCCGCAACCGCCAAGCGATCTCCGCATGGTCGTCCACGGGGACGCGGCCCAGAGCACCGCCTGGGTGACGACCGGTCGACACCCCGATTATTTCCAAGACGACCCCGAACCGCCCCAACTTACCTTCGATCTGGGCGCCCTACACGACCTGGAAGCCATGGTGTTCTGGGGCTACTACTTCTTTTCAACCACCAACGCGGTGGGCAACGAGGCCAAGTCCTTCGAGCTGTCCTTTTCCGCCGACGGCAAGAGCTTCTCCGCGCCAGAACGCCACAGCCAATCGGTACCGGTCGCCGAACGCGCGGCCACGCTGGGCCCGTTCAGGAGCGAGGCGGCGCGGAAGGCGCGCCACGTTCGGGTGACCATCACCGACAACCACGCCCCCTAGGTCCGGCGGCGACCGCGTCGGGATGGGTGAGGTTCGGTTTCTATCCCGCCGACCTTGAGTTCGGCCCAGGGAGCGGCAGTGCCACGAAAAAGGTAGCGAGGGCTTTAGCCCGCAGACCTTCGATCTTCCATCTTCACCCGGACCACGCCTGCAGCCCATCGAGGACCCTGTCAAATGGGATCACCGGTCCTAGATGTTCAGCGAACGCTGGATTGTTCCATTTTTTCAAGAAACTTCCCAACGCCGCACGGGCTTCGGCGTGGAACTAGGCAACACTGGGAAGATAAAATGAAACCGACAACAAACCTGCGGCGACCGCTGCAAAAGAACGACCAACAGAAGACCACCCACATTCCTTGGGTGGCTGTTCTGCTTGGCCTCCTCTTGTTCCTGCTGCCTCAGCAGCTCCACGCCCAATGTCTGGCGGACGCGGGAAGCATCGACACCGGCAACTCCGTGCTCTCGGCCTGCCAATCCTCGGGCGTCGACATCCTGATCGCCGTCACCGGACAACAAACGGCTGCCGACTACGACACCACGGTGGTGTTGACGCTGAACGGATCGATTATAGGCAAAGCGCCGGTCGGCACGGCCATTCCGAGCAGCGAGTTGCCGCCGGGATTGCTGTCCATCCACGTGATCAACACCCTGGACACCAGTCCGGCCGGCGCCACGGTTGCCGCCATGGCGGTAGGCGATTCCTACAACGCGCCGAGCACGAACTGCAGCGATATCACCAGCCTGCTTTTTCAACTCAACCTGTCGGACACGAGCTGCTGCGCCGGCATGCAAGTGCAGAACAACAACGACCGGGGAATCGGATCCCTGCGCTGCGTTCTGTCCAGCGCGAACGATAGCGACACCGTCACCTTCGCCCCGGCCTTGGATGGGGCCACCATTCAGCTGGATACACCGCTCTACGTCTCCGATCAGATCACCCTCGACGCGTCCGCGCTGCTGAATGGCATTATCATCGACGGCGGTGGTAACGGCGACCTTGTGTTCGATCCCGGCGAAACCCGCTGCCTGGTCATCGGCTCGCGGCCGTTTCCGTGGCCCAACAACAGTGCCGGTACCGGCGGGAGCTGGGAAGCGCACGTGAAAAACGTGACCATCCAGAACGGCTTCCATCCCGACAAAGGCGCCAATGTGTTGATCCCCGAAAACCAGGACCAAGGGGCGAACACCGTGACCTTCACCGACTGTGTTTTCCAAGGCGGCGGCTGCTCGAACACCGCCGTCAGCGTCAACGGACGCGGTGCCGGCCTCTACAACACGGACGGATTCCTCACCTTCAACACCTGCCGATTTTCGGACAACACGACGTACGATGGCGGCAGCGCAATGTGGTCCGAAGGGTCGGGTACGCTCGACTTCAGCGATTGCACCTTTGAAAACAATGAAGCGGTCAACCCCTTTGGCATCGGCGGCGCGGTCACCTTGCAAGGCTCCACTGTGGCGGACTTCGACGGGTGCAGTTTCTTCAACAATCATGTCGCCGCCGGCACCTCCTTTGGCGGGGCCGTGTTCCTGTTCAGTGGCACCATCAGCCGACACATTAACTGCACCTTCAACGCCAATAGTGCGGGCCGCAAAGGCGGGGCAATCTATTCTTCGGGCGGTGCGTTCGAACTGACCCATTGCACCATCGTCGGCAACGAAGCCGGTCTCGAAGGCGATGGCGTCGACGGATTCGGAACCATCCAAGTTCAAGGCAGCATCATCCGTGACAACGGGCTCGCCGGCGCCGCCCCGGTGGAGGATATCCGCTGGGACGTCACCTCGGACATCACCTCCCTCGGCCACAACATGGTGGGCACCGGCACCGGCATTCTCGCCTTCAATCAAACCGGCGACATTGTTGGCACCGGCTTTCTCGGACTCGCCCCGTTCGCGAACTACGGCGGGGAAGTCGGCACCATGCCGCCCGAACTCACCTCACCCGCACTCAACACCGCCAACGCCGCCTCCGCGCCCACGCTCGACGCCCGCGGGGCCCCGCGGGTCGGCGTGCCAGACAAGGGCGCGGCCGAACAACAACTGATTCTCACCTGGCCGCTCATCTCCGGCAGCATCGTTTACGGCACCTCGCTCGGCGCCGCCGAACTCAATGCGACCGCCAACCTCGGCGGCAGCTTCGCCTACACACCGGCCGCTGGCACCCTCATCAACGCCGGCACCTGCCAGCCACTCAGCACGACATTCACGCCGGACGGCACCGGGCTCTTTGCGAGTTCGACCACGCCGGTCACCTTGAACAACTGCGTCACGGTCACCCCGGCTCCCACCGTGCTCAGTCTTGCGCCCGCCACCATCAGCTACGGCGACACACTCAGTGCCGTCCTCGCTAGCCTCGTCGTCACCGGCCCGCCTGCCGCCGGCGCAACCTTCAGCATCAGCGGGCTTGCCGGTGCCACCACCGCCACCGTCCTCGACGCCGGTAGTTACACCATCACCATAAACCATCCTGGCGACGCCAACCATAATGCCACCGCCCCGATCAGCCAGAGCATCACGGTGGTTCCTACGCCGCTCACCATCACCGCCAACAACGCGTCCAAGCAACAGGGGGATCCGAATCCGACGTTCAGCGCGAGCTTTAGCGGGTTCGTAAATTCCGACACCGCCGCCAGCCTGTCCCCCGGCGTCAGCTTCAGCACCACCGCCACCACGAGCAGCCCGATCGGCACCTATCCGATCACCCCTTCGGCCGCGGCCAACCCGAACTACACCATCACCTTCGTCGACGGCATCCTCAGCGTCGGTGGTCAGAACATCACCGTGATCAATTGGCCGGCACCGGGCAACATCGTCTTCAGCGCCTTGCTCACCGGCACCCAACTCAGCGCCACCGCCAGCTTCAATGGCTCGAACGTTTCCGGCACCTTCGTGTACACGCCGCCCGCCGGCAGCCAACTTGGCGCGGGCTTCGGGCAGACCTTGAACGTCTCTTTCACCCCGACCGACACGGCAAACTTCACCGGCGCGAACGGCACCACCACCATCAACGTGCTCAAGGCCCCGACCACCATGGTGCCGCCGGCGAACACCAGCATCGTCTACGGTAGCCCACTTTCTACGCTGTTCAACACCGTCTCCTTCGCCGGACCCAACTCGGGCAGTTTGAGTTTCGACATTCCCGGCGCCACCCCCGAACTGCCCACCAGCGTGCTCGATGTCGGCACCTACAGCCTGACCGTCACCCACCCCGGAGATGCCAACCACAATCCGGGTTTGGCGACCTTCAACTTCATCGTGACCCCGGCCGCGTTGACCATCACCGCCGACAACCTGTCCAAACAACAAGGCGCGTCCAATCCTCCCCTGACCGCCAGCTTCTCCGGGTTCGTGAATGGCGACAACGCAGCTAGCCTCTCGCCTGGGGTGAGCCTCAGCACCAGCGCCACCACCACGAGTCCGGTCGGCACGTATCCGATCACGGCCTCGGGCGCCGTCAATCCGAACTACAGCATCAGCCACGTGAACGGCAGCCTCACGGTCGGCGGCCAGAACCAGACCGTGTTCAACTGGCCGACCCCGAACGCCATCGTCTACGGGACGGTGCTCGGTGCCGCGCAACTCAACGCCACCGCGACCTTCAATGGCGCGGCGGTTCCGGGAGTATTTACCTACACGCCGGCCGCTGGTTCGGTGCTGAACGCCGGACTCGGCCAGACGCTGAATGTCTCCTTCACGCCGACCGACAGCGTGAACTTCACCGCCGCCAGCGGATCCGTTATCCTCGACGTGAGTCCGGCATCGCTGACCATCACCGCGAATAGCGCCAGCAAGCAGCAAGGCGACCCGAACCCGTCCCTCAGCGCCCAGTTTGCCGGGTTCGTGAATGGCGACACCGCCGCCAGCCTGTCACCTGCGGTGAGTCTTAGCACCACCGCAACGACTACCAGCCCGATTGGGACCTATCCAATCACCCCCTCGAACGCGGCCAATCCGAACTACGCCATCACCTTCGTCAACGGCACGCTCAGCGTCGGTGGTCAGAACCAGACGGTCATCAGTTGGAGCGCGCCCACGCCGATCACCTTCGGCACCGCGCTTTCCGGCACCCAGCTCAACGCCACCGCCACGTTCAACGGATCGACCGTTCCGGGCAGCTTCACCTACACCCCGTCCGCCGGCACCCAACTCGATGCAGGGTTCGGGCAGACCTTGAACGTCGCCTTCTCGCCGAACGACCCGGCAAGCTTCACCGCCGGAAACGTCTCCACCAGCATCACCGTGCTCAAAGCGCCGACCACCATCGTGCCGCCGGCGTTCAACACCATCGTCTACGGCAGCCCGCTGAGCACCTTGTTCAACGCCTTCACCGTCAACGGACCCAGCGGCGGCCTCTTCCAGTTCGACAGTGCCGGCGCCACCCCCGAACTGCCGACCAGCGTCCTCGATGTCGGCTCCTACACTCTGACGGTCGGCCACACCGGCGACTCGAACCACGACCCTGAAAGCAACACCACCTTCGTCTTCAGTCTCACCCCGGCACCGCTCACCGTCACCGCCAATAACGCCACCAAACAGCAAGGCGATCCGAACCCGATCTTCAGCGCCCAGTTTGCCGGGTTCGTGAACGGCGACACCGCAGCCAGCCTCTCACCAGGGGTCAGCCTCAGCACCACCGCCACCACCACGAGTCCGGTCGGCACGTATCCGATCACCGCCTCGGGTGCGGTCAATCCGAACTACGCGATCACGTTCGTGAACGGAACCCTCTCGGTTGGCGGCCAGAACCTGACCGTGCTCAGCTGGTCGGCCCCGTCCGCGACCGTCTACGGGACGGCGCTTGGTGCCGCGCAACTCAACGCCACCGCGACCTTCAATGGCGCGGCGGTTCCGGGAACGTTCAGCTACACCCCGGCGGCGGGCACCATCTTGAACGCCGGGCTGGCCCAGCCCCTGAACGTCACCTTCACCCCGACTGACCTGAGCACCTTCGCGGCGGTCAGCGGCAGCGTCGGCATCAACGTCACGCCGGCGCCGCTGACCATCACGCCCAACGATGAGACCCGTCTGATCGGCCTGACCAATCCCGGCTTCACCGCGACCTACTCGGGATTTGTCAACGGCGACACCGAAGCCAGTTTGTCCCCCGCCGTCTCGCTGTCCTCCTTGGCGACCCCGGCCAGCGCGCCCGGACCCTATTCCATCTCCTCGGCGGGCGCGGCCAATCCGAACTACGACATCACCTTCGGCTTTGGTATTCTCACCGTGTCGCCGCGCAGTGTCCCGGTGATTTTCTGGGGGGTGCTGGCACCCATCGTCCACCTCGAGCCGCTCGACGCGAGTCGGCTCAACGCCGAAGCCATGCACAATGGCGCCGTGGTGCCCGGGACCTACACCTACACCCCCGCGCTTGGCGACATCATGCCCGGCGCCGGTGCCGGCCAGCCCGTCACGGTGAACTTTACCCCGGACGACACGGTGAATTTTGATCCCGCCACCCGGACCCGCACCATCGATGTCGGCAAGGCCGAGATCACCTTCAACTGGTCGCAACCTGCGAACATGGTGCTGGGTTCGCTGACCACGAACCAGTTGAATGCCACCGCCAACGCGGCCGGCCCGCTGAGCTATTCGCCGGCCCTCGGCGACTTCCTGTTCGAAGGAACCCAAACCCTGACCGTCAGCCATCCGGGCAATGCCAATTTCAATCCCGGAAGCTTTAGCGTATCAATCGTGGTCCTCGGTTGTTCGCCCCCGGTGTTTTCTCCGCTCAGCGCCGTCGTGCCGGCCTCGGGCGGGACCCATACCTTCACGGTATTCCCGACCCCAGACTGCCTCTGGTTCGCAACCGGCAGTCCGGCCTCCGCCTTCCTCAGCATCAGTCCGACCACCGGGACGGTCAGTCGGACCATCACCTACGAAGTCGCACCCAACACGGGTGTCGAACGCACCCTCTCCATCAACCTGGGCGGCACCGCCTCGAACGTGATTTTTGAGATTACCCAGCTTGAAGGCTGCGACAACATGTCGTTCACCTTCGCGAGCACCTCGCTGCCGGCGGATCGAGCGCATCTCCCGATCGAGACCGGCCCTTGGCCCCTGCTTGTTTCCGCCCCGGCCAATTGCAACTGGGTGGTCGACGGTTCAGTGCCTTGGGTGAGTTCGGTCCCCGGTGGGGGTGGCTTCACGGCCACCGGGACGGGCTCAACCTTAGCGACCGCGCCCCTGGTTTTTTATCAGGAGGCAAACCTGACCGGCGCCGATCGTTCGGGCCACTTCACCCTCAACGGCAACGTCGCCCACACCTTTACCCAACCCTTTTGCACGTCCAGTTTTAGCCCGGCGAGCGACATCTCGGTGCCGAAATTTATGATCACGCCGAGCAACGCCACCGAGCCGGTCACGGGATCGATCACCTTGAACCCGGGTTGTGAAGTGGTGCTCGGATCGAGTGAATCCTGGATCCAAATCGACAATACAAACACCAGCTTCTCCGCTTCCGGCGTCGTGAATTATTCGATCGTTCAGAACGTCGGCGAGGCACGCAGCGGCACGCTGTTCGCCCGATATATCGGCACAACCAACATCGCGGCCAGCGTGACCATCCATCAGGCCACCGCCTGCGACGTCGCGCCGGCATTTCCCGAGGCGAGCTTTGTGCCCGAACTCGACGCCTTGTTTCCGGGCACGCTCGGCTACCTCGCCGCGCCGCAAGGCGGATTCATCGAACTCCGAGTGCAAAGGCCCGTGGGCACCTGCCGCTACGATTTGACCACGACCTCGCCCTTCGTCGATACCGGCGTCACCAATCGCATTGATCTCTTCCCCAGTATCTTTGTCGAACCCGGTATCGGCGTGCCACGCGTTGCCGAGGTGTTCGCCGACGGGACGATGGTCCGCATCTATCAACCGGACAACTGCGGCGACGTTTCGGTCAGCGCCTCCACCATCTCTCCCGATCAATCGGGCGGCCTCCAAACCATCAACATCACCGTCGCCTTTCCCGAGTGTTCCTGGGAAATCATTGGTGCCCCGCCGTGGGTGAGTTTCCCCTCCCACCCGGGAGGCTCCGGCACCGGCAGTGCGACCTTGGAGATCCAGGTCGCGCCGAACCCGAGCGGTCGCCGCGACGAGACCTTCACCATCGGCGGTCAGAGTTTCACCATCAGCCAGGGCTCCCTCTGCGGCGGCGGTGGAACCGAAACGACCACCATTGCCGACCTGATTACCGGCGGGTTCACCGGGCCGGCGTTCTACAATGTCACGGGAATCGACGGCTTCAACCAGTTCATGCTCAATAGCTTCAGCGATCTGGACGGCCCCTGCCTCGCCAAAGGCGGCCAGTTACAAGTGTATGGCTTTACCCTCTTTGTGAGCAAAGCCACCGTCGTCAACAACACTCACCTGAGCGTGCAATGCCGCCTCGGCTTGCCGGACATCTTCGTCGAACTGGCGCTCGGCACGACCTCGCCGGAGTTCTTCATGGACTTCTTCCCGGACGGATCCAGCGCGATTGTTGGCACGGAAATCACCTTGCCGGAAATCCAAATCCCGGCCTCATCGCCGGTCCTTACGCTGCGGGATTTGACGGCCACCATCGACACCTCCGCGCAACGCTTTGGCGGCGGCGGCTTGATCGGCATCGGCGCCGGTCCCGGCGGTGGTCTCTGTCTGTTGCCGCCTGGTCCCAAACTCTTCGGCGGCAGCATTTTCTTTCAGGAGGGCCAACTGGATCAAATCACCTTCCAAGCGGATAATCTGGGCATTCCCTTGGGCAGTACCCCCGTAAATCTGGAGGCGATCGGCGGTGGACTGTACAACCTCACGTCGAAAAACAACTGGCGGATTGGTGCCAACCTCGGCATCTCCGCTGGCTGTCCGGTGCGCGTCGGTACGATTGACGTCACACCACTCTACGTGGATGCGATGGGGTCGGTGTACGGCACCGGCGCGGTCTCGCTGGAAGGGTACATGGAGGTGTTTGGCTTCCAGGTTGCCGACGCTTCGGCTTCTTACAATCCGAAGTACAACTTCAAGGCGGCCCTGAACGTCAATTTGTTAGAGATCTTCTTCGCCAAATTTGCCATCAGCATAAGTTCAACCTCGTTCAGCGGTAATGCCAGCGGCGAATTGCGGATTCCCGCGTTCGTGCCGATTGTCGGCGGCATGACGCTCGCCAATGCGAGTGCCTACGTGAATAATTACGGCTTGGGCGGCGAGATCGGCGTTCGGGTCGGGGACATCCCGTCGGTCAACATTCCCCAACACTGTGTCGGTGGCGGCTGCAGAAGAATCTTCCGCAAGAATGTCTGCTTCCCGGAAATCTGCACCCCGGAAGTCGACTTCCCCGGCTGGGAAGGGGCCGAGTTCAAAGTCGGCTTTGATTACACCTTCGCCGATGACGAGTTCGTGTTCAACAAGGCCGCGGCGAAAACCGAACCGTGGGAAGTGCCGTTCCAAACCGTGATCCGCGGCGATAAAAACGGCGCGCCCGGGTACTTGGTCTTCATGAAAAACTACAGCCGCTCCGACAAAGTAAGTACCGGCAAAGCCGGACGCGCGTTCGGCGTCGATAAGAGCCGCCGCTTCGGCAAGGACAAGGCCCTGGTCAGCCTCGCCGACTTCAACGTGCCCGCCGGTGAAGACACCGCCATTTTCCGGATCTCCTGGGAAGGGCCCGCAAATGCCATTCCGCCAATGGCGCTGGTGGACCCCGCCGGCACCGTGCACAACATTGTCGACGGCCTGCTGCCCGGTGGCTTCCCCGGCATCCCCGGTGCCTTCGGCCGCCTGCCGCTGGTCGACCAAAACCGCGAAGCCAGCTTTGTGGTCACCCAGCCGGCCACAGGCAACTACGACATCCTGGTCGACAGTGTCGGACTCAGCAACGTCGCCGTCGAGTACCTGCGCGAGAACCTCCGCCCGGCCGCCGCCGTGCATGCGGTGACTCAGGGCGCGGGCGACAACAACATCACCGTGAACTACACCACCGACATCCGTGAAGGCATCCCGACGACCGAGTTCTATCTCACCCGGGCCAATGCCGACTTCACCGACACGGTCGGACCCCGCTTCGACGCGGGCGTGTTCACCTCGGCCAACGGCACCTTTGACTATACCCTGCCGACCGACCTCGAAGTGCCCCCCGGAACCTACAACATCGCGGTGGTGGTCGAAGATCCGGACAGCCTGCGTACCGAAGCCATCTCCGAGCAACTGGTGTACTACGGCAATGCCGATTCCCCGACCGCGCCGGAAAATATCCAGACCCGCAGCGGCAACGGCAGCATCACCGTCGGCTGGGAAGGCAGTCCGGAACCCAATGTGGTCGGCTACATCATCTACTACCGCCCGGACGCGGAAGGGACCGAGAACGACGAACGTTTTGAGTCCGTCGCCGAAGACACGCGGCTGACCACGATCAACGGATTGCGTAACGGTCAGCCCGACCTGTTGCGGGTGGTGGCAGTGAATGACGAGCAAACGCCTTCGCCCTCCAGCCGGACCGTTCGGGTTGTACCGACGATCGGTTTCGGACTCACCCCGCCGTGCATCGTGTCCCAGCCGGACATCGACGCCACCGCGGGCCAACAATACTTCTTCCAGTTCCAGACCTGCGACGCCGACGACGGGCGTACGGCGATCCCGGCCAGCGGCGCCATCGAAGACGCCCCGGCGGGGTTCGTCTATGACGGAGAAGGACTGCGCTGGGAACTGATCACCGGCCCCGCCGGCATGATCATGCAGCCCAGCGGCCGGGTGGAGTTCACGCCCACCGATGCCCAGGTCGGCAACCACCCCGTAGTTGTCCGCGCCACCGACGCGGCCGCCGATCTGCCGGACGCGCCGGAGACGCGCTTGTACGACGAAAAAAGCTACACGCTCATCGTCGTCCCCTCCGACAATTTGAGCGCTCTCGAAACCGCCCGCGGCGTGTTCGTATCGCGTCCGGTACTGGACGCCTACGAAGACGAAACCTTCAGCTACACCCCGCAATTCGTCGCCGAAGGCAGCTGGGCCTTCCAACTCGTTCAGGCGCCCGACGGCATGGTGGTCAACCCCGATGGCAGTATCACCTGGGATGTTCCGACGGGAGCGGAAGGCATGGAAATTCGCCTCAAAGCGGTGCAGACCGGCCCCGGCGCCGATCCGACCGCCTGCGTGATCCATCGCTGGTTCCTCAATGTGAATCTCTCGACTAGCAGTCTTCCCGAGGATCTCGCCTTCAGCCTGCTCACCCGCGATCTCACCAGCACCACGCTGGTCTGGCCGGGCAAAAGCAACGGCGCCTCCTACCAGGTTCAAAGTACCACCGACCTGATCAACGGTCCGTGGGTCAACGAAGGGCCGACCAAAGCGGCCGAATCGACCAACGCCCATCTCGACGCCGGTGCCAGCACCACCATCAAATTCTACCGCGTGATCGAAACCCCCTGATCTTGTTTAGCAACGTGCGTCGAATGGTTTCTCTTGAACCTTGGCGACGCAACCTGCCGGTTCACTTTTGCCTTTTTAGTGTTCCGCAGGTTTTTCTTTTTTTACCCGGTTCGGATTAACCGGCCGTTCAAACTTACTCGATCACCGTCGGCTACACCTACGTCTACTACGTAAACACCTGCAACGCCGAGGACGGACGCACGGCGGTCTTCGAGGGTTCGGCCAGCCAGGACGTTCCGGCCGGATTTCACCTACGAGACAAACGGGCTGCGCTGGGAACCGGTTCAAGGTCCCGCCGGCATGATCATCCAGCCCAACGGCCGGATCGAATACACGCCCGCGGCCGGCCGGCGCCGAAGGCATGGAATTCCGCATGAAGGCCTTCCCCGAGGGCGGCGCGGCCAATCCGGAAAGCTGCGTCCGCCAAAGTCAGGAACACAAGTTCGCCTACGACGCCGAGACGCCCGCGTTCGTGATGGGTAAAAACGGCTTCGAGAAAATCCAGCAACAAGCCTACCAGCAGTCTGCCCTGCCCGAACTCGCGATCGACCCCGGATTTTTCCCCTGCCGGGGTGGGCTTGGGCTCAATGGGCTTTGGCTTGATCTCGGCGGCAGCCGCCGTGAGGGCAAAAGCTTAACACGCCACTATCGTCATTATCTGTGTGTTCATCATTATCACGTCGGCGCGTTGGTTGAACTGTCAATACACGGTTTCGTGAACTTTTCTTGAACATTTGATGAAAACCTTGAAAAAATTCATCATAAATCATTCATGTGAGGTGGCTTACACCAATGTGACGGATGTGTACTTTTAATACGTCAACACCTTGTAATCCCCCAAATCCATGTAATGTAACATTATTGGTGCGATCTATGGGGTAGGTCGCAACGGTAACGATTTCACAAACCAAACAAATTATGAAGCATTTCAAGAAAATCCTGTTGGCAGGCGCGCTCTGTGCCGCACCAATGATTTTCGCCCAGGAATCGGGCGAACCTTGTCAACCTTGTGAAGGCAAAGCCACCAGCCTGACACTACAATACACGGGCGCTGACGACGCACAGATCTCGGTCACCGACCGTCGCGGTACCATCACCCTGTTCGATCAAGCGATCACCGCAGGTGCAACGTTCACCATTGGTGCCCCTGAAGTTGATGAAGATAATGGCGGACGCCGCCGGGGCAAAGGTAAGGGCAAGAACAAGAAAGCCCACGCCGGCACGCTTGGTCCGGAAATCGCCATTTTCATTGATGATGCCTTTGAAGCTTCCATCCACACCAGTTGCTCGCTTCCGCTCGGACCGGGAATGGTGTTCGGCGACTTTACCGTGGTTGAAGGCTCCAGCCGCGCCGGCGAACTCTGCGACGCCAGCGGGGAAACCCAAGGCGGAACGGACGACGACGATGACGACGAAGCCGGACCCGACAACTGCGAATGCGCCGGTGGCGCCACCGAACTCGTGTTCCAGTACAAAGGTGCTGACGCTGAAGTCGGCATCGTTCAACGCAAACTCGGCGACTTGCTGTACCAAGAAGCCACCGCAAACGACGACATTGTCGCGGTCGCCGGCACCTGGAAAAACGGCAAACTCGGCAACGAGATTTTGATTTTCGTCGACGGCGAACTCCACCAAACCATTCACACCAGCTGTTCGCTGCCGCTTGAAGTCGGCACCATGTTCGGTGACTTCCTCCTCGTCGCCGGAACCTCCGCTGTCGGCGGAGTATTCTGCAACAGCGCGATTCCCGAGCCGCCGCCGCCCCCTCCGCCGCCGCCCCCGCCGCCGCCGGAAGTAGAAGAGCCGCCGCCGCCTCCTCCGCCACCTCCGCCCCCTCCGCCCCCGCCGCCGCCGCCGGAAGAGGAAGGCTAATCACCACCAGCAAGGACGCTTTAGCGTCCTTGCTGTTTGTTTTACCATCAATCTATACAACCCAACTCCATCAATGTCCCCGGAGGGATCCCCGTGAAAACCACGTTGCTTGCCATCGCCGCCTTTTTTGTCTCGTTCGCCTGTATCAGCTGGAGTCAGAGCCAAACGTATTACGTTCCGTTTCCTGACGAGGACGTGTTCACCATGCTGTCGACCGCTGTGACCGACACTGGAACCCGCACCTACGGCGACCAAGTCAGCGTCATCAGCATCGTACCGCTCGCAACGGGCACCATCACCTACGACCATTGGGAAGACGGCTACGAAGCTGACATCAACAACCCGGTGCAAGCCACCACCGAAATCTGGGGCGACGGCGACATTTCCAACGGCTGTGCCTTTGGCTCTCCCTGCGCCGCCGCCGGCGATGATGTTCTGGTCGCCGGTCAACTCATCACCAATCTCACCGTGCTGGCCGTACCGCGCGACCCCGCCGACGTCGAGTTTGACGGCAAAGACAAGTTCGTCACATCCGGCCCGGTCTCGGTGACCCGGCTCGCCTGGAATGAAGGCACCGCGACGCTCTACGCCGGCGCGGTCGAAGTCTACGACACCTCCAACTGGGGCACCCAATACCTGATCCCGGTCGGCGAAGACCTGATGGCGGACGACATGTTCGAATACACCGGCGTCTCCATCACCGCCGCGGAAAACGGCACCATGGTCACCGTCGGCGGCAACGCGCCGGTCACACTCAACGAAGGCGAAACTTTGCTGATCAACGGCGGTCTCAACGTTGGCGACATGATCAGCGCCACCGATCCGATCCAAGTGAACTTGGTGGCGACCGACCGCGAAGCCCGCTACGAAACACGCTGGTACCGGATCCCGCCGGTCTCGCAATTCGCGGACAGCTACTATAATCCAGTTAGCACTGATGTGGCCGATGACCGCACCGACGTGTTCCTGTTCAATCCCGGAACCGCAGCGATCACAGTGTCCTACGAACGCCTGGTCGCCGGCACCCCCACGATCACAACCATCACGGTGCCTGCCGGCTCGACCGAACGCGTTCCGGTCACCGATGAAGGGACCGCCCAGCACTTCTTTACCGCCGGAGGCGAGCCGTTCTTCGCGCTGGCCACGATCGACTCGATCTTTTTCGACTCCACTCCTCCGCCCGGTGCAACCGGTAGCTCCAATAATCTCGCGCACGACTGGGGCCTGTCGCTGATCCCCGAGGATTCGTTGACCCCCGCGTTCCTGGTTGGCTACGGCCCGGGCTCCGATCCCTTGGCCGCCACCTCCGATAACGTCTCGCCAATCTGGGCGACCCCCGTAGCCAGCACCACCCTGTTCATCGACTACAACGGCGACGGCGGCCCCAACATGGCGGCCTGCGGCGGATACGACGACAGCGTCAGCATCAACGCCCTCGAAACGGTCAAGATCTACGACCCAGACGGCGACCAATCCGGCATGCGCGTGTTCACCTGTGACGGTGTGTCCATCGTTGGTGCTTGGGGACAAGATCCGTTCACCGCGCCCACCGGCACCCCAGCCCTCGACGTCGGCACGACCGTCCCGCCCATTCCGTTTGCAAGTGCCAGCAAGCAGGTCGAACTCACCGACGCCGGCGATTTGAACGGCGACGGCGCGCTTAACCCCGGCGAGACGCTCACCTACTCTGTGCTGGTGATCAACAACACCTTTCAAGACGCCGTCGGCCTGACCATTGACGACACGCCCGACACGGCATTCATGTACATCGCAGGCAGCACTACCATCGACGGCATACCGTTCGCGGATAGTGGCACCACCCCGTTCCCGCTCGACGAGGGCGGCTTGGCCATCAGCAATGTCCCTGCCCGAACCACCATCACCATCACCTACGACCTGCAACTAGACCCGGCTTTCGACTTTTCGCGTCCGCTCGAAAATTGCGCCAACGTCGGCAACGCCGTGGGTTCGTCGGTCGTCTGTATCGAAAGCATCGCCGTGCCCGGCGTCGTCCCTCCGTCCATCAACCTGATCAAAACCGTCAGCGAGGACGGCACCTGCCCCGGCCTCGACTTCCTGCAACGTCCGGCCGGCACGCCGGTGACCTACTGCGTGTTCGTCGAAAACACCGGCCTCGTTGGCCTCGAAAATGTCATCGTCACCGACAACGACATCAGCCCCGCCATCAATACCAATATCGGCAATCTCGGCATCGGCGAATCGGCCATGCTCCGCTTTCCCTCCAGCATCGACGCCCCGCTGGTCAACACCGCTTCCGTGTTCGGAACGACCCCGGAAGTCGGTGATGAAGTGCGCGCCAGCGACACCGCCGAAGTCGATGTCACCCCCGTGCCCTCCATCAGGCTGATGAAAACCGTCAGCCAAGACGGCACCTGTCCGGGCGTCGATTTCCTGCAATTGCTCGCCGGCACCCCGGTGACCTACTGCGTGATGGTCGAGAACAACGGACAGACCATTCTGGAAAACGTCACCGTGACCGACGACGACATTTCTCCGGCCATCACCACCAATATCGGCAGTCTCGCCATCGGCGAGTCGACCACCTTGATGTTCGCCTCGACCATCACCGCCCCGCTGACCAATACTGCTTCGGTAACCGGCACGAACCCCGACGGCGGGGAAGAAGTCGAAACGGAGGACACCGCCGAAGTCGATCTCAAACTGATCCCCTCGGTGCGCATCGAAAAAACCGTCTCGAACGATGACACCTGCCCCGGTGTCGAATTCCTCCAACTGCCGATCGGCACCCCGATCACCTATTGTGTGTTCGTCGAGAACGATGGCGAAACGCCGCTCGAAAATGTCACCGTCACCGACAACGACATCACGCCCGCAGTCAGCCAGAACATCGGTACCCTCGCCGTCGGTGAAACACGGACGCTGAGTTTCCCCTCTGCCATTATGGACAGTCTGGTCAATACCGCCTCGGTGATTGGCACCAATCCTGAAGACGGCGCAACCGTCGAAGAAAAAGATATCGCCGCCGTCGTCCCGACAGTGAGCCTTGGCAACATCGTCTGGAAAGACACCAACGACAACGGCATCCGCGATCCCGGCGAAAACGGCCTGCCCAGCCTGCTGGTCGAACTCTACCAAATGGGCGCCGTTCCAGGAACCGACGCGCCGGTGGCCACCACGTTCACCGACACCGATGGCAACTACCTGTTCGAAGACTTGGTCGACGGTGAATACTTCGTCTACCTGCCGCAGACCTTCCCCGGCCTCCCCGTGAGTTCGTCGCCGGACGTCACCGACACCGCCGACAACCAGCAGGATGACGACGACAACGGCATTCAAGCCGGGAGCGGTGACCCGACCCAGAGTCCCGATATCTCGCTCAACGCCGGTGCCGAACCGACCAACGACGGCGACGGCGATGACGGCGACCAAACCATCGACTTCGGCTTCTTCGCCCCAGTCTCCATCGGCGACTACGTCTGGAACGATCTCAACATCAACGGCCTGCAAGACGCCGGGGAACCCGGCGTGGAGGGCGTCCGCGTGGAAGCCTTCGAAGTCGGAGCTGCCACCCCTTCCGCCTCGGCGACCACCGATAGCACTGGCGAATACCTGTTCACCCAACTCCCGCCCGGTAACTATTACGTGCGCTTCGACCTCTCCAGCCTGCCGCCCGGATTCATCGTCACCCTGCAAAACACCGGACGCGACATCCTCGATTCCGACGCCGACGAAGTCACTGGCGAAACCGACCCGACCGGCTTTCTCCGCAGCGGCGAACGCGACCTCTCGCTCGACATGGGCATCTGGGAACCCGGCAAAATCGGCGACACCATCTGGCAGGACATCGGCAACGACGGCGACCCCACTAACGACAACCTCTCGATGCTCGGCCTCAGTGGCGTCGAAGTCCTGTTGTTCCAAATCGAGAACGGCTCGTTGATCCCCGAGCCCTTTGACCGCACCTTCAGCAGCGAGGTGGACGACAATGCCGGCTTCTACCAGTTCACCGAACTACCGCCTGGCGACTACCGCATCCGTGTGAACTTCGCGCCCATCACCAACATGTTCCCAATTTTCACCACGCCGGTCACCTACCAAGTCACCATAAAACCGGGCACCTGCGTGACCAACGCCGACTTCGGCTTCGCCGCAGCACCAACCGCCGTTGGTTTAGAGTCCTTCGATGCGCAACTCACGGATACCGGCGTCTCGCTGGTCTGGCAAACGGCCTGGGAAGACCAGTCCCTCGGCTTCAATCTTTACCGCCGCGAAGGCGACGAACTCGAACGCGTGAACGACGGCCTCGTCCTCGCCAACGGCCAAGCCTCGCGCTACGAACTGCACCTTGAAGGTGCCAGCGCCGGCGAGTACGTACTCGAAGAAATTGAGACCACACTGAGCAGGGAACAGATCGGAGTCGCCGAAGCCATGCGCTCCGCCGCTCCGACCGTCGATGGCGAAACCCTGATGATTGAAGCAGAAGACGGCCAAGCCGCGTTCCGTTCGGGCCGTGATTACGCGAACTATTTGGTCACTGGCTTGTCCGGCGAACCAGTCGTCACCGACGAAACCGACACCGACAATCCGGTCCGCTTGCGTCCAGAGATTCTCCAGACTTCACAAGGCTACGGCGCGTACTTCAGCGCCCCGGCCGGCCAAGAAATTGTGGTTCGTTCGACGAAGTAAAACGACATATCCAAAAGAGCATCCATTGCGGAGGTGCCGGCCGCCTGCTTAAAATCAGGCGGCCTTTTCAATTCCTAACGACAACTCCTGGCTACCAACGACTGGCTACCACCTACTGGCTACCAACGACTGCGGGCGAAGCCCGCCTTAAGTTTGAACCGACGGCACCCAAGCTGTAGTTCGTCCGCCGATTCGATCGAACTCAATCGGCTCGCCCTTGGCGGTGGTCTCGGCGCTCTTGCCCCAGCGGTAATGGAACAACCAGGTCTTGGGAAATCTCGCCTTGTCCGCGTCGACCGCGACCGACTTATCGATAATCGATTTCATCTTCGAACGCAGTCGCTTGAGTTCGTCGTCGCTGAGGTCGATGCCGAGTTTGCGCGGATGGATCTTCGCCTGATACAAAATTTCATCCGCGATCCAGTTGCCGACCCCGGCGGCGAACTTCTGGTCGAGCAAAATACTTTTGATCGGCGCGCGGCGTTTGCGCAGCGGCGCCGAAAAGTCGGCCAGCGAGGGCAGGTTGAGAAACGGATCGAAGCCGAGTTTGGAGATCGGTTCCTCGTTGAGCGGATCGGTCAACAAACGAACCGCGCCGATCCGGCGCGCGTTGCGGTAGCCGAGCCGCGTTCCGTCTTCGAACAAGAACTCGGCCTTGAGGTATTTGTCGCGTTCGGACTCGTCCTGATAAACGTGAAAGGCACCGGACATGCCGAAATGGAAATAGGGAAAGACCTTCGCGCCGCAATCCATCCACAGATGTTTGCCTTTGCGACAGACCTCGTTCACCGTCAGCCCATGGCACGCGCGCGCCCAAGCGGTGTGCGTTTTCTGATCAAAAATAATCTCGTCTTTTCTCGCAGTGACCTTGGCAATGGTCTTTCCGCGCACATGGCGTTCGGCGAGTTTCCGCCAGGCTTCAACTTCGGGTAATTCGGGCATGTTGGGCTCCTATCCTCAGGCAGAGAACGATGCACGCGCAGATTTCGACTCTTGCAGATCGGTCGAACCGACCTATGGAGAACGCGCATGGGAAAATCTCCTCTATATAAAGACCGAGTCAAACTTTACATCAGCGCCGGCAATGGCGGCGATGGCATGAGTTCGTTCCGACGTGAAAAATTTGTGCCCTACGGCGGCCCCTCCGGCGGCGACGGTGGCAACGGCGCCGACGTATATCTGGTCGGCAACACCCAGTCCAACTCGCTGCTCGACCTCTACTACCGCCCGCACCACAAAGCCGAACACGGCGTCAAAGGCGGCACCAAAGACTGCCACGGGCGCAACGGCTACGATCTCGAAATCCCCGTGCCCTGCGGCACCGTGGTGATGAACGAAGAGACCGGCAAGGTGATCGGTGAGATTCTCGAGGACGGCCAACGCATGCGCATCGCCAAGGGCGGCAAGGGCGGACTCGGCAACAAACGCTTCACGACCTCGACCAACCAGGCCCCGACCGAGTCCACACCCGGCACCTTGGGCGAACAAATCACCATTTGGCTGACGCTAAAAACGATCGCCGAAGTCGGGCTGGTCGGCTACCCGAATGCCGGCAAATCAACCATACTCACCGGGATCAGCGGCGCGCATCCGAAGATCGGCGCCTACCCCTTCACCACGCTCAACCCGATCATCGGCACGGTCGAGTTCGTCACCTGGGAAAAGCTACGCATCGCCGACATCCCCGGCTTGATCGACGGCGCCCACGAAGGCACCGGACTCGGCCACGATTTCCTCCGCCATATCGAACGCACAAAGTTCTTGGTGTTCGTGATCGATATGGGCGGCTGCGACGGACGCGACCCGACCGAGGATTATCTCAATCTGCGCGAAGAACTGAAACTCTACCTCGAAGAACTCGACGAACGCCCCTACATCGTCGTCGCCAACAAAATGGACGTCCCCGAGTCCGAACTGTTCCTCGAGGAGTTCCGCGAAAAAACCGGCGAGGACCCATTGCTGATGACCGCCGCGTTGGAGGAGGGCATCCCCGAACTCAAGCAGATGCTCTACGACGCGATCTTGAAAAAGAAGGATCCGCCGGCGCAGCCCGAAGACGACGTCACGGAATCCGCGTAGTGCCCTGATTTGACGCTGGGCGGACGGAATTTTGACCGCGGAAAAAAGTGGAATACGCGGAACTTCCTTTTCGATGCGACCCCAACGTTTCCGCACCTGTGTAATCTATGACGAACCCCAAAGGGGTGGCCACAGCGCAATCCGGGGTTCCAACGGCACACACAGCCGACCGGTCAAACCCCGCATTCGATTGTTTAATCCTGGTCCGGTCGGAACGAGATCCATCTTTGTCAATCTACCCCACTCAACACAAAACGACAAAGCGGCCAAACCACGCAAAATCGATTTATTAAATGCACACAGCACCTGCTAACGTGTAGCACCCGTAGTGTGCTTGTAAGCCTGCGCCGCATTTGGGAAGACGGAGGGACAAACCGTCTGCCAAGAAACCGGTGCAGCCATAAATTGAACATCCAGCAGCTCACGAAAAGACAACCATGAACCCCCATTGGACGGAAAGCGGACAAAACCTCACCGGCCCCTCCGGTATTCTCGAACTCATGGACGACCTCGGCAACGCCATCGGCCGCGACGACTTGTGCATGCTCGGCGGCGGCAACCCGGCCGCCATCCCCGAACTCCAGGCAATCTGGCGCGAGCGCATGCGCGAACTGCTCGATCACGACACCGCCGGCTTCGACCGGATGCTCAACAATTACGACACGCCGATCGGCCGCCCCGCGTTCATCGAAGCGCTCGCCGGCCACCTGCGCCGCCGCTACGACTGGGACATCGGCCCGGGTAACATCGCGGTCACCAACGGCACCCAGAACGGCCTGTTCCATTTGTTCAACGCCATCGCCGAACCCGACCGCCCTGTCCTGCTGCCGCTCTGCCCCGAATATATTGGCTACGCTGATCTTGGCCTGCGCGGCCCCTCCTTCGTGGCGCGTCGTCCTGCCATCGAATTGCGCGGCGACCACGACTTCAAATACGGCATCGACTTCGACGCGCTCGGCCTCGAGGGCAAACCAAACGAGTTCGCGGCGGTCTGCCTGTCGCGTCCGACCAACCCCTCCGGCAACGTCGTCACCAACGCCGAACTCGCCCGCCTGTCCGAGCAAGCCGCCGCCGCTGAAACCCCGATTGTTGTCGACAACGCCTACGGCGCGCCCTTCCCCGGCATCGTGTTCTCCGACATCGAACCGACTTGGGACCACAACACGATTCTCTCGCTCAGCCTGTCCAAGTTCGGACTACCCGGCACGCGCACCGGCATTCTGATCGCCGACGAATCGGTCATCCAAGGCATGCGCGCCGCCAACGCCATCGCCAATCTCGCCACCGGCAACATTGGCCAGGAACTGGTCACGCCGCTGCTCGAATCCGACCGCATCACCGAACTCTGCCGCGACGTCGTCCGCCCCTTCTACGAGTCCCGCGCCAAGCAAGCCGACCTCTGGCTGCGCGAGGCAATGGACCCGAACCTGCCCTGGCGTCTACACGCCTGCGAGGGGTCGATGTTTTTCTGGCTCTGGTGCGACGGCCTGCCAATCTCCTCCGCCGAACTCTACCAGCGCCTCAAAGCGCGCGGCGTGCTCGTCGTTACGGGTCACTACTTCTTCTTCGGACTCGGCGCGTCCGGCGCGGATTGGCCGCACCAACACGAGTGCTTGCGGATCCACGCCGCCATGCCACCGGACATTACGCAACGCGGGCTTGGCATCATCGCCGAGGAAGTGGCCAAAGCCTACGCGGGTTGAGAACGGCTTGCTCCTTGAGCAAGCCGTTTCCAGCTTGAACCCACGCCTCGCTTGGATTTTAAATGGGAATGAGCGAGTCCGACATCATTCTATACCGCACCGACGATGGCAAAACCGCCGTCTCGCTGGTCGCCCGCGACGGCTCCGTCTGGATGAACCAAGGCCAGCTCGCGGAACTTTTTGCCACCTCGGTGCCGAACATCAGCATCCACATCTCTAACATACTTGATGACAAGGAGTTGCAGAACAATTCAGTTGTTAAGGAAACCTTAACAACTGCCGCTGACGGCAAGAATTACAGCGTCACCTTCTACTCGCTGGAGATGATTCTGGCCATCGGTTTTCGGGTGCGCAGCCCGCGTGGCACCCAGTTCCGTCAATGGGCGATTGCCAACTTGCGCGAGTTCCTTGTCAAGGGCTTCTTGATTGACGACCACCGCCTGAAAAATCCCGATGGCCGACCGGATTACTTCGACGAAATGCTCGCCCGCATTCGCGACATCCGCGCCTCGGAAAAGCGCTTCTACCAAAAAGTGCGCGACCTGTTCGCCCTCAGCAGCGACTACGACAAGACCGACAAAGCCACCCAGATGTTCTTTGCCGAAGTGCAAAACAAACTGCTCTACGCCGTCACCGAACAAACCGCCGCCGAACTGATCCTCGACCGCGCCGACCCACAAAAACCCAACATGGCGCTCACCGCCTGGCAGGGCAAAGTCGTGCGCAAGCAGGACATCGTCATCGCCAAAAATTATTTAACCGAAGACGAAATCGACACCCTAAACCGCCTCGTCACCATCTTCCTCGAAACCGCCGAACTGCGCGCCAAAAACCGCGAAGACATCACCATGACGTTCTGGAAAGACAACGTCGACCGCCTGCTCACCTTCCAAGAACGCCCCCTGCTCACCGGCAAAGGCCGCATCAGCCGCGCCGCGATGGAAGAAAAAGTCAAAGCGATCTACGCCGAGTTCGATACCCGCCGAAAAGCCTCCGAAGCCCGCGCCGCCGACCGCCAAGATCTCGCAGAAATCGAAGCGCTCGAAGCCAAGGTCAAACAGAAGAAGATGAAAAAGTCTGAATAGACCAACAGCCTGCTAGCGCATCCCCACCTTCCCACGCCCGCTCAGACCACGCCGAGCCGCTTGCGCTCGTGCAGTTTGTTGCACCAATTGAGGTTCGCCGCGTACCAGGACGCGGTGATGTGCAAGCCCTGCTTGAACTCGATCTTGGGCTTCCAGCCGAGTTCGCTGCGGATGCGGGAAATGTCCATCGCGTAGCGCCAGTCGTGGCCGGGACGGTCTTGGACGAAGATGATTTGTTCGCGGCGGGACACGCCGTCCACGCGCGGGCGGGTGCGGTCGAGTTCGTCGCAGATGGCGTGTACGACCTCGAGGTTGGTGAGTTCGGTCTCGCCGCCGATGTTGTAGGTGCGACCGGTCGTGCCGCGGGTGAGCACGCAGTGGATCGCGTCGCAGTGGTCGGCGACGAACAACCAGTCGCGGACGTTTTTGCCGTCGCCGTAGACCGGCAAGGGTTTGTTCTCCAGCGCGTTCAAAATCATCAGCGGGATCAGTTTTTCGGGAAACTGATACGGGCCGTAATTGTTCGAGCAATTGGTGATTAGCACCGGCAGCCCGTAGGTGTCGCCCCACGCTCGAACGAGATGATCGGACGCGGCTTTGCTTGCCGCATATGGGCTGTGCGGATCGTAGGCGCTGGTCTCGCTGAACGGCGGATCGTCCGGCCCCAAGGCGCCGTATACTTCGTCGGTCGAGACATGCACAAAGCGCAACGTCGAACAGGCGTCATGGCGGGAACGCGCCGCTTGCAAGAGCCGCAGCGTACCGAGAATATTGGTTTCGGCAAAAGCCTCCGGCGCCTCGATCGAACGGTCGACATGCGACTCGGCGGCAAAGTGCACGATGGCGTCAATCTCGTGTTCGGCCAGCAGGCGCTCGACCAGTTCGCGGTCGCCGATGTCGCCCTTGACGAAGTGGTAGCCCGGATGCCGAACCCCGACCAAGTTGTCGAGGTTGCCCGCGTAGGTGAGCTTGTCGAGGTTGACCAGCACGTCGATGTCCTTGTTGCGCAAGCGCTGCCGGACGTAGTTCGCGCCGATGAACCCGGCGCCGCCGGTTACCAGCAAACGGCGTGGGCTGACGGATGTTTCTGAGGAAGATTCGATCATGCGTTCAGGGTTTTAAATCGAGGTTGTTCTAGTGTCGCTTGTTTCACCGGTTTTTCAATCAGGCCTTCGACAAAGAAAGCTGCTGGACTCGGTAACGCGCGATCGAGTCCGCCAGCGCCTCGGCCACCGGACGCATCGGCAGGCCGGCGGCGCCGATTTTGGCAGGGTCGAGTTCGCAGTTCGAACGCGGCGTTTTCACCGCGGCGTTAAAAGCTTCCATCGACTCGAACCAGTCGATCTCATGGCTGATCAACCCCGCCTCGGTGAGCAGCGCGGCCACTTCCCGGGCGGTCACCATGCCGGGATTGACGAGGTTGTAGACGCCGGGCGCGACGTCTTCGGTGTGGCAGGAGATGCAGGTGTCGACGAACTCGTCGAGATGCGAAATCGTGTTTTCCACGTCGATCAAACGCGGATACCGGATCAGTTTGGTGAGATAGTTGCGCGGGTTGTCCTCGTGGTTGAACGGAATGCGCAAGCGCCAGACGAAGCAGTCGGGCGCGCCCGCGATCACCTCTTCGCCGAGCGCTTTGGTGCCGCTGTACCAACTGCAAGGACTGCGCCGAAACGAGAAGTTGGGTTCGTCGTCCTCGGTGAACGGCGCGTCGTCGTCGCGGGTGCCCTGAAAGATACAACCGGACGAGACTTGGCCCCAGGGCAGGCCGAGTTCGGCGCAGACTTCGGCCACGCGGCCGGGAAAGGTCGCGTTGCCTTCGAGGCAGGCGGCGCGGTCGGTTTCGCAAGCGTCGACATTCGGCTTGCCGGTGTAGCCGGCGGCATTGATCAAAAACCGGGGCTGGTCGGCCGCCGCCGAACGCAGCGCATCGCGTAGTTCGCCGAGACGCGTGTAGTCGACTTGGGCCCGCGACAAACCGAGATGGTCGAGGCCGCGCGCCTGCAGGCGTTCGATGAATTTGGATCCGACATAGCCGGTGGCGCCAAGGACAATAATCATGGTCAATCCAACTACCGGAAGCCGGAGGGAGGACAAGGGCGGAGTGTTCATAATGGACGAAGAAGACGTTCGACCACGCCCTACTACCGCCAAGGCCGGAACGCCTTCTGGAAATGGACCGGCAATTCCGGCGGCGGTGATTTTCTGCGCCTGTTCGATCCCGTCGGCGAACGGCGTTTCCACGCGCGCATGCGGGTGAACACACGGGGCGCGTCCGTGGTTGGTCGAACACCGTTCGTCGCCCGCCGCGCCGCGTTCGATTTCGACCATGGATGTCGTTCCGCCACCGGGCTTGAAGCAGCTTGAGGCCGGCGACTATCTCGAAGCGACCATCGAGCATGTGATTCTGCTACGTGCTCAGCATCGATGGCCAGGTTCTCGATCAAGCGTGCACGGCAACGATTTCTGGCAGACCGACTCTCATACGAAGACCAAGCGCTGGAGCCGGACCTACAATGTGCCAGCGGGGTCGGGTTTGGGGTCGGGGTCCGGGAAGCGGCCTGCGGACACGGAGTACAACTCTGGCCTACATAAACTGCTGCTCTTTGAACTGACAGTTTCCCCTTCTGGAACGAGTTTCGGCATCTTGAGGCATCACGATGATCTCATGAGAATAACTTTAATGCTCAGAATTAACTTCATGGTTCTTATTAGCCCGAGGCAAAAGCCTGAGACCCAGGGCAATGATCACTGCCCACGAATGCTCCCCCGCGTTCGAAAACGAAGAATCATTTCCGCTGCTTCTTCAGCTCTCCAAGGCGCCGTTCAAGGAAAGCGTTCGAGATCGCCACGGCCTTCTTCCGGTCGGCTTCATCGTAGTCCCAAAACTCCTGGATCACCGCTTCGCAAGCGGGGTGGTGGCTGCCGTCGTCGCCAATCTGTTTGCGCAGCTGCGCGAACTGCTTCTTCAGCTGGTCGCGAACGTCCGCATAGGCGGGCTCATCGTAGACGTTGTGCAACTCGCCTTTGTCCTTTTTGAGATCGTACAACTCCCAGGCGGGCGGCGTCTGATTGCCGCCGTTGTAGTCGCAGCCGTAAAAGTAGATTAGTTTGTGGGTCTTGGTGCGGATGGCCATCTCTCCAGGATTGTCGTGGTGCGCCATGTGCATCCAATAGCGGTAGTAAGCGGCCTGTTTCCAGTCCGTCGGTTCGTTCCCCGTCTCGACGATGGTCTTGGCCGAACGTCCCTGCATGCTTCCCGGCACCGCGATGCCGGCCATGTCGAGCACGGTGGGCGCGTAGTCGACGTTCTCGATGATCGCATCGGTGCGCTGCCCGGCTGGAATCGTGGGCGGATAGCGCATGATGAACGGCATGCGCATCGACTCGTCATAGGCCCAGCGTTTGTCTTGGTAGTCTTTCTCGCCAAGCCAGAAACCTTGGTCGCCGGTGTAGACAATGATCGTGTTGTCGTAGAGCCCCTCGGCTTTCAGGTAGTCGAACAAGCGTTTTAAGTTGTCGTCGACGCCTTTCACGCAGCGCAGGTATTTGCGCAGGTAGGCTTGGTACGACATGCGTTTGATTTCATCGTCGGTGTAGTCGGCCGGGTTGTAGTCCTTGGGGAATTCCTCGGGAAATTTTTGCGGCAGGTCGACGGCGTAGGAGCGGCGCGGGTTGCGGTTGCCGATCGAGGTGCCGATGTGCGGAGTGAGTTCGTCGTTGGCGCCGCGGGTGGCGATCGAGCCCCAGTTCTCGGGCAGTTCCCAGAGGGATTTTGGTTCGGGAATGGGCGTGTCGGCGAGGTAGCTTTGATAGCGCGGCGCGTTTTCGAAGTAGTCGTGCGGGGCCTTGTAGTGGTGCGAGACGAAGAAGGGTTTGTTGGGGTCACGCTCGTTCTTGAACCAGTGAAGGGCCGAGTCGGTGATCGCGTCCGAGGAGTGTTCGCCCTCGTGTTTGACCATGTTCTTTGGCCAAGGCTTGTCGCCCTGCACGCGGAACTCGGTGTCGAAGAATTTGCCCTGGCCCGGAAGCACCTTGTAGTAGTCGTAGTTGGGTTCGACCTTGAGGTGCCATTTGCCGATCATCGCCGTCTGATAGCCCGCGTCGCGAAACGCGATCGGCAAGGTTTGTTTCGCCGGCGGAATGCTTCCGCCGAGATCCGTGACGCCGTTCTTGTGCGCGTATTGGCCGGTGATGATGCTGGCGCGGCTCGGGGTGCAGATGCTGTTGCCGCAGAAGGCGTTCTCAAAAATCATGCCCTCGTGCGCCAGCGCGTCGATCGTCGGGGTCGGGTTGAGTTTTTTGAGCAAGGTCGCGTACACCCCAACCGCCTGCGCGGTGTGGTCGTCGGACATGATAAACAGGACATTAGGGCGGTCGGCCGAGAAGGCGTTACCGAGGAGAACAAAAACAATGAGGAGGAGGCAGTGGCGGAGTCGGTTCATGCCGCGTTGTTGTCTGGGATTTTTCGTCGTCTCAAGCGCAAAAGCGGCGAATCCGAGGCTCGGTGAAATGTGATCCGACATCAGGTTCGACGCAGCCACTGGACTCCAGAGCTAGGCCAAAACGACATTCGATTGTTTGATCGCATGATTTTACGACGTATTTGACACCTTTTCACGATCCCGCGATTGGAACCGAGTCGCCAACCTCATCGGCTCCAACCCAAATCTTCCGAGTTTCGATCCGGAACGTCGGGCCACCGCGCTCAAGGCCGTACAGCACAGCAGGTTCAGATGTCGGCGGACCACAGGCGCCCCTCGCGCCTCGCATTGCTGGCCCGCACCTGCATGATTACGCTGGCCGACGACGAACGAACGCTAACTTGGACCGGCTTGTGTCACCGCTACGCGGCTCCTTTCCCTTCGTCACGCAAACCCCGGCCTTACCCTTTCGGGTTACAGCCGGGGCTATTCGGATGGCCACCGCTAACGCGGCTATCCCACCACGACCTAGGAACTACTCGGACTCTTCCGCCTTGATTTGACGTTGCGGTTGAACGGAGAGGTAAGCGCCTTTGTCGTCGCCGACGTCGACCGGTTCGCCGATGAGCTGGATGGGATAGTCGGCGTTGGTTTCGTCCGTCACCTTCGGTGTCGCGCGGAAGCCCGTGATCAACAAGTTGGCATGATCGGTGCCGGTGGTGAGTTCGATCCGGCCATTTTCGCTGGCGAGGATCAGGGTTTCGCCTTGGACGGGGGCCGCCGGTTTTCGGGTAAGGGCCTCTGCCACGGTTTCGAATTCGAGGTGAGTGGTCACCTCTTCGAGAACGTAGGTGCCGCCGATGCCGTTCGGGTCCGTGACGGAATAGCCGCCACCACCGTTCGCGATCACGAGGGCCTCGTTAATCCGAGTGAGTCCGGCGGGATCGACGCGGTAGACGTTGTAGCCAAGCGTGTCAGACTCGTAGCCGACCAGCCACTCGGCGACCACGCCGTCGTCCCCAAGGATGGCCTGGAAGAACTCCAGTTCGACGGCGGTGGGCGGAGCGGTGAAGCCGAAGTTCGCGGTGTCAACATCTTCGCCGGGTCCCAGATTGATGGTGTATCCAAGCGGCGTGGTCTGGATTGATAGTTCTTCGGGGATGTCGTCGGAGTTGACCTCGACCACATAGTCACCGGGCGGGAGACCCTCAAACAGATAGCTGCCATCCGGCCCCGTGATCGCGGTCCCGATCAGGATGGAGACACCGTTGACGAGCTCATAGAGCGACACTTCGATGCCTTCGAGGCCGAGTTCGTTGAGCTGTTCATTGCCGGGCATGCCGTCATTGGAGAGATCGATCCAGACGGTCGTCCCGATGGTGCCAAGCGGGGTGACGGAGAGCATCGCCGGGTCGTGATCATCCTCGTCGTTACCGCTGTTGCCGATCTCGTCGTCGACCATGAATCCGTCGTTCACGGGATCGCTGTCGGGTACCGAATCGATATCCGATTGCGGGTTGCCGTCGGCGTCGTTCGCGGCGGTGATCTCGGCGATGTTTTCGAGATCACCGATTGCATCGGGTAGCAGCGTACACGTGATATCGATCGATGTCGATCCACCCGGCGGAACGGGTCCGGGAATGGTGACCATGGCGGTATTACCCAGTCCGGGGGTCCAGTCGCTGTCGGCGAGACTAAGTCCGGTGGGCAGGTAATCGGTCACTATGATCTGGGTCGCGGCGAGAGCGCCTTGGTTGTAGATCGTGATCGAGTACGTAATCGTATCGCCGGGGAAGTAGGGTCCAGGGCTGATCAGGGTTTTGCGCAGGGCAAGGTCGAAGGCTTCAACCATGAGCACGGCCGGATCGTGATCGTCCTCGTCGCCGTTGGCGCCGGCAACATTGTCATCGGTGGCTTGGCCATCATTGGCGGGATCATTGTCGGGAGACGAGTCGATGTCCGAACGCGGCTGGCCGTCAGCGTCGAGGGCGGAACGGATCTCGGCTTGGTTGACGACTTCACCCGTGGTACCTGGAACGATCTGGCTGGTGATATCAACCGTCGTACTAGCACCGGGGGCGAGGGGGCCCGGAATGGTGACCGTCGCGGTATTGCCGGGTCCGCCAGCCCAATCTGAATCGGCGAGGGTGAGGCTGGCGGGCAGGTAATCGGTCACCGTAATTTGGGTAGCGGCGAGGCTGCCTTGGTTGAACACCGTGATGGTGTAGGTCACCAGATCACCGCTGGCGAACGGACCGGGGGCGGCCAGCACTTTGGTCAGGGCGAGGTCGAACACGTCTAGGCTGAGTTCGGCGGGGTCGCTGTCGTCCTCGTCGCCGCTTTCATTGTTGAGCGCATTGTCGGTGACGGGTCCGTCGTTGCCCAAATTGGTGTCGGCGCGGGAGTCGATGTCCTCCCGCACTGTTCCAGAACTGTCCTCGGCTTGAGCGATCTCGGCGACGTCTTCTAAGATACCGCTGACGCCGGGTCCGATGGTCGCGGTCAGCGTAATGACGGCGCTGCCACCCGGGGGAATGGGTCCGTTGATGAAGCTGGTGGCACCGCTCGCGCCGATGGCCTGCCAGTCGGCATCGTTGAGAATCAAACCGGGAGGCAGGTGGTTCATCACTTGTACGTTCTCGGCGGTCACGTTGCCTTGGTTGTACACGGTGATAGTGAAGGTGACGTCATCGCCGGCGGAGAACGGACCGGTGGAGGTCAGTACGTTTTGAATGGCGAGGTCGAATTCCTCGACGAACAAGCTAGCTGGATCGTGGTTGTCCTCGTCGTCTCCTCCGCTGCCGATGCCGTTGATCTCGTCATCGGTCACGGGGCCATCGTTGTCGGAATCGGCATCAAAGGTGCCGTCGATGTCGTCACGCGGGTTGCCGCCGGCGTCCTCTGCGGATTCGATCTCGGCGATGTTGACCGCCGTCCCACTGAAGCCGGGATCAATGTGGAAACTGATCTCCACGAACTCGGTGGCGCCGGGGAGAATTAGTCCGCCCAACAGATGGCTTGCGCTGCCATCACCGTTGTCGATCCACGCGGGGTCGGAGAGCGTGAGACCGGCAGGAATCGTGTCGCGCAGCAGTACCCGTTGCGCGGTGACATCCCCTTGGTTGAACACGGTGATCCGGAAGGTCGCGGTGTCGCCGGCTTCCCATGGACCGTTGCCAACGAGGGTCTTGACCAAGGCGAGGTCGAAGTTGCCGACATCGAACGGGGCTCCGTCGTGATCGTCTTCATCGTCGTTCTGGCCATCCAATGCGTTATCCTCAGAGGGGCCGTCGTTGCTGGGATCATTGTCCGCGGCGGAGTCCACATCATCGCGTGGCGTTCCTTGGTCATCGGAAGCGGCGGAGATTTCGGCGAAGTTTTCAAGCGATCCGGAAACGTTGGCGCCGATGGTGAAGGTGATGTTGACGCTGTCGGACGCGCTTGGGGCGAGTGGTCCGGCGAGCAGGGTCGTGGCGACGCCCGCAGACTCGGTCCAAGCGGGATCGGCCAGGGTGAGCCCAGCCGGGATGTAATCGCTGAGTTCGATGTTGGTCGCGGTCACGTCGCCTTGGTTGTGGACGCTGATGGTGAAGGTGATTGAATCACCCGGACTGAACGGCCCGGGCGAGCTGAGGACCTTGACCAAGGCGAGGTCGAACACGTCGATGTCGAGTGCCGCGATGTCATGATCGTCCTCGTCACCGTTCTCGTTGCCGGTCGCGTCGTCCGTGACCGGTCCATCGTTGCCGGCATCGCCATCGGCGCTGGAGTCGATGTCGTCACGCGGTTGTCCGTCGGGCCCATTGGCCCCGGAGATCTCCGCGACGTTGACCATTCGGCCGGACGCATCGGCGTCGATGACGAACCGGATTTCAACGGTAGCGGCAGAGCCAGGGGCGAGCGGACCAGCCAACATACCAACGGCGGTGGCACCGAGATCGGTCCAGTTCGGGTCAGCGAGACTGAGACCCACGGGCACCGTATCGGTCAGCAGAATATCCTGCGCAGCGACCGTGCCTTGGTTGGTGACGGTAATCTCGAACGTGACCAAATCGCTAGGGGCGAAGGGCCCGGGGGAGACCAGTACTTTGGTGAGCGCGAGGTCGAAGCGTTCGACCACGAGGCTGTCACCGTCTTCGTCATCTTCAGCTTCTGGGTCGCCGGGTTCATTGTCGGCGGTGGAGTCGATGTCGTCGCGTGGCGTACCGGAGGTATCTTCAGCGGCGGCGATCTCGGCCCGGTTCTCGAGCGTGCCGGATGCGGCAGCGTCAATGATGAAGCGGATGGTGTAACTTTCGGTGCCGCCGGGGGCGATTGGTCCGGCGACCAAACGGGTGGCGCTTGCACCGGACGGAGTCCAAGCCGGGTCGGCGAGTGTCAGTCCGGGTCCGGGGCGGTCTTCGATCAGCACGTTCTGCGCAGCGACACTGCCTTCGTTGCGGACGGTGATGGTGAAGGTGACCGTGTCGCCCGGGGCGAAGGGGCCGGTGCTGGCGAGGGTCTTGTCTAGGGCGAGATCGAAGTCCTCGGCACGCAACTCGGCCGGATCGTCGTCGGACACGGGTTCGACATCCGGCAGCGGGGTGCCGTTTTCGTCGACCGGATCGCCGGAGACGCCAGCGGTGTTCATCACGGTGATCGCAGCGCGTTCGACGAACGCGGTATAGGTCTGGCCGGGCGCAAGGATGCCGGGCACCGGAATCGTCAGAGCAGGATCAAGATCGGTGTCGGTGATGACGACCGGACTCAAATGGGTGTCGCCGGTGTTTTCGACCAAGAAACACCAGGTCACAGGCACGCCAACATGTACCAGCAGGCTGTCCACACCCTCGCAGGATGCGCCGCCATCATGACCTTCGTAGACGGTTTTGCTGATCTGAATCGCCGGACCTTTCACGTCGACCTCGGCGGTGTCCTCGTCATCCGTGGTGATGGGATCGCCGTTTTCATCGGTGATCGGCGTGCCGTCTTCGTCGGCCATGGTGCCTTCGACACCAGCGGTGTTGAGGATGTCCTGATCAAGGGTGCGCTGGATGTGCAGGGTGACGGTTTCGCCTGGTGCCATGAACGGGATGACTTCGCTGTAGGGCGGCACAACATCATTGTCTGTCACAGTCACGTTGACGAGGTTCGCATCACCATCGTTGGTGACTTGGAAGCAATAGGTGATATCATCGCCGGGGTTGCCGGTGACCAGTTCAGAGCCAGGGCAGCCACCGCCGGAATTCCAGCCGAGGTAGACGGTTTTTTGGATATCGACGGACGGAGTCTGTTCGTCGACTTCAGCCGGATCATCATCAAGGACACCATCCAGATCAGGAATATCGGACCCTGAAGGGGTGGTCGGATTGCCCGTGACGAAGGCGGTGTTGACAAGGTCCCCAGAGATCACCGTCTGATGATGGGTGGTGGCCATCTGTCCAGGAGCGAGCGCGCCGAGGTTGAGGGAGAAGAAGTCGGGATCGAGATCGGTGTCGGTGACGAGTACCGGATCAAGGAACGTGTCGCCGGTGTTGATGACTTCGAAGCAGTAGGTGACGAGCGCGCCGGGCACGTTGATCTCCAAATCCGTGCCGGGGCATGAAACGCCACCGTCATGGCCGAGGTAGACCGTCTTCACGAGTTCGATCGCCGGACTCACCTCGTCGACTGTGGCCGGATCATCATCCGTGACATCGCCGAGATTCTCCAAATCGTTGCCGGCAGCATCGGTCGGGTTGCCGTTGACATCAGCGGTGTTGACCAAGTCGCCATTGATGACGGTCTCGGTGAACGTGGTCACCATGCCGCCGGGGGCGAGGTTGACACTGAAGACGTGACTGAAGTCTGGATCCAAATCGGTGTCGCTGATCGTGATCGTGTCGAGCCAAGTGTCGCCGGTGTTTTCAACCACGAAGCAGTAGGTCACGGCCGCGCCGTTGACGTTGGTGACCGCTTCGACGCCAGCGCAAGAGGCACCGCCGTCATGACCGTTGTAGACGGTTTTCTGCAGGTCGATGGAGGGAGCGTACACGGCGATGTCGGCGTCGTCGGTATCGGTGACGTCGTCCACATCAGGGTATTCCTGACCCAAGGGATCGGAGGGTGTCCCGACCACATTGGCGACGTTGGTGATGGTTCCAAGCGCGCTTCGGTCGGCGTGCAACCAAGCGGATTGGCCGGGCTGTAAAACAAACGTCAGCGTGGCCGAGTAAGCGGGGATCACCAAATTGTCGGTGACGGTAGCATTCACCAAGGGCGTGTTGCCGGTGTTGGTGACGCGGAAGCAGTAAGTCACGAGTTCGCCTGCGAGCGTGTCCAAGTGGTCGACCGAGGTCGGGCAGCTAACGCCACCGTTGTGGCCGGCGTAGACGGTCTTCTGGATGTCGACGGCAGGGGCAATGGTTTGCACTTCGGCGGGATCGTCATCAATCACATCGTCCATGCCTGGGATGTCGGACCCGTCCGGATTGGCGGGGTTGCCGCTGGTGCTGGCGGTGTTGACGAGGTCGGAGGTGATGGTGGTCTCGACATGGAACCAGGCGGAGTCGCCGGGGGCGAGCGGGCCCGCGGTGGTGCCGGGCACGACGAGGCTGGCGAAGTTCGGGATGTCCGGGTCGTTAAGCGTGACCGGGTTGAGCACGGTGTCGCCGGTGTTGATGACTTCGAAACAGTAGGTCACGGCGGTGCCAGAGACGTTGACGTGCAAGTCAGTGCCCGGGCAGGAGGTGCCGCCGTCGTGGCCGAAGTAGACGGTCTTCACGAGTTTGATGGCGGGGGTGACTTCGTCGACTTCAGCCGGGTCGTCGTCGGTGACATCGTCGACTTCGGGCATATCGTTGCCGTTCTGGTCGGTCGGGTTGCCGGTGACGTCAGCGGTGTTGACGAGGTCGCCATCAATCACCGTTTCGGTGTAGGTGGTGACCATGCCGCCGGGGGCGAGATTCAAGCCGGTGAAGGTGTGAACGAAGATGGGATCCACATCGGCATCGGTGACCGTGATGGTGTCCAGCCAGGTGTCGCCGGTATTGGTGACTTCGAAGCAGTAGGTCACAGCCGCGCCGTTGGCATTGGTGACCACTTCACCACCGGCGCAGGAAGCGCCAGTGTCGTGACCGAGGTAGACGGTCTTGGCGAGATCGATTGACGGGTTGACCACATCGACTTCGGCGGTGTCGTCGTCTTGCGGCATGGGCACGTCAGGCAGAGTGTTGCCGTCGGGATCGGAGGGGGTTCCGGTGACCGATGCGGTGTTGGTGAAGTCGGCGGTAGCGGTGCGTTCGGCGTAGAGCCAGGCAGACTCGTTGGGTTCGAGTACGGTCGGCACCTGACCGATGAACGCGGGCGAGATACTGTTGTCGGTGACCGTCACGAGGTTGAGGTGGGTATCGCCGGTATTGGTGACGTAGAAGCAGTAGGTGACGGGGCCGCCGGTGCTGCTGTAGGCGAGTTCGCCGGCATTGGCGCAGTCGACGCCGCTGTTGTGTCCGGCGTAAACGGTTTTCTCGATGGTGACCGAGGGAGCGACCGGGGAGACTTCGGCCGGGTCGTCGTCGATGACATCGTCGGTGTCCGGAATGTCATCGCCGCCAGCGGTCGTGGGATTGCCGCTGACATCGGCGGTGTTGACCAGCGCGCCGGAGAGTACGGTCTCGGTGAAGGTGGTGACCATGCCGCCGGGAGCGAGGTTCAAACCGGTGAAGACATTGGTGAACCCAGGAGCGATGTCGTTGTCGGTGACGGTGATGGTGTCGAGCCAGGTATCACCGGTGTTCACGACGACGAAGCAGTAGGTGACTGGGGTGCCGAGCACGTTCACGTGGAGTTCGCCGCCGGCGCAGGAAAGACCGCCGTCGTGGCCGTAGTAAACGGTCTTGAGAAGTTCGATCGCGGGTTCGATCTCGTCGACATCGGCGGGATCGTCATCGGTGACATCGTCGAGGCCGGGCAGGTCGTTGCCACTGGCGTCGCTCGGGTTGCCGCTGACATCGGCGGTGTTGACGAGGTCGCCGTCGATCACGGTTTCCACGTGCGTGGTGGCGCTGCCGCCGGGGGCGAGGTTCAGGCCGGCGAAGGTGTGGCTGAAGGTCGGGCTAAGGTCATTGTCGGTGACGGTGATGCTGTCGAGCCAGGTGTTGCCGGTGTTCACAACCACGAAGCAATAGGTGACAGCGGCCATGTGGGTATTGGTCACGGACTCGACTCCCGGGCAGGATGCGCCGGCGTCGTGGCCGTTGTACACGGTCTTCAGGAGTTCGATACTGGGCGCGTGTTCGTCCACAGCGGCGTCATCATCGTCGGTGAGGGTCGGGATGTCGTCGTAGGGGGCGCCGCCGTCGTCCGAGGCGGTGGCGGTGGCATCGGCCGTGTTGACGAGATCTCCGTCCAGTTGGACCTCGGTGTAGAGCCAAGCCACTTCTCCGGGGGCGATCGGTCCGGGAACGGTGCCCATGTAGTTCGGGGTGATATCCGTGTCGGTGACGGTGAGGTTCACGAGGTAGGTGTTGCCGGTATTTATCAACTGGAAGCAGTAGGTGATGTCGTCGCCGTTCAAGCCGTTGACGAGTTCGACGGAACTCGGACACCCGAGGCCGTTGTCGTGGCCAGCGTAGACCGTCTTCTCGAGTTTGAACCCGGGACGGGTTTCGACCACTTCGGCGGGATCGTCGTCGGTGACGTCGTCGACGTTAGGCAGGTCGTCGCCGTTTTCGTCCGTGGGATTGCCGGAGACGTCGGCGACGTTGACCAGATCGACCAGCAGCAGAGTTTCGATGTGGTTGGTCAGGAAGCCACCGGGGGCAAGATTCACGCCGGTAAAGGTGTGGGTGTAGCCGAGATCCGGATCGCCGAGGGTGATGGTGTCGAGGTGCGTGTCGCCGGTGTTCTCGACGACAAAGCAGTACGTAATAGGCGTGCCGTTGGTGTCGACCAACAGTTCTTGGCCTTGGCAGGACGCGCCGCCGTCGTGGCTGTCGTAGACGGTTTTGCTGAGTTCGATGCCGGGACCGACAAGGTCGACTTCGGCGGGATCATCGTCGTCAACGGTGATCGGATCGTCGTTGGGATCATTGACCGGATTACCGTCTTCGTCGGACATGGTGCCGACGACATCGGCGGTGTTGACGAGGTCGGACTGAAGCGTGGTTTGTGTGTAGAGAACGACCGTTTGGCCGGGCGCGAGCTGGCCAGGAATGACCTGACTGAACGGCGGGGTGATCATGTTGTCGGTCACGGTGACGTCCGTCAGGAAGGCGGTGCCGCTGTTGCTGACGACGAAGCAGTAGGTAATTTGTTCGCCGTTGAGACCTTGAAGGAGATCGACGCCAGGGCAAGAGCCGCCGCCGTCCCAACCGGAGTAGACGGTTTTCATCAGGTCGATGGCGGGGGTTTCGACATCCACTTCGGCGGGATCGTCGTCGGTGACATTTTCCATTTTAGGAATGTCCGAGCCGTCCGGATTGGCGGGGTTACCGGTGACATCGGCGACGTTGAGCAAGTCGGTGTTCATCACGGTTTCAACGTGCACGGTGACGCTGGCACCTGGTGCGAGATTGCCGAGGTTGGTAGAGGTGTAGCCGAGGGCGGGGTCGTCGACGATCACTGGGTTCAAGAAGGTGTCGCCGGTGTTGATGACCTCAAAGCAGTAGGTGACCGACTGGCCGGGCACGTTGAGTTCGAAGTCCGAACCAGGGCAGGACGCGCCGCCATCGTGGCCGATATAGACGGTCTTAATCAACTTGATGGCCGGCGTGACTTCGTCGACGTAGGCGGGATCATCATCCGTGACATCGTTCACGTCTTCGAGATCTTCACCGTTTTCGTCGGTGGGGTTGCCCGTGACATCGGCGGTGTTTTCGAGGTCGCCGTCGATCACGCGTTCAACGTGGGTGGTGGCGGTACCGCCGGGGGCGAGGTTGAGTCCGGTGAACACGTGGGTGAAGGTCGGGGTGATGTCCGTGTCCGTCACGGTGATCGTGTCGAGATAGGTGTCGCCAGTATTCTGCACGACGAAGCAGTAGGTCACATCGGCGTTGGGCAGGTTGGTGACCGCTTCGACGCCCGCACAGGAGGCGCCGCCGTCATGGCCGTTGTAAACAGTTTTCGACAGCATGATGGACGGGGCGACTTCGTCGACTTCAGCGGGGTCCTCGTCGGTGAGCGGCGGGATGTCGGGATATTCGTTGCCATCGCCATCGGATGCGGCGCCGACCACCGAGGCGGTGTTGACGAGGTCGCCCATGAGGGTGGTCTGCACGTGCAGGTAGGCCACGCCGCCGGGCGGGAGCGGGCCCGCGACGACGCCGCTGTAGTTCGGGGTGATGTCGTTGTCGGTGACCACCGCGTTGACGATGTAGGTGTTACCGGTGTTGGTGACTTTGAAGCAATAGGTGATGTCGTCACCGTTGATGCCGTGCTGCAAATCGCCGGCCGTCGGACACTGGATGCCGTTGTCCCAACCGGCATAGACGGTTTTCTGCAGGTCGATGCCAACCCGAACTTCCTCGACTTCTGCGGGGTCGTCGTCGGTGACGTCCAGTACGTTGGTGAGGTCGTTGCCGTCTTCGTCGGTCGGGTTGCCCGTCACATCGGCGATGTTGAGCAGGTCCATCAGCAAGGCGACTTCGATATGGTTAGTGAGGAAGCCTCCGGGGGCGAGATTCACACCGGTGAAGGTGTGGGTATAGCCGAGCGCGGGGTCGCCGATGGACACGTTGTCGAGGTGGGTGTCGCCGGTGTTCTCGACCACGAAGCAATAGGTGACCGGGGTGCCGTTGGTGTCGATCAGCAGTTCCTGGCCTTGGCAGGACGCGCCGCCATCATGGCCTTCGTAGAGGGTTTTGCTGAGTTCGATGCTGGGATCGACCAAGTCGACCTCGGCGGGATCATCGTCGCCGACGGTGATCGGATCGCCGTTCGAGTCCTCGACCGGGTTGCCGTTTTCGTCGGACATGGTACCGGCGACTTCAGCGGTGTTGACTAGGTCACTCTCGAGCGTGGTCTGGGTATAGAGGACCACCGTTTGGCCTGGCGCGATTTGGCCGGGAATTGTCTGGCTGAACGGCGGCGTGATCATGTTGTCGGTCACAGTGACATCCGTCAGGAAGGCGGTGCCGCTGTTGCTGACCACGAAGCAGTAGGTGATCTGTTCGCCGGCGAGACCGTGCAGCAGATCGACGCCCGGGCAACTGCCGCCGCCGTCCCAACCAGAGTACACGGTTTTGACGAGGTCGATGGCGGGGGTTTCGACATCCACTTCGGCGGGGTCGTCGTCGGTGACGTCGTCCATGTCGGGGATATCGGACCCGTCTTCGTTGGCGGGGTTACCGGTGACGTCGGCGACGTTGGTGAGGTCGCCGGACATGACCGTTTCGACGTGCACGGTGAAGCTGGCGCCCGGGGCGAGGTTGCCGAGATTGGCGGAGGTGTAGCCGAGGGCGGGGTCGTCGACGATGACCGGGTTGAGAAAGGTGTCGCCAGTGTTGATGACTTCAAAGCAGTAGGTGACCGATTGGCCGGGCACGTTGAGTTCGTAGTCGGAACCGGGGCAGGACGCGCCTGTGTCGTGGCCGATGTACACGGTTTTGATGAGTTCGATGGCGGGTTCAACCATGTCGACGTCGGCGGGGTCGTCATCGGTAACGTCGTCGACATCGGCGAGGTCGTTGCCGTCTTCGTCGGTGGGGTTACCGGAGACGTCGGCGGTGTTTTCTAGGTCGCCGAGAATCACGCGTTCGACGTGGGTGGTGGCGGTGCCGCCGGGGGCGAGGTTGAGTCCAGTGAAGACATGGGTGAAGGTCGGCGAGACGTCGATGTCGCTCACGGTGATCGTGTCGAGATAGGTGTCGCCGGTGTTTTCGACCACAAAGCAGTAGGTGACCTCGGCGGCGTACAAATTGGTTACGGCTTCCACACCTGCACAGGAGGCGCCGCCATCGTGGCCGTTGTACACGGTCTTCGACAAAGCAATCGACGGGGCGGTGACGTCCACTTCAGCGGGATCGTCATCGATCACATCGTCCATGTCGTCATAGGGGTCGCCGTTTTCGTCGGCGGGGTCACCCGTGACGCCGGCGGTGTTGACGAGGTCAGCGATCATAGTGGTTTCGACGTGTAGGAAGATGCGTTCGCCGGGGGCGACGGGTCCGGGGATGGTCTGGCTGAAGGACGGGCTGATGTCGGTGTCGGTGACGATGATGTCGACCAAGTAGGTGTTGCCAGTGTTGACCACTTCGAAGCAGTAGGTGACGTCATCACCAGCAATGCCGAAGGTGAGGTCGGTGCCAGGGCAGGACGCGCCGGCGTCGTGTCCATTGTAGCCGGTTTTGATGATCTCGATGCCCGGTCGAACCTCGTCCACTTCGGCGTCGTTCTCGTCGGTCGGATCCTCACCGCCTGGTAAGTCGTCGCCGTTTTCGTCAGAGGGATTACCGGAGGTGCTAGCGGTATTGATCAAGTCGCCTGCAATTGCTGTTTCGATGAACTGGGTCACCGTCGCGCCCGGCGCGAGCACGATATTGAGATTGGTGCTGAAGCCGAGGGCTGGATCGGTAACCGTCACCGGACTCAGGTAGGTCTCGCCGCTGTTGGTGACGACAAAGCAGTAGGTGACCGGTGCGCCGGGGATATTGATTTCGAGTTCTTGGCCTTCGCAGGACGCGCCGCCGTCGTGGCCGTAGTAGACCGTTTTCTCGATGCCGATGTCGGGAGTCAATTCGTCGACTTCCGCGATATCTTCATCGGTGGGATCGTCCACGTCGGCAAGATCGTCACCGTTCTCATCGGTGGGGTTGCCGGAGGTGCTGGCGGTGTTGACCAAGTCGCCGTCAACCACGATTTCGTAATACGTGGTAACCGTGCCGCCGGGAGCGAGGTTCACACCGGCGAAGGTGTGGGTAAAGCTCGGCGAGAGGTCCGTGTCCGTGATCATGATGTCACTGAGATAGGTGTCGCCGGTGTTGGTGACCACGAAGCAATAGGTCACCGGGCCCATCGGCACACCCTGAACGAGTTCCCCACCGGGGCACCCTGCCCCGCCGTCGTGATCGGCGTAGACGGTCTTGCTTAGTGCAATGTCAGGGGCGGTGACGTCCACTTCGGCGGGATCGTCATCGGTCACGTCTTCGACGTCGTCATAGAGGTCGCCGTTTTCGTCGGCAGGATCAGCCGTGACGTCGGCGGTGTTGACGAGATCAGCGATCATGGTGGTTTCGACGTGTAGGAAAATGCGTTCGCCGGGCGCGACGGGTCCGGGGATGGTCTGGCTGAACGACGGGCTGATGTCGGTGTCGGTGACGATGATGTCGACCAGGTAGGTGTTGCCGGTGTTCACGACTTCGAAACAGTAGGTGACGTCGTCGCCAACCAGTCCGAAGGTGAGGTCGGTACCGGGGCAGGACGCGCCGGTATCATGGCCGTTGTAGCCAGTTTTGATGATCTCGATGCCGGGATTGATCTCGTCCACTTCGGCGTCGTTCTCATCGGTCGGGTCTTCGCCGCCCGGCAGGTCGTCGCCGTTCTCGTCGGACGGATTGCCCGAGGTGGCGGCGGTATTGACGAGGTCGCCAGCAATCGCGGTTTCGATGAACTGCGTGACCGTCGCACCTGGCGCGAGCACGATATTGAGATTGGTGCTGAAGCCGAGGGCTGGATCGGTGACCGTTACCGGGCTGAGATAGGTTTCGCCGCTGTTGGTGACCACGAAGCAGTAGGTTACGGGCGCGCCGGGAATGTTGATTTCGAGTTCGTCGCCGGCGCAAGAAGCACCGCCGTCGTGGCCGTAGTAAACCGTTTTCTCGATGCCGATATCGGGCGTGAGTTCGTCGACTTCGGCGATATCTTCGTCGGTGGGATCGTCCACATCGGGCAGGTCGTCGCCGTTCTCGTCGCTCGGGTTGCCGGAGGTGCTGGCGGTGTTCACTAGGTCGCCATCGATCACGATCTCGTAGTGCGTGGTAACCGTACCGCCGGGAGCAAGGTTCACGCCGACGAACGTATGGGTGAAGCTCGGCGACAGATCCGTGTCGGTGATCATGATGTTGCTGAGGTAGGTGTCGCCGGTGTTGGTGACCACGAAGCAGTAGGTGACTGGCCCCATGGGCACGCCCTGAACGAGTTCCCCGCCAGGGCATCCTGCCCCGCCGTCGTGGTCGGCGTAGACGGTTTTGCTGATGGCGATGCCGGGTTCGACCACATCCACTTCGGCGTCGTCATCGTCGGTCACGTCTTCGACATCGTCGTAGGGGTCGCCATTTTCATCGCTGGGATCGCCCGTCACTGAGGCGGTGTTGACGAGGTCGGTGGTCATGGTGCGTTCGGTGAACAGCATGATTGTTTCGCCGGGCGCGACGGGGCCGACGATGGTCTGGCTGAACGGCGGGGCGATGTCGGTGTCCGAGACCATGATGTCGACGAGGTAGGTGTTGCCGGTGTTGATGATTTGGAAGCAGTAGGTGACGTCCGCGCCGGGTTCGCCGAACGCGATTTCGCCACCGGGGCAACCCGCGCCGCCGTCGTGGCCGGCGTAATCGGTTTTGACGATCTGGATGCCGGGATTGATTTCGTCGACTTCCGCGTCGTCTTCGTCCGTCGGGTCGTCGACATTCGGCAGGTCGTCGCCGTTTTCATCGGTGGGGTTGCCCGACGCTTCGGCGGTGTTGACGAAGTCCCCAGCGATGGCGGCTTCGACGAAGGTGGTCACCGTATCGCCCGGCGCCAAGAGCACGTTGAGATTGGTGGTGAAGCCGAGCGCGGGATCGTTCACGGTGATCGGACTCAGGTAGGTGTTGCCGGTATTGGTGATCACGAAGCAGTAGGTGACGGGGGCCCCGGGGATGTTGATTTCAAGTTCGGTGCCAGGGCAGGACGCGCCGCCGTCGTGGTCGTAGTAAACGGTTTTCTGAAGGGAGATGCCCGGGTCGGCACCGAAATAGTGGGACGGGTCTTCGTCGCTGACTGGCGTGCTGTCGGGAATCGGATTGCCGTTCTCATCGACCGGTCCGCCGATCACATCGACGTTGTTGGAATATTGGCCAGCGGTCGCCACGCCGAAGATCTCAAAGTTCCAAACCTCGTTGGTATCGAGCAGGAAGTCGAAGTCGATATCGCCGGAGACATAGTTGGCCGCGCCCTCGTTGGCGTCGATGACCGACGTTTGAACCCCCGCCAAGGGAACGTTGCCGGTGTTGGAAACGACGTAGGTCCAGTGTACCGGATCGCCGACCTCGATCGCCGGACCCGGCTGGGTGTCAGCCTGCTGGCCGTTGGTGAATTTCTCGATGTCGATGCCCGGAACTGCACCGAAGTAATGGGAGTCGTCGGAGTCGTCGACCGGATCGGCACCGTAGCTGTCGCCGTCGGGATCGACGGCGTCGCCGATCACGGTGGCGGTGTTCATGTGTTGTCCGCTGGTGGTGGCAACGGCGGTGTAGGGAATTTCCCAGATTTCAAACAAGTCTAGCAGGCCGTCGCCATCGATGTCGCCCGAGATCGCCGGCGGGGTGGACGGCAGCGGAATCGCGCCGAGTTGGCTGTCGTTCAGGCTGGTGACGGCGAGGGCGACATTGCCGGTGTTGAACAAGATAAAGGTCCAGTCGACCGGGGTGACACCGGGGGTGACAAACGGGCCGGTCGGATTGTCCCAGTCGAGGTCCTCGGTGAATTTTTCGATGCCGATGCCCGGACAAAGTCCGACGTAGTGCGAGGGATCGAACACCTCAGTGCCGCAATCTTCACCGACCGGGCTGGCCTGCAAGGAGGCCGTGTTGGAGTACAGTCCGCAGGTGTCGACGGTGCTGCGCAAGGTGCAAATGAAGGTGTCGCCGGGCAACAGCTGAGGCGGCAGCGGACCCTCTTCACAGGTGACCGAACCTTCGATGTCGTCGGTGAGAACGAGGTTCTCAAGAATGGTGGTGCCGGTGTTTTCGAACTCGTAGGTCCAGACTACGGGGTCGCCGGTGGGGATATAGAGCGGGTTGGAGGCGTCGGGCGCGCCGGGGCCGGTATCGGCGTCGACGCCCATGGTGTACTTCTGCAGATCGACGCGCGAACACACGGTGGAAAAGCTGTACGGCGTTCGGAACCCGGCGGTGCAATCGGGCTGAGGGTCAGGAAAGGCGGGACAGCCGCCGGCCGAGGGCAGGTTGGGACAACCCCAGAAGGGGATGGCGTCGAGCATGGCGGTGAAGGCCTCGGTGCACACGCGGTCGTCGACGAGGCGTAAGGTGATCTGGCCGGTGGCGGTACCGCCTGGAGCGAGTTCGTAGGTGCCGTCGCCGTCGAAGTCGACGAGTCCGGTGAGGTTGCTGCTGCTGAGTTGAACCACGCCGGGGGCGATCTCCGAACCACCAGCGGGCGAGGTCGAAACGAGGATGAAGGTGTTGGTGTCGAACTCGGCGTTGAAGCCGAAGTTGGCGGCGTAGCCGCCGCCGGTGTTGTTGGCGCTGTAGTCGATGGTGACGGTGCCGTTGAGGCAGAGCCGGTCCGAGCTCACGGAACTGTTGAAAGTGATGTCCGGGGTATCGACGTTGAGGATGGAGAAAAGGCGTTCCTGGCGTTTGATTTCCGGGCAAGCGCCTCCGGGTGCGGTGGGGCAGACCATCGCGGTGGTGTAGTGGGTGGCGCTGTAGGTTTCGAGGGTGAGATCGGTGCAGCTGGTATCGGTGCGGACCATGAACTCCACCGTGCCGAAGCCAAGCGGCGGGATGTCGTCGAAGTCCCACATCACCACTTCCTGGCCGTCCTGGATGCCGGCAAAGTCGAGCAGGATCTGCTTGCCGTTGTGAAGAATCACGTTGTTGACGTTGTCGAAGCAGTAAACGGCCGGATCGACATTGGGATTGGCCGAGGGGCTGACCATCGTGGAGCCGGAAACGTAGTGCATGCCGGGTGGCAGAATTTGGAAGAAGTTCATGTTCTGGGCCGGGTTGCCCCCGGCACCCAAATCAGGCACGTTCTGGAAGCTCACGCTCATTGGCGTGTTGAAGCAGCCGGCGCCGGCGCCATCGCCGAAGTCGATCTGGAACTCTGGGAATTTTGCCGCTTCGCCGGCGATAATGACAAAGGCGGAGAAGGCGGGATCAGCGCTGAAATAGCCGCCGCAGGGCGCTTGGTAGGCGGCTTCGCCGCGCATGGGTTGGTTGTCGATAAAATCACAAGTGGTGATGGCGCGGTAGCGCAACTGGAACAGCTTGGTTGGGTTCGCGGTGGTGATCACCACGGCAGGGCAGATATCCCAGTGCAAAGCCTCGCGCTCGATCGGCGTGCCCGCGTCGAGGGTGGTCATGATCGGATCCAGCACCGCCCCAGTACCACAGCCGGTGTAGGGCACGGGAATGCCGACGTTGTTGATGAAAAACAGCTCAACCGAACCGGGCACGAAGTCGAGACCAGGGGCGAGGATGTCGTCGATCTGGGTTTCAAATCCGGAGGTGGCACCGGTGTTGTTGACGGTTAGCGAGAAGGTCCCTTCCTCACAAAGTGGGACGGGGCCATCGCTCTTGCCCCATTTGTTGCCGGGCTGCGGCTCGAAGACTTTGCTCAGCTGCAGGCGTGTTGGCACAAGCGAAATGTTCAATGTGCATTCGTCGGTTTCGCAAACCTCGGGTGGGTTGTCGTCCCAAGTGGTCGGCTTGTCGCACTGCCAGCCGGACACCAGGCGGATCGCCTCCTCGGAGACGCCGTCGGTGCCGGTGTCGCAAGCGCCGTTGTCGCCGTTGGTATCTTCAAGTCGGCCGGTAATTTGAACCAGGCGCTGGCGGTTGGGCGGCAGATCGCCGAGGCATACGATGAAATCGTTGCCGTTGGTGTAGGTCACCGAACTGGTCAAATTGGAACCGGTCAAACTGTCGGTGATGTTGTCTAATACGATGTCGTCGGCCAGTTCCACGTAGATCCACTGGTTCCAGGCGGTGCCGGCACCGGTGTTGCGTAAGGTGAAGTTCCAGGGATTGATCGCGGTGTTGGCGACATCCTGGGAAACCGGACTGCAATTGAGCGCGATGTTGGCGCGGGCCTCACGCCAGTTGCCATTCCACTCCCGGGTGTAGGTGCCCATGCAGGTGTCGGTGTGGTAGTGGTTCATCGTCACATCGGGATTGCTGTTGTCCCAGGTACAATCGGTGTAGAGGTAGAAATGAACACGCCACCGACTGTTCTCGTCGTCCGGCACGTCAATGGCATTGCCCTGGTCGTCGACCAGCGTTTCGAGATTCCACTCCAGCGATTGTCCTCCGTACTGGTTGCCAGTGGTGATGCTGGTCGGCGGCACATTGGTGAAGGCCTTGATCTGCCAGCCGGTCGAACGGGTATAGAAATCGATGTACGGTAGTTCGGTGAGGGTCGAGTACGTCACGCCGGGCGGCAGGTCGATGCGGAAGACATGGTTGGTGATGTACTCGCGGTCTTCACCGGGAAAGGGATCGGTGGGTTCGGTGTCGGCCACGCCCATGCGAAACTCCCACGGTCCCGATTCGGTGCAAGGCTGCATGGTAAACGAGCCAAACCAGCCGTTGTTTGGATTCAAGGCGTTTACGTCGACCATGTAATATTTGACGATGTCGTAGAGTAGCGCGTTCGGCCCGCAACCGGTGTCCGGCCGCACCGTGTCGTAGCCGAACGTGTACTCGAAAAAGTTGTCGAGCACACGGTTGTTGCCGGGTTCGTTGTCGGGATAGCAATAGACTTGAGCGTCGTAGTGGAGCTTGAACGAATCGCAGAGTTCGATGCCAGAAAGGTCCCAAAAACAGCGACCGGTCCCGTCCTCGGCGTCGGGGTGAATCGTACTCGTGTCGTCGCATGTCGGTTCGACCACATAGAATGTACTGACCCCAGCGGTGACCACCTCCACCGTGGTCGGCCCCACATACTGCAAGACCGGAATTTCAGAGTCGGGGTTGCCGGTGATGTCACTCCAGAAGTGCTTCTCGACAATGACGTTGGTGAGGCAGCAACCGCCGGCGATATTGTACTCGTCGATAAAATGCAGCACGTCGCCGGGTAGGCCGCGTTCGGTGTCTTGCAGCACGCCGTTGACTTCGCGTTGCACCTGCAACGGTCCGGCGGAGACGCCGCAGTCGCACACCGGACAAGTGACAATCACCGGCACGGTGAAGCAGTTGATGATGTAATTGCAGCCGCAACATCCTTCGACGCGGTAGGTGTACTCGAGTTCGAACACGCCGCCGACACAGGGATCGCAATTATAGATGATCGGCAAGTTGAACGCGATCAGGCGGGTACACGAAGCGATTCCGGAATCTTTGTAGAGATCGGTGATATTGACCCGGAACGTATTGGCCGCGGCGTCCCAAGTGAAGTCGGTTCCTTCCGTCATATTCTGAACCAGCGCGCCGTTCTCGTCGTTGTTGCGCCACTCGAAAGGCTGGCTGGGATCGTAGACAAAACAGGCCGGCAGTTTCACGTCGAGCCAGATGCCCTCGCCGTCGCCGCAATCCTCGCCATGGCCCCAGGCCGGGAGAGTGAAGCGCGCGTAGGCATAGCCGTCCGGCGCACCGGGGCTGAAGGTCGGGTCGGCGGTGCCAGTGGAGTTATCGAGGTCCGGGAAGGTGACATTCACGCCGGATTTGCTGGTGTTTTGATTGTCACTCAGCGTCACCGAACAGCTGTCCTCATAGGTCCACGAGCCGTTGACCCCGCGGAAGCTGCGCGGCCACCAAGCTCCGCCGTAATCGGAATTGAGCACGGTGTTTTTTGCGCTGTAGGGACACACAAATGATTCTTCAATACAGATGGTGACGGTCTCGCCGGGTTCGATGATGTCGATGTTGAATTCATATCGGTAGAACAAGGCACCATTGCCGTTGTTGTTCATTTGCGACCCGACAGCGCTGAACGGGATGGCCTCGGATGTGATCACACCAGCACCGCTGGCACTGGCTCCACAGAGGGAGAAAAAGTGTTCGGTGCTCCCGGGACTCGTCAGGCGGTAGACATAGGTCACATTGGTTGCGTCGGCGAGTCCCTCGTTGGTGAGTTCGATGGTGTGAACGAGTGGTTCGCATTGCGAATATTGCATCCCCTCGCAGCCGCTCTGCGCAGCGTCGGTAGTCAACGTGACCTCGCTGGTGATGTCCGGCAGGTCATAGGCGAGCACCACCGAGGGGTTGGCGGAACCGCCGAGACACTTAGATCCGGCGCAACTGTCGAGCGGTTCGGCGGTCAGTTCCATGCCTTGCTTGGACGAGTCGCAGCCGAGGACTTTCACTTCCAGTTCGATTGTCACTTTGCGGTCGGCGGGGTCACCAGCGGCACTAGCCCCGGGTACGGTATTGGTGTAAGAATAGTTCACCGTTCCCGCCGGACCAGGCGTGGTCACCAGATCGACGCTACCACCACTGGGACCAGTGGTGCCCACGATCGAGACGAGTTCAAGTTCGGCGCCGAGGTTGATGGTTCCCTGCACCCCAGGGGCGTCTCCAAAGCCTTGGTTAAAAATGCACACCGGCCAAGTAAACACATCGCCGGGCCCAGCCATCGGATTTGAGGGATTTGCCGAGGGCAGCAAGGAGGGAAATTCGGGGCTGAACGACTCTTCGGAATCGTTGCCGGCCGAGGAGGTGTCCTCGTAACAGGCGCCGCCAGCGTCATCAGCCTCGAATTCGACTTTCAACTTTTGGTTACCGGCCGCTTCGCAATTGGGAACGAGCGGGAAGCGGATCTCCAGGGCGTTGGCCCCGCCGGCGGCCAAGCTGGTGGCCCCCAAATTGAACTCGTAGACGCCGCCGCCGAGCGCGTTCGTGGTGACCGGTCCCGGAATACCTGTGAGATCGCCTCCGAGGTCGTAGTTTGCGGGGAAGGTCACCGTTAAATTGATGTCTTCAAAAGGCTGGTTGAACGCGCTTTCGAGATAGATGAGGCCAGGCCCATCGAAGCAGGAATCCAGATTGCCGAAGGTGTCTGCCTTCACCTCAATCGTGACGAAATTTTCGGCATTAATACACTGGCCGTGGGCGAGGAGGGATGCCCCGAAAAAGAACCAGAATCCGAGCACGTACCTTTTAAATGTTTTCATAACCCCTCAGCTAAGCAAGAACGATGCCAACAATCCGGATGGCTTCATTATGCCGGAGAATCCAAATTCTGGAGGCTGAAACGGACCCATCAGACAAATCTCCTACGGTTTCCTTCGATCTTTCGCGAAGGCGAACATTCTCAATATTTTGGATCTTGAACATTTCTGACCAATACCGATCAAGATCGTCTTTCAACGCTTGATACGCTAGAAACCGCTGCCATGAACACGCCCCGTATCCGCACCACCACCGTCGGTTCCTACCCCGTTCCCGCCTGGCTGCAAACTGCGCCGTCCGAACAAGCGGTCATCGATGCGACCTGTGTTGTGGTCGGACTGCAACGCCGGGCTGGGATCGACCTACCGACCGACGGCGAACTCTACCGCTTCGACATGAACCACCCGGATACGAATGGCATGATTGACTACTTCGTGCGGCCGCTCTCGGGGGTTCGTTCGGACGTGGGCATGTCCGACGGGCTGGCCTATCGGCGGCAACACAGCATGGCGTTCCGCGCCAAGCCGGCGGGTGTAGTCGAAGGATCGCTCGGGGAAGGCGGGCTCAATCTCAATGCCGACCTCCAACGCGCCGTGTCCGTCGCCGGCAAAAATCTCAAGTTCACCGTGACTAGCCCCTACATGCTAGCCCGCACCCTGCTCGACAACCACCACCGCAGCCAAGAGGATCTTCTAATGAGCCTCGCGCACATTCTCGCCGCGCAAGTTCGCGAACTCGACTGCGCCTGCGTGCAGATCGACGAGGCCAACATTCCGGGGAATCCCGAAGACGGCCCCATGGCCGCCCGCGCCATGAACGTGGTGCTCGACGCGATTCCCAAAAGCATCGAACGCGCCGTGCATTTCTGCTTCGGCAACTACGGCGGCCAAACCATCCAAGGCGGAACCTGGTCCGCCCTCACCGACTTCCTCAACGACCTCCACTGCGACCACCTCGTGCTCGAACTCGCCCACCGCCCCGCCGCCGATCTCGACGCGCTCAAAGCCGTGAAGCCCGAAATCACTCTCGGACTCGGCGTGGTTGACGTGAAAATAAACCATGTCGAAACCCCAGACGAGATCGCCAAGCGAATCGAAGTGGCGGAGAAGGTGCTCGGCGAGAACCGCGTCGGCTGGGTGCATCCCGATTGCGGCTTCTGGATGCTCAAGCGTTCGATCGCCGACCGCAAAATTCGCGCCTTAGTCGAAGGCCGTGACCTCTATCTCGCATGAGCGATTCCGGAAAAAGCAGAGTCCCCGCGCAAAAAAAGACCACGCCCGAGCAGCGCAAACTCGGCCTGTGGATCCTTGTTGTTTGCCTCGCCATCGTCGTCGTCGCTGCGATCATGGCGTTCGCAGTGAACGGGATCTATACCGATGCGGTTGATCAAAAGTCCCCCGAGGAACAACCGGTAGCGCCGCCCGACGCATCGCCTTGATCCAGGGAGGGCGAAGAGTGAACCGGAAGCGCGACCGGGAAATTTGATTTGCGATTCGTCCAAATTCCACCATCTTTTTTGGCATGCGATTTGTTCTCTGCGTCTTGTTTGGCGTTCTTCTCGGCGTTACACCACCCCTCCAAGCGGGGGAACTCAGGCCGTACCCGGCAACACTGGTGCCGAACGCGTTCGAGGACGGCGACTCGTTCATGGTCCATTTCGATGGCGCCGACCACGTCCTGCGCCTCTACTATGTCGACTGCCCCGAAATGACCGCCGCCACCGACAACGACAAGCGCCGCCTGCTCGAACAGAGCCGCTACTTCGGCGTCGACAACCGCACCCAAGTCGCCTTCGCCGGACGCGACGCACGCAACTTCATGCGCCAGCAGTTGGCGCGGCCGTTCACCGTGCACACCGCGCGCGCCAACGCCTTGGGACGTTCGAAGAAGCCGCGCATCTACGGCATGGTCACCACCGCCGACGGCAAAGACTTGGCCGAACTCTTGGTCGCCGCCGGCTACGCCCGCGTGTTCGGGGTGAAGCGCGAACGCCCCGACGGGACCAGTGGCGCCGACTACAGCGAAGCCCTCAAAGACGTCGAACTCGCCGCCGCCATCGGCAAACGCGGGCTGTGGGCGCGCAGCAATCCCGAACGCCTGGTCGCCCTCCGCGCCGAACAACGCGCCGAAGACAAAGAACTCGACGCGCTCGCCTTCGGCCTGTTCGCCAACCTCGACAAAGCCAACCCACTCGACCTCAACCAAGCCGGCAGCGAAGACTTGCAACAAATCGCCGGCGTCGGCCCCGAACTCGCCAAACGCATCGTCGCCGCACGCCCCTTCAAGTCCGTCGACGAACTCACCAAAGTGAACGGCATTGGTCCGAAGACGCTCGCGACGGCAAAGCCGTTCTTAGTGGTGAAGTGAACAATCCCGCCGCCGAGGTGGCATCCCTCTCCAGAGGGGTGTCGGGCTGCCGCTCTCCAGAGCGGCAGTAATACTGCTATTTAAAACAGTTTTCGCTGGAAAGCTGTAAATAATAATTGCATAGTTCTCCCATGACCAGAACACCTCCTCCCAAATTCGCGCCCTTTGATTCCACAAAGCCTGTCAGGATCTACCGCGGCGATCTGCCACACTGGAGGCAAGAAGGGGCCACATATTTCATCACCTTCCAAACCGACGACGCTCTCCCTCGCGCTGCGCTGGACGACCTGAAGCGACTTCGCCGAGAGTGGCTGGTCCGCAATCCACCTCCGCACGATACCGAGCGGCTTCATCACCTGAACCGAGCCATAGGAACCCGCGTCGAACACTGGCTGCACAAGGGCCATGGAACGTGCCCGTTCGGGCACCTCGAGCATCGTCAAAGGCTTTATGAAGCGCTCCTCTTTTTTCATGGCACCAAGGACCAAACCTCGAACGACAATCCCGCGGCCAACAGCCAAACGATGGCGAACTCAACAGGCTCAACGGGCGCCACGGGTTCAACCGAGCCACGCGTGGAACTTGGAGCATTCGTGATCATGCCGAACCATGGGCATGCGTTGGTTCGTCCGTTGCCAGGCATTCAACTGGAAGAGTGGGCTGGAAGTGTGAAGAAGTTTGTTTCTCGGCGGACGCCGGCCAGGTTCAAACCGAGTGGGCATCTCTGGCAGGAGGAGACCCATGATCGGATTGTTCGCGATCTCACGCACCTAAACAACTGCCTTCACTACATTGGCAAGAATCCAGTGCTCGCCGGAATACCGCCCGAGGCAGCCAACACACTGTGGATCAATCCTGATTGGCAGGCACTGGGCTGGAGCCTGGGAATGTGGAGTAAACGATAGGACTATAGCCGTTGCCGCTCTGGAGAGCGGCAACCCGACACCCCTCTGGAGAGGGATGCCACCTGTTTATTCGCCGCTTCCAACCGTAAAGTCGACGTAGCCAATCAGCATCTCGTCCGCAGTCTGATCGCCCCAACGAACCGTCTTGCGCGGATCGGGATTATACGGATTTTTGTCGCTGTTATCGAACCAGCCGGTAGCGCGCAGGGTGCTGCCGGCCGCGACTTTCAACGGTTCTTCCAGCGTGTAGATCAGCTGCCAATTGAAGTCGAAATGCGGTACTTCAAGAATCCGTTCGAGCGAGCGGTCGGGCTTGACCAGTTCGTAGCGGAACGCTTTTCCACGCACATGCATGTGCGGCATGAACGAGACAATCTCGATGTCGAGCGGCACCTTGCGGGTCGCGAACTCACGGTGGTTGCCGACGCCGGCAGGAATGCGGATGCGGGTGTTCTGAACCGGCGCGTTGAACAGCTCACGCTTCGGCGGCGCGTCCGCGAACACCAGTCCAAGACGGGTCTGGTCTTTCATCTCTCTCCCCACCGGCGTGTAGTGCAGTTGGAAGCGTATCGCCGCACCCGCCGGCAGGAACTTGGCCGTGCCCTCCGGATACAAACTCGCGTTGTTGCCGGGCGCGTAGCCGGCGAAGAACCCGCCCTCGGCGGTCAGCGTGGTGCGCAACTGGTCGAGCGGCCCTGTGGCTTTGCGGTTGCGCTTGGTCGGCCAAACAAACGCCAGAACGTGGTGCACCGCCTCGGGCGCAGTCGGGCGGATCTGCACGCCGCGGACCCATTTGTCCTCGCCGAAATCGGTCTTCACCGTGAGGTTCACATAGTCCATCAGACCCTCGGCCTTGATCGTGACCGCCTTCGGAATTTCAATCACTTCGTCCGGTTCGCCGATGGTCCAATTGTCATTATACGAACGCGGTTCGGGACCGTCGGCCGGATCGCCTTCGGGCCGGTCGTCGCTGTTCAACCAAGCCAATAGGTCGCGTTTGTCGGCGGGCGGCAGCGTGCGATCATTGACAAACGTGTATTCACCCGGCGCGGCGAACCACGGCGGCATCATGTCGTCAGCGACCACTTCTTTCATCATGCCGCGTTTGGCCAACACGCGTTCATAGCTATCCAGTTCGAACGGACCGGCCGCGCCTTTGCGGTGACACTCGACACAGTGCTCTTGCACGATGTGCGCCACGCGGTTGTGATAGGTGATGTCCTCGGACGCGGGCGGCAGCGCGTCGACCGCCGCTTTTTTGATCAACGACGAACGCGAAGGAATGTCCACCGGCAGTCCGTGTGCCAGTGTCGCTGCGGCATGTTCGGACTTGGGCAGCACCGCGGGCGGCTTCAGGTCGAGGTCGAGCGCGCAACCGGGTGCCCAGGTCGCCGGTTGCGGCACCGGTTTGTCGGCGAGGATCGCATCGAGCGCGTCCACCAAGAAATTCTTGCGCGCGGACTCGCGGGCGTAGCCAAGTCCGTAGCGGTCGTCCACCGCGCCACGGTAGACCAGCGTGCGATCGGGCAGAATGACGAACACATCGGCGGTGGTCAGCGCCCGCAAAGTGAGCGCCAGTTTCTCCTTGTCGTCATGCACGTAGGGTCCCTCGAAACCATAGGTTTTGATGTCGGCGCGCAAGTCGGGCTCGTCCTCGAATATGGCCGGGTTCACGAACACAAAAGGGATCTCTTTTTCACGGTATTTCTGCGACAGCGCCCCGAGCGTCGGTCCGTGTTTGCGGCACAAAGGGCAGGTCGTGTTGGTCAGCGCGAACACCACCGCCTTGTACTTTTTTGCGTCGGCATCGGTATACGTGTTGCCGTCGATGTCGGTGAAGCGAAATGCGGGAATTTTGTCGCCAACCCCGTAGGTGGCCGGCGTCAGCTTAATCGGCTCGCGGGGAAGATCTTCGGCGAACCCGGTCGAAACGAGAAAAAAGGCAGAGAAGCTGGCGAGCAGAAAAAAAGATCGGGACAGAATGTGCATGGTCTGGGTAGTCGTAGTAGGTACGACACTAAAACCCGCTTTTAACGTAAGCACAAACGATGAAATGGATTCTCCCCACCCTTTTACAATGCCTCGGCTTGTCGGCGCTACTCCTGTTCGCCTCCGGTTGCGGCACGATCTCAAAGAGCGTGTCAGGCGTGACCAAGCACCTGCCGCCCCTGCCAAACGAAGCCACCTACGGCATGGGCTACCGCTTTCAAACCGATACCGAACGCGACATTCTCGACGGCGGCTATCTGGTCTCCATCAACCTGTACACCAACGACTACCACTACACCGTGCGCACCCCGAACTTCACCCGCTCGGTGCGTTCGGAAACCATCGAGGAAGAAGGCGTGCGCGATTCCTGGCGCGCCAACGGCATCGAAATCGGGTTCGGTAAACCGATTTGGAAAACCAGCGACACCCTGCCCGCCTACGCCAGGCTCAACTGGGAAATCAACGGCGGCATCCTGATCGCCAACGAACGCATCGCCACCGAAAATGTCCGGTCCGTGGAAACCATTTTCGGGACGCAAGAAATTCGCGAACGAGAAAAAGGCGACACCGCTTACCTGCCCACCGTCGGCCTCGGCCTCGGCCTGCGCTTCGGCGTCGACACGCCCGGCGGCGGCCAATACAGCTCGGTCGGTCTCGCCATCAACGGTGGCTACCGTGTCGCCGGCGAGTTCGGCGAGACCCCGTATATCGACGTCGGGCTGGTGCTCGGGCTGTAAACGATGCTCGGCCTGTAGACCGCAACCGGCAGGCGGAGAACTTGAAAATCTCGCCGCACCTCCATTTACTGTTCCCATGCTGAAACGACTCACGATCAAAAACTACCGCTGCTTCCGCGATGCCGAATTCGAGTTCGGGCCGTCGCCGAGCGAGTTATTGCTGGGCAAAAATGGTGCGGGGAAATCGACGCTGTTACGGGTTTTGGTTTTGCTTCAGAAAATTATCACCGGCGATGAGACCAAAGTCGAAAACTTGTTCCAGCCAGAGGATATCACGTTCGAAGATTCGCGGGTTTCTGAAATCCACATCGGCGTTGAACTCGAACTTCAGAATCAAAGATACCTCTACGAGTTCATTGTTCTCGACTATGATTTCGCAGTCTTGGTGAAGCATGAACTCTTGACGATCGACGGGATCATTGCTCTCCAGAGCGCGCTGGCGGAGGGTCAAAACGAGTTTGAACAAGGACGATTTGGCATAACTTTGTTTGCTGGCGAAATGGCGAGTTCAATGCGTGAGTGGTTTCAAAAAGCCCTTTTTATCGGCCCTATTCCAAGCAAGATGACAGGCGAGTCAACCGGTCGGACGACACCTTCACTCGACCCCGACTGCTCGAACTTCGCCGATTGGTTTTCCAGCCAGATCAACACGCAACCGTCCTTGGCCACGTCGATCAACGATCACCTAAAGAACCACACGGACTTCAGTGATTTTAAAAACGTCCCCATCGGCGAAACCCGGCGCTTATTAAGACTGGTTTACGAAGGTCATCCGCCCATTTCATTCGAGGAAGTTTCGGACGGCGAGAAAATCTTTTTTCTCGGGGCCGTCATTTTAGCCCTCGCCGAAAAACAAAGCATCTCCTTCTGCCTGTGGGACGAACCCGACAACTTTCTATCACTGCACGAGGTCCAACATTTCATTCGCGAGCTGCGCAAGATGGGCCGCCGGGGAACACAGTTGCTTGTGACCTCCCACCATCCGGAAACCGTCGGCTGTTTTTCCCCGGAGAACACCCGGGTGATGCGTCGCGACAGCCGCGATTCGAAAACCACCTTGGCCAAACTTGAAGACATCGACATGATCGGCGATGACACGGTCACCGCGCTCGCTTTGGGGGAACTCTACGATTGAGTGCCAACGAAGGGATACCCCACATCCTCATCATCCCCGAGGATAAGGAGGACCGAGCCATCGTGGTAGGCGCAGTCAACGCACTGAACATAAACGCCCACATTGTGAGCAATTCCGGTGGTTGGCTAAAAGTCGAAACCCTTCTCAACAAAGAATATATTCCACGACTTCGAACCAATGCCAATACACACGTGGTGATTGTGATCGATTTTGATAAGTGGGGGAAGAAACGGTATGAAAAAGTTTTCTCTTGGGTGCCAAGCGAGCTGAAAGATCGTGTTTTCATTTTGGGTCCGGCCAAAGAACCAAAAGATCTGAGGAGCGAGCTAAAACTTAAAATGTCCTTGGAAGAAATTGGGGAAACTCTCGTAACAGACTGCGACGAGGAACACATCAGCCCGCTCTGGGACCGCGAAATGCTGAAGCACAACAAGGAAGAATTTCGACGCCTGCGCGACACCATCGGCCTCAGATTATTAGATTATTGGACGCCTAATCGAACAAATTTTTGACGGTTCACGTCACATAGAAACCACCATGACTTCGAACGCACTCCATCTACGGCTCCTCCTCCTCCTCACCCTACTCGTCGGCCTCGCCTCGAACGCGCTCGCGCTCGCGCCGCACGAAATTCTCCTGCTCGTCAACGAGAACTCGCCCGAGTCGCTCGCGGTTGCCAACCACTACATCGACGCGCGCAAGATCCCCGACCGCAACGTCATCTACCTCGACGTGCCGCGAGCCGACAAATGGCTCACGCCCGAAGAGTACACCGAGCACATCGAGCAGCCAGTGCTCAAGGCCACCATCGAACGCGGTCTCGTCGGCCAGGCGCTCGCCTGGGTCTACTCGGCCGGCTTCCCGTTCAAAGTCGCCAGCAAACCGCTGTCGGTTTCGATCACCGCCCTGCCCATGCTGCGCGGCCAGGAAATCCCCAAGCAGGGCATCATCAAAGGCGGCAGTTGGCGCAGCCCGATCTTCTCCGGACCCAGTTCGCCCGGCGGCAAACGCGGCGAAAGCATCTCGCTCATCCGGCTCGCCCCGATCCTCACCACCAACATGCCGCCAGTCTGCATCAGCCTCGGCTACACCGGCGAACGCGGCGTCACCACCGACGAAATCACCGCCATGGTCGACCGCAGCGTCATCTCCGACTACAGAAAGCCGGACACCCCGGTCATCCTCTCGACCAACCAAACCATCCGCTCCAAATGCCGTTCGTGGATCTTCAAAACCGAACCCGAAAACATTCGCAAAGCCGGCCGCACCGTCGAGGTCGGACACAACCTCTACAAAGGCTCGTTCGGCGGCTACATGGGCGGCGCCACCGCCATCGACACCACCCAACTCAAGCTCAGCGGCGGCGCCATCGCCGAACACCTGACCAGCTTCGGCGCAGCCTTCGACCAGAAGGCGCAAATGAAATGCAGCGCCTGGATCCGCGCCGGCGCGAGCGCCACTGCCGGCACCGTCGAGGAACCTTACGCGCTGTGGACCAAGTTCCTGCACGCGCGCGTGTTCGAACATCAAGCCAACGGCTGCACCGCCCTCGAAAGCATGGCGCTCGCCACCTGCAGCCCGCTGCAAACCTACTTTATGGGCGACCCGCTCTCGCGTCCGTTCATGGACAAGATCGCGTTCGCGCCCACCGTCACCGTCGACGAAAAACGCGAACTCGTCACCTTCTCCCCGAACCTCACCAACGACAATCCCTGGGTGATTCTGGTCGACGGGGTGCTGATCACCGGTCGCCTGCAATCACCCCGCGTGAGCCTGCCGTTCAGCCAAATGTCCTCGGGCTATCACACCGTACGCATCTTCGCGTTCACCGATACCGCCGTCCGCCACTACAGCGAATTCGTCTCCGGCTTTACTGTCCCCGGACGCAAGCAAGTCACCTTCAAAGAAGAGCCCGCGATCCAAGGACAGACCGATGGCAAGCGGCGTTTTCGAATCACCGCCGATGGCACACCGAAGAACCTGCGGCTTAGCCAAGGTCGCCGCGTCGTCGGCGAAGGCGAACTGGTCGAACTTGATCCGGCGGTGTTCGGTTCGGGTCCGGTCTGGCTGTGGGCCGAAGCGGACTACGAGGAGAGCCGCATGCGGGTTCGCAGTGCGCCGGTGAAAATCGAACTCTAAAAATGGACGAATGGACAAGCATCCCAGCGTCTATTTAGTTCGGGAAACCGACGCGGATCCCGATCGCCACCTGCTCTATCTCGGCGAGCTCTCGACGCTCGACGGACTCCGCCTGCTCGAACCGAGCACAAGAAGCACCACCTTCGAACTCCATCAATCCTCCGAGCCCGTCCCCGTTCCGGCGGTGCACGATGTCGCAGCAGCCATCGCGTTTCTGCAAGCCGAGGAGCACATCGACATGGTCGATTTCAACGCCACGCTGGAAGGGGTCGGTTCCCTGTCCACGCACGACGACGGCGAATGCCATTTCCGCGTTCGCGGCTTGGATCAGGTTCGGGAATTGATTAAAAAATCGGCGCCCGAACAACACGCCGAATCGCTGATGGCGGCCCTCCTCGCCAAGCCAAACCACTACCTCACCCTGACGGATGGCGAGATCACAAGCTTCGCCTCGTTCGACGCGTATCTGGCCTCGGAGAAGTAAGGCTGCTAGTCGGACTTGCCCCAGCCTCGTGCCCGGAACGATCATCCACAAAACAACCGACCAAGGTGGCTTCGAACGCCACGACGGGGCTTGCCCCCGTCGAGCGATGATCAAGATAGATTGGTCCCGAACGCACGAACGCCACGGCGGGGCTTGGCCCCCGTCGAGCGATGATCAAGATAGATGGGTTACCGGACGTACGAACGCCACGGCGGGGCTTGCCCCCGTCGAGCGATGATCCCCTCTACCGCAGGCCATCGCAATGCCGGCGCAAATGACATGGGAAAGCCCCAAAGCGGGCGAGACAATGTAGCAACTGTGTTTCGAATTTAATTTCTGAGGTTCAAATTACTCCTCCGAAGTGTGGTTCTTTGCGGGTAGGCATTTTCCGCATTGGGCCAAAAAAGACGCCG
>Ga0209187_1000378_pt1 | contig 82847 bp, 84 predicted proteins | sample BantaG_FD_187430 | JGI IMG/M metagenome (GOLD analysis project Ga0209187, IMG submission 187430) | Marine algal microbial communities from Bantry Bay, Ireland - BantryBay_4 metaG (SPAdes) (version 2) | ecosystem: Host-associated > Algae > Red algae > Unclassified | place: Bantry Bay, Ireland...
ACATCAAACATCATGACAGCCAAGAAATTAGAGACACCTATAAAACTTTTCTGTCAGAAAAAGACCCCCTCTAAGGGACTTTTAGTCCCGGGGAAACCTATGGACTTGTAGTCCATAGTGGTTTAGTGTCTATCTTGAAACTAAAAAAAAGACAGAGTGCTTTGGTGGATCACCCCCAGGAAAGACTCATCGACCACATATTTACCCAAATATAACCGAGGCGCGTACTGTGTACGCCCTTGGTTTTTTACTTATTTTATATTTTTTTGTACTTGCATGATCTTAATTGCATCGTAGAATGATATCTAAACATTTTACAGTTTTGATAAATGCGCTAGTTATACCATTTGTAATTAACTGATACCAAATGGGCAGATTCCCAGTTGGTATGCCCTTTGGGTGCAAGCTGAGAATGACACATCGTAGACATGATAAGGAATAGCTATTTTTAGATGGTATTACTAGTGACAAATTACTCGTTACTAACATGATCATGATGCATGTGTTGACAGGATTACGTGTAGCTGATATATTTCTATTACGTTTACGTAGCGCTTTATAAGGTGTTGCATGACGGGTGAATCTTGCGGAAAAACAAAAGTCATGTATAATTGACTTCATTGTTTTTGTTACGTTTAGAGGGTAGAGTATTTCTGTGTTGTTTGTATGGTTTCCATACAAACACATGAGAGAAAAATAGTTCTTCTAAACGCAAAAAAAATGTATTAATAAAGTTAAATATTTCGTACGCATATGTGTGGATAATTGCATATGTAGTACACAAAAGTTATGGCTGAAGAATTTGATCGTAGTAAACCACATGTTAATGTTGGTACAATCGGACACGTTGACCATGGTAAGACAACAACCACTGCTGCGCTACTGCATGTTCTTTCTTTGAAAGGTCTTGCGAAGGAGCGAAAGGTAGATGAGATTGATAATGCACCAGAGGAAAAAGAGCGTGGCATTACGATTGCTACAGCTCACTGTGAGTATTCATCAGAAACACGTCACTACGCACACGTTGATTGCCCAGGTCACGCTGATTATATCAAAAACATGATCACAGGAGCAGCCCAGATGGACGGTGCGATCATCGTTGTATCTGCTACTGACGGGCCAATGCCGCAGACGCGAGAACATATTCTTCTCGCTCGTCAAGTTGGTGTTCCAGAGATCGTCGTGTTTATCAACAAGGTAGACATGGTAGATGATGCAGAGCTAGTTGAGCTTGTAGAGGCTGAGATCCGTGAGCTTCTGACAAAATACGAATTTGATGGCGATAACGCAGCAGTTGTCAAAGGTAGTGCTCTTAAAGCGCTTGATGCAACGAGTGCAGATGATGCTGATGCAAAGCCGATCCTTGACTTGGTCGCTGCTCTTGATGAAAAAATCCCGCAGCCAGAGCGTGATACTGACAAAGACTTCCTAATGCCGATCGAGGATATCTTCTCAATCGAAGGTCGCGGTACTGTTGTGACTGGTCGCATTGAGCGTGGACAACTTAACCTCAATGATGAGGTAGAGATAGTAGGACTTCGCCCAACAGCCAAGACTACTGTCACTGGTATTGAGATGTTTAACAAAAATCTAGATCATGGTGAGGCTGGAGATAATGCTGGAATTCTTCTCCGAGGAACAAAGAAAGAAGATGTTGAGCGTGGTCAAGTTCTTGCTAAGACTGGTTCTATCACACCACACACAGAATTTGAAGCAGAAGTATACATCCTGACAAAGGATGAGGGTGGCCGCCATACACCTTTTTTCAAGGGGTACAAACCACAGTTCTATATCCGGACAACAGACGTAACTGGTGAGGTGATCCTCCCAGAGGGAACTGAGATGGTTATGCCAGGAGATACCGTTACGATCACTGTCAAGCTCGTTGCTGACGTAGCGATGGAAGATGGAGTACGGTTTGCAATTCGTGAGGGAGGACGCACCGTAGGTGCTGGTGTCGTCACAAAGATCATCAAATAAAACTTGATGTGAAAAGTGGAGAGATGCTGACACCCAAGTCAGCACTTTCTCTTTTCTCATGAAGAGTAGGCAGTCTGTCTCTCTAGGGAGGAAGAGTAATTTACACAGCTATATATATCGCGATGGCGAAAAAAGAAGAAGCGTCAACACGCATCAGAATCAAAGTAAAGGCTTACGATCATAAAGTGATCGATAAATCGGCGGCACAGATTGTAGAAACTGCACAGCGCAGTGGTGGTGAAGCGATTGGTCCTGTACCACTCCCAACACACATCAAAAAAATCACCGTCAACAAATCGACCTTTGTTCGAAAAGACGCTCGAGAACAGTTCGAAATGCGAACGCATAAGCGATTAATCGATATCATCAATCCAACACCAAAAACAATTGCAAGTCTCACAGAACTTGATTTGCCAGCTGGTGTTGATATTGAGATTAAAATGTAGTACATACATACTCGTACTACTGAATTACTTTGGTATGCTTGCACATATCTTGAGAATTTCTCTCCAAACTTCGAAGAGAGCATCTCATGATATGTGCACATCGCAAAGCACAGGACTCTTAAAAACTGGCTTCGTTAAAGTTTTGATTTTTTTGTAAAGAATGAATCAAAATACTCATCGAGCAACAAACGTGAGAAGATTTTACTATTTTCTTGACAATTATATCGACTTGGCTTATACTGCTTAAACGATATGAGAACGCGTTAATGTGGCTCACGAGCCACGTTTTTTTTTGAAAAATTTACACTATAATAGAAGCTCTCACTTTAAACATTTTAGATTATCTTTCTTGCCTTTATTGGACACGAGCAATACAGGAGAATCAATTTAAAAAGTCGCTAAGTTGCAAAGCTACGTAACGAACAAATACCATGAAATTCGCTCTAGGAAAAAAACTCGGAATGACGACGATCTACAATGAGGATGGGGCACAGAACGTCACGCTCGTGGAAATTGAAGCCAATAAGATTGATTTGGTTCGCAATGCTGAACGGGATGGTTATGACGCAGTGCGTGTGAGTGCTCCCAAAACTACAAAGAAAGATGTCAAGGTTGAGTTTCGAGCCCAAAGTACGGAAGATTTAATAGAAGGAAAAGAAATTACCGCTGATGTGTTTTCCATCGGAGACACTGTGCAAGTTAGTGCCGTAGCAAAAGGAAAAGGGTTCCAAGGTGTTGTCAAAAGGCATGGATTTAAAGGTGGTCCTGCGTCGCATGGACACAGACATGCATTGCGGTCTCCTGGATCTATCGGTTCAGCATTCCCCCAACATGTGATCAAAGGAAAGAGGATGGCTGGTCGTATGGGAGGTAAACGAGCTACATCAATGGGTATCCAGGTAGTGTCTGTTGATTCTCATGCTGGGATCATCGCTTTACGAGGTCCTGTTCCTGGAGTGAGTGGTAGAATGGTTGAGATTGTTTCCCAGTAAAATACTTATTATATCCGCAAAGGAGAATCATATTATGACCAAAGTAGCATTATATAATACACAGGGTGAAAAGACTGAGGAAATTACACTTCCAGAGAGCGTCTTTGGACTGCCTTCGAATCATGATCTTGTGCACCAGGTGTATGTAGCTCAAACAGCAAATCGTCGGTCTGGAAGTGCTCACACCAAGGTGCGAAGTGACATCCGAGGTGGAGGAAAAAAGCCATGGAAGCAAAAAGGTACTGGTAACGCTCGTACTGGGTCTATTCGTAACCCAATTTGGCGTGGTGGAGGAACGATTTTTGGACCATCAAAGGATAAGAATTATACGAAGGATATCAATACCAAGATGCGTCGCAAGGCACTTTTGACTGTCCTCTCTGAGAAGGCGCGTGGTGGAAAGCTTGTGGTGTGTGATAGTTTGGTGATGGAGAGTGTTAAGACAAAAGAGTTTAATGCGATGACAACTGCTCTTGGCCTGACCACTTCACGTACTGTTGGTCTTGTACCAGCGGAGAAGCAGACGTACAAGGCAGCGCGAAATATTCCAAAAACCCGCGTGATGGAGACAACCAAGCTCAATGTAATGGATCTCTTGGATACTGATATACTGATGGTTTCACGTGATGGGATTACAGAGATTGAGAAACACTTCACCGCATAATAAAGAAGATTACAACAGAACTATGGGAATTTTTGGAAAAAAAGTAAAGGACGCTGAAATTGAGAAATCTGATGCAGTAGCGGCTCCTGCAGAATCCACGACTACTAGCGCACAGACTGTAAAGTCTACATATTCAGGTGAGGCGCGTGCTTGTGGCGTAATCGTAGCTCCTTTGGTTTCAGAAAAAACACATATTCTGGGCAAGGAGGGAAAATATGTTTTCCGTGTTGAGAGGAAGGCTAATAAGAAGGTAGTCAAGAAATTGATTAGTGAGATTTACAAAGTAGGCGTAAAAGACATAAATATTGTAAATGTTCCAAAAAAGAGACGTACGATTAAATATGATCGTGGTTACCAGAGTGCCTATAAAAAAGCTATTGTAACGTTAAAGAAAGGTGAGCGCATTACAGCGCTTGATCTGGCCTAATATAAAGAACTGTCAGCAGCCTATAACATCAATATTCCACTAAGCTAAACGTAAGATAAGTCCCATGGCAATTAAAGTATACAAAAGAAATACAGCAGGAAGACGCAATATGAGTATTGTGAAGCCTGAGCAGGTGTCACGTAGTACTTCAGAGAAGTCACTGACACGTGCTTTGAATTATAAGGCAGGGAGAAGTGCTGGAAAGATTTCTGTACGACACAAAGGTGGAAGAGTGAAGCGATTGTATCGAGAAATTGATTTCAAGCAAGATAAGTTTGACATCCCAGGAACGATTGCTGCGATTGAGAGAGATCCTAATCGTAGCGCTTTAATTGCGCTTATTCACTTTGCAGATGGAGAAAAACGATACGTACTAGCAACACATGGTATGAAAGTAGGTGGAAAGATTATCACCAGTGCAAACGCGCCAATTGAGGACGGAAACCGTGTGGCACTTGCCAACATTCCATCGAGCACAAAGATTTCAAGTATTGAGTTGACACCTGGCAAAGGTTCGCAGATTATCCGTAGTGCTGGAGCCAGTGCGTTGGTCATGGCAGTGGAGGATGGCTACGCTCAGATCAAGATGCCTTCTGGTGAAATACGATTGATCAATGGAAAGTCCTTTGCAACAATTGGTGAGATTTCAAACTTTGAGCATAGTGCGGTAAAGATTGGAAAAGCAGGGCGGGCGCGTCATATGGGTAAGAGACCAGCCGTACGCGGTAGTGCTATGAACCCAGTTGATCATCCGCACGGTGGTGGAGAGGGTAAGCAGGGCGTTGGTATGAAGTATCCGAAGACTCCGTGGGGAAGGCCAGCGCTTGGAGTACGTACAAGGCGCAAGTCGAAGTCGTCACAACGATTTATTGTCAAACCACGACACAAGAAATAGAACATTATCATTTGTTAGCCCCGTAAAAATTATTTATGAGTCGATCACTAAAAAAAGGACCATACGTTGATGAGCGTGTTGCCAAGAAAGTTTCTGGCAAGAAACCAAAGGACGTTGGTACAATTAAAACTTGGTCTCGTGCGTGCACGATTACACCGGAGATGCTCTCATTTACATTTGGTGTCTACAATGGTCGGAAGTTTGTCGATGTGTACGTGACGGAGGAAATGGTGGGACATAAGCTAGGTGAATTTGCTCCCACGCGAACATTCTCACGTCATGGTGGAAAGATCCAGAAGGGACTAGATCAAGCAGCTAAGCAACGAGAGATCGATGCCAAGAAAAAATAGTTGACAATACCTGGCCAGAACTTCAACAAAAGATATTATAACTTTGGGATACTAGAAACATTATATGAAAGCAAAAGCACATCTGAAAATTCTCCGTATAAGCGCTCGCAAGACGCGTCTTGTGGCTGATACCGTGCGCGGACTTCCAGTGACGAAAGCACTGGGAAAACTTGAGTATGATCTTCGTTCTAGTGCACCTGTCATTGCCAAGCTTATCAAGAGTGCAAGTGCCAATGCAGTGCACAATGAGAACTACACAAAAGATGATCTGATTGTGACGGACATTCAGGTAGGTGAGGGGCCTACCCTTAAGCGCTTTCGACCACGAGCGTACGGACGTGCCTTCAAGATCCTTAAGCGTACTTCACGGATTACAGTTGTCCTCAGTGACGAATTGGATGAAGGGCCAAAGCAAGCCACCAAAAAAGTACCGCAGAAGACTGCTTTGAAGAAAGAGTCTGCATCACAAAAGAAGTCTTCTGTGGCATCTCATAAAGAGGAAGCAGACGATCTAACGAAAGTTGAGGGTATAGGACCTAAGATTGCTGAGACATTGGTTGCAGCAGGTGTGTCCACCTTTGAGAAACTATCGCAGTCATCTGTGGAGGATATCCAAAAAATTATTCAAGATGTACGCGGCTCACATGTGACTGACACATGGCCTGAACAAGCTAAGATGGCATATGAGGGTAAGTGGGAAGAGCTTGAAAAGTGGCAAGATGAACTAGACGGTGGAAAAGCATAAAAATAGGTAAATAATTACACCAGAACTATGGGACAGAAAGTTAATCCAAAAAGTCTACGACTTGGAATCACGACAGATTGGCGTTCGCGCTGGTTCGCAAACCGTGGTGACTATGTCAAGAAGCTTGAGCAAGATGTTGTGTTGCGTCGTACCGTCATGAAAAAATATCGTCACGCAGCCGTTGCAGATGTAGAGATTGAGCGTAATGCAAGTTCTGTAAAGGTTATTATTACAACTGCGAGGCCAGGAGTATTAATTGGACGCGGTGGTAGTGGAATTGAGGACATTTCTCGCTTCATAAAGAAAGAAATTTTTCCAGGTACAAAAACTGCCCTTGACGTAGAAGTTAAGGAAATTCGTCAGTTTGAGGAAAATGCAGCACTTGTCGCACAAAATGTGGCTGAGCAATTGGAGAAACGTATGCCGTTTCGTCGTGTACTCAAGTCGATGCTTGATCAGGTAGAGAAAACGCGTGGTGTGCAAGGTGTAAAGATTTCCGTCTCTGGTCGGTTGAACGGAGCAGAGATGAGCAGAACGGAGTGGTTATCCCGTGGTCAAATACCGCTCCATACACTTCGCGCTGATATAGACTTTGCTAGGGACGTAGCGCGAACCACTTATGGGGCTATTGGTGTGAAAGTATGGATTTATAAAGGTCTCAAGTTTGACGAAAAGAATTAAAAAGTGTACACTAGATACTAATTTTCAAAAGATATAGACGACGACTATGTTGATGCCAAAAAAAGTAAAACACAGGAAGATGCATCGTGGTGGACCGCTTCGCGGTAATGCCACGAGAGGGACAACAGTGGCTTTTGGTAGTTACGGTCTGAAAGCTGTAACCCCAGGGCTCATCACTGCTCGTCAGATCGAATCTGCTCGCCGTACGATCACCCGTACGATGCAAAGAACAGGGAAATACTGGATTCGGATCTTTCCAGATCACCCAATGACTGCAAAAGGTGCAGAGGTTGGTATGGGTAAAGGTAAAGGGACCGTAGATCATTATGTAGCTAAGGTGCGACCAGGACGTGTGATGTTTGAGATCGAAGGCGTGACGGAAGCGGAGGCTCGTAATGCTTTCCGTCTGGCAGGACACAAATTTGGTGTAAAGACGAAATTTATCCAAAAGCATACGGACTAGCTTGTATGGAGATAGAGTGCAAGAACATTATTGACGCTATATATTGAATAGATGAAAGTAAAAGAATTACAATTGAAAGACGCTCAAGATTTGATCACGCATATTGGTGAGCTTAAGGAGAAGCTTTATGAGAGAAAGATGTCAGCTGTTACAGGTAATTTAAAGGAGACATCTGACATCCGTACGCTTCGCCGTGAGATTGCTATTTGCAGCACTTTGTTGCGAGAAAAGCAAGGTTCAATCTAAGAGTGCGATGGTTTATCTAGAAGGTAAGAAATATTTATGACTGATTCATCAAGTATCCATATGAAAGAAAAAAAAGTACTGCGTGGTGTCGTCGTTAGTGATGCTATGGATAAAACAATTGTTGTTTCCGTAGATACATTCAAAACTGACAAAATGAACCACAAGAAATATAAGTCGTCAAAGAAGTACAAGGTGCATGACGAGAATAATGCCTATAAGGTTGGAGATACGGCTGAGTTTGTACAATCCCGACCAATCTCTAAGGATAAATCGCTTCAGGTTCTGGACAGGAAGTAAACGCAATAGGCGTATACATTTCAAAAGATTAATAAACGGCCTACGGGCAATTCACACATATGATTCAAGCACAGACATGGTTAAAAGTAGCTGACAATAGTGGAGCACGAGAAATCGAGTGTTTCAAGGTTCTTGGTGGATCAAAGAAGCGATATGCTGTGATTGGAGATATTATAGTAGCCAGTGTAAAGAGCGCTGAGCCACGCTCAAGTGTGAAAAGTGGAGATGTTGTGCGCGCTGTTGTTGTCAGACAAAAGAAAGCCACGAGACGCAAGGATGGCTCGTATATACGTTTTGATGAGAATGCTGCAGTACTGGTTGATCCGGAGAACAAAGAGCCAAAGGCAACGCGTATCTTTGGCCCTATAGCCAGAGAACTTCGAGAGAAAGGCTTCTCGAAAATAGTATCGCTTGCACCTGAGGTGCTCTAGACTCAGGGAGTGGTTTGTCGAAAGTGCTTTCATATGTGTGCCCTGGCAGGAGTCAGGTATTACATATGAGAATACTTCTGATGACAACTCATAGAAGCGATGAGGAGTTCGTAGTATTTATTGGTAGAAATTTGCAACAAGGAATTATGTTAAAGATCAAAAAAGGTGATACTGTAGCGATCATAGCTGGCAAAGACAAAGGTGTAGAATCTCGTGTTCTTGCTATGGTTGGCGAGGACAAAATCCTTGTAGAGAAGGTTAATGTGGTAACGAAACACATCAAGCCAACGCAAGGAGGTAAGAAAGGTGAGCGAATTACTGTAGAGGCGCCGATACATATTTCTAACGCTATGCTTATTGATCCGAGCACAAAGAAAAAAACTCGTGTAGGTTTCTCCTTTGATGATAAAGGTAATAAGATGCGAGTAGCAAAAACATCAGGTAAAGAAATTGTTTCAAACAAAGGTTAGAGCGCACCATGAGTACTCCACACTAAGAGAGGACTAAAAGATTATTACGAATCCATGAAAGCACAATCAACAAAAGAACGTTACGAAAGCATTAAGGCTGACCTAGTAAAGGAAGCGAATGTTGCCAATGCTATGAATACACCATCGATCAGTAAGGTTGTGGTCAACGTGGGTATTGGTCGTATTACGAAAGAGTCTGATAAGGTCGAAGAAGTCTATAATGCTATTACAGCAATTACAGGTCAAAAACCACTGAAGACGCAAGCGCGTAAATCGATCGCTGGATTTAAAATTCGGGAAGGACAGGACATTGGCATCAAGGTGACCCTTCGCGGACAGCGCATGTGGCAATTTCTGACGAGACTCGTCAATGGAGCTCTTCCTCGCGTGAGAGATTTCCAAGGGCTTGTTGTTTCGAGTGTTGACAGTAACGGAAATTTGAATATCGGTATCAAAGATCACACTGTCTTCCCTGAAATTATTGCTGAGCATGTAAAGTATATCTTTGGATTTCAAGTCACTGTTGTGAGCAAGGCATCGAGCAAAGAAGATGCAGAAAAGCTCTTTCGAGGACTTGGTTTTCCTCTTCAGAAGCGTGAGGATGATGGTGATAAACAATAAATAGAGCACTATGGCAAAACAATCAGTAGTAGCGCGGTCAAAGAAGAAGCAGAAGTTTTCAACACGTCAGGTAAATCGGTGTTGGAAGTGTGGTCGTAATCGCTACTACCTTCGTGTGTTTGGTCTGTGCCGTATGTGCTTCAGGGAACTGGCCTCCAAAGGTGAGATCCCGGGTGTCCGTAAGTCGAGTTGGTAAGAAATTACCACTACGAAACTGCCTCTACTCTAATTTAGCAATGTTTTCAAAGTAAAGTTATGATCGATCCAATAGCAGACATGTTGACAAGAATCAGAAATGCGCAGGCTTCACGCCACGCTTTGGTTTGTATTCCTGCCTCTAAACTTAAGCTCGCTATAGCGCGAGTACTTGAGAAAGAAGGATTTATTGAAGGTGTTACTCGGGAAAGTAGTCCTGAAACAAATCATCCTCAAATTACCGTTAGACTTAAGTATGATCAAATCTCTCATGCGCGAAGAACGGGGAAGATCAAAGGTCTAGAGCTTGTGTCAAAGCAAGGCCAGAGACGCTATGTGCGAAATACTGATATTCATGAGGTCAAGAATGGTTACGGTATCTCGGTTGTCTCCACCTCACAGGGCGTGATGACAGGGAAAAATGCCAGAAAGAAAGGTCTTGGTGGGGAGATGATCTGTAGGGCGTGGTAGCCACAGATTCCCTTGTTGTACTGCATGAGCGTAAACGAGGTTTCTTGGTTACTTGTGCCCAGCAAAATACGGAAGTCAAAAAGGATTTTTGAACGTCTAATAATATTGACAAAAGACATATGAGTCGAATTGGAAAAAAACTAGTAAACATTCCTGATGGTGTAACCGTCACGGTAGACGCTGGTCTGGTATCTGTAAAGGGAGTAAAAGAAACCCTTACAATGCCGATCCACAGTGCAGTGCGTGTAGATGTTACAGAAGAGGGAGTTGGGGTAACAAAGAACCATAATGCAAAGATAGCGAGTGCCATGTGGGGCACCACTGTACGACTTATCGAGAATATGATCACGGGTGTAAAAGATGGTTTTGAGAAAATTCTTGAACTTAACGGTGTTGGTTTCCGTATGGATGTGCAAGGAAAAAAAGTGAACCTTGCACTGGGTTTTTCTCACCCTGTTGTTGTGGAAATCCCGGATGGATTGACTGTTGTCATCGAAAAGAATACACTGAAAGTCTCAGGTGCTGACAAGCAAGCAGTTGGACAGTTAGCGGCCAATATCCGGGAGCTCAAGCCGGTAGAGCCTTATAAAGGGAAGGGCTTTAAATATCATGACGAAATTGTTCGTCGCAAGGAAGGAAAGCGTGCTGCTTCTGCATAGAACTCTCATAAATTATCGTAAATGTTTCTAGAATAAGATTGTATGAATACTCGAAATGAAAAACGAAGACACCGCACAAGACGCATTCGCGCTCGTGTTGTTGGTACTGCAATCAAGCCTCGATTGAGTATTTTTCGCTCACTCACGAGCTTTAGTGCGCAGATGATTGATGATACTACCGGAAAGACTCTAGCTAGTGCAAGTTTGCATGAAGTGAAGGGTTCCAAGAATACTGTAGAAGGCGTCGCAAGTCTTGGTGAGGTGCTTGCAAAAAAAGCAAAAAGTGCTGGTATTACTGAAGTGGTTTTTGATCGATCTGGCTATAAATACCACGGTAAAGTAAGGGCATTTGCTGAATCTGCCCGAGAGGGTGGACTCCATTTTTAAACTATTTAATGTCATATCTGTATGATGTCCAACAACAATCGTAAAAAGGGTCGCGGAGGGCGCAAAGAAAAACCAGAGTTTGAGCAAAAATTGCTTGATCTTGCACGTGTTACACGTGTTGTTAAGGGTGGGCGTCGCTTCCGTTTCCGAGCTACTGTTGTTGCCGGTAATCGTAAGGGTAAAGTAGGTGTTGGCGTTGCAAAAGGCTCAGATGTTTCACAAGCGATTCAGAAGGCTTTTGCTGATGCACGTAAGAATATGATCACAGTAAACCTTGCTGGAAATACGATTTCTCATCAGATACTTAAAAAACAAGGTGCAGCTCGTGTGTTCCTCAATCCTGCCCCAGAGGGACGTGGAATTATCGCTGGTGGTGCTGTTCGAACGGTGGTTGATTTGCTCGGTGTGAAAGATATCGTGAGTAAATCAATGGGAACGGCCAACAAATTAAACGTTGCTCGGGCAACAGTTGCAGCACTAGCTGATTTGGCAGAGCCACGAGAGTCTGATAAGGCTAAGACCACGGATGAGGCTGAGGTCGGAAAAAAAGAGAACAAAAGGGTTTCTCCAAAAAATACTGTTGCAAAAAAAGTTACTACTACTCCAAAATCAACCGAGGCTCCAAATACGGAAGCCAAGAAAGTGTCTACAAAAAAAATTGAGGGTGATGATCTGACAAAGATTGAAGGTATTGGACCAAAGATTGCAGAAGCACTGAATATTGGTGGACTGAAAACTTTTACAGACGTCTCAAATGCAACGCCAAAGTTCATTTCTCAAATGATTGAGGGTATTCGTGGCAATCATGAACCAACGACATGGCCCAAGCAAGCAAGCTTGGCTGCGGAAGGGAAATGGGAGGAGCTCAAAGAACTCCAAGATAAATTGGACGGAGGGAGAGAATAGTAACTGGTAAATTGTAACTAGTAACTAGCGAAAGCAAAAAAACTAGGAAATCAAACATTATGCAAATTCATGAATTACAAGGTGTAGGAAAGACCAAGCGAAAGCGCGTCGGGCGTGGTGGAAAGCGCGGTACTACTGCTGGGCGTGGAACCAAAGGTCAGAAATCACGTAGTGGTGGAAACGTTGACCCGCTTTTCCAAGGAGGACAGTCATCGCTTGTACAGCAAATGAAGAAAAACCGTGGTTTCAAGTCGCCACACATTGGTCAGAAAGCCCTTTCACTCTCTACAATTAATAAGAATTTCTCAGATGACGACACTGTCTCACTTGCAAGCCTGAAAGAAAAAAAGATGATCCGAAACAAAGACGCAAAGGGTGGTGTACGTCTAGTATCTGGTGACCTCACAAAAAAGATCACTGTAGAGTATGAAGTAGCTTTGTCAAAAGGCGCAAAAGAAATCCTCGAAAAAGCAGGTGGAAAAGTAGCCGACGAGATCAAAAAACCAGATCTAAAGGCTCGTAAAGTGCCTATTGCTCGGTAAGCAAAAAAAGTTTTAAAAAAAATGACGCCGTACCACAGATATGTGAAACGGCGTTTTTTGTCACTACACCTCTAGTCTATTTTATCAAGCTTACTTCAAATAACAATTTTGTCATTTCAGGTAACTCGTCATAATTAGGTAAAGGTGGAACAGTAGTGAGTTCTTGATGTGATGTTCTAGCCGCCACCACCATTTGATTATGTGATTCCCGATTAAGGCCGTACTTCGCGATCGTTTCTGGGGGGATTTCATCAAATGATGGGAGTGTTGGCAGGCTGACTCCCTGGGTTTCCATGGCTAACAATGCTTTATTTACTTTGATATCGTAGGCCATTTTGACTGTGTCTGGCTCGTCGATAGGTATCTCGTCGATAAATGATTTCCACGCTTCTTCATTTGCTTCAGTAGCGTTTTCCTTTTCTTGAACAGTTGACACATTCGAAACTGCTACTGATTCTTGGGCAAGAGTATTTTCTGATATTGATGTGTCACTCGTATTCCAGTTTGTAAACAGAAAAAGGGAAACGATACCAATCAACAAGATAATTAAGCACGATAATCGCTTAGATACAATCATTGATATCCTCCTATTTGACAATTGCAAATTCTTCAAGTTGCTCTACTTCTCCAGTAATAACGTTGTAGAGCCAGTGAGTCACATATGTGCATATGCCGGATTCTACTGCCGACAGATCAAATGTGAATTGTTGCAAGCCATTGGTTTGTATATCGCCAAGTGCCCATGTCAATTGTCCCACGTTACTTGCTCCTATTGAGTTTCCCAATTGAAAAAATGAAAGAGCCTGACCTTGTGCGCTGTACGGCCTGAATCGATAGTGGTGAAAATTACCTGCGTTAGTCTCTCTCGCTAGAAACTTCATGCGGGTTTCTTCATACGTACCTGCTCTTACAGTGCCATTTGGCGGTGCAGGTGGTTCGAATTTTGGATCGTATTCATTTATACACTCGACTGCATTTGCCGTGCCAGCAATTGTTAAAATGGTTGCTACAAATGTAGCAGAGATCCCCTTGCTCAGAATTTTCATTTACTACCCCTTTTGGTCTGTAGACTAAGTTGACGTGGATATTTCCACACTTGAAATTTAGCATACTATGCTATAAATGTCAAGTAGTATTAGCTCTCTGTTTAAGTTTTATCGACAAAATTGGTCTTTAGTGCTAGACTCTATAGACTTTATTATATTATATTTATACATGAAAAAGTTTAATCATTCTCGTGGGTTTTATATTTATGGGAAAAATGCAGTTGAGGAGACGATCTTGGCTGAGCCTGGTAAAGTTGCTGAGGTTTTTTTTGTACAGGAAGAAAAAGGGAAGAGTGTGAAGGGTGTTGATGAGATCGTTAGTGCTGCTAAGTCTCATGGGGTGCGTATGCAGACGATTGATGAGAAGAAGGAAAACCGTCTTGTGGGGGATGTGAAGACGCAGGGAGTTATCGCTTACTATACAGGATTCACGTATTCTCACTTTAGTGATTTGGTAGAAAAAATCGCTGATCATTCGAAGAGTTGTGTACTCGTTCTTGATGGTATAGAAGATGTGCAGAATTTTGGGGCTATTATACGCACAGCTGTGGCTGTGGGAGTTGACGCTGTTATGGTTTCAGACTTTCATCAAGCGCCTGTAAGTGGTGGGACATTTAAAACGTCGGCAGGAACTATTGGAAAGATCCCGATCATCCAATTTGCTGGTATGGGGCAAGCCATGGAGGATCTCAAGAAAAATGACTTTTGGCTCTATGGTGTCGACATGCCAGATGAAGAATCAGAGAGGACTAATCCCTATCCTGCTGGTAATATCTGGCAGCAGAAGTTTGACGGTCGATGTGCGATCATCGTAGGTGGTGAAGGAAAGGGCATCTCGCAGAAAGCTAAGGAGAAGTGTGATTTCATCGCGCCGATTCCAATGGAAAATACTGTCGAGTCGCTGAATGTCTCTGTAGCTGCAGCTGTAGCTCTGTATGAATGGAAGAGGCAGCAGGGGATTAGTGGATAGCAGATAGCACAATAGTGATCACTGGCTAAGAAGGGGAAAATTCAACTTGGAAAGAAGTGCCATCTTGTGATGGGGCTTTTTAGTTGTGACTTTTGTGGTGTTCTTGCTAGAGTTTCTTAAATATTCTTGGATCTCAGACAAGTGATTTTATGGTGCTTCGTTACACTCACAATCAACTACCCCGATGTAGAACATCAACCCCATCAACTTACTAGGATGACACATGCAAACATTACTTTAATTAGAGATAGTAGAATTTGCTCGCAGATCAATTACGTAGGTGTCTACGGTGCCTGAGTTTCCCCAGTCGCTTGAGAAGAGAATTCTTGATCCTGTAGGTGAGATGACTGGGTGTGGCTCGGCGAAATAGCCAGCGTTGCCAAATTTTCCCCAGGAGTGATGATGAGTTAGGCGGTAGATGAGATCTTCGCCAGAAAGGCGTGGGTAGGCGAGGTAGATCTCGCCTGAGAATGGTGGTTTGGTAGTGCTTTTTACATCCTCTTCGTAGCCGATACTCGAAGCGGCGATCCAGCCGGGATTTTTGTGTGATAGAGCTGAGAGATGTGTGCTGCTCTGGGTATAACCAAAGCCACTTTGCTCGCCGATGACGCTTTTGCAAGTGCCTGTTTCCATGTCGTGGACAATGATGTTTCCTGGACCACAGGGATCACCTCCAAATGACACGGCGACATAGGCGTCGTGGAATGTGCCATCTCCTGTATCGACACGTCCGATGCTTGCGTGTTCACCGTCTTTGCTGACGAGCGAATGTAGTGGGTCGAGATTTGTATCAACTGATGTGCCGCGGAAATAAAATCGCTGTCCACTTGGAGCGGGCATGGGTGCTGTACGGAAGTCAAAGTTGTTATTGATTGGTCCGATCAGGCGGTCATCGCCGATATGATAAGCAAACGCGACGTAAGGAGGTGTGCCACCGCCACACCTGGCTCCGATCACTTCACCATCCCAGGACATCATGTGTACGTCACTTCCGCCGACAATCTTTCCTTGGCACACAGTCGAAAAGTCTTTGACGATTTGTTTGTTTTTTGTGGCGACGTTATAGCGAATTAGTGATCCGTATGTTCCTTGGTTGCCATCATATGAATCGATATAGTAGAACTCGTTTGCGTTTTCTGGATCCCAAAAAATCTCCTCTAGGTCTGCAGGTGTGACATCTTCTATTTTGCGTAGGTGTTCGTAGGTCCCTCCATCGTAGAGATGATGACCGTCTCCTGCGTGATAGAGGATGAGGCGTGACTCATCAGCATTCCAGGCTTGTATCGTAGAGTAAAGAGTTTTGCGTGTTGCACCGCTCGGAGCGTTTGTAATACGGGTGATCTGCGTACCAAATATTGGATCTTGAAATGAGGAGAGATGATCTGGTTTTGGTGACTGTCTGTAGGTAACTTCTTGACTGTGCGAGATGCATTTACCATCACAGAGATCGATCAATGATGGTTTTGAAATGTCACTTGGTCCTACTGTTGTATTTGCAGCGATGGCATAAGATAGTCCGCCATTGCAGTGTAACCATTCGTTTTGCTTTGCACCAGGTGCGCACCAGTTGTTTTGGTCCCAGGTTCCGGTGGAAAATGTTGATTGATCTTCAGATTCATACATCTGATCTCCAATTCTTACATGATCGATTTGGACGTCGTAGTTGATTCCTTCTTCTGGCTTCCAATAATCGTTGAGAAATTCTACAGTGAGTGTGTCTACTTCAATTCTGCTGTCTGGAGAAAAAGTATAATCATCCCATGTATTTGAAAGATTCCAAAAAATACGCGGTTGCTCATTTATAAAGAGACCAATTTTTTCTCTGTCATTTGTGCCTCTTGCTCTGACTATAATGCTCTCTTGTTGCCCTTGTACGATAGCGAGCTCCATGTTTTTTAGCGAATGGTTTGGTGCAAAGAGGATGTATACACCAAAAAACATCGCTGCTGCAAATGAAGCATAAAGAACATACTGATATCTTTTTGTATCCATGTAGTTATTATATCATGAGTACTATCACATTTATGGTAGATCTATGATACTATGGAGTTATATAAAAATTTAAAATTCTTTCTGTATGGCCTTAGGAGTACGAGGAGTAAAAAAAACAAAAATTGTAGCAACGATTGGACCTGCTTCAGAAGAAGTGCATGTGCTTTCAAAGATGATTGATGCAGGACTTACCATGACGCGGATCAATTTCTCGCATGGTGACCACGCTAGCGCTGGGCGTCAGATTGACAATGTCCGTAGTGCAGCCAAGAAATCAGGAAAGACGGTGTCTATCTTGCAAGATTTGTCTGGACCAAAGATTCGCACTGGGGATTTCGAGGGTGGAGAGGTAACGCTTAAAAAAGGTACAACTGTAGAGATTACAGTCAAAAAGATTTTGGGAAGTAGTACGCACTTCAGTGTAAATTACGCAAAGCTTTTGAATGATGTGGAAGTAGGACAGAGAATCCTGATCAATGATGGCAAACAATCAGTACGCGTGATCTCAATTGGAAAAGAATCACTGAAAGCAAAAGTTATTTACGGTGGTCTCGTGCGATCTCGTCGTGGCGTGAATTTGCCCGATACGCGTCTTACAATTAGTTCGATCACGCCAAAGGATAAAAAGGACCTAGCTTTTGGTGTTTCAAAAGATGTAGATTTCGTGGCTATGAGTTTTGTGAAGACTGCATCTGACATCCTTGCGCTCAGAAAGCTTCTTGTCAAACATGGCTCGAAGGCACATATTATCGCAAAAATTGAAACACCGCGCGCAGTAGAGAATTTTGATGAGATTTTAGATGTAACTGATGGGGTGATGGTGGCACGTGGTGATCTAGCTGTGGAGATTGGCACAGAGAAAGTGCCAGCTGTGCAAGAAATGATCCTTAAGAGGTGTACGCGCATCGGTAAGCCAGCGATTGTAGCCACGCAGATGCTTGAAAGTATGATTCACGCGCCTGTGCCGACGCGGGCTGAGGTAACAGATGTATCTCACGCAGTCTACACTGGCGCGGATGCAGTAATGCTAAGTGAAGAGTCTGCCATGGGAGAGTATCCTGTGGAAGCTGTTGGGATGATGAGTACGATCGCACTTGAAGCTGAGCAGATGATCGATCATAATAGTTTCAATGCCGATGGTTATCGATTGGAGGGTGCGCCTGCAAAGGATATAGAGGATGTGATTTCACGCTACGCTGTAAAAACTGCCTATGATATCGATGCAAAGGTCATTATTGCTCTTACTGAGAGTGGTCAGACTGCGCGCCTGGTATCTCGGTTTAAGCCGCAACAAGAGCTTTTGGTTGTATCTTCAAGTATAAAGACTTTGCAACAAACTAATCTTTCTTATGGTGCGATTCCATTAGCCGCTGATCATGATTTCAAAAAAATTGCGGATGTGGTTACCTTTGCAAAAGAGATCGTGAAGAAATACAAAATTGCAAAGAAAGGGGATCGCGTCGTTGTAGCCGTCGGCGTGCCATTTGGGAAGAGTGGGGGGACTAACACTGTGCATGCTATTGAGATATAAGTTTTTACAATTACTTATATCATCTCTAATCGACTGCTATCTACAGGGCAGATCCCTGCCTACCGGCAGGCAGGCCCAGGCATCCGCCTCCGACCAGTTGGCGGATGGCGGATGAGGACGACACAGCGTTGCATTGATAAAAATTGTTCATTGGAGATGGTATTATTAAAATAAATATTATGCAATCTATGCTTTCGTCAGTGCTGATCGCTGTTATTGCTACGGCAGGACTATGTTTTGGTTTAGTAGCGACCTTTGGTGGCGGTTCGTCTTCGCAGAGTGTTTTTCTTTCAGATGAGACAGCTCGGACGATTTCTGTGAATGGCACTGCAGAACGGTTTGTGCAGCCTGATACTGCAACGCTTTCGTTTACCATCAATCAAAAATCACCAACGATTGCCCTAGCTACTAATTCGGTGAATCGTCGGATCGCAGATTTGCTAGGATTTTTGCGGAGCTTTGGAATCAATGATGAGGATATGAAGACACTTAGTTATCGCGTCAATCCAGAGTATGTGTATGAGGGTGAGTCAAGTGTGCGGCGACAAGACGGCTATAGGGTAAATCAATCCGTACAGATCAAAATTCGTGATTTGGATAATGTAGAAGCAGTTCTGACGCGGATTGGGGAGATTGAGATTGATAACCTCAATGGACCACAATTTTCTGTGGATGATGATAAATTAATACGCGTGGAGCTGCGCAAGGAGGCGATTGCGGATGCAAAAGAAGAAGCCAAAGCCCTTGGTAAGGACTTAGGGGTCAATCTGCGAACGATCGTCGGATTTCAAGAGTTTGGTGTACCTGTGGCATATAATTATGCAAATGCGAGAAACATTGGGCTCGCAGGAAGCTCTGATAATGTAGCGGAAATTCCTGCTGGTGAAGACCTTTTGAGTGCAAATGTTTCGATCGTTTTTGAGATTGAGTAGGAGGGAGATTCTTGAGCTTATGCGTATTATGAAACCTTTAGAAGTCCGGCTTCAGGGACAAAAGAAGCCGGACTTCGCTTTGTGAGTCCTTATGCCATTTCTCGTTAACCGCCATCAAATAGGACAGGTTCCCAGGCAAGCTGAGAATGACACAGCGTTGATCGTATAGATAGTCGTTAGTTGGAAATGGTATCACTGGTTTCTGTCAGACTCTGGACTGCTGGTGTGGGATTGTGTATCATGGACAGACTGCTACTATTGATTAATAAGTAAGCTGCCACATGATAAAAGGAGATCCGCAGATTGGTGAAGAAGTCTGGCTTTCGTATAATACGAATGTTGGCGCTTTTTTTGCTGGCGATGATTTACTGACTTTTCACGATGAAGACATGACAAGTGATGAAGCCATCAAGCAAGCTTTGATTCTCAAGTGCGGAGTTGTGGATCCTGAGGCGATTAACCTTGATAATATTTACTGGGCACCAAAGGCGTGAGAGGGATAGGTGATAGGGAATAGGTTATAGCGGATAGGTTTGGGTGGGACATGAAGAGAAGAGGGGTGTGGAATAAGAAATAGAAACTGGATAAATACTGACTACCCACTTCAATATAAGTTTTAGAAAAATTATGAAATACTACGATAAGAAAAATTTAGATACAGCTGTTGTACCTGGGGATGATTTCTTTCACTATTCTATCGGTGGTTGGATCAAGAAAAATCCTATACCTGAGGAAAAAAGTCGTTGGAGTAGCTTTGATGTTTTGCACGCTGCAAATCAGAAAAAGCTTAAGACGATTACTACAGCCTTGAAAAAGAAAAAGGATCTGGCTTCACATGAAATCCTAGCACGTGACTTTTATTTTTCGGGTATGCATAAAAATCGAGAAAAGCTTGGTATTGCTCCATTAGCTGAATTATTACACGATGTTGCTAGCGTAGAGACAGAAGAGGAATTTCTCTCACAACTAGCTTTTGTGCATGCCCTTGGTGTGAGCGCTTTATGGTCTCCATTTGTAGAGAGCGATGAGAAAAAAAGTGAAGTGCAAATTCTTTATTTGTATCAAGGTGGACTTACACTTCCTGATAAGGAGTATTATCTCAGTGCAAAGGTGCCACAGCGTAAAATCCGTAGCGCCTACAAGAAACATTTTACCCGTATGGGGAAGTATTTTGAAGGTGTTTCGAATGGTGTATTTGTGCGTGATGTGATTTCTGTAGAGAATTATCTTGCCAAGAATGCTCGCACGAAAACTGAATTACGGGATGTCCATAGGCAGTACAATAAAATGAATCTTACTTCTCTCAAAAAAGCAGCGCCAAAAGTTGATTGGCAACTCTACTTTGATGAGGTTGGCGCTGACCCTAAGGCATCATTTATCGTTGGGCAGCCTGAGTATTTCAGTGCTGTAAGTGAGGCAATGGAGAAGTTTAGTCTCATGCAGCGTAAACGGTATCTTTTGTGGCGGCTTTTTGTAAGTTTTACTCCTTTCCTCAGTGAGGACATCTATGAAGACCATTTTGCATTTTTTCTGAAGGAACTTATGGATGTAGCCACACCGCAACCTCAGTGGAAGCGTGTGATTTCTAGTACGGACAGTCACATTGGAGAGGCTTTGGGACGTGTCTTCGCAGAGACGTATTTCACAGCAGCGTCTCGCAAAAGTGCGCAAGATTTAGCAGCTACGATCAAAAGAACGTTTGCCAAGCGTGTGAAAGCGCTAGAATGGATGGAAGAAAAGACCAAGGAAAAGGCGCTTTTCAAGCTTAAGAAAATGACGATCAAGATCGGTCATCCGACGAAATTTGAGACGTATAAGGACCTCGTGATCGTAGGCGATGATTATTTCGGTAATGTGTGTCGGGCGCGGACCTGGGAGCATATGAGGCAAATGCGACGCATTGGAAAAAAGACTAATAGAGCTCTCTGGGAAATGACTGCACCCACTGTGAATGCGTATTATCATCCATTGAATAATGAGATGGTCTTTCCTGCTGGGATCTTGCAACCGCCGTTTTATGATGCACTAGCTGATGATGCTCTAAATTACGGAGGAATCGGAGCGGTCATAGCGCATGAAATAACACATGGATTTGACGACAATGGCTCGCTGTTTGATGAAAATGGGAATATAAAAAACTGGTGGACTAAAAAAGACAAGAAAGCCTTCGATGTCCTCACAAAAAAGATGATCGCACTCTATGACGGTTTTGAAGTGCTTTCGGGACTGAAGGCACAAGGCGGCCTCACTGTAGGGGAAAATATGGCAGACTTTGGTGGGATCATGATCGGTCTGGAAGCTTACAAAGTAGCCGCTAAAAAGAAGGATGTAGACATTTACAAGAAAGGACCTGATGGATTTAGTGGAGTGCAGCGGTTTTTTCTCTCGTGTGGCCTGATGGAAGCAGGATCGTGCCGTGAAGCAGAGAGAAGGCGCCTTAACATGGTAGACCCACATGCAGCGGCAATCTTGCGTGTGAACGGCCCACTCCCGCACATCACGGACTTTTACGAAGCATTTGATGTTGTGGAAGGACAAGCACTTTACAGAAAGCCAAAGGATCGGATTGTGATTTGGTAAGCTACATAGTAGTTAGTAGTTAAAAGTTCGTAGTTAGTAAAAAATCCCTCACGTGAGGGATTTTTTGATTATCTCCTTGGGTGTTAGATGATGCTATTTTTGATAAGAAAAGAGCCATGAGGAAAGAGCTCTTTCCTCATGGCTTTATTGATTTGACTCTTGGTCTTCTTCGTAGGTACTAACTATGGAATAATATCACATTATTTCTATACTGTCAAATTTTCCTTTTTTTTATCGTTCTGTTGACAAATATTCTGGAGTGACTATTATGAAGTTAGCACTCTACTTGACAGAGTGCTAATAATGCAATATACTTTTTGTATAACCTAAATATATGGAGTTAAACGAGCGACAATTAAAGATATTGGCGGCAGTGGTGGAGGAGTATACCAATACTGCGCTTCCTGTAGGATCTGGTGTGTTGACGGAGAATTATGGCTTTGATGTCTCCTCTGCGACGCTCAGAAGTGATATGGCGCGACTGGAGAAAGAAGGTCTTCTGTATCAGCCACATACGTCGGCGGGGCGTATACCAACTGATGTGGGCTACAGGTACTTTGTAGAAAACATTATGGCTGACCGTGAGCTCTCCAAGGAGCAGCAAATCGTGTTGCAGAAAGAATTGCTTCAGTTGCGAGCCCAAAACGTCAGACTCATGCGCACTACCGCCAAGCTTGTCTCGACTGTTAGTGGGTACGCGGCGGTTCTGATCAATACCAAGACGGGGGAGAAGTCAGAGTTTGGGATGACAAACCTGCTCAAGACTGTTGACAAGGATAATATCGATGAGTTGTGTCAGGTCGCGGAGACGCTCGACTATATCGATGAGCAGTGTGATGATCTGATGAAAGCTCTTGATGACGGTGAGACGCAGATTTACATCGGTGAAGAAAACCCGATTGCTCAGACTAAGAATTACTCGATGGTGGTGAGTAAATACGAGTCGGGTGGTGACGAGGGAATCATCGCACTGGTGGGACCCAAGAATATGAAATACGATAAAAACAAATCCCTGATTGATTATGTAAAGAAGTTACTCGGTGGAGCTGGGAAGGTTGGGGGGTTTGTGGCGGTTATTAGTAGTTAGTAGTCAGTAGTTAGGAGTTAGTAGTTACAAGTTAGTGAGAAAGCAGAAGAGGGTATAGTAATTAGCGACGAAAATATAGGATTGAGAATAGGATTTAGTAATTAGCCACCCAGAGGGTGATCAGCCTTTGGCTGAGAGTTAGGATTTAGAAAAAAACAATGGAAAAAAATGTAGAAAAAAACATGAAAACTGTGGATGAAAAGAACGCAAAAGTTTTTTTATCGCAGCGTGTTGTGCTTTATGATCCAGATACACAGAAGTTTCTTCTCGGAAAAGAAAAAGATTTTAGTAAAGATTCAGGTCCATGGCAATTTCCTGGAGGACGACTGGATGTGGACGAGACGCCTGAGGAAGGCCTTGAGAGAGAGGTTTCTGAAGAGTTGGGTGTTAGCGTGATGTATGAGAAAAAAGGGTGCGTAGATTATGTGGCTAAGTTTCACTACAAAAGAAATGAGATAGATGCTATTTTGACTTTTCAACTTCTCCATTACAAGGGTGGAGAAGTCAAAGCAAGTGATGAGCATGAAGAATTACGGTGGGTGAGTGCAGATGAAATCAGGAATGGGAAAGAATATAAAGAGTGGCTCTCAGATGTAATTGAAAAAGCTGGATTACGTATCGAAGAACTGGAGGCACATGAGAAGATGCTTCGGACGCTTGCTGAGTTTGATAATTATAAGAAGCGCTCTAGTGAACAGCAGAAAGATTTTGCCAAGTATGCTAGTGAGAAAGTCATTATGGATATGCTTCCGGTGCTTGATAATTTCCACGCAGCAACGAGCTTTGTGCCAGAGGATCAAAAGGATAGCCCGTGGCTTACAGGGATTATGTTTATCCAACAGCAAATGGAAAAAGTTTTTGAAGATGCTGGGGTGAGTGTCATCGAGATTGCTGAAGGGGATCAGTTTGACGCAGAAACGATGGAAGCGATCAGTAGTAAGGATGCAGATGATAATCGAGATGAGGACAATCAGAAGGTGAGTAAGATTGTTCAAAAAGGTTATATGATAGGGGACCGTGTGATGCGGGTCGCTCGTGTAGAGATAAAGTAGAGGGGGGAGTAGCTAGAACATTAGTAACTAGCATCTAGAGACGGTAACCACCCCTTTCATTCCCCTCCTTGAAAAGTCTGCCTGCCGGTAGGTAGGGAGGGGAGAGAATATGAAAAATTGTTGGTTGGCTGGAGTGTAGAATGTTGTGGCCACAGCATTGCACTTTCCACCAATTAGCAATTATTAAAAATTATTATAAATTAATTAGTGATGGTTTAGTAATGAGGGAGGTATTGCTGGGATTGACCTGGCTTACTAACTCCTAACTACTAACTCCTAACTACTAAAAAATATGAGTAAAATATTAGGTATCGATCTCGGTACTACAAACAGTGCGATGGCGATCATCGAAGGTGGAAAGCCGGAGATCCTTGAGAACAAAGAGGGTAATCGTACTACGCCATCTATGGTGGCGGTTAATAAGTCAGGTGAGCGTCTTGTGGGACTTCTCGCGAAGCGTCAAGCGATGACCAATCCTGAGAATACGCTTTTCTCTGTGAAGCGGTTTATCGGGCGACAGTTCGATGATAAAGAGACACAGGAAGACATCAAACTTTCTCCGTACACTGTGAAAAAGGGTGATGGTGGATCGGTCAAAGTCGCAATGGGTGACAAAGACTATACACCCCAGGAAATCGCAGCCATGATCCTTGGGAAGATGAAAGCTGACGCAGAAGAAAAAACAGGCACCAAGATCACAGAAGCTGTGATCACTGTGCCAGCGTATTTCGATGATAGTCAGCGAAAAGCAACCAAAGAGGCTGGAGAGATCGCAGGGTTGAAAGTCCGCCGCGTGATTAATGAGCCAACTGCTGCTGCGATGGCATATGGATTCACATCTAAAACAGAGCAAAAGATCGCGGTCTACGACCTCGGTGGTGGAACATTTGACGTGAGTATCCTCGAGATGAGTAAAGATGAGGATCACGATACAGTGGAAGTACTTGCAACCAATGGGGACACACACCTCGGTGGTGATGACTTTGATCAAGCTATTATCGCATACATCCTTGATGAGTTTAAGAAAAAAGAAGGTGTAGACCTTTCAAAGGACAATAGTGCCCTCCAGCGTGTCAAAGAAGCTGCGGAGAAGGCAAAGATCGAGCTCTCAACTGCTGATAAGACAGAAATCAATCAACCATTTATCACCCAAGGTGACGCAGGACCTGTGCATCTCGTGATGGATATCACACGCGCAAAGATGGAAGAGATCATTCATGATCTGGTCAAGAAGACGCTTGGTCCCGTGGAGGCAGCACTCAAAGACGCAGGGCTCTCTAAGGGAGACATCAATGAGGTTGTGCTGGTCGGTGGCATGACACGTATGCCAGTGATCCAGAAGACTGTCGAAGAGTTTTTTGGTAAAAAGCCAAATGTCAGTGTAAATCCAGATGAGGTGGTAGCGCTTGGCGCTGCCGTACAGGGCGGTGTGTTTCAGGGAGACGTGAAAGACGTACTCCTCCTGGACGTAACTCCACTGACACTTGGGATCGAGACAATGGGTGGGGTGCGCACTCCACTGATCGATAAGAACACGACGATCCCAGCAAACAAATCACAGACGTTTTCTACGGCCGCTGATAATCAGCCAAGTGTAGATATCCATGTCTGCCAAGGTGAGCGTGAGATGGCATCTGATAACAAGTCATTGGGACGGTTCATCCTCGACGGGATCCCACCAGCTCCACGTGGTGTGCCACAGATCGAAGTCCACTTTGACATCGACGCAAACGGAATCCTAAGTGTCAAAGCGATCGATAAAGGAACTGGGAAAGAACAGTCTATCAAGATCGAAGGGACTTCAGGGCTCAGTGAAGAAGAGATCGAGCGCATGAAAAAAGATGCTGAAGCGCACGCAGATGACGACAAGAAGAAAAAAGAAGCGGTAGAGATCCGTAACACCGCAGACACGATGATCTTCACTACCAAGAAGGCCATGGAAGAAGCGGGAGACAAAGTCACAGAGGAAGAGAAAAAGCCAGTAGAGCAAAAGATGAAAGAGCTCGAAGAGCTCCTCAGTGATAAGGACGCAGACAACGAAAAGATCAAAGAAGCGTCAGAAGCGCTCAGTAAAGAAGCGCAAAAGATCGGAGAAAAACTCTATGCCGCAAGTGCTGCGGAAGCAGAAGCTGCTAAGGGTGACGGAGCCGACTCTGGCGAAGCTACGTCGAGCCAAGCAAAAGACGCTGAAGTAGAGGAGGACAAAGGCGAACCAACAGAAGAAAAGAAAGAGGAAGACAAAAAAGAGGAAGACAAGAAATAATTCTTCGCATAAACCGAGGGCGTAAGCCCTCGGTTTTTATAAGTTCAACGAAATAAATGTTATATTATTTAAACTATTTAAGGTAAGGCCGTTAGTGATTCTAAGTGATGACATGTCAAATATTCCTCGGAAGTGATATTTCTTTGTGAGCTTGCGAAGAAGTAGAAATACCACTATCCGTGGTCCAGTGAGATGTGCGATATACTACCACAGTACTGTGATGATAATCCTGGATCGCGGATAAGTGAAATGAAATCATTCGTCCCTCATGGATCATTTCTACTTTCCGCGAAATACCACAACTATGAAACAATACTACGTCTACATTCTGGCAAGTAAGAGAAATGGGACGCTCTATACTGGTGTAACAGACAACCTTAAAAAACGAGTGACGCAACACAAAGAAAAGGTAGTTGAAGGATTTACAAAGAAATATGAGGTTGATAGATTGGTATACTTTGAACAAACCAGTGATCTCTATGTCGCAAGAAAGAGAGAAATCCAATTGAAGAAGTGGCGACGACAATGGAAGATAGAATTGACTGAAAAGACAAATCCTGCGTGGCGAGATTTGTATGAGGAGTTATAATGATTTTATGAAAAAAATATTTGAATCAATTTGGTCTCATGTGAAAGCCTTCGTGCGTGGCGTACTGGGGATTTTTGGGGTTCATTATTCTACTCCTCCTTTTGAGCGGATTGTGTTTGTTTGTGGGATCAATACTTTTGGGAAGCGCGTGAAGCCTTTTATTGCTTTTTTGGAGAGTCATTTTCCGCAGGTCGAAGTTGTGCTGATTCAGGAGTTTTATCTGCATCATCAAGCTGAGAAAGTGGAGCGGATGATTGAATTGACTACGGAGGCTCTACTTGATGAGAAAAAGACGCTGGTGATCGGACACTCTTTTGGTGGGATCGTGGCGCGGGCTGCTCTTGCGCGTTTAGAGAATGTGTCTCACGTATTACTTCTGGCGACGCTTGGATCGCCTCATAGGATAAAAGACTTTGGTGTTGCTGAAGCTCTGATGACCCATGATGTGCCTGAGAGATGTCGCGTGCCAGTCCTTACTTTTGGTGGGCGTGCTGATGCTGTGGTGCCTGATGAGTTTAGCACAATGGATGGTGCGGTGGGTCATGTGACGATTTCTTGTACGCACATTGCCTTTTTGCGTGTCTCGCGGACACGCAAAGAGGTTTTGGCAGCTATTATGCAGTATCTTCATTTGCGTGCATGAGAGAGTTTTTTTATCAGAAAAGTTGAAAGCGCACCGTTTGGTACGCTTTGTGGAAGAAAGTGTTACTGATGCTTTGCTGCTAATGATACGTAATTCCTTTTTTCTCTCTTAACTCATCATCGCTAACATTTTTTACAAATTCTGGATATTGTTCAGTTTCTGTCAAAGAAGTTTCTGAGGTAGTGTAATCTTCTTCAATGACTATATTGCCGTCTTTGGCAATGATTCCATCCTCTATCATTTGATATAAGATGACTTCAAGATCCAAGTAAAGCAGACGTGGGATATACGTTGATTCTAGATCATCTTGCTCTTGGAGTACATTTTGGGCAGGCTCCTTGTCGATCATACGTTCAATCCATGCAGCGTCAACGACAAAGTCTCTAGAATGAGGATCTCGCTTAATGATTCCTTGGCAGAGGAGATCTAGTTCTGGTATATATATTATAGCAACATACTTCCTTTGTGGAGTGGGTGCGCAGGCATGTATCAAGTCAAATACAAAGAACTTAGTGTCTTCCATAAGAATTAACCGTGTATGGGATTACTTTATTTGTAGCATTTTAAATGCAAATGTACAAGTTTCTTTGATGAGTGATATACTAGGGCAACGTAGAATTATATAATATATTTGTGATTGTGTGATGATGGAGAAAATCAAAAATTGGATTTTTACGGAGCCGACGCTTTTTTGTTATCGGCGGGTTTGGCGTTTTGCTGGCGATCGTCGTCCCTTTGTAGTCCTGGGTGTTGCTCTGAGTGGTCTCAATCAGGTGGTGGCTCTCATGACTCCGCTGATTGTTGCTTTGCTGATCAATACGATTCAAGATCAGGGAGTTAATTCTGCAAATTTTATGACGCTTGTATACATTTCTCTTGGTCTTCTAGGGATCACTGTAGCGAGATGGTCATTGCACTTTCCAGCTCGCATCATTGAGCGGAGGAATGCTTTTCTTTTTGAGAAGAATTACCGTTTGTACTTAATGCAAAATATCCTTGATTTGCCACTAGCGTGGCATGGTGATCGCGATAGTGGCGATACGATCGATAAGGTCAATAAGGCTACTGAGAGTTTGCATCAGTTTACGCAGAAAAATTTTCAGATCTTACGGGTTATCGTGGCACTTGGTGGATCATGTATTGCGCTTGCTTTTTTTCATATCTACTTAGCGCTGGGTGCGATCGTCTTTGGCGCTGTCGTTTTTTCTATTCTTTACCGCTTTGATCGGAAATTGATACCGCAATATGGTCAGCTCAATATTTTGAGCAATCGCATATCTGCTGTTATCTTTGATAGCCTCTCAAATATCACAAGTGTGGTGATCTTAAAGATCAGAGACCGCATCATAGCTGATTTGAGAAAGAATGTTGAGAAGCCATACGGTCTTTTCATGAAAAATACCTATCTCAATGAGTTTAAATGGCTTACGGGAAGTCTCACCTTTGAGGTTGGGTTTGTGGCTGCTTTGATCTTTTTTCTTTATTCAATTCTTGAAAGGGGAAATGTCATTCAAGTGGGAACCATTACAGCACTTATCATGTATCTCCAGAGGATAGGGGATAGCTTTTTTGCATTTGCAGGTTTGTATGAGGAAATTATTCGTAGTAAAACCGATATTAAGAATGTTGAGGAAATAGAAAATGATTTTCTTGAGAATAGTGTGCGGGCTCAGAAAATTCACGTGAAGTCTCGTATTCTGGTTAAAAATTTGATTTTTAGTTATGGTGATCAAGCATCGTCTCATCTTAATAGTATTTCTCTGACGATTCAAAAAGGGGAGCGGATTGCTCTGATAGGAGCGTCTGGATCTGGTAAGACCACGTTTCTCAAGGTCTTGCATGGATTGTATCAAAACGTCTTGGGTGAAATCATCATCGATGGAAAGAAGCTTGAAAAACCTCTTGATCAAATCAATCTCGGTACGACACTAGTGCCACAGGAGCCTGAGCTTTTTTCCGCGTCGATCAAGGAAAACATCACACTTGGAACTACTTGTACGAAGAAGCAATTGCAGCACATCATGGATCTGGCGCGATTTTCAGAGGTTGTGGTAGATCTCCCTCATGGGGTAGAATCAAAAGTGAATGAGAAAGGTGTGAATCTTTCGGGTGGTCAGAAGCAACGTCTCGCACTCGCTCGGGCGCTGCATTTTGCTCAGGGTAAGCAAGTGATCTTACTTGATGAGTCGACGAGTAGCGTGGATCCAACCAATGAGCTGAAAATATATGAAGGTGTATTTGAAGAATTTAAAGACACAACCATTATCGCATCTATCCATAAATTGCATCTCCTGAAGCTTTTTGATCGTATCGTCATGTTTGATGGAGGAAAAATCGTTGGTGATGGCACGTTTGATGACCTGTTGACGTCTCATAAGAGCTTCAAGAAACAATGGGAGGCCTATAATAAAGGACAATAGAGAGACTATAGAGAGGAAGATTTGGTACATTGAAGATGTGTGTATCTTCTATCAGGGAGATTGCACGGTGAGCTCTACGTCTTCAAAGTAAATTATTGACAAGGGTGGTATACTAGGACAATGAAAAAGAATATTATTAAAGCTGTTGTGGGACTGAGTGTCTTGGTTGGTATACTGATACTGCAGCGTGAGTTTGCTGATAATGCATATGTGCAAGAGGTGGCTATGAGTACGGGATACCTTGGAGTGGTGATCTTTACTGTCTTTAATAGTTTTAATTACTTTGTGCCGATCGTAACGCCTTCACTTGTGCCGACGTGGGCAGGTGCAGACTTAAATCCTGTGGTGGTGACCATGCTGATCATCCTTGTGATTACGATGACTGATCTGGCTTTTTATTCTCTAGGTCGGTTCTCTCGTCGTTTGACAGAAAGCATCAAGGCGCAAAAATATATCGTACGTATGCGAGCTTTGCGGGATCGGAATTGGTATTTACCGCTTGGATTTTTTGCGGTGTGGTTGCTCGTTGTGCCACTTCCAAATGAGTTGATCGCTATACCACTTGGGATCCTTGGTTATAAACTGTTGCCTGTAGCGAGTATTGCTCTAATTGGGAATGCGATCTTTAATGGGGTTATTGCGTATAATGCACTGAAACTAGTTGGCTAGAGGACTCACACACTTGGCACATTTCTTCGTTAAAATCTACGTTATTTACTCACCATAGGTTCACTATGGCTCCTAAAAAGCCTCGATTTTGCCCCCGACTGCACACAAATATGTAAGTCTCCCTGAAGATTGCAATATACTAAACTAATAAATATGAAAAGATATATTATTTCACTTTCGTTGATTGCTGCTGGACTCATTTTTTTGTCGGGGATGTGGTTGCAAGAATCTCGCTACTTCAAAGCTTGTGAAGCAGTGGGTGGATTACGAGATCCGCTCAATAATTTGATCTGTGTCGGTCGTGATGGTATCGTTGATGATGAAGATGATATGATATTTGATGATCCAGATGTCGTAGGTGACTCACCTGTAAGTACGACCAAGACGGTTCGTGGAGTAGTTGTTTCGTTTTATGATGATCGTGCATTTGATGGTAATGTTGGCTTAATCATGCAAGTAGGTGGGGGACAAGTACGGGTGGATACGTCGCCGTCTGGATTTGGAGGATCGCCACCAGTAGGGGTCGTGGAAGATGTCGGTGTGGGTGATGAGATCGAAGTATACGGAAACTATTATAAAGGACCACCATTTCCAGATACGCTTGATACAATGGATGTGTTTGGGGAAGAATTTTATCTAAAAAGATCGTAAATATAATAATCATTATATGACAGAAAAAACAGAGAGAGCACGGAATACTCCTAAGGGAAATGAGGTAAAAATTTCAGATCATATCACAGGTGGTGAGTATGCAAACATTATGCAAGTCATGCATACCAAAGAAGAGTTTCGGCTTATGTTTGCGCATGTTTTTGAGCCCACAGGAAAAGTGGTCTCAAAGATCACCACAACGCCAGCGCATTTCAAGCGTATGGTCCATGCTCTTCAAGAAAACCTCAACCGTTTCGAGAAAGAACATGGAAAGATCGAAGATGTCTCTGATGCGAGTGGTCAAAAGATTGGCTTTGAGTAGACTGATCTAGATTGAAAAGTCTTGGTTGATGAGTGTAAAAGTTGATAGTGCCTCACCAAGTCCATTTGAGAGTGTGTTTATCTTTATAAATTCATCAAGACTGTCTGGCATCTTCGTTTCTTGGGTTATTGGTGTTGATCCTGGACCACGTTGTGTTGGGCTGATTATGAAGTATCCATTTGGTGCGTCTACATAAAGAGCAAATACTAGCTCCTCATTTCTTTGAGAGGTGTGTAGATAGGGACGTGCTATGGATTTATCTAGTGTAATATTGGGACTGTTACTTAATAATGTGTCGTATTGCTCTTTTGTGCTCAGTCTTCTTGCGTTTGAATCTAAACGATACTGCGCTATTGGTTTTTCAGAATTGAAATTTTTGAAATAGAATCTCTCAATTGATAGGGCTGTTGGATGATATGATCGGTGCTGCATGGATTCCCATGCATTTTCGAAGACTTGCCCTGTGGAAAGTTCTTGCTCTGAGTATGGGCCGTACACTTGACTAGATTTATACATGAGGCTATAGCCATTGTATGGGTCATTCCATGTGGTTAGCACATCTGTATCACCTAAGGCTTGGGAGGGCTTTCTATGCAGTAATTCTGTCAGAGTTTTTTCGTACCATTTTTTCTTTTTGGTTCCTTCGTCGTTACAGGTGTGGCAAGTGATCTGACTCATACGTTTTATCCTTTTTTCTCGCCAGACTGTCCAATCGTTCGAAACGTTTTTATTTTGCCTTGTGAGGTAGATTCCTGGTTGTTGTTCTCGTAAATCGCCTAAGGCCAGTAGTTTATCTGCTTCACTTTCGATGAGTATTTCCTCTGTCTTGCTATCAAACGTCCTTACAGCGTCAAAGCTTAGCATTTGTAATTCATTTAGATCGATGCGGCTGTTTTCATTTTTGGTCATGGCGAGATTTGTCGAAAGTACAAATCGCTCCATGGGAAATATCGTGGCTGCTGCGTAAAACCAGAGTGCGCTGAAACAGAGCGTCTTGAAGATTGGCATGTCTTTTTTCTTTGTAACCATTAGATAGATGAACCAAGTAAACATGCCGACACAAAAAAGTACAGTGTAAAACGCGAAGAATTTTTCATAACTTAAACCATATACTGTGACGTAGAGATAAACACGCTGTACTGCAGAAAACAGGAGTAACAGCGAGGCAATGGTGAAAGCGCCCAAGATGTACTGCACCCACCTTATGGTTTTTCCAAAGATTGTAGTATAGAGTACGGTATTGAGTGCTGTGAGGGCGAGGAGCTGCCAGAAGCCTGATTTGACCAAAGTTTCTGTTACTTTGAAATCATTAGGGAGTGCACTGGCAAAGAGGTTTTGAGCTTGTAAAAAGAGGAAGAGCCCATAGAGTCCGAGGAGTCCGATCAGGATTGTTCCGATCATCGGGCTGTAGGATTTGGTATCTGTTTGCTGGGTAATTTCTACAAATGGTTTGTAGTTTTTTTGCCAGTAGAGCCGATAGCCAAAAAATGTACAGGTTACACCAATTACAAAAAGTGCTTTCACCAGACCCTCAAGACTTACAAAGGAGATGAAGTAGTCAATGATTTTTTCAAAGAGGGTCGCAAATCGCGGATCTGCGGAAGAAAGAAGGGGGATGACGATGGTGACAGCAAGAATTGCAAATATACCAAGGCCGATGACAATTTGTTTATGGGCTGAGTATGTTTTTTGAGGTGCACTTGTCTGCGCTTCTCTTTGAGATATACGCCCTTCAGAGCTCATGATCATCTCCTTTTTCGTCAGGTTTCCAATTGCAGGAATACTTTTAAAAAACGAACCTGTTATCCTTAGTGTTGCTGCAAAGAATTCTGGAAGAAATAGTTTACTCCAGAGCGTTTCTCTGACTACCTTTTTTGTCTCATGTGTTGTGAAGATCACGTAGAGAAATGGAATGCAGATGATGTTTATTATTTTAATGAATGGATTTGTGTAGATTCCTAGACTAAGCATGATCAATATCATAGGGATTATCCACGTAAGTGATCTAATCGATATGCTCTTTTTTAGTGTGAAAATAAAGAATCCTAGTGTAAGAAGTCCAAAAAAGGACGCTCCGATACCTAGGGTAGTGTAGCCATGAGACCAGAAATTCCACAAAAAGCTTATGCAGTAGAGTCCTAGAACGACTGCAAAAGAAAGAATAACGAGGTTTTCATTTCTTGAATTCATAAGTAATTTTTTCACAAAATTATTGTCCATTTCTTGATCTCACTTTCTCGTGAATGGAAAGATTAGCATATAGAAGAAATAAGGCAATACTTGACAAGTACGCATAAAATGTGATTTATGTGGATATTTTTTTCAGAAAAAATGTTGCCTCCTGAGCTAATCAGTATTATAATGTAGTAGTAAGTAATACATAAAAAAAATATGAATAAGAAAATTCTTTATCCAGGGGCGCTAATGTTTTCACTTGTGCTTTTGGCTGGTTGTGGTGATAAATCGGATGAAGCTGACAATGCAGGGGTCAGTGGTACAGGCATTTCTAATGACGCTGTCCTCCCATCACCATTTGCTGATGATAACGCTCCTGCAGTTGAGTTGACCCCGGAAGAGACTATAGAGATAGAGCGAAAAGCTGTCTCAGCAAAAGAGTGTACGGATGGTGGTGGACTTTTCAATACGGAAATGGAGAAGTGTTTTGCTAATAGTGCGGATGAAGCAGCTGCAATTGAGGAAGGTGCTACAACTCTAGAGGTTCTAGGCACTGATGATAAAGAAACGCAAGAAAGAAAAGAGTGCATCAATAGTGGTGGAACATATAACACTGAGCAGAAAGACTGTTTCAAGGGTGTGGAGTAGCTTGGGTAAGTATAGTAATACCATCTCTCATTAACCTTCGCCCTACCAAGTACACACCTTCACGGCTACGACCATTATCTAAAATGCTCCTGGATCAGGACGCACTACGCATTTTTACTAATGGTCTCGCTTGCGAACGAGTGCACTTATAGGTTCTGATTAATTGGATATGGTATAAATGCAATGCACATTTTTTTTGAGTCATTCTTGAATCAAGCAAAACTTTCAAAAAAACAATCCCTCTGGTTATTTGGGGGGATTTTTTTTGTTTTGGCATGGGGGATTTTTTTGCGACTCTATGGACTTGGGGCGTCTAGCTATTGGATTGATGAGGGGTTTACATATGCACAAGCAAAAGCAATTGCAACACATGGATATCCACTACTGGCTTCCGGTATTGTAGAGTGGAAAGATCCACTTGTACCGTATTTAAACGCACCGTTTGCTCTTCTAGGATTGGAACACAATGCGGCCATTATGCGTTTATGGAATGCGCTATTTGGTATTGGGAGTATCATTGTTGGCTGTATGCTTGCACGCAATCTCTTTAGTTTGCGCGTTGCATTAATGTACACGATTGCTTTAAGTATGGGTTACTGGTTTGTGGCGTGGAGTCAACAATTACGTGGCTATAGCGGGCTACTGTTTTTCCTGCTTTTGGTTTTTTACTTTTTGGAGCGAGCTGTTGCAGATCGATCAGATCGCAGGTATTTGTGGTGGGCTTGTGGAGGTGTCATGTTTGCGATTGCTTCTAACAAGTTGGGGGTTGTACTCTTTGTACCGCTTGTGAGTGTAGCTCTTGCTTTGGGAGCTTATGGCTTTCTTAGTGCAATTACTTTATTGATCATTTTACTTGGTGGGTATTTCTCTTCGTTTGTTGTGCACTTTTTTTCAGAGTCACTACATAACTATAATTCATTTTATTTTGGGCATCTTTTTGGAGATAGTATAGTGCTCATCGTACTTATGATTTGCGGATTTGTTTTTAGCTTGTGGAAATCCCCCAAGCAAGCATTTCACCTTGGTGTGCTTTACTGGGCTTTGATGGTTTTTATAGTTTTGAGTACATTTGTAAAAACGGGGGAGAAGCGGTATATTTTTATGTTGTTTCCTCTTCTTTTTCTCTACGCATGTTATGGCATATCTGTTACTTCTGGTATCATTGCAGGTATTGTGGAGCGAGTACTTTCACTAACGAGAGAGTCGCTTGCTCGACTGGAGATTTGCGTTTTGGTTGCAGTTTTTGGTACTTTTCTCTTTGTGGAGCGAGCGTATTTTGTTTTCTGGCCACAAGAAGAATATTTGCTTGAAGTTTATACGCCGCAACCTGATTTTTTTGGAGTGTATGAGGCTATCACTGCCCGCGGCTTTGATAAAGGAGACACTATTATTTCACCTTTTCCCTGGATGGATGAGCTTTACTTGGGAAGGTCAGGGTATAGTATCCCTTGGTCACTAACAGGAAAAAATGGAGACACTGCACTTGTGGATGAGTACGACTATTATACACAGGCACCTGCCATTATCCCAGAAATTGCGACTGACGTAGACCTCACAAAGGCAAGGCTTGCGATTGTTGCTTTGCGCACACAAGGGGAGGTTTATGTAGTTCTTGACCTCCTATCGCGGCGGAGAATGAGTCAGGATTTACGTCATTTTATCGAATCTGATAAGGATGCGGAAATGCTTTTTCAATCAAAAACAGGGCTTGATGAAGTTGCGGTTTATGTTTTTTCACAGATTAGAGGTGAGTTTATAAGGCAATAATATTGACAAATATCATAATTATGCTATAGTAGTTGAATATTCATTTACTAATAACATTTTATGAAATTTAATTCAGCTCTTTTCTCTAGAGTAGGTATGGTTGTATTTATGCTTGCATTGCTTCTATCAGCAACAAATGCCTTTGCTACTGCACCAAGTGGCTACGGTTATGGATACGGGTACGGTTATGGATATGGTTACCCTAGCAATGGGGATACAGTAGATCCTGTGATTTCGTTTGTCTATGAATCAAAGCATGTTAAAGCGCCGTTTACAATGTCTATTGTGATCACTGACGATACTGCAATATCAAAGGATAAGATCTCCATTAGTAATCAAACCTCATCTACTGTTACAGATTTTGTATGTGAGCAGATTACATCTCGAAAAGTCCGCTGTAATTTCCTTGTCTCGACGTCTGGACGTGTCCACGTACGTGCATTTGATCTTGCTGGAAATCGTGAGAACGAAATTTTACGGAACATTGAAATTGTTGAAAAGACACAGGAAGAAATTTCACAGCCGATTGAGAATGAAAAAGTTGAGAAGGTCCAGGCGGACCTGACTTATGAACTCTATCGTTTCTGGAGCCCAAGTCGTAAAGGACATTTCTATACAACAAGTCGTGAAGAGCGTGACGTTGTAATTGCTGATGTGCGACTAGACTATCAGTATGAAGGCGTTGCTTATCATGTATCTCCCGTGCAAACTGAGGCTAACCCACAAGCAATTTACCGTTTCTGGAGTGATGTGTATAGCAAGCATTTTTATACAGCATCAGATACTGAAAAAAGTAGTGTAATTGCAAATAATGATCAGTGGGCATACGAAGGTATAGCATTTTACGGATCAACATCACTTGACAATCCAACTGGCGAAATAGTTTACCGTTTCTGGAGCGATACTTTTAAAGGTCATTTCTATACTGCGAGTCAGTTTGAGGCAAATGATCTACGAATCAATAATGCTGATTGGACCTATGAAGGAGTTTCTTGGCAGATTAATAAATCAGTAAGTAGTACTCGAGAGAGTCTTTCACTAAATGATCGTTGTGTAAGTAGTGACGGCATTTACAATACCACTCATGAAATCTGCTTTGCAATTTAGTCAGTAGTTTAACTTGAGATTATTTAAAAGTATTGCCTGCGTGGCAATGCTTTTGATTATGAGAGCCGTGTGCCACTGTTACTCGTGAGAATGGTCTCTCAGAGGACCAAAGCTACCTGTTTAAGTAAACCTTCTGGCAAAGCGCAATTGATACTATAACACACCGCGAGTCTGAAAACCCTCTAACCCCTCAACAAAGCCATAATCTGATATCCAAGGAGTATACGGATGTAGTGCACAAAGTATCCCATAGCTGATCGTGGAAAAGACGATACAAGATGTAACTGCTCTTTGAGAATCCCAAAGACTGACTCTATCCTTGATCTTTCAGATAAAAGATGATTCTGAAGTGGTGTAGCCACTTTCGACTTTTGTTTCGGCCAGGGCGGAGAGATAATCACAGTCCCAAAAAGATCATGGATCTTTTTTCTCATGACACTCGCACCATAGAGTGTGTCGCCTACCAATGTCTTAACGTGTTCATTTACTAAGTATGGCAAAGCCTGCGCATCGTAGAAGTGTGCGCCAGAAAACCACAAAGAACACAGTTGCCCTTTAATATTTGTTGTAGCATGCAGCTTGAAGCCATGATGCCATCCTTGATGATTCTTCCCAAAGGAGGCTAGTGTTTTAGCTACTTTGTAGCGATCAGCTCTGTGATTACTGCACACTGGAAGCATGGTGGAGTCTATGAATCTAAGGGATTCTTCTCTTTGTAAAATACTTCCTAAAAGCATAACCATTTGCGGTAACACTTTATGACATTGTGCTACAAAGTTCTTGTATTTTGACACTTTAGGAAACTCACGATCAAGATAGAGTTTGGTAAACGTGTGGACATCTTTGAGTGTCTTTTGGTGGAGAACTAAGGTGTTCCAAATCAAGAGAGTGATGAGCTCATTATCTGTAGTTAAAGGTGGTCTTCCACCCTTGGGATAGGTCTTTGATGGGAGTGTATTGTCTACCCAGAAATACACATCTACGATATGATGAGTGTGCAGAGACAGCATATTTTTGTTTTAGTTGTGAACTAACTAAACGATAGCATGCTGTTTTTGTTTTGTTTAGTGGGTTTGGGGGTTTTCAGACTCGCGGAACACAGTATTGACAAATATTATATTTATGATATAATATAGTCATATTCACTAAATATATTTTATGAAACATAATTCTTTAGTTTTTTCTGGAACTGGTATGATTGTCTTTATGCTTGCCTTACTGATTACTGCAACGAATGCTTTTGCTGTGTAGAACTTGTAATGTATTAGAAAACTTTGTAAAAAATGTTGCTACTAGCAACATTTTTTTGTTATGACATTTTTGCGGTTACTTTTACCATAGCGATTATATCTTCTACAGAACATCCGCGTGAAAGATCATTGATAGGCTTCCGAAAGCCTTGAAGGAGAGGTCCAGTTGCCTGCGCCTGAGCGAGTCGTTCTACTGCTTTGTAGGTAATGTTGGCGGCATTGAGATCTGGAAAGATAAGGACGTTTGCTGGCTGTTTCGCCAATGGACTTTCTGGTGCTTTTTTTTGTGCAATTTCTGGTATGATCGCAGTGTCGAATTGTACCTCTCCATCAAAGGGGAATCCTGTGTAGTTAGGGTGATTTTTCAAAATTTTCATGGCCTCATGAATTTTATCGATGCTTTCATCTGAGGCGCTGCCGAGAGTAGAGAAAGAGAGAAAGGCAACCGATGGGTTTTTGATGTCATGGATAGAAGCTGTTTGCACAGAAGCGATGGCTATTTCTGCTAACTGCTGTGATGTAGGATGGGCGATAACAGCACAATCGCTAAAGATGAATTTTTTTCCATCTGACATAGTCATTACAAAGCTACTTGAGGCCGTCTTTGCTGATTGTGACATGCCGATGACGTGGATGCCTGCCCGCAATACATCTGCTGTGGTGTAGTGCGCACCTGCAACGACTCCGTGAGCATGTCCGTGATCGACGAGTAGAGCTGCGAGAATCAGTGGTGAGTTATTTACAAGATCTTCACATTGCGTAGAGGATAAGTCTTTGTATTTCTTTTTGGTGTGTAGCGCTGATGTGAGTTCGGTGCGGTCTAGATTGAGTGTTTCGCGCAGCTCCTGAGGGCTGAGAGCACTAATCGTCTGAGATGTTGTCATGGTCTTAGCAGCGTCTGTAACACGCTCATCAAGGCCTATTTCTGGAAGAAGAATTATTTTTTTCATAATGAGAATGGTTTTTCTTCACTATAGTGAATTATTGATTGCTTGTCTATATCTTATGCCTAATTAAATGTTCACAATCCTACCTTAAGTAGGTACCCATCTAAGGAAGAAATTCGGATCACCCGAAAAAGTGGTAGAGCAACTGAGATTATCACACGATTTCCTGATCTATGAGTTGATTTCAGACAGTTAATAATTTTTCATAATATTCACTTTTGAATCTAATACTAGTTTTTCACCACAGATCATATCCATGATGTATTCCTAAATGATTTAACTCCTCAAAAAAATCGTATGAGTTTTTTGGTTTCCCACTGAAAAATCGTATGATCCAGAAATTCAAATGAATCTCTATTTTTGATGGTAATAGAACTTTTTTTCTGTTAAAAAATTCAATGGGCGCTAGTAATTTCTAGCGCCCAATGTGTTTTCGTGCAACTTATACTCTAGTTGCAATAATTCTACTAACCCATGCGTCCTCTCCTCGAAAACGAGCCATACCTTGTCCGGAATGATTGTAATCAATCACAAATCCGTATTTTGATTTCAGATCGCTCAGAAGACTATCAGTGTCTATAAACCTACGGTAATGTTCACCAAATTCTTTCGACTGACATTCATCAGCTAAACAGCGATACTCAGCATAGAATTTATCTCCCTTTACAAGTGAGTCCTTCAAGCCAGAAAGAAAAGAATCTTGTTGCTTTTCGCTGAGTGAGTGTAAAAAAAATCGTGAATAGGCAATGATTGTCTTTCCAAGGCTCTTATGCTCATTCGTATTTCTGATGCAGTTTGCAACAGTAAGACTGTCAGAGACATCCATCAGTTGAAATGATATGTTTCTCACTTTACGTGCATGCTGGATCCCTAGGTTACGCTCGATCACGTCAGGTGATCTGTCAGTCGCCGTGATCGCAAAGCCTTTTTCGGAGAAAAAGAAAGCATCACGCGCATTACCGCAACCAAATTCTACTACATAATCATTAGATCGTCTCAGATCAGTTGCTACACAACAGGCAAACTGACTCGGTATCGATAGTTCAAACCCATGATAAAAGCTATTCCAGTGTTGCTGCTTGATTACTTCACTTTTGTCGTTCATGTGCTAGTCTCCAAATCTCGGAAATACTCAAAAAAGAACTTCATCGTTTCAATAGTTTAATAAAGAACGACGATTCAGTCAAGGTGCAGCTAAAAGTTTAAACACCGCGCAGAAAGCGTTTTACATAGGTTTCATAGAGGTGTGAAGTTTATGTAAAGAAACATGGACAAGAGGGAAATACATTAGACAAACACAAAAACCAACTGCGTCTCATGTAGTCATACATGGGTTAAAGCAACCCTGACGACGCTGCCTAGGGGAGGCTGGTTGATTCTCTGAAATTGCATGACAATTATCCTCGAAAATGATACAATTGCTCTATTATTAAAGCTTTTTCATGTTCGGAGAGATTTCTACACAATATAAGAAATACAAGAATTTGATCTGGATGCTTGCCATTACTGACTTTAAACTACGCTATCAGAACTCTTTTCTTGGGTATATCTGGGCGCTTTTGCAACCGCTTCTCCTTTTCATGATTCTTAATTTTGTTTTTTCATCACTTTTTGCAAGTGACGGAGCAATTGAGTATTATGCTCTACAGTTAATAACGAGTTTGATGATCTTTCTTTTTTTTGCTGAATCGACATCTGCTGGACTTCGATCACTTGTTAGCAAATCACAACTTGTTACGAAGATTTATGTGCCACGATGGACTATTATCGTCGCCTCTACCGTTAATGCTCTTTTGATCTTTCTTTCGAATTTGATAGTTATAGCAGGATTTTTTGCCTGGTATCGATTTTTGCCAAGCTTTCAGTCAATGGTAGTGTTTATATTTTTTGTATTCATGTTATATGTAGGAATTATTGGTTTTTCGCTTATGGTAGCACCTCTGTTTGTTCGCTTCAGGGATTTATCAATGATTTGGGAGGTGATTACTAGAGCACTTATGTATTTATGCCCAATTCTCTATCCACTATCACTCTTGCCTGAACAGTGGCACCAATACATACTCCTTAATCCATTGGCCTTTATTATTCACTTTAATAAAGAGGCGCTTATTAACAACCATTTTGCTGATCTGTGGCAATACGCTATATTTACAATAATTATTATTATTATTTTTATACTCGGAGTAGTATTCTATAATTCACAAGTTAAGGGCGTAGCAGAAAGTATATGAGTAAAAATAAGCAGGTTTTAAATCCAGAAATCGCAATTAAAGTTGAAGATCTTTCAAAATCTTTTAGAGTACCTCATCAAAAAATTGATAGTGTGCGCGGAGCCTTTGTGAATCTTTTTTCAAGAAAATCGTATGAGAATTTTAATGCACTTGACAATGTTTCTTTCGAGATAAAGAAAGGGGAATTTGTTGGTATTTTAGGTCATAATGGGTCAGGTAAATCTACACTTCTTAAATGTCTTGCGAGGGTCTATAGTCAAGATAGCGGAGATATCAAAATTAATGGTGAGATATCTCCGTTCCTCGAGCTTGGTATTGGTTTCAATCCTGAGCTTTCTGGTCGTGATAATATTTACCTTAATGCAACTATACTAGGTCTTAGTCCACGGGAAATTGAGGACAGCTTTGGTGATATTGTAGAATTTTCAGAAATAGGTGGTTTTATTGACCAACAAGTGAAGAATTATTCATCAGGCATGAGAGGTAGGCTGGCTTTTAGTGTTTCTATCCACGCTAATCGCGATATTCTTTTGATGGATGAGGTGCTTGCAGTAGGGGATGCCCAATTTCAAAAAAAATGTCTTGATCAATTTAAGAGTTATAGAGAGAGAAATAAAACAGTTATCCTTGTTACGCATGATTTGGGAACCATTAGGAAGCATTGTGATAAAGTTATTTTGCTACATAAAGGGAGTGTGCGTATGATTGGAACAGCTGAAAAAGTAGCTGAACAGTATTTTCTATTGAATATGACTAAGAGTCAACGTAAAGAGTACTATTTAAAATTACAGCGTGAAAAAATTCAAGAGGAGAGATCTCAGATTGAGATGAAAGCTAAAGCTGAAGCAGAGGCTAAGGCTGAAGCTCAGGCCAAGGTAGATGCAGAAGCGAAAATGAAGGCACAAATGCTAAAGGTGAAAGAGGAAGCAATTAAAAAAAAGGATGAAAAGCCTCTAACTGGCCCTGCTTTGGTAAGTGGTATTGCAAAGATAAATAAAGTAGTATTTTTAGATGCTGATCAAAAGGAGATGGTGCATTTTGATGTTGGATCGAATATTTCTATAAGGTTATACTATGAGAGCGAAAAAGTGAACAGTTCATTAAGCTTTGGATTTGGCATATATAGAAAAGATGGGGTATACCTAGCAGGTATCCATTCCTTACTAGAAGAGGATGCACCGATAATCAGTGTATCAGATGAGTATGTTCAAGTTACACTGAAGAACATCCCTCTTAATCGCGGTGATTACTATCTAAAGGTTAGTATTGCAGGTGATAGTGCGCCGCCTTTTTATGACTATAAGGAATCAGGAATGTTCTCATTGAGATCTAATAGTAAAAATCAAGAGGGATTTGTGAAACTTGATTATTCGTGGGATAGTAATTAAGATATAGGTTCTTTTCTCATTCAAGTGTAGGATTATGTTTCTAAGGAATTTTTAGAGGCGTATTGATGTTCAATAAGTTAGTTGTTGAATTGAGGATGTATTTACTGTACCATGTTACAAATAAGATCGTGCCAATTCGCATATATAATTTCAATGAAATGAAGCTCAATAGATTAACGGGAGACTTTGCTAAAAATGGTGAAAATGCGATAAGTGGCTGGGCTACTTTTGAATCTGGAAATGACTCTGTGCTTCTGGATATCTATGTGAATGATTTACTTTTGACGAAAGTTTGGGCAAATAGAAAGTTTACCGACAAGGGAAATTGTAGCTTTTCTTTCTCATTTAGTGATGATTTGATTGAGCATTTCCCAATAAATTCAAGCGTGAAAGTGTTCTCTCAAGATGGGCAAGAGCTAGACTCCATTGAAGAAGTTATTTTTTCTGGCAATGCAGAAAGTCTAGACGTTCTTCAGGAAAAAATTTCTGAAGATTATTTCATATCGAAGTGGGGAACGATACGTGAGAAGATAAATAAATCAGCCAGTGCATTGTTTCCGGAGCTTTATACCAAGCTGAATGACACATTCTTTGATTTGACAGGATACAACTTGCAGATTTCATATGGTACCTTACTCGGCTACGTGCGAGAGGGTGATTTCATTAAGCATGATGACGATTTTGATTTGACCTATGTTTCTTTGATGAAAACATTACCCAGTGCAATTGGAGAAATGTTAGAGATTATGGATAAGCTTAAGAGTAATGGGTACGGTGTCTCATCAAACAATGGGGGTCAATTCTTCGTATCAGTTTCAAATGATGATGGGGAGTTTGTGGTATTTGATATTTTTTTAGCGTGGTGTGATGAATTTTACAATCAGTATTTTATGCTTACACAGCAGATAGAGCCAAGTCATGTCTTACCCGAGATGGCTGTAAAATTCAAGGAGGTAGATGTGTTTATTCCAAAAAATCCTGAAATAATTCTTGCAGGAATCTATGGGGATACGTGGGATGTGCCAGACCCGTATTTTAATTGGTCTGGTCAGACGACTGCCGCTCAAAAATTGCAAGAGGATGCAGTTAACGAATACGAAAAGCAATTGTCACTACGGTCTTCATGGAAAAAGACTTCCAAGTGTTTTTGGTGTTGTAAGTATAATCTCCGTTATGTGGATATTCGAAGTGACGGTGTTCCAATTTATGAATGTACTGATTGTGAATTGAGGATGATAGGTTTGAAACCTGAGAATATTGAAGAATTGTATACTTCTGAATATTTTCAGAAATGTGATGATGAGGCAAAGATTGGTTATGCAAATTACTTTTCCAGTCCATCCATAGCACTTGCAGGTAAGCTTGGTTTTGTTGAGATTATACAAGAGAATGATCAGAGAAAGATTCTTGATCTAGGTTGTGCTGACGGCTCACTCGTAGAGTTGTTTCATGAGTACGGTTGGCAAGCTTATGGATTGGATATATCGGATGATAGTATTTTAATTGGTGTAAAAAAAAACTTAAACCTCTCTCAGTCAAATCTCAAGCAACTTACCTTTGAGGATGATGAATATCCAAACATTTGCGCATTTGATCTAATTGAGCACCTTGAAAATCCGCGAGAGACTTTAGATGAAATTGCGAGAGTTCTTTCAGATGATGGAATCTTCTATTTTACGACACTGTGTATTAAGAAAGATGTCATAAATGAGTATTGGTATCAAACTTCTTTGGAGCATACGATATATTATGACTTAGAGGTATTGCAAAAAATGATGAGAGAAATCTTTTCTGACGTCATACTTAATGAAGTGGTGATCAATGGAGTTACTGAATTAGTTGGCATTGCTACAAACTCCAAGTTTTCTACTAAAACACGAGACACTATGGAGTTACTGAGTAGAGATCAATATGTCTACTCAAATCCAGAGACTGCATTGCATTACTTATCCTATTATTGTCAAATGTCTAAATTTGAGATTGCATCAAGAATTTTAGAAGACATTCCTGCTGATAACTATCAAATTTGGTTTACTGGTAAGTCCCTAATCTATTATTTTCAAGGCTTCTTTGAAAAGCTGAAGCTTTATGTCGAAAAGAATATTAATAGTATTTCTATAGATAATTTTTTCATATGGAGAGGATATGCATTTGCCGTAAATTTCATGGCTGATGCAAAATATTTAAGATTACAAGACCGTATTCAAGATTTGAAGAACGAAAGTTTAATTTTCAAAAAAGAAAATAAAGTTTTGGAGGGGGAGGGTGAAGATACACGGCGTGATTGTCAAAAGATGAAAGAAGAATGTGAAGATGTAAAGGTGAAACTATCGAAACATAAAGATTATTCAACTGCACTTGAACACAAACTTTATAAAAGTGAGCGTCAAGTATACATAATGGAGCAGTCGTCTTTTTGGAAAATGAGAAATAGATATCTGTCATTGAAAATTCTACCTGTTCGTAAATGGAAGAATGTAAAAAAGTTTTTTTCCAATAGTCCAAATAGAATCATTGCTTTTGGGCGTGAGCATTTTCCTGAGAATGTGAAGAATAAAGTCAGATTTCTCTTGCCTCGCAAGTATCAATGTAAGGTTGTTCAGGACAAATCAATTTGGGAAGGTCCATTAGTATCTATAATTGTCCCATTTTACAATAAATCTAAGACAATCATTGATACTATGGATAGCTTATCCACTCAAACATTTGTAAATTTTGAAGTATTGATAGTCAATGATGGCTCAGATCCCGGAGAACGGAGGCGAATTGAATGTTTTCAAGACAATAAGATAAGAATAATAGACCAGGAAAATTATGGAGTTGCTATCGCTAGAAATAATGGTCTCAAAAGTGCAAAAGGAAAATATGTACTTTTTCTAGATTCGGATGATCTAATACAACCGACGTATTTGGAGAAAGTTTTGATTATTTTAGAGTCTAATCCTGGAATCGATTTTGTTTACACTGGCATTACTTTTTTTGGAAAGAAACACGCACAGTTCAAAGGTATGAAATTTGACAAGTCATCACTTGAGACGAATAACTACCTACCAACGGCGGCTGTTATCAAGAGGCAGGCAGCTTTGGATGTAGGGGGATATAAATCAGGTATTGGATATGAAGATTGGGAGTTTTGGCTGACTTTGGTTGAGAATGGATGTAAAGGCAAGTTATTGCCTGAGGCATTATTTATGTATAGATTCGAAACAGAGGGATCAAAATATCATGATGACCTAAAGGAGCATGATCATCATATTGAAACAATAAGAAATTTACATCCGGAATATTCTGAAAAAATAAAAGTAACCCCGAATTCTTTGCCACTGAAGCTCGTTAGTGGTCAGCTTTACAGGAACCTTGATAAAAGCTCATATACGAAAAGTGATTCTAGTCATGTTCTAGTACTGCTTCCCTGGATGACTTTTGGTGGTGCAGAGCATGTAGTGTTAAATTTTGTGGCTCAACTAAAGGATCGGTATGAGTTTTCATTTATGACTAGTTTAAAGTCTAATCATGAATGGGAATCAAAATTTTCTGTACTTTCTAAAAGAGTATATCATCTTGCAAATCTATTTGAAAATGAATCTCAGTACTACGAGTTTATAAAGTACTATATAAATTCGAATGGTGTGGATGTAGTCCATATCGTGCACAATAGTTCCTTTTTTCGATTTTTGGATCAGTTGAAAAAAGATTTTCCTAATATTAAGGTTATTTGCACAATCTTTAATACTATTGCTCATTTTGATAAGGCTTTAGAAAATGGTAGTAATATTGATATTTACACTACTGATAACTCAAAAGTTCGTGAAGTTTTTGACGTGCAACTTGAACTGGATAAGCGAATGGAAGTTATTTGTAATGGTATTGATAATCAAAAATTTTATGCCCCAACAGCAAAAAAGAGGGTGAAGGCGAGGAGAAATCTAGGTATAAGAAGTGATCAAAAGTCTATCTTTTACATGGGTAGGCTATCAGAAGAAAAAAGTCCTGATGTATTTATTGAAGCTGCAATTGGAGTACTTGAAAAGAACAAAGATTGCATCTTCTTTTTAGTGGGAGATGGCCCGATGAGGGCCAGCTTAGAAAAGGAGTATGAAAATTTTATCCAAAAGGGACAGATCATTTTCTTGGGATACCAAGAAGAGATGTTGCCTTTTTGGTTCGCTGCGGATATTTTTGTTCTATGTTCAAAGACAGAAGGTTTCCCACTTACCATTGTTGAAGCAATGGCGACGAGAACTTTAGTTGTGGCTAGCAATGTAGGTGGTGTTTCCGATGCTATAAATAATTGTGAGAATGGGTATTTGATTAATTCTATTAATCCGGAAAATTTAAAATTAAAAATTGAGAGTATTTTGTCTTCACCAGACGAATCTGTTAGACTTATCAATAATGCCGAGTCAGATTTTAAGGAGAAGTTCACTATTGAAGTCATGGGAGATAAATTTAATGATGTTTATAGTAGAGTCTTATGAATACGTTAATCTTAGGAGGAGAAGGTTTTATAGGGCGAACTATTTGTAAGCAAGTAGAAGGTGTTTTGAAGTGCATCTCAATTTCTAGAAGGCCATCAAAGTTTAGACTTGATACTGACCTTAGTCAGCTCGTTGTAGGAGATCCTTACAAAGATAATCTGAGTACGCTGGAGTTTGAGTGTGTAATACATCTAATAGATAATAGAGATTCTAGTTATGAATTGGAAAAAGATGAGACTGCTTTGATTAATAATATCAGGATGAGTCAATGTAAATTTCTTGTCTTGGTTTCATCAGCGGCTGTGTATACTAAACCTCAATCGCCGTATTCACAAAGGAAGAAGTTCTTGGAGTCATTTTATGAGGGTTATTGTGAGAACAATGGGATAAAATTGTGTATTGTTAGGATATTTAATGTTTTCGGACCATATCAAATACCGTATGTTCAAGGGAGCTTTGTGGCAAATATTTTTTCCAACTATCTTATGGGTAAGGAGACTTTGATTCACAATGCAGCTACAAAAAGAGATTATATCTTTAGTGAAGATGTTGCGAGGGTAATAGATCGTATTATAGCTAGTAAATATGAGGGTATTGTTGATTTAGGTGAAGGTCATTTGATGCGCTTGGGAGATATTGTCAGAGCAATAGAGGTTGAAGTATTACAGTCGAATCTTTTGACTAGAATCGGAGGCGAAACTGAGTGTGTTGTTTGTCCTGCTGCGAAGCTAAATGCGGTTATGGATGATTTCGAATTTACTCCAAGAACTGAGGCTTTAAAAAAAACTTATAAGTTCTATTTGGAACATAGGGATTATTTAAATAGGCTAGTATGAAAAAAAATATTATTATTGTAGGATCTGGAGTTGCTGGAAAGTTGCTAATGAAGGATATAAGAGAAAATCATCAATATCTTAATGTTATCGGTTATATTGATGATCATGAAGAAGACTTATTGGAGGGGTATGAATATTTGGGCGCAATTAAGGATTTCCCGAGTGTTGGCAGACTTTTTAAGATTGATGAGATAATCATTGCTATACCTTCGGCATCTGGTGAGATTATTAGGCAGATTTTATTACAAAATAGTGATAATAGAACACCTATAAAGATTGTTCCGCGGAGTCAATTTGTCATTGCAAATGATAGAGTTCTCTATGGCGAGGTTCAGGATGTGGATGTGGAAGACTTACTAGGGAGATCTGTGAAGAAGATGAATGTTACCAAGCTTGTAGGTTTTTATGATAATAAATCAGTGTTCATAACAGGTGGTGCTGGGTCGATCGGGTCTGAAATTGTAAGGCAGTTATTACACCTAGGAATCAAGAGGGTGACAATTTATGACTCTTCAGAGTATTTGGTTTTTATGTTAGATCAACAATTACAAGAATTGGGTATCTCAAAAGATCGTTACAAGTTAGTTATTGGTAATGTACTTAACCTACAGAAGTTACAAGATGTTTTGAAGGAATGCTCACCAGATATAATTTTTCATGCAGCTGCTTATAAACATGTGTATTTAATGCAAGACAATGCTGATGAGGCGGTGAATAATAATGTTATTGGAACAAAAAATGTTGTAGATTCAGCAATCGAATGTAGAGTTAAATACTTTACTTTTATCTCAACTGATAAGGTTGTTAATCCTACAAATATTATGGGAGCGAGTAAGAAGCTGTCTGAGTATTATATTAGTGAAAAAAAGAATACCAAGACAAATTTTAGTATTGTTCGCTTTGGAAATGTGATCAATTCTAATGGCTCTGTTTTGCCAACTTTTGAGCGGCAAATAAATGAGGGGAGATATATCACGGTTACACATAAAGATATTAGTCGATTCTTCATGTCTATTAGGGAGGCGTCCCAGTTGGTTATTGATAGTGTAACATCAGAAGGTAGTGGTGAGATATACATTTTGGACATGGGTGATTTATTGAACATCAATGAAGTGGGGAGTTGCTTGATTCGGAGTAAAAATTTAATACCTGAAAAAGATATAGAAATTAGATATATTGGTTTAAAAAAGGGAGAGAAAATGATTGAAGAGCTCTTTACAGAGAAAGAGCGGGTGAATATGCTTAAAACAGAGACGGATAAGATTTATAGACTAAAAAACCATGAGAGTTGTCCTAAGGATATTCATTATGTAATTCAACATTTACAGAAATTGGGTAAATCTAGAAATAATAATAAGGAAATTTCGGCGTACATTAAAGAGATATTTCCAACCGTTAGGTGATGTTGAATATCCTCATAAACATTGAGGAACATTTATCAGGAATTTATGTTGATTGGGTATTATTGTAGTGATTGTTGCTAGTATATATGAGTATTTCCTGGGTAAATGAGGATCTTGACTAGTTTTTTAAAGCATATATAGCTCAGCCCTCTCATAAAAAAATATGATGTCTTACCAACGCAAAAAATTAATTTTGTATGTCATTCCGGGATCTCAGATCTCTGGAGGTGTTTATGTTGTGCTGCAGCATGTGAATCATCTGCTCTTAGAAGGTCACGATGTCTGCATTTACAATATGGATGGTAGGAGTATCATTGAGTGGTTTGATAATAATGTCACAATATATACTCCAGAGGACTTGGTAGATGTAGTTTCACGAAAGTGGGACATCGCGATCGCAACACAGTTTAGTACTGTACAGTTTGTGAAAGATCAGATTGTAGCGATACGAAAAATCTATTTTGTGCAGTCAGACGAGCGACGTTTTGCCTTGAATCAATCTGACATGGCTCGCTGTGTAGCCTCGTACCACATTTCTGGGTTTGAGTATATGACTGAAGCACGGTGGATCCAGGGATGGCTCAAGGAGGAATTTGATCGCCGTGCATTTTATGTGCCAAATGGTTTAGATCAAAAACTGTTCTTTCAGCTCAATGATAGTGAGAAAGCCACCTTTGAGCGTCGCAACCCCAGAGGAAGCAAGAGAGTACTACTGGAAGGTGCTATTAACAATCCTGCAAAGGGAATGCAAGATGCTTATGAGGCAGTTAAGGATCTTGATGTAGACATATGGATTATCAGTAATGGTGGGCAGCCACCTCATGATTGGCGTTGTGATCAATTTTTTGAAAATGTTCCAATATCTCAGATGCGTGAGATCTATGGTCAGTGTGATGTTTTCCTCAAGATGAGTCGCGTGGAAGGGTTCTTTGGCCCACCACTAGAAGCTATGAGTTGTGGATTACCAGTTGTTGTAGGAAAGTGCACGGGATATGATGAGTATATCGTAGATAACGAAAATGCACTTGTAGTAAAAATGGGTGATATTGATGGTGCGAAAAGTGCCATCATGCATTTGCTGCGCGATGAGGAATTGAGGAGTCGTTTTGTACGAGCTGGCTTGGAAACGTCTGATTATTGGACGTGGGAGAGATCGTTTGACTCCCTTGAGAGTGTTTTACGCAATGAATCTGTAATTGACCTAGAGATGACCAAAGAGCTTTATGATCATGCACGGGTATTACAAGAGTCAGTTGGTACATTTGATACTGAGCCGTATGTGAGATTGGTTGATAAAACGTTAAAACGAGATGCTCATATTGAGAAGACGCAGGCCTTGCTTGCTCAGAGAAAAAATCAATTAGATGCAATGCAAGAATCTACATTTTGGAAATTGCGAAATCAATACCTCAAAATGAAAAGTTTCATTTTTTTGAACACCTCTCATAATGATTTTGATTGTGTGACCAAAAATAGTAACTGTGGTGGTGACGTTCGTGTGAGTGTAGATGGGGATGCTATGATTTTTGATTCAGGGATTGTTGGTACGTCTAGTGAAACGTTAATAATTCTTGTGCATTTCGATGCATCTGGTGATGTTAACCCATCTTTTTTGTATTACTTGGCACAGCTTAGCAAATTGGGTGATGTTTGTGTTGTTTCAGCGAGTGAGCAATTGACTTCATCATCACAGGAGTTAATCTTATTTCAAGCTAAAAGACTAATTATCAAAAAAAACGTTGGCTATGATTTTAAGGCTTGGGCAATGGGTATAGCTCTGCATTCAAATATACGTGACTATTCCCGCGTTATTCTTACAAATGATAGCATCTTTGGCCCATTGCAGGACTTGGGCGGTATTTTAGATAAAATGGATAAAAAAGATTTGGATGTGTGGTCTATGACAGACTGTTTTCAAAGGGATCGGTATCACTTGCAGAGTTACTTTGTGGTCTACAATAAAAGGCCAATTCAAGATGGATTTTTACGTAGTTTGTTTAAGGATTTTTCTGGTCTGAAGACAAAGGATGATATAATTAACGCGTTTGAAGTAGGGCTGTCAGATCAGCTAGACGCGCAAGGGTATGCATATGGTGCGTATGCAAGTATGAAGCGTATCTCTCAAACAATAGAGACATATGCGCTAAGCCGTTTCGCGTACGAAGGGCATATTAATCCACCGCATGAGTTATGGGAGTATTTGATTATGTATGAGAAATTCCCTTTTCTCAAGAGGGAGTTGGTTATGAAGAATCCGCATAATTTAGACCTTTCTTTGTTGGAAAGTGTGTTGCGCACATACACTGATTATGACATTTCACTGATTCAGCAATATAAAAAGAAATGTGATGATTCGAACTAAGTGTTGTAAGAATACTCGATAGATATGTATAATCATTCACGACTTGACTGTGAATTCTTGAGGGAAAATATAAAAATATCTCATTTTAGATTGTACGAATTTAGAAATAACAATATGAAATTATCAGGCAAAATTATTCATAGTATTATTGTCGTCAATAGAAATGGTTATGATCTTTTGCGTGACTTCATGACTTCATTGAAAGAACATACTGATTTGGCATCAGTTGAGCTTATCGTCTTTGATAACCATTCAACTGATCAGTCATTGGCACTTGTACGATCTTATGAGTCTGATCTCCCTGTAACAATCATTGAGAGTCACAACAATAAATCATATTCCTACGCAAATAATGCCGCTGTACACGTAGCGCAAGGAGAATATCTGATTTTTGCTAATAATGATCTTCTTTTTACGAAAGACTGGCTACCTCTTCTCACAAAAAAGATGTGTCAGAACACAGATGTGGGATCTGTTGGACCTGTTCTTGTTTATCCGAAGCACTATGATGATATCGGTGGCACGGTACAGTGTTTTGGCATCACATTTAAGAGAGACTTAGCTAATGGATATTGTAGACCGCACAATGATAATGTCGGTAGGGGAGTGCAAGATATTACGCAGGATCAACGATTTCCTGCACTCACAGGAGCGCTTTTGATGGTCTCCAAAGAAAGATTTAATGAGGTAGGTGGATTTGATGAAAAGTATTTTTATACATTCGAAGATGTCGATTTGTGTCTAAAGTTTGTTCAAGCAGGGTATTACAATTTGGGGTGTAGTGATGTTCGGATTTACCATCAAGAATCAATAACACAAAAAAAGTATACAACAGGTGATCACTACAAAAAAATATTAAACAGTAGGCAATATTTCAAAAGAAAATGGAACGATGTTTTGGAGCAAGAAATATATCTCACTTCTAAAGACGGTACGGTGAACTATAGTAATGAAAACCCCCTAGAGGTCATACGGGTAAGTGAACAGAAATTGCAAGAATGTAAAAAACTGGAGATGAAGTTGGAGCAATCAATTTACATTAATACGAATTGGAATACGGGGGTGCTAAAAGTTATTAATGCAATAGGTTTTGGTATTTTTAATCCGATTGCATGTTTGAGAAAGTTCACTTCGCGCGATCAAAAGTGATCATGTTCTCCAGAACAAAATGATTTTTTTGACAGGATAGTAGCATGCAAGAATTTTTTTTCGTTTCTTGTAATATGCTCTAGCATCAGGAAGGTTGTGGTTGACTCTCATTGTTCTGGCGGTCAGATAATGTAGCAGTCCGCCATCTGGTGCTTTAAATTCTTTTGGAATTCTTTTAAAAATTTCTTTGGTTTTGGTAAACAAGGATATAGATTCTTGTTCAGACAGTGGGGAAGACCCTTCAAGAATATGTCCTATAAAGGGTTGCCAATTTCTCAGTGCATACCAAAAGATTGGTTTGGCTACTTCTGGGTGCATTGAACTGTAATGAAACAACTTTTCAATGTGATTGAAATGGCTTTGATAACTCTCTTTTGCTGTGAGAGTGTTCCTTGTCGATGATGTTTCTAGATCTTTGTGGTAGATGTAATACGCCTTGTCTGAAAATGAGATGCGATTGGCAACTGTGAAAGCTTCGAAGCTAAACCAAGCATCTTCATTGTAGCGTTGTTTTTCTGGAAATGGGTGTAGCTTTTTGATGAGGTCGCGATGGTAGATTTTATTCCAGGCATGTTGAGAGAAAATAAAGGAAGGATGGCGATGTAATTGATTGTTGTCGATCGTCTTTTCTTTTTCAAATAAGGCGTCTCGTGGGTTATTCTCATGGAAGAGCTTCCCATCTTTACTGGAAATGAAGGGAAAAGTGAGGAGTTCTGCTTGAGACTCTATGATGAGTTCCAGGTAGTATTGGAGCGCTTGAGCCGTATAAGTATCATCTGCGTCGATAAATGCCAGGTACGTGCCTACAGCGCACTCTAGTGCTGTATTACGTGCCCCTCCTGGACCTCTATTTTTTCTGTGAGTGATGATCTGGAGATTTAAGCTACTATTCTTTTTGTATTGCTCTACAAGATCGAGAGAGCTATCTGTTGAGTGATCATCTACAATGATCACTTCAAACTTCTCTTTAGAAAGTGTTTGGTTTATGAGAGAATCGAGACACCTTTCTATACAATCTTTAGAATTATACATGGGTATAAGGACGCTCAAAAGGGGCTTATGTGCATTCATTGTAATGTGTGATGAGGGTAGGTGTGCCTTCAAGAGGCCTTTAGAGTACAAAGAGATAAAGTGGTATACTGTAGAAACTAAATTAATTAAGGTTGGAAGATGTCACAATCGCTCAGTATTCATATTGTTAATTATAATACGAAAGAATACCTACGTACATGCCTTGAAAGTCTTTATAGAGACCTTGTGGGCTGTGATTTTTCTTATAGTGTTCATGTGCTTGACAACGCTTCTGGAGATGTTCTTGCTGATCTTCTCGTGGACTACCCAGATCTTCACCTCAGTAAATCCCAACACAACGATGGGTTTGGAGCAGGTCATAATCAGCTTTTCGCTCAAACATCCTCAGACATTGTTCTCATTTTGAATCCTGATACGATCATTATTCAGAAAGAAACGATAAAGAGTCTTGTGAAGACTTTGGAGCAGTCAGGCGCGTCGATTGTAGGGCCAGCTCTTATCGACATGAAGGGAAATGTTCAAAAAAATGATCATGGGGAACTTCTGGGATTTCGCGCCTTGATTGCACGTTTGGCGTGTGAGATGTACTGGCGGGAGCGCAATGAACTGGTGCCAGTTGCTTGGGTTTCAGGAGGTGCTTTCCTCGTGACGCGTGAGGTGATCACAACTATAGGGGGATTTGATGAGAATTTTTTTCTCTATAAAGAAGAAGAAGATTTTTGTTTACGTGCACGTAAATTGGGTTATGGCGTTGTTTATGATCCACGTATTAGAGTTCAGCATATTAGTGGTGTTGTTGCCTCGCCAAGTAAGCATATTGAAAAATCTATTGTGTACTTCCGCTCAAAACATAGTCCTCCAAAATTACTTTTTCGTGTAGCATTGTGGCTACACTATTTTCTGAAAAAAAAATTCTCATCCTAAACTATATCTGATTGGCGTATGAATTTTCTGTATTATCCGTACTACCTTTTGCGACGCATATACTTGTGTGGACAGTTTTTTTTGGATGCTGCTCGTTTGAGAGAGGACGTTCAAGCGCTCCTTAGTAAACATAATGGACGTGTTTGGCTTTTTGGTGAACGGCCAGAGGAGGCCTGTGACAATGGAATGGCACTGTTTAGATATGTACGAACAAACTATCCAGAAATTGGTGCCTACTATGTTGTTTCGAATAAAAAACGGTTTAAAGGGGATACCTTGCTGTACGAACATATGGTGGAGCACGCTTCACAAGATCATAAAAATACTTTTTTTGCGGCGACTATTCTCTTGAGTACACATGGACGAGGGTACATTGAACCATGGACACACAAGATATTGCGGATTGTTTATCCTGCGTATAAACTTAAGCTTTTTGTGTTTCTCCAGCATGGGGTGATCTATAGTGATCTTCGAGAAAAGCTTGGTAAGAAACAAAGTCCAGTTGATCTTTTCATTTCTGGTGCTAAACCAGAGTATGATTATTTACTTGAGACGCTTGACTTTAGTAAAGAGGAGCTCCGATATACTGGCCTGGCTCGTTATGACGCACTGCACGATTTCAAAACGCAAAATTATATTCTCCTGATGCCAACCTGGCGCCAGTATTTAGCTCATCATACTCGAGAACAATTTATACAATCAGAATATTTCAAACACTATAACACACTTCTACATTCACCTGCTCTACATGATTATTTGACGCGCAATGATCTGAAGCTTCTGTTTTACCCACACTTCGAAATGCAAAAATTTATCGACTGTTTCACGACAGATTCTTCATATATTATTATTGTACGAAAGGGTGACAAGTCTGTGCCAGATCTTTTGCGAGAAGCAAAGTTATTAATTACTGATTCGTCCAGTGTATTTTTTGACTTTGCCTATATGCGTAAGCCAATCGTATATTTTCAATTTGACCGTGCTGAGTTCAATGCACGGCACTATAGGCAAGGATATTTTGATTTCGCAGAGCATGGCTTTGGCTCTGTGGTGAAAACAGTATCTGAAGTAGTACAGGCTGTTGAGGTCATAGCAGAGCAAGGGTTTGTATTGACTGAGCCATACCGTACTCGCGCAGAAAATTTTTTCCCATTGCACGATAGACAGAATTGCAAGCGGATTTTTGATGCGGTAATTGCATTAGAGCAAAGAAATGAAAAGTAGTATTTTAATACCGTATTATAATAGTGGCTCGTTTCTTAAAGCTACACTCAGTAGCATTGCGAAGCAAACGCGTCTTCCTGATGAGCTTATCATCGTCAATGACGGTTCAACACAGCGGTCATCTGTAGATTTACTGGAAGGGTTGAGAGATCAGTATCCTTTTGTTACGCGAGTCTTTCATATATCAAACGCTGGTATTTCAGGTGCTTTGACCTATGGTGCGCGCAGGGCGCAGTATGATATCATCATTTGTGTGGATGCAGATGATGTGTTAGATCCTCAATACGTAGAAAAGTATATGCAGCGATTTAATGATCCACATGTCGACGCTGTTACTTCAGGTTACAAGAAATTTTACTCACATAGAGGTTATGCTGGAACAGAGTATTTCTATAAGTTTTACCTCCCGAGCGGCTTGGTTTTGCCTGACCTCTATTATTATAATTGTGGTAGTGGTTCAAATATTGCTGTGCGCAAAAAAACCCTGGAGGAAATAGACTTTTGGGACGTAAATGTACGACATTATCAAGACTGGGGAATGTGTCTAAACTTGCTTGTAGCAAAAAAGAATCTTCAGGTCATCGATGAATACTTGTATTATTACAGAACACATCCTGCTAGTGACAGTGCACAAAAAGATGTGCGGAGCGTTCGTGATACACTTATTTTTAATATCCTCCAGGCACGTGTTGAGGAATTTTCACACATTGATTTTGAAACCTACAAGAAACAACAAGAAGTATTTATGAAGAGAAACAAATTAACAACGGGCAAACGAGCTTCATTTTCATTTCATTTTGAATACTTTTATCAGTTATATTATATGACTGTGCAATATTTTAAAAATCGTACGTAGGCCACTAATACCATCTCTCATTAATTGCTATCAATGTGGCAGATCCCTCAGGGCAAACGCACTAAGCTCAAAAAATTATTAAATGCTAAACCTAGGGCTTATTGATACTCCCTGGATCCCTGCCTACCGGCAGGCAGGCCGGATAGAGATTTTTCACACTCTTCACTTCGTTCAGAGAGAAAAATCGCCTCCGGGAAATCATAAACGGCTTTATTACAGGAGATTTCAGTGCGTTTGCACTGGTAGATCCCTGCCTATCGGCAGGAAGGCCCAGTTGGTATGCTCTTTGGGTGCAAGCTGAGAATGACACAGTGTTGATCTTATGGGAAGTGGTTAAATGGAGATGGCTTAACTATGAAAAAGTTTTCGCTTTCTGGGTGAGGTAGCGTAAGATTACAGACTTTTCTGTATGTAGAAGGTTACTTGGCAGGTGGCTTCAGGTGGTGTGAAGCGAGCTGTGCCAGATTTGTGTGTAATACCTGTACGGTTTTGGAGTTGGGTAATGATTATTTTGGAAGGTAGTAGGCGATTCCTTCGAAACTCCAGTTTGGATCGTTTGCGATCAGGCTGTCTCTTTCTCCCTGAGAGACTGTGAAGAAGTGGTTTCGGTAAACGGGTGAGTAGAATCTGTAGAGGGGTTGTACATCGCTGTTGATGACTCTGCTTGCGTAGTAGGAAATTCCCTCGTAATTCCAGTTTGGATCGTTATTGATTAGGAGATCTCGCTCTCCTTCGCTGATGGTATAAAAATGAGCGCGAAAGTTATTGCTGTAAAATCGAAATACTGGCTTCACTTGAGAGTTGATTGTGCTTTTGTATGTTTTGAAAGCGACACCTTCATAATTCCAGTTTGGATCGGAGGTTATAAGGCTGTCCCTCTCTGCGACTGATGTTGTAAAAAAGTGGCCTTGGTAAACTGGGCTATAAAAACGGTAGGTGTTTTGCTCTGATGGATTTGTAGGTTGCGAAACATCCGGAATTTGCGCGCCAAGCACTTTTGCATAGTTGAGTCGTCTTGCCCCTGCAATTTTTCCATTGAGCGCTCCTATTGAATCAGATTGCGTCAGGACAATGTTTTTGACCTGTGACGGGCTCAGAGATGGGTTATTGAGGTAGGTCATGCCAGCAGCTGCACTAACAAAAGGTGCGGCAAATGAAGTCCCGTTGCCGTAGAGGTAATCGCCACGATATATACCAAGAATGTTTACACCAGGAGCAGCAATGTCAACGTTTGCTGCGCCAAAGTTGGAGAAGCTGGCTAGTTGGTCATTTTGATTTGTAGCACCGACGCAAATGATGTTAGTGAGTTTGTAGTTGCACGGGTAGAAGGCTTCGTTGTCAACATTATCTCCAACAAAATCTGAGCCGCCATTGCCTGAAGCAGCGACGACGACCCCAGGGAAAGCTGCGATGGCGTCGGACTCTATTTGTGAGAAACCACCTCCGCCGTAGCTGGCGTTGATTACCTTTGCGCCATTAAATTTTGCAAAATTAATGGCCTTGATCTCTGAGAAGACGTCAAAATTAAACCGAAGCGCCATTATTTTTAGCTGGTTATTCCTGGAAAATCCAGAGATTCCCTGGGTGTTGTTTGAAACAGCGCCAACGACACTGGCGGCAAATGTTCCGTGACCTGTGTAGGAGGAGTTTGTTTGACCGTCATCGATCGGATTGTTGTTATTGCTATCGTAGTTCCATCCGTGGAAAGGGCAACCACCTGCAATAGTATTACCAAAATCATTTACACAAGATGAACCATCCCACATGTTGGCTGCGAGATCAGGGTGCGTGTACTCTACTCCCGTGTCTATCACTGCTACGATGATACTTTTTGAACTCCCTTTGTCGTTATCCCAAGCGATTGTGGAGTCAATATCGGATCCACTTCGTCCACTGCTACCATTGACTGATTGACCGGTATTTCTATGAGACCATTGGTTAGAAAAATTGGAGTCATTGGGTATAAATGCTGCAAATTCTCTGCTGAGATTTGGCTCAACGCGCCTCACGTTTTCATTTTTTTCTAGTTCCTCGATAAGGTCTTCAATATCTTGGCTTTGGTCTTTGACGAGCGCGATGTTGAGATCTTCTACCGCATCAACAATTTGAGCGCTATTTCCAAGACTTTCTTGCATTTGAGGTGCCGTGCTTGCAGGACCTCTGGTTTCATTGAATTGAACGATTACACCGTTTGCGCGCGCAAGGTCCTGATCATTTGCTTTGGTTTGTGAAGGAAGTAGGACTGCTAGACCTAGAAAAGTCATGATAAGGTAAACAGAGGAAACAGAAAATTGGCCATCTTGTGGTTTTTTCTGCGTGTCGTTTCTGAGAATTCTAGAATCCATCAACAAGACTTTCTATGATTTTATTTGTGCATTGCTCGGCTATACCTCTGTCAGCTATTTCCTCACAGCCACTGGGATTGTTGTCTTTTATTGCTGCATCTCTCAGGCAGTAATCTCTGGAAAGTCCGCTCTTTGCGTCGCATTCTATGGCAACAGCTTGTACAGGTATTATATCACATCTTGTAGCGCAATACCGCCATCCTGCAGAATTTGGGGTAAAGTTTTCACATTCGTTAGCGCAGTCTTTTGGGGTAATGTGGAAAGCGCTCGTTTTTTCTTGTGAAGGCTGCTGAGCATTTTTGTCATCTTCAGATAGTGTTGTCTGCTCTTGAAGTGTATTTTCTTGTTCAAACCGTTCCCTTGAGAGTTCTTGCTCTTGTTGTGGGTCGATGTTTGGCGTGACAGTGATTTGCTCTCGGTCTGTTTGGGTTCTTTGAGAAAATACCGTAAATGCTACAGCGAGGATACTGAGAACAAAGGCTATAAGTGTAATAATCGTTTTTTGCATTGCGGTGCGTTTTATGAATTTGTATCTACGAACAATGAAGTCGCACTTCTTTAATAGATGGTGGTTACGTCGCTGTCTGTGATGTAGTGTTGTAAGATGTCGTCCCAATTGTCATCATCTTTGGCTCTTTTGAGAGCTCCATTAGCACTGATGCCGACCATGTGATTACCGCCTGCGGCAAGTTCGCACGTTGAAGAAGAAGGGTGCTCTCCTTGGCTGTCGTCTACACCTACAAGATATGGGAAGACGCTGCTTACTTTTTGTTTTGGGTCTTTGTTGCATTTGCTACCCCAGTGCCCATCGAGATAGTGCCTTGTTTTACCGTCAGTCCAAGAAGAAAAGGGAAGGAGGATCACTTCATTATCATATGTCACTACTTTGCCTTGTGTCTCCATAGCTACTTCCCTTATACGAGGATATTGTTGTTCCCATTTGTAGCCACTGTAGATTTGATTGGCTGGAGTAGCAACTACAGTAAATCCTTGTGCGGCATAGGTTGTTGAATTTTGTAGCTTCCAGTATCCGTACGTGCGAAAGGCTGTTGCCATGAGTTTATTATATTGCTTGGGCCCAGTTGCTGTTATTTCACCAATCCCCCATACGTAGAGCTCGAGGGGAAGGGTGTTGATAGTCCAAATTCTTTTGACTGATTTTGTGTAGCGGACTCTCATGCTATGACGAAATTCATCGTAGTCTGAGTTTGGGCGAGAGATCGTAAAAATAATTGCATTATCATCTTGCGATGAGAGGGACTCAAAATATATTTCTCGTTCGACAAGTTTTTCGCTGTCGCCAATAACGAGTTTGAGCATGCTGTCTCCATCGTAGAACACTTTTGCGGTATCACTTTTTTTTATAGTTCCCAAAATGGATCCATCAGTATCAAGTGCATTGAAAGCGTGCGTTGCGGAGAGTGTGATTGGATCCTCACGAATGTCATCCCTTTCGTATGTATCGAGTCCTACGGATATATCTGGACCTACGGCACCTACTGGGATGGGTCTCCCACAGGGTGTTTCAGGTATTTCACGCGGCCCAGGGCTTGCGTAAAAGGCAATACCTTCGTAGTTCCAATTTGCATCATTTGTGATGAGTTGTTTTTTTTCTGCCTCACTTATAGTAAAGAAATGGGCCTTGAATACGGGTGAATAAAAACGGTATAGTGGAAGATTACCTGAACTATTGGTTGAGACATTGTAGGCAATACCTTCGTAGTTCCAATTGCCATCATTTTGGATCAAGAAGTCTTTTTCTTGTGGAGAAATGGTAAAAAAATGTGACTTGTAAGTAGGAGAATAAAATCGGTGAAGAGGTGTTACCATATCTGTGTCTGTAGGTGTGAGATAGGCTATTCCTTCGTAACACCAGTTAGGGTTAGTATCAATGAGTGTATCTCGCTCACGGAGGCTATTGGTATAAAAATGTGATCGGTAGCTGTCACTGTAAAAGCGATAGACTTTTGCACTGTCTGATTGTGCAAATGCGCCCAAAGGAAAGAGTAGTGCCATGAAAAAAATGATGGCGACAAGGTTTATTGGGTTGCGCTTATATTTTTTTTGTTTATTCATATGCTTACGACTTTCACTTTTCAGTACCGTTGCGGTGCGTTACTTGTGAGTCCTGTTGTTTACGAGCGATAGGACGAACGACGGGATTTAGAAATACTTGGCTCAACAATACCTGCTCGTTTTTGGCTGGTAGAAACGGTAAAGAGCGAGAGCTCTATGCATACTGCATTATAACATAGTAGTGTGTTGGCCTTCGTTTATCTTTTTTGTTCCCACCTCCATGCGTCTTTTAAGGCTTGTTTGACGGTTTTTTGGGCTTTCCAGTTGATTTTTTTCTTCATCAGAGAAGCGTCTGCGAAGCACTCCATGACGTCACCAGGGCGACGATCTTTGATTATGAACGGTATGCTTTTGTCGGTAATTTCTTGTAAGGTGTTGATGAGTTCCATGACGCTTGTGCCCTTGCCTGTACCGACGTTGAAGACTTCGTAGGATTGCTCAGATTTAGTGATGAGATAGTCAAGGGCTTTAATATGGGCCTGCGCTAGGTCTACAACATGAACAAAGTCGCGGATGCAGGTACCGTCAGGAGTGGGATAGTCATTGCCATATACATGTAGTGTCTCACGCTTTCCAGCAGCTACTTCCATCAAGTAAGGTGTTAGATTTGCTGGAGTGCTTGCTGGGATCTCACCAATGAGGGCACTGTGGTGCGCACCGAGAGGGTTGAAGTAACGCAGACTGAGAGCTTTGAGATCTGTGGCTCTAGAGACATCTTGGAGGATGTCTTCGCAAATCGCTTTAGTCTTGCCGTAGGGGTTAGTGGCAGGTTTTCTGTCGGCAAGCTCTGTAAGTGGATTGGTGTCCGGTGTGCCATAGACAGCAGCTGAAGAAGAAAAGATAATGTTGCTTACGTCATGTTTGTTCATAACTTGTAGCAATTCAATGAGTCCGCTGAGATTATTTTTGTAATACTCAAGTGGTTTTTCGAGGGATTCATCTATAGATTTGAATGCTGCAAAGTGGATCACACCCTGAATATCTGGGTGGTCAGAAAAAACACCATCTAGTACTTGAGCATCACAGACGTTAGCCTCTATAAATATTGGTTCTTTGCCGGTAATTTGGGCGATTTTGTTGCAAATTTCTCGCTTTGAGTTGCTGAGGTTATCGACAATGATTGGTGTGTGATCTGCTTGGATGAGTTCAATGACAGTATGCGAGCCAATGTAACCTGTCCCACCGGTGACGAGTATTTTCATGTTTTTTTCGTTAATCCTTGTAATCAGTATGCTATTACTGAAGTGTTTTAGCGTTTTTTCTCGAGATAGTTGAGGTATGCGAGGATTGCTTTTTTGATCACCGCGTACGCGATGGCTAGTCCGATCAATGAGATGGCTATGAGTGGTAATGAAGAGATCGAAATGATAATCAGGCGATCGATGAGTTTTTGTGATCGAGTGACGAGCTCATTGGCGGAGTCTTTTACGACCTGTGCTGGTCGCCATTGGTTTTTTGCGCCAAACTGCACGTCTTCTTCTAAGCTAATTGTAATGGTACTAAAGGATGTTTGGCTTTCTAGCCTGTTTAGACGACCTTCGATGAGCTCTATCTCACCACGTACCCGGGAAAGTTCTTTTTCGATCAGAATGAGATCTTCAACATCCTCAGCTTCCTCGAAAAAACTGACAAGTCTTTGTTCGTGGGATTTTTTGGTAGATAAGCGTGTTTGTGTGTCGACAAATTGCTCCGTGACATCGCTGGTGCTTATGGACTCTGAGTGGATTACTGAAGCGATTTGTTTGAGAGCGACAAAAGCTTGTTCAAAATTTTCAGAAGGAATACGTAGTGTCATTGTCCCAAGGCGATTTCTTTGGTCTTCTCCTGTGATATCGCGAGACATGCTATCGCCACCATTGGATTTGGCTACTTTTGTGATTGTGTCAGCTGCTACTTCGATATTGGTTACACTAAAAGAAAGATACCCATTTTTTATGATTTTTTTCTCTTGGTTTTGTTGTGGTGTATTTGGCTGTTCTGTGGGTAGGGGGGTTATTTTTGTATCTGGTGGGTTTGCTAAAAATTCATCACTTGCACTGATGTCAATGGCTGGCGTTGGAATGTCTGCTTGGAAGAATTCTCGCTCAAGGCCTTGAGTCCCAAGGATTTCTAAGTCTTGTTGTACAGCGAGGTCGCTGGAGGTTGATTCATGGGTAATGCTTGTTGGTTTTGTGTTTGACACAGAGCCAATACGAGATTTGGTTGAAAAGATAATGCCTATAGCTAGAAGAAGTAATACCCCAGCGATAAGGATGTTTTTGTGGGAGCGAAAAATATTTCGCTGAGATTCCCTAGTAAAAGGTTTTGGTTTCATGAAAATATTCTAAATTGTATAGTAGTAGTATAGCATGGGTTTTGGATGAACTATTCGTGGTTTCATCCCTTTGCGCTGTTTGATTGCGCCTTGGGTGTATTTATCATACAATTGGGGTATTGTTGTCGTTGCTAATTTTTATTTAATCTCTCATGTCCGATTCGAAAATTTCAGTTGTTGTGCCACTCTTTAATGAAGAGGATAATGTTTCTGCGCTGCACAAAAAAATTCACTTGGCCTGCGAAGCTCTTCGCCGCCCATTTGAAATCATCTTCGTGGATGATGGGTCCATTGATCAGACCGTGGCAATGTGTCGTGATTTACGACCGTTGACGCTTATTCAGCAGCGTAAAAACTTTGGTCAGACTGCAGCTTTTGACGTAGGTTTTAAGACTGCGCGTGGGGCAATCATTATTACGCTGGATGGTGATTTACAGAATGATCCCGCGGATATTCCTTTGCTTCTGGCTGAGATGGATAAGGGTTTTGACATTGTTTCTGGCTGGCGATTTAAACGTCAAGATTCATTTGCAAAGCGTTTTTTCTCTCGCACTGCAAACCTTTTGCGTAAAGTGCTCCTACAGGACTCGATCCATGACAGTGGCTGTTCTTTGAAGGCTTACAAATCTGAAGCTTTGAAGGATTTGGACCTCTTTGGTGAGATGCACCGTTTTATACCAGCTTTACTAGAGCTTGACGGTTGGCGTGTTGGTGAGGTGAGGGTTTCACATAGTCCGCGTATTGCAGGTCAGACGAAGTATAATTGGAAGCGTGGGGTGAAAGGTTTTGTGGACATGGTCTTTATCTGGTTTTGGCGTTCCTACTCGTCGCGACCGGTCCACTTTTTTGGTGGATCTGGTATGGTTTTGATCTCATTAGGTACGATCATCCTTACCTGGATGGCATATGTAAAGATCTTTTTAGGAGAGTCTCTCTCAGATCGTATTTGGCCACTTATGGGCGTATTTCTGGTTATGCTTGGGGTACAGTTCTTTGTGTTTGGATTGCTGGCAGATATGGTGATGAAAAATTACTACAAGATGCGCGGTCGGATGAACTATGCGACAAAGAACATTACAGAACGTTTGTAGTGTTGCATTTTATCTTTTTAGAACTTAATTTTTTATGAAAAAAGTTACGATTTTTGGGACGGGGTACGTCGGACTTGTCAGTGGAGTGTGTTTGGCAGATATCGGACATCAAGTTGTGTGTGTTGATATCGATGAGGATAAAATACAAAAGCTCACAGCAGGTGAGTGTCCCATCTATGAGCCAGGATTGCGAGAATTGCTTAAGGAAAATGTTGCTCAAGGACGAATCAGTTTTACGACGGATGTGGCTTCTGGCGTTGCGCATGGTGAGATTATTATGAGTGCAGTGGGCACACCACCCATGGAGGATGGTAGTGCAGATCTGCAATATGTACTGGATGTTGCCAGTAGCGTGGCACAGCGTATGGGTGGGTATAAAGTCATTATTACCAAGTCTACAGTTCCAGTGGGGACAGGGGAAAAAGTTGAAAAAATAGTGAGAGATATTCTGGAAGAAAGGGGTATAAATTATGCATTTGACGTTGTCTCTAATCCTGAATTTCTCAAGGAGGGGAGTGCGGTTATCGACTTTCATAAACCTGATCGTATCATCGTTGGAACACAATCTGAGAAGGCAAAAGGTCTGATCTCTGATCTTTATAAGCCGCTCATGCGCCAAGAGAATCGATTGATTTTTATGGACCGTCCTAGTGCTGAGTTTACCAAATATGCGGCTAATTCTTTGCTAGCAACCAAGATCTCGTTTATGAACGAGCTCTCGCAATTAGCTGAGAAAGTTGGGGCTGATATCACACAGGTACGTGCTGGGATTGGCAGTGATCCTCGCATCGGAAAGCATTTTATCTATCCTGGCCCAGGCTGTGGGGGCTCATGCTTTCCCAAGGATGTGCAGGCGCTTATCAACACTTCTAAAAAATATGGACTTGAAGCACATCTTTTGAACAGTGTGGAGACCGTTAACCAGAAGCAACCAGATTTCTTTGTACAGAAAATTCTTGGCTTCCACGAGGGAGCTGTGAAGGGTAAGCATTTTGCCATGTGGGGACTTGCCTTTAAAGAAGAAACAGATGATGTACGGAAGTCGCTGGCTGTGGAGATTGCCGAGGCACTTGTAGGAGCAGGTGCAAAATTGAGTGTGTATGATCCTGAGGCGATGGATACCTTTAAAAGTTTCACCTCTGTTGGAAAGTCATCGGACATTGTCTACGGAAAAAATGAATATGAGATTTTGAAAGATGTCGATGGTCTGATCATCGCGACGCCATGGAAGCAATTCCGCGCTCCTGACTTTGATCGGATGAAGGATGCAATGAATGTGCCGCTGATTGTAGATGGGCGCAACCTCTATGATCCAGAGGAGTTGCAGGCTTTGGGGTTTTCGTATCTGAGTATTGGTCGGCGTGATGTGATTGGGTAATTTTACAGATAAAGACACGGTATGCGGGTTCTCTTTTTTAACTATGAATACCCACCACTTGGCGGTGGAGCAGCAAATGCGACGGAGCAGATCTTTCGCGTTTTTAAAGATGATCCTGTTTATGAAGATATTAAAATTGATTTGGTGACGAGTGCTTTGGGTAGCGAGCATGAGGTGATTCGGCTTAGTGAGAACATCACGATCTATCGTGTCCCGATTGGAAAAAATGATGATAATCTCAATTATCAGTCACAAAAAGAGTTGCTACGATATACCTGGCGATCACTTTTTTTTGCGAGAACACTCGTCAAAAAAAACAAGTATGATTTGACACATAGCTTTTTTGGCATTCCATGTGGGGCGATTTCGCTATACTTTAAGATCTTCGCTCGTTTGCCGTATATCGTTTCACTACGAGGTGCGGATGTGCCAGGCTATAGTGAGCGATTTGTTTTTGTGTATTGTCTTTTTACACCGCTGATTCGCACGATTTGGTGGCAAGCTTCTCATGTGGTTACCAATAGTCGGGGGCTTACAGAGTTAGCGCAGCAGTCTTCGACAAAACAAGAGTTTGCAGAGATTTTTAATGGTATTGATACAATGTCGTTTAATCCTGGCAAGCGTACGGTAGAGGATAAAAAGCGAGATTTTGTTATATTATGCGCTGCACGTTTGACGTATAGAAAAGGATTTCATGATGCAATCGATGCGTTTGCAGTGTTGTATGAGAAGTTTCCGCATGTCCGTATGATTATTGCTGGGGGGGACGGTGGTGTCATGCGCAAGCTTAAAGGGCAGGCGCAAGCACTTGGCGTGCATAAGGCGATCTCTTTTCCGGGGTATTATACAAAGCAGATGGCGCCTGATATGTATAAACAATCTGACGTCTTTCTCATGCCATCGCTTAATGAGGGGATGAGCAATAATGTGCTGGAAGCGCTTGCTAGTGGCCTGCCTCTGCTGATGACGCCAACTGGTGGTAGTGCCGAGCTTGTGAAAGATGGAAAAAATGGTTATATGATCGCATTTTCTAATGGTGATGATATCGCTGAGAAATTAGAAAAACTTGTTACAGATCCCACTCTTTGTGACAGTATGGGCCAGGAATCACTCCAGATTGCTGAGGAGCTTTCTTGGAGTCATGCTGCTGAAGCTTATGCGGAGCTTTATAGGAATGTCTGATACATCATTCTCACCGCAAGGGACTGAATATTGCAGTGTGTCTAACAGTGTTATATACTTATGATTACTTTATACTTTTCGCTATATGGTAAAAATCGACTGACTAAAACTATATTTTATGCTTGATATCAAATACATACGAGAGAATGCCCAAGAAGTGCAAGAAGCTGCCAAGAATAAGAACATTGAGATCGATATTTCTGAGTTACTGAGTGTTGATAAAGAACGTGTCAGCCTCATGCAAGAGGTGGAGAGTTTGCAGTCTATGAAAAATGACATCAATGATCTGATCACATCAGCGAAGAATGACACTGAACGCACAGAGGCAATTGAGAAAGGAAAGGAGATCAAAGCAAAGCTTGAAGTCAAAACGCCACAGTTGCGAGATATCAAGGAAAAATACATGTCTCTTATGGTCAGTGTGCCGACCGTGCCTGCTCAAGATGTGCCTGTCGGGGCAAGTGAAGATGAAAACGTCGTAGCATACGAGAAAGGTGATAAGCCTGTGTTTGATTTCGCGCCACGGACGCATGTTGAGCTTGCGGAGATGCTTGATATTGTAGACTTCAAAAAAGGTGCGGAAGTCTCAGGGTATCGAGGGTATTACCTCAAGAACGAAGGTGCAGAGATTGTCATGGCGCTTATGATGTACGCTGCGCAGAAAATGGTTTCCAAAGGATTTACCATGATGATCCCACCGACGATCGTCAAAGAGCGAGCTCTGTTTGGGACGGGATACTTCAAAGGTGTGGAGTATGATTCAGATATTGATGAGATTTATCAATTAGACGGATGTCAGCCAAATTGCGCTAATGAGGTTGATTGTGGATGTTCTCCTCGATATCTTGTGGGAACATCTGAGCCCAGCCTTTTGGCTTACTACGCTGATAAAGTGCTCGAAGAAAAAGATTTACCACTGAAGTTATGTGGGTTTTCTCAGTGTTATCGTAGTGAAATTGGCAGTCACGGAAAAGACACTACAGGACTCTACCGTGTGCATGAGTTTATGAAGATCGAGCAAGTCGTCATCGCACCTGCAGATGTGGAAGCGACTGAGAAATTGCAACAAGAAATGGTTGGGATCTCAGAGGAGGTGCATAAAGAACTGGGATTGCCATACCGCAAGCTCATCATCTGTACAGGGGATATGAGTGCAGGGAAGTACCGCATGTTTGACCTCGAAGCCTGGATGCCAGGACTTGATCGCTGGGGTGAGACGGGAAGTGCCAGCAATTTCCTCGACTGGCAATCTCGCAGGCTTAACGCGCGCTACAAAGATGCAGATGGTAAGACGCAGCATGTCTACATGCTCAACAACACGGTACTACCATCGGTACGACCGCTGATTGCTATCCTCGAGAACTTTCAACAAGCTGATGGAAGTGTCAAAATCCCAGAAGTTTTGCAACCTTTTATGTCTGGAAATAAGAAGGTGATTGAAGTGAGGGGGTAGAGATGAGAATAGAGAGGTGATCAGCCTTCGCCAAGGCTACGGAATAACAAGGAGGTGAGAGTGAAGAGATGAGATGTGAACACCTTTTTTTTGTAGTGGTATAACATCATTAATTAGCGACTATCCAAAAAATCAGGGCTGTGTCATTCTCAGCTTGACCTGTCACTCACGAGTGACGGGTCTTGACTGGGAATCTGTCCCATTAGATAGCAGTTAATTTGATTTGATATTACTCACTCCATAGGGCCAGTTCGTTGCCGCTGGGATCGAGGAAGTAGAAGCGTCTTCCACCTGGAAAGCTGTAAATGTCTTTGGTGATTTCTCCCCCGTACTCTTTGATTGCATCACGTGATTTTTCGAGGACTTGACTGTAGAGGATGACTTTTGTACCTTCCTTGGTTGGCTTGGCTTCGCCAGTGGAATCAAACCCACCGCTTACGCCAGCTCCGTCAAAGCTACTGTAGGTAGGTCCCCAGTCTGTGAATGACCAGCCGAAGAGTGTGCTATAAAAATCTTTTGTCGCGGTGAGATCCGTTGAGGGAAGCTCGATGTAGTTGATGGTGTGGTGTTTGTTCATAGCGATGCTTAAAGTATTTATGAGGTCATTGTAGCATGCAAGAGATTATTTGTAGTTATGCAGAAGATACTTTATGTGATACTTTTAAAGAAATCACTGAGGAGATTTCTGATGTGTTCATTTACAAGAAGGTATACACATAAAGTTTCTTGCTTATTAAGTGCTGAGAGTCTCGCGCGATTGCGTTGGTATTTCTCAAAGGGTTCTTATTATGATGCTGCCGTGTCTGTAATGATCTCAGAGTCGTTTGAGCAAGCATTGCGGGAGTACCGCATTAACCGCGGTCTCAAGAGTAACGTAAAAGCCAATCAACTCATGCAAGTCCTGAAGAGGGTATATGGTGAAGATTTACTCCGCAAACCATCTGAGGGAAGTGATGTGTTTGCAGAGCTAAAAAAGCAAATTGAGTTGATTGCTTTTTCGAGACAGGTAACTGTTCCGTAGGTTTCAATAGTGAAAGAGTGATGGCGTTAATGCAGATTGGATCACACCTTTGATAAAACTTTCTACTCTTGACAGAGTATGTCTTATAGTGTAATATTTTTTTGCGTACAACTTCGTGCGCTCATAAAGTCCGAGGACAAAAAATGTTGGATCAATACAAGAAAGATGGAGTTATATCATGTACAGCAGCAAGGCTTCACAGTAAGCCAGCGGTACTTGCGTTGCTTGCAAAGCTCGCTGCCGGCAAAACCTTTGAGCAAGTTGTGGAAGAGGCGAATGGGAGTCCTGTTCGCGGCACTCTTGCCAATCACAGAACAACATTGTATCAAGTTGTCAATAGCGTTCTCGACGAAAAGCGGATGAATACAAAAGTCACATGGGACACTGTTGGCTCCACGATTTACTCCCTGGCAGAACTTGAACGACTGCCAGAGCAGACAACAGATATTGATCGTAATGTTGTGCAGTTACCACTCGATGCAGCGAATGATGACGGCGATGTCACCAAGGCTGATGGTATCCATCAAACTGGTTAATCCAGGATCGGCACATAAAACACTATGTGCAATTAGTACGAGACGTATCCCATGGGTGCGTCTCGGTTTTTTTATCCTACGAAGTATTTAGACTTTACAAAATTTACAAATTACGCTATTTTTAGCAAGCATTCATTGAACATAGGAGCACGACATGTGTTACTCGAAAATTACAACAGATGAACTGAGGGCCTTTGATACTGAGGCCCAAGAGCGTCTTAGAAATCATTGTCAATTCGGTGCTTTTTTGGATTTTTCACTTGCAGTGCTACATTCCAATAATATGCAGCAGACATTTGAGATATACAAAATGTTGAGGGACAAACCACCAAAGGATATTGTAGCAATGCGAGTGATGTTGAATCGATTTCGCAGAAGAGGATCTTTAAGAAAAGGTGAAAAAGGAGAGCAAATTCCCTTTGCGAAAGTCAAAGAGGAAATCCACGCAATTGCTTATCCTCCACAAGAGTAAACTGCTGCATCTACGGAAGAAAGTCATTTACAGTTTGTGGGCAACGAAGCAAATGTTGCAACAGCGAATGAGGCTCAGTGAAGAGCTGAGAAACAGGTTTGATTGGATCATACGATTTTTCGGTGGAAAACCCGAATCTATCATAGGATTATTAGGTTTTTCACACCTCAGACTTAAAAGTTGATTCTTTACATGAAGTCGAAAAGCCTTTATTAGAGCTCTTTTTTGTTATGATAGTCCTATGTCAAAGTTATTTCTCAGATTCTGATCAAATAATCAGATGATATCCCCGAGGCTATTCCACCAATTTTTCCGATGATCCGTTTGATTTATGGCCTACTGAAAGATCTATTTCGGTAGGTCTTTTGGTTTCTACGATGTAGAATGCAATATTTCATTTTTCGAGATCATTGACAAGTTTCGTGTTTTATGATAATTTTGTACAGACTACAAATTCAATGGGGAGAGTCAGATGAGCCGTACTTTAATTGCAATTTCGCTAGCACTCGCATTAACAGCGTGTGGTGAAGGGTATCACGATGATGATACTGGTCAGTACACATCAACCATATACGTACACCAACGACTGGGTGGATATCTGTGTGATACTGGTTGTTGGCTTGATGTATACAAAGAATCAGCAGTTTTCGGATCTGAATACGTCGGTCGCGTAAGGCCAAATGGAGCCTATGGATTAACAGGAACGCTGTACTCCTATGACCGCGCACCCTTGCGATCACAAATGTTTTTTGAGGGGGTATTGTCTTACGACATAAGTGGAAACACGCAATTTCCATTGTGATAATTGTGTTTCTATGACTTTGAATCGGGTACTTGCGAAGCGCAGACAATAGATTTGTCTGCGCTGTTATATTTAAATAGCACACTTGAGCGTACTTGAAATATTACGGTGATTGTGTATAATTGATCTACAAGAAAAGGTTTTTAAAGAGGATTCGCCAAGTGCTTCGCAAAACACTGAGCACAAGGTTCCATTCACGGTACAATAGGAAAGACTCAAAATTTACATACTGGGGATTCGCCAAGTGCTTCGCAAAACACAGAGCACAAGGTTCCATTCGCAGTACAGATAGCCAAAACACAAGTCTAGTATACTGGGGATTCGCCAAGTGGTAAGGCACATGGTTCTGGTCCATGCATTCGGGGGTTCGAATCCCTCATCCCCAGCAAATGAAGAACAGCTCCCTGCGGGTTGTTTTTTATTTGCTTTGAAGGGATTCGAAAAGGAAAGGGGTCCCATGAACCGTATGGTGCATGGGGGTCGGGAAGACGATAGTTTTCCCGTGGAGGAGGTTTGTGGAACCGTGGGTTCCGCCGGAGCGTTAGCGACGTGAGATTCCCTCATCCCCACCCAAAGGACTTTGAAAGTCCGGCACTCGGTTGGTCACGAATGATCTCGCAAGCAAAAAATAGAATATTATGAGGTAGTTGTTGAGATCATCTGTTTTAAACATAATTATGAATTGCTTCTACGTGCTTCATAGTAAAAAAATCCTGATTGGTTTTTCAAAGGATCAATGGACGACCAAAGTTCTGTGAGATAGCAAATACATCTCTTGTGTGGTAAAGGTAGTGCCTCACTGTGTTCGGCCTCCACCTTGACTAACAGAGCTGATTTGCAGTAATCCCTGTAACACAAAAATCAGAGATTTTTTTGTGTTTGGTGCTGGGAAGAAGAAAGACAAAACCCACGTACAGAAAATAGGAATTGTCCTATTCTTGTAATACGTGGGTTGATTTGTGAGGGTGGAATTCTAGATAACTTCTATTCAGAATTTCTCGTACATGAGTTCCATCGCTTGTAGGTGCGCATAGATCAAGCTCATATATTCTACCGCTCTCTCCTTAAATTCGAAGGCCTCTGTCGTTATGCCAAGCTGTTTACTGTAACACTCAGCTAACTCAAAGCAAGCTTGGATGTTCTTTACCTCACCAGCAAGTTGAGTAAGTTTGCGGTCATCGCCCATACACCCTTCCTGCAGGCGTTTTGAAATTGACTCAAATTTCTTGCGATGGGCCTTGCAAAAATCGGATCATCGGAAAAATTGGTGGAATAGCCTCGGGGATATCATCTGATTATTTGATCAGAATCTGAGAAATAACTTTGACATAGGACTATCATAACAAAAAAGAGCTCTAATAAAGGCTTTTCGACTTCATGTAAAGAATCAACTTTTAAGTCTGAGGTGTGAAAAACCTAATAATCCTATGATAGATTCGGGTTTTCCACTGAAAAATCGTATGATCCCAAAAATCTTCGATATACTTTGACGGACTATCTTCAAAATCTGTGTCTCCATATACTACACCTGCAAATACTCGAGCGGTGGTAGCGAGTCTCTCAAGGCTATTTGGGCTTGTTTCAATTGTAGTATTTTCCATTTTTCCTCCTCCTCGGAAGCATTTTGTAAAGTTGAATATGATTAACTTTCTCATCGATCTTGGGGGTATAGTACACTAAATCGTATAGTCTGTCAATTGAAATTTGAAACGACAGTTTCTGAATTATACTCCAGAATTCCTCACTTCGTCCCACAACGCCAGCCGACCATTTTCACACAACTCAAAAACAAAAAGACACCAGATAACTGATGTGCTTTATTTCTGGAATGAGCAATTTATTCATTGCTCACTCCTTACTCCTACTTTGAATTATAAAAGCTTGTAAGTAAGTCTAAATGTCCTCGCGCGATGCCCATGAATCTCAGAGCTAATTTCTGGAACTCCAATATCTCATTCTCTTCTATGAAATCACCGTAACATTCGGCTAAATTCAAATAGGCTTGAATATGCTTTTTTTGTAATTCCAGGCTTGTAATTTCCTCATCGTCACCATTATACCTTTGCTGAAGCATAGGGGTAATGTCCTCTAGCTTTTCCTGCTGTATAGTGCAGAAATGCTTTATATATTTGACCGGATTCGCTTGGAATTCCTGGTCTTCAATCAACTGGTTTACAAAATATTTTTCCAGTGCTTCAACTTTCTCATAGCCATCAACCATATGACTGATAATCTTGGAACTCATACTTTCTCTCCTCTGTAGGATTGTAATTTCATCCTCAGGATATCCTATTTTCGTTGATTTGTCAATAATTTTCTAAACTTAAGCTAGGGTGACTGTGATTTAAATGTGAATCTAGAATTACCACACCTCCTTATTTTTCTGAAGTAAATCGAGGATTTCGATAAGAAATATTTTTCCTGTGTTCGTATTGAAAAAAATGTAAACAGGATCTTAAAAAAAAGGCCGACTCAGGGATAGTTTTCCCTGGTCGGTAAATGTACTATGTTTAGATGTTGTCTGGTGGCAAGCGAAATCCATAATCCACCCATCTAGATTTAGTTTGTCCTGTGGTAGGATCTGTATAGATACCTCGATTGTCTGGGTAATCATCGTTGTCGCCATCTTCCAATATTCTCAATTCATGTGCTTTTTGTAAAACGTTTGGAGTAAGTGGGCGCATCTGTTGAGCACGTCTTTGAATATTTATGAAGCCAATGGAGAAAATTGTAGGCACAAGCTCTTCAGACTCTGTATTTTTCCATCTCCGCCACTCTCTGTGATTTGCTAGTATCCCACTTAGGAAAATGATGTAAAATAGTTCAACGATGTTTTCAGCGAGTGTTCTTGTCTGGATTAAATTTATTATAGCAGGATCTCCTTCAGATTCTTTTTGTCGAAAAAAATGACGAGCAATACGTAAAAGTGAGTTTAGTACTTTGATGCGTGCAATTTATATTGCGTAGGAACGATATAAAATAACAATTCTCGTTCCTCCTACTACTATTCTAAACTTTTTTTGAAAGATCACGTTACATCTCCTCACGCGCGCTTGGGTACATTGTTTATACCATAGTTGATCTTGAATGTACAGAAAACCTTGGATGTTAATACTTCGCTGTCACGGGATATAAAAAATCAATAGCAGTACGATGGTTAAGTACAGCAAAAACTATGCTATATAATTCGTTATTGTTTGATCGCTATCCTTTGGAAAATTTGGCATTATGATTTTTGGAAGGGTGCTTGCTTGCGTGTGGATTATTAGGTAGATATTTGTTATACTAAACAAAACAATAACATCATCATGAAAAATAAAAAGGCTTTTACACTTATAGAACTCCTGATCGTTATTGCTATAGTTGGAATATTGGCGAGCGTTGTACTGGTTAGTTTGAATGGTGCGAGACAGAAGGCTACGGAGGTGAAATTGCAAACGATGGCAAATGCATTGATGAAAGAGATTACTGTGGATGTCAGTGATGGGATTGTAGACGCTGATTGGATTGGTGCTGTAAACTATTCTGCGACCTTTGCTACTCGTTGTTCCAATCAGTTTCCGGGGAATTCTAGTGCTATAGAGGTTTGTATGGAGATTATGGAGACAATTGGAGTAGACCTTACTGGTTCCTGGGAGCTCTGGATTGGTCGCCCACGACGACACAATGGATTATCCTGGCAAAATGTTGATGAGCATAGAAGTATCATGGTTGTGATGCCGCAGACTTCTGGTCCTCTTTGGACTAAAGCTGTTTACTGCGCCAATACCTATGGTGAGTCTAGTTTAAATACGTCAGCATGCGGTCATTCTACAAGGAATGGTAATAGTTATAGTTATTGCTCTGGTTGCTATCAGTCATCTGCTTCACAGTAGGTCGTAGTAGTTTGTGTTTTGCGTATTATACTTATCAGGACTTTCGCACTTTGTACCCTCAAGGGGTATAAACCTGCGCTTCTTCGTTGCTACACTAGTATTTTCGAATCCCGTCGCTCGCGAGTCCTGTCGCTCGTGAGCGACAGGACGAGTGACGGGTCAAGCTGAGCATACTTGTCGGCAGACAGGGATAATAGGTCGAAAGCTATAAGGATTTGTTCGATGGAGATGGTAGTAGATCAATGCTAACCATTTTTTAATTTTGATCCATCAGTTTTCTATTTGAAGTTCTTTTGCTATAGTGGATACGTAATGAGCTAATAATGAATTATGTATACACTCTACTATAAACCAACTTGCCCATACTGCATCAAGGTTACAGATTTTGCCAAAGAACATGATATTTCACTTTCGCTTAAAGATATTAATGTCGACAGTGTTGCTGAAGAGCTTATCGCGCGCGGTGGGAAACGGATGGTGCCGTACCTCGTGGATGAGGAAGCAGGGAAGGAAATGTATGAATCTTCTGATATCATTGCCTATATCACTTTAAAGGAGCTCTAGTTTTGGGAGACAGGTGCTACTATATTTTAACGTAAATTTCCTGGATCCTTGATAGTGGTATTTCAAACTCTTCGCTTCGCTTAGAGAGAAATATCACTTCTGGGACATGTGAAAGAATGTGGTGTGTATATGATGGAGGAGTTAAAAATGAATGCTACATCTGAAAATTTTTCAAACAATGCTGTTGAAGGTTTTTTTGGGTTGCATAAGCCTGTGGGGATTTCTTCACAGCGAGCTGTGCAGATTGTGAAGTTTTGGGCTCGAGATCGCACTGGAAATAAAAAAATCAAAGTGGGTCATGGTGGAACACTTGATCCGCTTGCTAGTGGTGTGCTTGTTATTGCTATTGGGCGATCCTTCACCAAGCAGATTGATGTGCATGTCGCTGCAGAGAAAGAGTATGAGGCAGAAATTACGCTCGGGCAGACGAGTATGACTGATGATGCTGAGGGTGAGAAAAAAGTGCATCACGTTGCGTCGCAACCTTCACGCACAGATGTGGAAAGTATTCTCTTGACATTTGTGGGGGAGATCGAGCAAATCCCTCCAGCCTACAGTGCGATCAAGATTGACGGGAAAGAGGCTTATAAACGGGTCCGTGGTGGGGAAGATGTCGTGATGCAAAAAAGAACTGTCTTTATAAAAGAGATTGCACTCATAGAATACGCCTATCCAATGATCCGTATCCGTGTGGTCTGTGGTAAGGGTACGTACATCCGCTCTCTAGCGCGTGATATTGGTCAAAAGCTTGGTACTGGCGGTTACATGAGTGCTCTCGTGCGGACACGTGTGGGTGACTTTAGGCTTGCGCAGTGTAAAACAGTAGAGGATTTTATGATTGATTAGATAGGGCTTCCGCACTTGGCACACTTCTTCGTTGCCACACTAGTATTTTTCAACAACATATGTGAATACCTGCCTGCCGGCAGGCAGGTGTCTTATGTAAAATACTAGCGTGCGCCTCGAATTGCACTAAAGTGAGGAAGTCCTATGGAGTCTTATTATTCCCAGTTAACTAGACAACAAAGGGCAGATCCCTGCCTGCCGGCAGGCAGACTGGATCATCCGCCAGCTGGCGGACCGGGATGACAAAGTTACGGGGGCAGATCCCAGATCACGTCCGGGATGACACAAGGACAGGGACAGGTATAGGGACAAGGACAGGGACGGGGATAGATCCCGGATAACACTATTTCTAATCAATCACTACGTTCTTGAAGAAATACTACTTCCAGGATGACAACTCGTTCGTTGCGAGGAAATCTTTCATTGATGCTATACTTGATGCATGAAAAAACTACCGACAATTGCTGTGCATGCTCGTGAGTTGGAGCAGGAGAGAATTGATGGGACGCGTGTGTATATGGCTGCGATTCTGAATCAGTGGGTACGCAGTAATCCACCACTTAGTGACCGGGTCACTCTTTGTCATTCTCATAAAGATTTCAATCCAGCTTTGGATGTGCCTTCTTTGTACCAACAGAGAAAACTTGCTAATTGGCCGTTGTGGACACAGTCAGCTTTTGCTTGGGAGGTTTATAAGGATGCTCCCGATGTTTTGTGGATGCCCGTGCATAATATGCCGATCGTACATAGCTCCCATACACGTGTTGTGGTAACGATTCATGATTTGGCTTTTAAGCGATTTCCTGACCACTTTCCTGCGCGAGACCTCAGACTACATAATCTTCAGACAGATTACGTGGCACGTCATGCTGATCATTTGATTGCGGTTTCACAGAGTACAAAGAAGGATCTGTTGACGTATTATCCCTTTTTGAAGGAGGAGAATATTACGGTTATCCATCACGGTATTGATCTGACTGAATGGAGAGATGCAAACGATGTGGTGCACTTTGAGTCCGCCAAAGAGGAATATGATTTGTGTCAGCCGTATATGCTTTATGTGGGTGCACTGCAACCACGTAAGAATCTGGTCCGGCTGATCAAGGCATTTGAACAGTTTCGCGATCGGGGCAATCAGTGTCAACTGGTGCTTGCTGGGGCAGATGCGTGGCTTGCACAAGGGATTCATGAGGCAGCTCATAGTAGCTCATACTCGGAGGATATCATCTTCACGGGGGGTATTTCTCATGAGACCAAGCGCACACTCCTACGTCATGCGCAATTGATGGTGTATCCATCGCTCTACGAGGGATTTGGGTTGCCGGTCTTGGAGGCTTTTGCTACTGCTACCCCTGTCGTTTGTGCTGATAATTCTTCTTTGCGAGAGATTGCGCAGGATGGGGCGCAGTACTGTGATGCTTTAGAAGTCGATAGTATGGCTGATGCCTTGCACGTCGTTTTTACGACGAGCTCGTTACGTGCGGAGCTAGTGACGAGAGGCGAGTGGCGTTTGCTGGCGTTTAAGTGGTCACGCGCTGCTGATGAGACTTTGCGTGTACTAGAGGGTTAGTTATACAATATCTAATTAACTGCTAGCTAAGGGGCAGATCCCCAGTTATTATGCCCGTAGGGTGCAAGCTGAGGATGACACAGTGTTAATCTGATAGAAAGTTGTTAATGAGAGACAGTTAATAGACAGAGTTTTTTTGCGTTTCTTTTATGACTAATAGACCAATCGTCAGTGTGAGAATGATTATGGCTACTTGGACCATAGGTGAGAAATTTTGTGTTGCGATGTAGAGAGGGGGGGTTGATACAGCGCCAATGAGGAGCAGAATTCCTCTTTGCTGCTTACGTACTACATGATCTGAAATTGTGTTTTGTGGATACGCGAGGCTCAGCTGTCTAGCGACGATTACCATGATCACGACAAGTGTGAGTAGTGCAAAAGTTTTTTGGGACAGTGAGATGACGCCTGGGAGAACTAGTTCAGCGCAAAAAGACAATCCTGCTAGGAGTGCTATAGCAGCTGTGGCTTCGAGGAAAATTTTGTAGATTACTTTATGCATGAGAGATCGTTTTTTTATAGTCTACTGATTTAATTTTTGTTTAATGAGTCCGAGGCGGGATTGGATGTTTTTGGTTGTGGGCGTTACGCTAAAGGTTGTCTGAATGCTTTGTGGTTCTTGGGAGATTCCTTGGAGGTTGAAGATATAATCTTTGCCAGGGAGCAGGCTTGTGTTTTGCAAATTGATCGTACATTTGTAGGTGCTGGAGAATCGCGATTTTTGGAGTTTGCAGGTGCTAGTGTTTTGTCTGCTTAACTCGCTTGCTAGGATGACTGGCGTTGTGTTGCTGAGGGGTTTCTCAGCTTTGTGGAGAGTAGCATCTCCGAGACGGTAGTATTGGTCTGTGCTCACGTCCCGATAGTAGGTGCCAGGTGGATGTGCGGCGTGCATGTCGAAACGGTCTGCTTTTTCATAAAGAGATCTTTGCTCGGAGGTTGCATCGATTGCAGTGCCGAAGTCATAGCCAGCGGCGAGAAAGGCTTCACTAGAAGCTACTGGCTGCAGGGTAATACCGTTTACGACAAAATACTCTGTGCTTGAGCGGATGATGTCTCCCGAGAGAAATGGCATCTCATCTTGCGCCGAGCTTTGGAAATATGGTTGATCGCTTATGGCACTTTGTAAGAATGATTTGTAACCTTTGCTTACTGACACTATAGGTGTGACTGTTGGTGCGACTGTTGGCGCGACTGTTGTTGCACTTTGCATCTGCTCATCGGGGAATTTCATGGTTATGGTGAGACGGTCGACGTCTTGGGCGAGTGAGCCACTGAAGGTAATCGTATCACCAGAGCTTTGCGGTGGTGTGAGGTCCAAGAGGGGATCAGTATTGCGTACGTTGTGTGAGAGTGTGACTTTTGGCAAGATGATGGAGGCGATTAGTAGGTAAATGCCCACACACAAAGTAGCTAGCAGAGCGATCTGCAACATACGGTACTGCGAGCGCTGTTTTTGCGAAAGTGTGATAGATGGTGTGAGGCTAAACATATACTATTTAAGGAGTTAGAACTTTCAGCCCTTAGGTATTACTTGAGTTGGTAGATGGTATTTTGGATCGTGACAGGTGTGACCACTGGTAAATTTTCAAATACGTCGACTTCTTTCGATAGCCTATTTGCGTGTATCGTAAAGGTGTCAATGATTGAAGCGTTTTGGGTGAGGTCAGTGTAGTTAATCGTACCATTATTTGCGGTGATTAAAAACACGTTCTCAAAGGTGCTTGTATCCAAGTTGTTATAATCGTTTTGATTGAAGAAGTAGATAGCTTTACGATCAAAGAAGTTGCGCAGCGGCACGTCGATCATGGACCAGCCGTCACCTGTGACTTCAGGGGAGAGTAAGATGAGATCGTTTGGGCCGAATTTCTGCGCGATCAGCTGTGTTTGCTCGAGAAGGGAGGCGTTTGGTGCGTAGAGTATGAACTTTGCTGTGCTCAAAAGGTTGAGGATGATGACGGCGCTCAAAAAGACTTGTGCGTTTGTAGAGAATGACCTGGTTGTATCATTGCCTCTTCTTTTGATCAAGAGTGAGGCGCCAAGTACTGTGGCTCCAAGTGTGATTGGCAGTAGTATCCAGACAAAGCGTCTGAGCATCCATGGGTGATCAGAGCTAATCTGTGGGTCGATGAAGTACAGAAAGAGAGGGGCGCTGATGCCGATCAGGACAATAAAAGGGTGGCGCAATCTTTTGTGGAGGAAGTAGATGACGACAATTGCTGTGGTGATCAGTGGGATAAATAATCCGTAGGCGAGGTAGGTAGGCATGAGAAAGTTGGTGAAATCATTCAGGAAAGAAAAATTGGAGGAGGTGTTTGTGACTTCACCAGTGAAAAATGATGTGATCTTCTTAGGGATAATTGCACCGATCACCGTTTTGTAAAACGGTGTACTCATGATGAGTGTGGTCAGTCCAATGACGGAAAAAATGATGCTCGGCATCCAGATGCGATACCATGAGTTTTGCAAAAGAAATTTTTTGCACTGCGGTATTTCCCACAGTGTATAGAGGAGGATGGGGGCAAGCCAGAGGCCTTCGATGCGGGTAAAAAAGAGCAGTGCGGCAGTGGCTAGCGTAAGGTAGATGAGATGTAGCTTTGCGTGATCACGTAAAAGCAGGATGAGTGTAATAGCACTCCAGACAAGCGCTGCTGCTAAGTTTTCACTGAGGGTAAATTTGGCAAACCACAGCACAGGGAAGCTGGTAACAAGGAGTGCAAAAAACCACCAAGCAGCTCGGGAGCTTATCAGGAGACGCAAGCAGTTCGTTGATAGGAAGAGAAAGAAAAACGTGAGAATAGCATTTGCGACGAGGTAGCCTGCGATCCCAAAGAGAGAGACGAAGCCTGCGAGAAAGGCGATGTAGGGCAGAGGGAACTGAGGGTAGAGCTCACCGCGCACTGTATAGTGAAAGCCTGGAAAATTGAGGGCTTGCCCTGCGCCATAGATCTGTGCAAAGGCGGTTGCTTCAGGTGAGGAATGGAGGATTGTGCCGTTTTTACTGAGGAGGAAGGCCGCGTCGCTGATCGATCCTTGATCTCTGCCACCAAACACAGATGGTTCAGCGATGAGAGCTACCCCGATCGAGATACATAGGGAAGCGATCAGGAGGAGTCCGAGGGAAAGTGAGGGCTTGGGAAACTGTAGTTTCTTGGTGTAGATCAGTATTGAGATGGCGACGATCCACAGACCCCAGATCAGTGGGGCATAAAACACAGCAAACAAGGCACACAAAAAAGCAATCCAGCCGTAGAGAACCAGTGGAGTAATCAGTGAGACGATAAGGTTTACGTCTTTTGAAGGTATTTTTACCATAGGTGCATTATAGCGCATTATGGATTGGGGAGATACTTCAAGTATTTTTTTTGAAATGATGTATTTCAAAATTTTTAATCTCCTTGTTCTTACGTCCTTTAGTGTAGGGACACCTGATATAATAGGGGTATAAATATTAAAACATATTGAAAATCGCTTAACATAGATGGTTTCTGATTCATTCCAGAAATTTTTACTGAATCTATCAAGTGCAAGATTTATCCTAGGATTTCGAGATACCGTGCGTCTTCAGGTCGAGGTAAATCATTTACTGGTGTTATAGGATGAAGTTCGAAATTTTTCTAGATAACTGTTATCATTACTGTATAAAAGTGATACATATGATAACTCACCTCAAAATTAGAAACTTTAAGAAGTTTGTTGAAATTGATATTGATTTCAATGATAACTTAACTATTTTAGTTGGTGATAATGAATCTGGGAAATCTACCATCCTTGATGCATTGTCTTTAGTTTTACAAAAAAAGATTGATTATCCTGGTCCCCTTTCCTTAGACAATAGTTGGGCCGATTTAAGATCCAATTTGCAGATTGTTTAGTGACTTAAATATACTGCCTCTGGTGTCTTGTAGTCAAGTGATTGATGCTTCCTTTTAGTGT